>UZAT01214467.1_pt1 | contig 24671 bp, 30 predicted proteins | sample 2160861 | NCBI WGS metagenome assembly UZAT01 (sample SAMEA5138306, study PRJEB28736) | viral metagenome | reverse complement strand
TATCAGTACCATTATCAGTATCATTATCAGTACCATTATCAGTATCATTATCAGGTTTTTTTGCTTCGCTTTGCTTTTCTCGAAAACCATTTGCTTTTTTTGCTTCTTCTTGCTTTTCGTTGCTTGCGCTGGCTTTCGGAGGTCGCCCTCCTTGTTTGCCTGCCTCCCTGCGTTTTAGGACTGTTTCGGCGTATTTTGCCGCGTCTCGGTCCATCTGCGAGCGAATGAACGAGAACGCCATGAGGGCGGCCCCTTCCAGGTCCGGTTCTTTCCCGTTCTCGGCGTAGTCAAGCAGCGCCATGAGAAGCCGCCCGCGTTCTTCGTCACTCAGCAGTGCGAGGTGGTTCCGGTAGTCATAATAGAGCACAAAGCTCTTTTTGTGTTCCTTCGCCATGATCTTGCCTCCTTTCCGCTCGTGCTCTGTCCGGGCCCGGCGTTAGAAGGGAAGCTCGTCATCGCCGCGCAGTTCCTCGTAGTTGTTGGCGTCGTCTGCGGAGCCGTTGGCCTGCGGTACGTTAGCATTTTCTCCCCCTTTGTTGCTGTCGGCGAAGTGGATTCTGTAGGCCGTGACCTCAACAGCTTTTCTGTTCTTGCCGTCGTTGTCGGTCCATTTGCGGGTTGTGATCCTGCCCTCGACTACAATCTGGCGGCCTTTGGAGAGGTAACGACTTACGAACTCGGCCTGCTTTTTCCAGCAGACGATCGGGATATAGTCGGGCGGGGTGTCGCGGTCCTTGCCGGGCACCGGTACGGCCAGGTCAAAGCTGGTCACGAGGGTACCGCTCTGGGTGGTCTTGATTTCGGGGGTCTGGGCAAGGCGGCCCAGAAGTTTTACATCGTTAAGCATTAGAATTTTCTCCTTCTGTAGGTGTTTTTGCGGCGTCCAGCGCGTTGCAGATCTCATCATACTGCTCGCGCGTCAGGTGGCGCGGGTTCGATAGTCCGTATTTGTGATCGATTCGGCTGTCGATTTGGTCCATAGTAAAGCCAGCGGCCCTGGCTTTTGCATACATCCTATCAAGCTGTGCGTCCGAGAGGCCGCCCTGCGCGTTATTTCCGCGTGTGTTGGTGTTTTCTTCTCTCGGTCGAGTATTTGTGCCGCCCGAGCTGTTTCGCGCTCCTGCGGCTTGATATTGAGGCTGAGGCGTGACGTTGCCGCTGTTATCCTTCATGTCGGGATCGTCTTCGCCCTGATCTATGCCGAACTTCTCAAAGAAGTAATACTTGAGGCAATAGGTTAACGCGGATCCCTTGGCCTTGTCCGGACCGCTGTCGTTGGTTCCGATGGCGTGCAGTGTTACCTCCAGGAAGTCCTTCGGGTCGTCTGCGTTTATCCAGCGGACTACAAGGTCGGCCTCATATACCCAGACCGTCCTCTTGCCGTTCCGGGTGACCTGCTCGTAGCTGTGGTAGTAGAGGTCGTCGCCGTTGGCATCGTGCCTGGTGGCGTATTCGGCCATGATGTCGAAGTTGACGCCGAACTGGTTCATGGCCGGGGTGAGGAGCTCGTAGACGTCGAAGATCTTGGCGAACTTGTATTTGACTCCGTCGCTGTGGGCCTTCTGGGCGATGGCCGGGATCGCCTCGCGTAGTTTTACGAACTTTTGCTGGAGCGTGAGCCCTGCGGGTGTTTTCGGTGTGTCTGCCATTGCTTGTCCTCCTTAGACATCCACGGAGAAGGAGTCGGGCTTCTCGATGATCTCGACGCCGTCAACGATCTCACCGGTGAGCGTGTCGACGATCACCTCGCCCTTGATCTCAAGGCGTTTCTTGAACTCCCCCCACCTTGGCTCCTCGGTGGTTTTTATCATGTCGGCGTTGCCGGATGCTTTCAAGAACTCCAGCAGCTTGCCGTTGTCCTGCTTCATAACGAGCCCGCCGCGCTTCTTGGTCAGGGTGCCGGATAGCAGGCGATAGCTCTCTTTTGTTTTGGTCGTCTTGTGCGGAACTGTGTCGAAGTATTCCGCAAGCTTTTCCGTCAGGAAGGCGGTGCCGTTCTCGTAGCGCCTCTCGGCTGCGGCCACCTTTTCCTCAATGCGGGCGATCTGTTCCTCAGCGAGCGCTCGGATCCGCTCCAGTTCAGCGCGTTCCTCTGCGATCTTACCCACGGCCCAGTCCGCGCAGGCGTCGTCGGTGATCCTCCACTCTTTCGACTCGGCGCCTTCTTCCTGAGTGAATGCCTCCATGCTCAGGCCTTCAAGCTCGGCCAGCGTGACCGAGTGCATCTCATTCATTTGTTCCATACATTAATTCTCCTTCTTTAATGTCATCGAGCAGGCCCTGGAGTATCTTCTTGGTCTTGGCGTGCTCTTCGAGTTCTTTTGCCAGCTTTGCGTCGAAGTCCTCGGCCCTGGCCTCGCTCGCTTTCCAATTCTGGAACCAGTTGAGCGCGTCAGCCTTGGCCTCTTCGGCTTCCATTTCAAGCTTCACGACTCGCTCGGTCATTTCTGCCAGCAGGTCGGTCAATGCTCGGATCGAGCTCGGTTTTTTCTCATCCATTGCGTTTTTCTCCTTGCTGTTGTTTTCTTCTTTGCCGGTTTACTATTCGGTGATATACCGCCTCGGCCAGGTACTGGATCGTCAGGAGTGCCGCAAGAAAGACGAGCTCCATCAACGCGACGCCGACCATAATGGTGAATGCGTTCATTCTTCGATCCTCCTGCAGGTTTCTTCGTTGCGCTTTTCATCTCGGATAAATACCGCCAGGGCATAGGTGGCATACACCAGCAGGCCGAGCAGCAAAGCGCTCACCAGGTAGCGGGTCAGGCCGTTGTTTGCGCAGTACATCACAAACATGAGCAGAGCGAACACAAAGGCACAGCTTGCAGCTCGCTGTTGGGTTCTCGCTCGGCGAGCCTTGGCGGCCTTAATGGCGTTTGCGCGGCGGCGGTATGCTGCCTGGGCAGCGTGCTGAGCGCTCAGTCGCTTCATATCGGATCGGTGGTTGATGTTCTCGATAAATTGCGCGTCTGCCAGTTCTCTCTCGATCTCCTCACGGGTCGAGCGTCTCTGGGCGTCGAGCTGTTCCCTCATCTGCTTAACAAATGCCTGTTCATGTGCTTTCATGTTCTTACTTTCCTTTCATTCTCTTCGCTTTTTCGGTAGCGATGACCAGGTCGACCACCGCTTGCTTGATCTGTTCCATTCGTCTCGCCCTCTCCTCCGCAGTAAGCTCCGGGCGGTGAATGATGATTGTGTTGTTCATGTTGTCCTCCCTTGGATGCTCTTCTCGGTGTTTGTACGAGGTGGGATGTTTGATTACGTTGCTTTAAAAGCACCATTTGGATCAAAAAAAATAGCCTCTCTCTGCTCCGCGTCTATGTCGAGCAAAGCGCAAAGGGTGTACATTTGGCTGACCCTGAACTCCGCTTCGCCGTTCAGGTAGGCATTAAAAGTCTGCCTGGACATACCCAGTGCCTGAGCAATATGATATTTTTTAAGGCCGCTTTCTTTTATCTTCTTTTTTAAAAGTTTGGTGTTTGTCACTTTGTCACCTCCTCTCTGGCGTTGCTTTACAAGCACCATCCGAGGACTATTATACTCAGCTGAATGTTTTTGTCAAGAGTTTTTTACAAAAAAGTTCTAAAAATTGTTGCTTTTTATGCACGGTAGTGCTATAATACCGGTAAAGGAGGTGTTTTAGATGCACATAGGAGAGAAAATTAAGGCGCGCCGAATAAGTTTAGGATGGTCACAGCGTGACCTGGCAGCTCGTATGGGTTACAAAAATCACTCTGCCGTCGCACGTGCCGAAGCAGGCACCGTCGATCTGCCTCAGTCAAAGGTTGAGCAGTTCGCGCAAGTGCTCGGAGTCACCCCCGGCTATTTGATGGGATGGGTCGATGTCACCACAGCAGAAAAAAACGACCAGCTTGCTAAGCTGATCGTAAAAATGAGAACAGATAATGATTTTTATAACACAGTTGTGGCTCTTGCCGGACTCAATGAAAAGCAGTACCGGGGCGTAAAACAATTAATATCCGCTTTCGATGAGTAACATTAATATGAGATCCAGTAGGTTCTCATCGGCGCAAGCCTGGAGGCGTTCTATGATTTGTTTGGCAAGTTGTTCTTGTTGCATGGTGTGCCCTCCCTCAAACGTGTGTTCCATGGAGAAAATATACCATAGTAAGCTTGTCGAAAACAACAGAACTGTGACAAATGTGTGAAAAAACAAAGGGGTGACAGATTATGTATATCGTGCCTGAATTAGAAGGCAAAGAGATAATAATGTATTTAAGGAAGTCCCGGTCGGACGATCCGCTGGCTTCGGTGGAAGAGGTCCTCGCGAAGCACGAGCAGATGCTCGACGACTGGGTAGCATACCAGCGAGTCAATGGCCCGATCCCGGAGGAGAACAGATACCGCGAGGTAGTCTCCGGTGAGACGCTCGACAGCCGGCCCAGGATGCTGGAGTTGCTGAGAAAGGTCGAGAGCCCAGACATCAAAGCAGTGCTGGTCAAGGAGCCCTCTCGACTCTCCCGTGGTAGCCTTAAAGAGATCGGATATCTGGTCGAGGTCCTGATGTACTCCAAGACCTTGGTGCTGACTCCCCAGGGCTCCTATGATCTGGCAGACGACAGAGACCGCGAGCAGTTCGAGCGCGAGCTGATGAAGGGTAACGACTACCTGCAGTATCAAAAGAAAATAATGAAGGACGGCAAGCTCCTCGCAGTAAAGAATGGCTGCTACATCGGCTCATACGCTCCGTATGGTTACAGAAAAACATCCGTAAAGGAAGGCCGCCGCACCTGCCACACTCTCAAGCCGCACCCAGAGGAGGCCGAGGTGGTCAAGCAGGTATTTGAACTCTACCGCCAAGGACTGGGCGCGATCCGCATCTGCGAGATCCTCGACGCCGAGCACGCCAAGCCGCCGAGAGGCAAGACCTGGGCACCGGAGACGATTACGGCTATACTCAATAACGTCCACTATATAGGGAAGGTAAAGTGGAATCACATCCTCCGAGGTCACAAAGTTGAAGACGGAGAGATCAAGCGCTTTAAGTACACCGCGGAGGATTACCTCGTTTTTGAAGGCAAGCACCCGGCCATTATTGACCAGGAACTCTGGGAGGCAGTTCGCGCCATCAAAGGCCAGCTCCCTCGTCACAAGAGAAGCACCGAGCTGCGCAATCCTCTCGCCAGCATCCTGTACTGCACCTGTGGCAAAGCAATGGCTTACAAACAGGTCACCCATAAAGGCAAGCCGACCGGAGTCCCGCGCTTCCTTTGCGGAGATCAGCGCTGCAAGATAAACGGATCCGCCACGATCCACGAAGTCATCGCCGAGGTTACCCAGGTACTCCGGGACTGCATCGACGACTTCGAGGTGAAGATCGAGCAGGGCACCGATAACAGTGCCGAGCTTCACAAAAAGATGATGGCCCGCCTGGAGAAGCGGCTCGCAGATCTGCGCGAGCTTGAGATCCGACAGTGGGATGAAAAGACCAAAGGCGGGATGCCCGACCACGTCTTCGCGAAGCTGAACTCACAGACCGTCGCCGAGATCGAAGAAGTAACACAGGCCATCTGTAAGGCAGAGAAGACGGCTCCCATCCACGTTGACCTTCACGAGAAGCTGGTCACCTTTAAGAGTGCCCTTGCCCTTCTCAAAGATCCCGACGCCCCGGCAAAGGAGCAGAACGCTCTCCTCCGCACTTGCATTGAGCGCATCGTTTACAGTCGCCCCAGGTTGGAAGGTTACGTAGGGAAGAAGGGGAATCCCGAGCCCTTTAAGCTGGAGTTCACTCTCCGCGTTTAATTTTGCCTTTTGCATCCATCTTCTGTAGGCCATTTCGATAGCATACAGTTGATGGTCATAAAATAATAAGCATAGAAAAAGCCCCGGAAGCCTTGAGCCTCCGGGGTTTCTTCGTTATGATTTCTTTTCGTGCTGGGTGCCGAAGTAGAACGAGATGACGCTCGTGGTGATGATCATCACGTTGTCGGCAGTGATGTCGCCGCGCAGGGCGAGCACAGCGAAGACCACTAGCACGATCATCGTGACGATGGTCTTTACCTTAACAAGGTTAGCGAGATTTTTGAGAAAAGGCATGATGCTACCTCCTATCGGTTGATTAGATGGTTTTGAAGTTCTTCTTTTGCGTCCTGCATCTGTTTGATGTTGTTGCCGTCAATGCCGTGATCCAGGAGAGCGAGGAGCGCTCGCTGGGTCACTCGGTTGCCGTTGTCGATGTCTTCGAGGCGGGCGTTGTCTCTGTTGAGCTTCCTGTCGACCTCTCGCTTCCACTCCTCCAGCGCGTCCAGGCGCTCGTCCTGGTGCGCGTTGGGAGCCTTGGCGACCTTCCAGGCTTTGACGATCTTCTCGGCTGCGTTGGACAGCAGTACAAAGGCGGAAGCGACGGACAGCACCGCCGTCCAGATTATGCCCGGTGTCAAGTTCTCCATCGGACTGCCTCCTTACTTGCCGAGGTACTTGAGCAGCGAGGTGATGGCCTGCGCCAGCTCTCCGCGGCTGACCGCTTCGCTCGGACGGAAGTTGCCCTTGCCGTCGCCGACCATGATGCCCTTGTCGATCACGTTCTGGATCGCGGCCTTGGCCCAGTGGTTCGCGTAGTCGGTGGTGGGCTTAGCCGCCGGAACCTTGGCGGGCTGATAGGTGATGCCCAGGGTCTTGAGGATGCCCTTGGCAATAGCGACGCCCATCTTCTTCTGCTCGGCTGCGGTGTCGATGATCTTCATGTCGGTCTTGTTGTCGACGAAGGCGCACTCGACGATGACGGCCGGGGCGTAGGTCTCGCGGATGAAGCCGAAGTAGTCCTTGCCGGCGCTGTTGGTCTTGGTCTTGATGCCTCGGCTGTTCTGGCCGATGGCTACCATCTCGTCGTTGATGTTCTTGGCCAGGGTCTTGCTGAGCCCTCCGCCGATGTGGTAGAAGACCTCGCCGCCGTCTCCGCCTCCGGCGTTGTTGTGGATGTCCGCAGCCAGGGTGGGATCGAAGGCGTTACACTCCTTGATCTCGTCGGTAAGCGGATCGTTCTCGTCCTTGGTGCGGCTCATCTTAACGATGACACCGTGGCGCTCCAGCTCATCGCGGCAGGCCAGACCGATGGCGAGGTTAAGATCCGCCTCCTCGAAGCCGTTGGCGACCGCTCCGGGATCGGATCCGCCGTGTCCTATGCCTAAAAATACGCTTTTACTCATGTGTTTTCCCTCCTGATTTCATATAAAAGGCACCGCCCCGATGTGGGGCAGTGCCTGGTTTTATTCATTGCCGATCCCGAGGCTTATCACCCCTCCGCACAGGAAGGGTACAAGCCACTTAATAAATGCGTCGTGCAATGGTATCACCTCTCTTTGGTTGTGGGGGTTAGTTCATAGTTAATTCTGCGTTACAATTTCCATCATCATCCCAAGTCAATCTGATGTTGGTTTGAATACCATTCGTAAAACCCTCAAATCCGACTATTCGAAGTTCATTATTAAATGTTGATAACGGGAAAATCGTATATGTCAGCATATTGTTCATAAGTTTTAGAGCTATATAATAATTATTATCAAATGCCGATTTTATGGTTTCAAACGATACCAAGCACTGTACCCCGTTTTCGTTCATCATACCCTCTACATAAAAAGGCATAGCAAACGGAATATATTTGTCGGGTATTTTATGGACTGTTTCTGCATTTGTGGAAATTGAAAGCGTCACGTTTTCGTCCCAAACACCATTCGCAATAGTAACCGTTGCTCCGCTAAGCACAGACATATAAAGCACGCAAAACGGTTGTCCAGTGTTTTCACCACCGACAAGTTCCATATTGCCTATTACCGTCGCACCCATTCCCATAGGATCGGGCTGTGCCGTTTCTATATATTCAACACCGTTCCATATCACCTTATATGTTTGTCCCTCGTTAAGAACAAAAGGAAAAGGTTGCGCTTCTAACTCTTCCCTCGTATAAGTTCCGTCAATAAGCGTAGTTTCCGCATACTCACTCCAAAACGGCTTATCTTCGAGGTCATTCCAAGAAGCCGCGCCACCGCTCTTGTCGCCGTTCATATACAGATTACGCATCCACGCCTCGATCAGCGGGGCCACGAACTTATAGCCGGTAAGGGTGAGGTGCTGGCCGTCGGTGTAATACTTGCCGTTTGCGTTGGCTTCCTCTTTTACGATGGTCTTGTTGTAGTATGCCAGGAGGTTCGGGTTCAGCGGTGTGCCGTTCCAGAGGTCGATCACCGGGATGCCCCACTTCTGGCAGATCTCAACAGCGCGGTCAAAGAAGCGTCTGTGGACGTGTCCCTTTGCGGTGTGGTCGTTAGTCGCGTACATCTTGGGCGGGATGATATAGCCGATCTTCGAGTTCGGGTACTTGTTGAGAATATTCAAGACCAGAGCCTCAAACGCGCCGGAGAAGGTGGTCGTGTCGAAGGTGTCGTAGCCGGTCGAGATCTCACCGAGCAGGGCGTCCTCCATTCTGTCCGCGTCGTTGCATCCGCCCTCGAAGATCACATAGTCAGCGTCGGGGTGTTCCGCGTAGGCCTTGCCCAGCTGAGTGCTGAGCCATACGCCCGAGCTCACCTCTGCCAGGTCGGTGATGGTTCCGCCGTCCTTGCCGTAGTTCTTCCAGGTCATGCCGTTCGCTTCACCGACAAGCCCAGCCCAGCCGTAGCCGGCCATCGCGCCTTCGTACTCGGTCGAAGCTGCGCAGAGCGAGTCACCGAGGAAGACTGCAGTCTTTCCGGTGAGGATATTGGGTGCGCTCTCTGTTTCCTCACCCGGCACCTCGATATAGCCGTAGGGGATGTAGGTGTCGGGATACTCTCTGTCCTTGACGATCATCATCACGTCGAGGTAGTTGACCCAGCAGTCGAAGGCGATCTTTGCGGCTCCGCGGTCGATCATATCCTGGGTGACAGTAAATTCAATATCATAGGCGGCGCGGTCGTCGTTCGGGGTGACGGTTCCGGTTACGTTCATCACCCAGGTGTCGTTCTCGTCAGTGAGTGCGATCCTGCCGCTCGACCATTCGTGCTCGTCCCAGTTGAACTTGGTGCGGTAGGTGCCGGCACCGCGCAGAGGCACGAAGGCGTAGCGGGAATGGCCACCCAGACCTGCAAGCGTGAAGCCGTTCGACTCATAGGAGAATACACCCTCTCCGGCCACTGTGGTCTTGTCGAAGAGGTTGTCGGAGAGTACCTTCTCGCCCGACTGACCTCCGCCGGTTCCGCCTCCCGCGTTCAGGAGCTCCATGATCTGGTCGTACTGGCTCGGAGTCGGGTCTGCGGGCGCCCCGGTGCCGCACCGGATCGAAGGCTCGCAAGGGATGCGAGCAGGTGCGGAGGTGCGAAGATCGCCTGCGTAAACACCGACAAGCACTTCCCTGGTGTTGGCCAGGATCGGGACGTTTACCTTGACGCCTACGAAGACGACGTCGTCATACTTCACAGCGCCGTTCTGCACGTAGACGAAGCGGGCAGTCTTATAGGGGAGGCTGTCCCACTCCTTATCGAAGGTGAACTCCACGGAGTAGTTGTCGTTGCCGCAGACGATGACCGGGGCGCCGGCCACGGTTGCGTGTTTGTTTACGATGCTGATGTTGATGGTCATTTATTAATCTCCTTTCAATTATGCAGTGCGGCGCCATACCGACACTTGAATATACGGGGGCATATTGTTATGGGCAGCCCCTCCGCCCGTTGCGACTGCTCCGTAAGCTACAGCGGTGCCGGTGGTGTTATACCAGGCCTTGTCCTTCGTTCCGGCCGCGTGCTGTGAGTAGACCGATCCGTGCGAGTGGCTCGGCATTTCGTTGACGGTCAGCGTGTGGGTCTTTTCACCGCCTGTCAAGCCGATCTCTCCGTTCGCGTCCACAGCCCACAGGAAGGCGTTGGTGATACGCGCCCAGGTTCCGCCGAAGAGAGTCGCGGGATCGACGTGGCTATAGGATATATAGACACTGCCGACAGGGTAGACATAGTCGAGGATGCTCTCCATCTTATTCGGTGTCGCCCGGTAGAATGGAGAGGGCAGGCTGCTCACTTGATCGCCGGGGAAGATGACCTTGAAGCGGTCAAGCCTCAGCGCGGCGACGTACCAGTCCAGGAGGGTGATGCTGTCCCAGCCGCTGCCCTTCTGGATGTAGAGATCCCAGACAGAGTCGGAGTCCTGCACGAGGAAGGCGCCGTAGTTGCTACCCTCATAGCAGATGGAGTCGAGTCCAGGGTTCAGGTCGACGATCGACTTAAATTTAATATGCACGGTCATAGGAGAGACCGCCTGGCGTCGATTGAAGATGAAGGTCAGCGGGACGTCCGCGTAGTCCTTCGTGATCTCGATCCGCGCCATTTTGATGTAGCCGGTAGAGCCTCCCGTGCCTATTGATGCGGCCGTGTAGCGGTTGCCGGTGTTCTGTACTGTTCCGCGGGTGCGGAGCTTCAAGGCGACGTCGAGGGTGTTCTCCTCTTCGGCCACCTTACCGATGCCCATGCTGGTGCCGTCCGGGCCCCAGTTCATCAGCGTGAAGGCTGTTGAGACGCTGGTGGATCGGATCGCCGTGCCGTGGTTGTCCTTTGCCTCAATCTCTACGTCGTAGGCGCTGTTGCCGGTTGCCGCGAAGATATGCGAGTAATTGACGACCGCGGGGTTGTCATCCAGGTAGGCGATCGGGACTGCGGTATAGTTCGAGTCGGTCGACTTTTTATATCGCAGAGTGTAGGCCGCCGTGTTCTTGCCACTGAGCGAAGAGATCGTCGCGGAGAAGGTGACCTTTGCGTAGTCGCCCTGGGCGTTCTCGGTTCCGTCCTGGTCGCATCTGTGGACTGCCAGCTTGGAGATGCTCGGCGGGTTGTAAGCCTGCACCTTCATGGTGTAGCTTGCCGATCCGCTTCTGCCTCGCTTGTCCTTGACTGTAGCGGTGACGGGAGAGTCGCCCGCAGTCTTCAAGAGCTCGGTGGTCACTGTGTGCGTCGTGTACTTGGCGCCGTTTGCGGTGATTGACCAAGACGCGACGGGCGAGCTGTACGCCAGAGCCGCCTTGGCTGTGATCTTGATCTTCGACAGATTCTGCACCGGCGAGCCGTAGATCTTGTCGATGCCGGTGATGTCCTCCAGCGTCATCGTGCAGGTGGGCTTCACGCTTGCGGGAATCGTGCAGGTGATGGTCTGCGATGTCGTGCCGATCAGCGTGTTATCACTTGCGTAGGTGTACAGATCGAGCTTGATGCTCACACTCGTGCCTGCCTGATTCTGGGCCGCCAGGATCAGCGCAGGAGTCCACGAGATGCTCGTGTCCGTGGTGTAGGTCGTAGACGAGCCTACCGCGAAGCCGGTCGCGGTTCCGCAGGTGTAGACGATGCGGTGCTTGAAGGAGCTGGCCGCTCTGGTGATGGTGAGGGTCTGCGCCGTTCCCAGGGTTCCGTTGCTCGCGGTGAGCGAGGACTTCCTCGGGATGGTGTTGAGCGTTCCGCTGCTGCTTCCTGACTTGGTACCGATCCAGCCGTTGAAGTTGATGTCGAACTGCTGGCTGAATGAGTAGTTGAAGGTCTTGGTGCCGTCGGCGTTGTGCGCGATGGTAGTCGTACCACTCGCCAGGGTCTTGGTGCTGTTGTTACCGATGCCGACTGTGTTGGTGCCGCTGTAGGTCGTGCCGTTTACAGTGACCGACCACTTCTTCGAGGCACTGGACGAGATCCGGCCGTCGCTGGTGGCGATGAGCTCCATCTTCCAGCCGATGGTGGTCGTATTGTTTGCGATGTTCTGGCTGTTGACCCACCAGCTGAACTTTAGCGTGTCCCAGGAGGTGACGGTCACGTTTCTATATCCGCTTGTAGCCATGTCTTAGCCTCCTACCTTCAAGAATGAGAGCGATCCGTTAGATCGCGGGACAAAAGCAAAGTCGCCGAACTGGGCGCGCTCGTTTACTTCTACCACGATGTTGCCGGTGTGGAAGTCCACGCCGTCCCACCATCCGAAGGTCGCGCCGTTCTTCTTGAAGACGATCATGTCGTTCTCAAGGGTGAGCGTCATCGCGCTGTCGTTGCTTCCCAGGGTGATGTTGCCACCCTCGAAGCTGATGTAGCTGTAGAGCTCGGTGAAGTGTCTCTGCGCGTCGGTGTCGTTCTCGTTCACGACCGCCACCAGAGTGTCGAACTCGAAGAGGATCTGGTCGGAGAGCAGCGACATGGATGTCGACACCGCCTCGGTCAGCTTGTCGTTCGTGGCGTAGGTCTCGGAGACCTCCAGCTTGATCTGCTCGCTGGTCTGCTCGATCAGGGACGTCAAGGTGGCCTCAGTCTGCTGGATCGCGTTGGCGACGTTCAGCTTGTAGTCCGCCTTGATCTGCTGGGTCGTTTTGTGCAGTTCGTTCCGGTTGTTTCTGTCGCCGGCCACATCTGCGCCGGTCAGCGTGCTCACTTCCTTGCCGAGGGTGACGGTGCTGTTCGCGGGGTTCAGCAGATCCATCGTGTAGTCGGTCAGGAGGAAGTCGTCGTCGACCTTGTGAGGCTTCGACAGCACGCGGATCGTGTCACCCACCTGGAAGTCGTCGATGCTCCGGTCGAGGTAGGACAGATCCAGCGCGGTGAGCTGCAGCGATGTGATGATGTACCGGTTCTCCTCAAGCCACTCCTGGGCCTTGCGGAGAAGGTTTGCCGGCACTGTTACATCGTCCCAGTACACAGGCTTGATGATAAAGCCACGGATCGCCGCGGCCTCTTCGTCCACGATGTAGTCCACGCCGTTGTTGACGCTCTCGATGGTCACGTTCAGGCCGGTGGTCTCGTCTGTCGCGCCGTAGGGCAGCACAGCCGTGGCCAGGGCGGTGTTGGCGCCGTCTCGGGAGAAGTCCAGAAGGTTCTCGCCGAACTCGATCACCTGGCCGCTCCTGGTACCGGGAGAGGCAAGCCAGTCGATGACGCGCTTTTTGACGTTCGGATCCGCGTGGGTGTAAAAAACAAAGTAGCCGCCACAGCGCTCCAGGAGCTTGTTGAGGGTGTCGAGCACGCTCTCGGCTCCCTGGCTCTCCAGGCGGATGTAGTCGTTGTCGTCTTTTACGGACACATTGCCGGTGATGAACTGCTTGAAGTCGTCCACTTGGCTGTTGTATTCCGCGAGGACAGCGTTGAATATGTTCCTCGGTGTGTCCTGGTAGAGGTACGGGCGCATGACTGCATCCTGGAAGAAGCAGAGCTCGCCCTCGCAGAGGACCGTCCTCTGGTTGAGGAAGTCGTCGGTCGGCAAGAGTGCACGACCTCGGAAAAGAAGCACCGCGTCGCGGTATATCTCCACGATGGTGCGGTAGCTGACAAAGCTATCATAGGCCGGGTGTCCGGGAGGCATGACGATGGTCGCCGTGCCCCCCTTGTTGAGTCCTAAAGTGACGCCCAGGCCTTGGAGGTTATATTCGGGAAGGCGGCTGTCATAAGCCAGCACGCCGTCGGTGTAGATCTGGATCACTCAAGCACCGCCTCTCTGTAGGTGAGCTTGAGGGTACCCGTGCCGAGGTAGGATATCTCGTGAGCTCCGGGAGTCAGCAGGAGCTCGGGCCATTTGTACTCGCCCATCGCGAAGCTCATAGACTTGGCGCCATAGGCGACGAGAATGTTGGCACTCGCTCCGCCGGTGATGGTCAGCACTGGAACGACTGCCCGGCGGCCGTTGTTGATGATCCGCGCCGTCTGGGTAGAGCCTGCCGCTGCGGTGAGGGTGATCGCCGTCTCGGTGTTGGCATACTTCCACGGATCGCAGACCGCGGTCACTGTGACGGCCGCGTGCGCCAGGTCGTTGTATTCCTTCCGCACGTTGAGCTTGCCGCTCAGGTGGTGATACTCGTCGTCCGGGAGCTCGATGTCCACCCTCATGCCGTGGAGGCGGTTGATCATGTTGCGGATCTCTGCCTCTCGGCTCAGGCGGTCGCCCTCCGAGCACTCAAGCGTGACGGTCAGCGGGCGATCGCGGAAGGTCGGGATGCCGTCGGTCAATGCCGTGGACAGATCCCAGGAGCCGTCGCCACCCTGCTTCTCCACGAAGTTGGTCTTTTCTTCGGCAGGCTCCAGGAGCCAGCTGGTCAGCGTCCAGCCCTGGGCGGCGGTGTCATAATTACCGAAGGTTATCTTGCGTTTAATCATTTACCTTGCCCCCCTTGCCGCCAGCACGCGAAGCTGGCCGAGTTTGCTGTCCATTCTTGAAGCGGTGCCTCCGACTACGAGATCGCCGTCGAGCACGATGAACTGACCCTCCTTGAGGACTGCCAGGATCTTGTCGAGCTTCGAGGCGTTGCCGCTGTAGAAGCTCTGCATAGTTTCGGTGTTTCGAGCGACCGCTCGATCGTTTATGCTGCGGAAGACGCGCGGGGCATCTGCCTCGCCCTCGTCTCTGTAGGTGGAGAGAATACCCTGGACCTGCTTGCGGGCAGTTTTGAGGATGTCCTTGGTAGAGTCCTCGATACCGATCTCGGCACCTTCGCCCATATCTTCACCGAAGTCTATCATCTTACGCGACGGGCTGTGGCTGTCTGCTTCCTTACGCATAGCGCCAATAATCTGGTTGACGATATTACGGGCCTTCGATAAAAGGCTTCCGACTTTGCTGTTCATACCATCCAGAAGACCGTCACCAAGGTCCCCTCCGACGCCCTCTGCGTCTGCGTAGGCTGTGGCCCACTCGGCCAGCGCGTCATCATATCCCTGCTCAGCTTCGTCGACCATTTCTTGAGTGTAGCCGTCGACTCCAGCCTCAAATTTCTTCTTGGTGTCTTCTGCGGCAAGACCGGCATCAACAGCCTCCTGGAAGAGGGCGTCCACCGCTTTACTGGTGGCTTCATCAACATCGTCCGAATACTCGAAGAATGCCGCGCCCTTATCGGTTAAGATGTCAATGGCGTCCTGGTAGTTACCATCAATGATTAACGCAGTCGCGTCATCGTAGTCTTGGATGGTCTGCGCATAATTACCGTAGTCAGTGGCCGCGTCGGTATAGGCGGTCTCTTTTTCGGCAAGCACCTTTTTTTCTTGTTCGAAGGCCAGCTCCTTGCCTCGGATGGTGGCTTCTTCTTCTTTTCGCTCTTCGCTTCGCTGATCGCTGTAGCTGTTGGTCCATTTTCGGTTATATTCCTCTTTTAATCGAAGGAGCTCCGCTTCTTTATCCTCGGTAAGTTGACGCTGAGCGGACCAGTCCTTCTCTGCGAGGGTTACGTTTTGGAGTGCAGTCTGCTTCTGTGACAGCGCTTCGATGTAAGCAGCATTGTTTGCTTCGAGAAGAGCGTTTGCGGTCTTAGCGAGAATAACTTCATTAATGCTTTGAGTCAGCTCGTCATACTTTTGAATGACATTATCGGTCATTGTGTACTCTGTACCGAGTGCCTCGTTCAACTCTCCAAGGATAAAATCCACGCGAGCCTTGTCAGCGTCCTTAACATTACCGGACTTATCCGCGAGGGTCTGCAGTTCATTCGCGAGATCTTGAACTCGACCCATCTGGGCTCCGATACTGTTCTCGGTGTCGGTGGTCGCCTTTTGCTGATCTCGGAAGGCGTCGGCGGCTTCGTTTGCCGCGGACATGAGCTCTTTTTCTTTTTCAGTAAGGAACTCTACCTGCTTCCTGGTGTCATCTGTAGAGGACATATATACAGCCAGGGCAGTGACGACGCCACCGATGGCAACAGCGGCAAGGCCCCAGGGAGTAGCCGCCATTGCTATGTTCACCAGTTTCTGTGCCGCCTCCGTTGCCAGCAAAGCTCCCTTGAGTCCCTTCTGTGCAACCTCGGCCGCGATGGTAGCGACTTTATAGGTCACGAGTGCGGCGGCTACACCGGCAAGCGCGGCCTTAATGATTGGCGTGTTCTTAGATACCCAGTCGGCCAGTTTGCTGAGAGCGGGGAGTACCTTGTTGCCCAGGAAGTCAGCGACGTCTTTCAGCGGTTCCTTTGCTTTTTTCAGCAGCTCGGTGCCGAACTTCTTGACCTCGGTGATCACCGGACTCATCTCCTCGCCCAGTTCGGCAAGGGTCTCGTTCCAGTCTTCGTTCGCCTTGTTGGCTTCGATGACTTGCTTGTTGGTCTTCTTGTACTGATCCGCGGCCTTGCCGTAGAGCTTGGTCAGCGTCTTGGTGATGAGTTCCTGGCGTTCCTGTTCATCCGAGCAGGCCTCCAGTGCTGCGGTGTAGGCGTCCTCGGTTTTCTCACCCTCGGCGGTCGCCTTCTCGAAGGCCTCCATCGCCTTCTTGTTGTGGCCGAGGACTTTCTTCCAGTCGGTTCCCTCGTCTGCCGCCCAGTTGATTGCGTCAGCGAAGGAGCCGGTGACCTGTCCGACCTTGGCGGTCTCGTTCGCCGCTTCTGCGAGCGACTCCACCGGGAGGCTCGCTCCAAAGGTCGCATATACGCCGATGAGCGCGTCGGTGAGTTCGTTCAGCTCGGTCTCATTGTCTGCGAGCTTGGCCAGGTGGTTGGCGGCCTCGACTGCCTGATCGGTCTCGCCGAGGACGCTCTGGAGTTCCTTGTAGGTGTCCTTTGCCGCTTCTCCGCTGTGCCCCGAGTCCTGGAAAGCTACGTCGAGCTTGCCCATCTCGGTGCGGTACTCGTGGGAGGCTTCGACGCATCCGACGATAGCGCCTGCTGCGGCGACCGCCAGACCTGCGACTGCCTTGAGTCCTGTGGAGAGGGTGCCATCAAGAGACGATCCAAGCTCCTCGGTCTCTTTCTCGGCCTTGTCGGCGCTGTCCGCTACGTCGTCAATCTCTTTCCCGGCGCCATCGGACTCGTCGCCCAGACGATCGAGAGCGTCGGCGGTTTCCTTTGCCGCCTTTTCGTACTTTTCAAGCTGCTGAGTCGTTGCGATGATCTCGCGCTGGAGTTCCCGCACCTGGGCCTCGGACACTTCGCCCTTCTCGAACTGCTTCTGGACCTGTTCCTCGGCCTCTTTCAGGATATCCAGCTTCTTGCTGGTGTCCTGCACGGCATTGGAGAGGACTTTCTGCTTCTGGGCCAGCAGTTCGGTGTTGGTGGGGTCCAGTTTCAACATCCTGTTGATGTCTCTCAGTTCCCCGGTGAGGTTCTTGCTCTGGCTGTTGACTTTGTCCAGGGCTTTGCCCAGTTTCGTGGTATCACCGCCGATTTCGACGGTCAAGCCTTTGATGGTTTTACTTGCCATCAGTCTGCTCCTTTCCTAATTGCTCACGGAGCGCTTTGCGGTCAGGCTTGCTCTGTTCCATCCTCCAGGCGTTCTCCAGATACTCCCGGCCGTCCTCTGTTTGCTCTAAGCTATAGATGTATGCGTCCCTGCGATAGGTGAGAAATTGGACGTATTCGAGCGCTCCTACCTCGTGAAAGTTCAGTCCGGTATATGCCGCGACCAGCCTCTTCCACCAGGTTGTGTTTTTATAGTTATGATCACCCGCGGTCTCCGAGTAAGGGTACCGCGGGATCATCAGTTTTTTGCGTTTTGAATCTCCTCGATGAACTCCATATAAGCAGTAAAGAAGATCGCCATGTCCTCCAGGTTCATGCCGTACTTCTTCGCGAGTTCTTCGCCGGTGGTAGTTACCCCGTCAAGGTTGCAGTTGATGAGCTTCGCCGCCAGCTTGTACACCAGGCGGGAGGCTTCCTCGTCCTGTCCGGTCAGCGTCTTCTGCAGTTCGGGCAGGTTCACGCGGAGCTCTTCGACCAGCTGCTCGGTCGGGGTGGTGACGTGCAGGGTGGTCTGCTTCTTGTCCTTCATCACGAGGACGATCTCCGGGCGTCGGTATGAGTTAAAGTCGATTATGTTAGCCATTTTTTAGCTCCTTAAAAAAATAAGCGGGGCTGAGCGCCCCGCTATAGCCTCACGATCAGGTCGTGCTTGTTGCTTCGATATACTGGATGAGAGTGCCGTCTTCATCATGCGGGATCGCCTTGATCTCAGGCTCAAGCAGAGAGCCTTCATCGCTGGTGAATGCGATGGTGAAGCCCGCCTGGTTCTGGCCGACTACGAGCACCCAGATGTCGCCGTCCTTCTTGTCGGTGTGATGAAAGCACCAGACGTAGTTCTTGCTGTTGTCGTTGCCGGCGCCGCCGATCTTGGTCACGGTCTTGCCGGACGCAGTCTCGGTTTTGCCGCGGCTGGTGAGCTTGGTAAGGGTCTCGCCGTTCCAAGTGATAAGGCCGAGCTTGAGCAGAGCCTCCTCGGAGACGGTGATGATCTTACTTACAAGACCGAGGTCGTCCTTCTCCTCGTAAGTTTCCATAGTGTACTCAAGGGAAGCGCCGCCCTTGATGTCACCGAGTCGATTTTCCTCTTTGCAGAGGGTATCGACGTCCGGCACAGTAGTGCCGTCATACTCCTGGAAGTAAATCTTACCGGAGCCGAGAGTGATTCTCTTCTTTGCCATTGTTTTAGATCCTCCTCTTTTCTGTGTAGGTAAATTCATAAATGACCTGGTACCTTTGCTCGTCACTCAGCCAGTACCGGTCCTGTTTGGTCCACTGCAGGCCCTCGGCGTCGATGGCCGCTTCTATAGCTGCCTCGGTCGCGTCGTCGGCCTTGGGTTCGTAGACCTCCACGGTGACGTCGTGGTGGATAATTGCGTTGATGCCGTCCGGGCCGTCGGTCGTCTTATCGTCCAGATAGACGGCGTAGGTCTCGTCCGGAGGGCGTACAAAGTGCGACCTGCGGAAGGTTACCCCGGAGGCCGTCAAGATTTTTTCGATCATTGTTTTATAGCCTCCTCGATGTTCTTCTCATATTCAGGAAGCACCTCTGCCAGTGCGTCGCTGAGGAAGGGGTTCGGCTTTGTTCGGCCGCCTGTCTTCTTCGCGTGACCGTGCACCAGCAGATGAGTGATGCGATGCTTGGGAGCCTTGACGTACCAGACGTAGGTGTTCCCGCCCGCCTTCTTTTCGAGCAGCTTCCAGGCGATGTTCCGCTTGAAAGCACCCAGACGGACCGGCGCTTTGGCTTTGGACTTTTTGACCAGCTTTTTGACCGCTTCTTCGCTGCTGAGGTTGACCTTCTCCACGATGTTCTCGTGGTAGATGCCGAGCTCTTTGGCGATCGCGGCGCCGAGCTGGTCGGGCTTAATGGTCTTAGCCATAAAGCTCCGCCTCCTCTGCCGATGCACGGGTGACTGTGATCTCAAGCTCCTGGCCTGCGCGGTAGGTGCGCAGGACGCGGTAGAACTTGTCGCCGTGCTTGATGATGGTCTCGTCGTTGTAGTCGAGATAGTCAGCTATAACGAACTTGAGCTCCGGGCGGTAGTCGGTAGTGCGGGCCTGATAGAACTCCGTCTGTCCGACGCTACGCAGTCCGGCGAAAACGTCGCGCTTGGTGCCGTCGTCGTGGATCAGGGTGATGACTTCGATCATTTCCATACTTCCCGGCCATAGCCCTCAGCCATCATCAGGGACGCCTTCATAGCGTCATAGCGTCGCAGATACTCCGCGCCCTTTGCCGGATCATCCGTATAAAGGGATTTGCAGTACAGCTTGACCGCGTTGTAGACCAGCGGGTCGGTGTTGATGTCTGCAAAAGCTACGCCGCAGAGTTTAAGATCTGCGAGGCAGGCGTCAATATCCGCCTGGATGTCTTCGTCCAGTTTGTCGTGGCTGAGACGCAAGGCGAGCTTGATTTTTGTGAGCATATCGGTGGCCATGCGACACCTCCTTCCTGGAATTTAGGCGGGGCTGTTATGCCCCGCCATAGATTATTCTGCGCGAGCGTAGCGAACGAAAGCGGACGCGGTTGCGAGCTTGCCGTCTGCGAGAGCGAGGGCGCGGTAAACGCGAGAGCCTGCGCGGAATGCAACAGAGTCGTCGCTGGAGATGGTGGGAGCCTTTGCGATGTTCATCTTGAAGGCCTTGAAGTCGCCGAAGAGAATGTTGTCCACGGGTACATTGTCATCGAGGACTACAGGGTAGCCGAGGATGTTGTACTTCGCGGGGCTGGCCACGTCTACATGGCAGACGGGCTGACCTGCCTGGTCTTCGATGCCGATCACGTCGGTGAAGAAGAGCTTGCGAGGCATTGCAAAAGTAGCGTTCTTCGCGGGACCGGAAGGAAGCGCAGCGATGATCGCAATGAGGTCGCTGTACTTTGCCTTTGCCTTGGTGAAGGTGCCGGTGGGAGCAGCTACGGTCTTGAGAATACCGGTAGGCTGGCCGGATCCGGTGCCATTGAAGACAGCGTTGTCGAGAGCCTTTTCCATCTTCTCGCCGAGCTTGGCTACGATCCAAGCCTCGAAGGCGTCGATCGCCATAGCTTCGACGTCAGCGGTGATCTCAAGGGTCTTGATGAGCTTGTAGGCTCCGAGAGTGATGCTGGTAACAGCGTCGGAACTGTCGGTGGCAGCGTTCGCCATAGCCACCCATGCCGCGGCGGCGACTGCACTCTCTACAGGGAGGGTGACGTTGCCGGGGATCTGGGTGAGATCAATGCGAGAGAGGATGGGGCTCTCTTCGATGTAGCGGAAGATCTGGTTGAGGGTCTGGGTAGGAATAGCCGCGGATCCGGTTACAGCTGCGCGCTGTTCAGCGGTGAGCTCTCTGCCCTGGAGATTGAGCAGGAACGCCTCGCGGTATTCTGCAGAGTCGATTGTGAAAGTTCTGTTTTCCATGTTGTTGTCCTCCTGGATGTTTTCGATGGGCTCGCCGGTTACAAGGCCGGCGGCAATGTTAGCGCGGAGCTGCTGACGAGTCTGCGCTTCGTTCTGGATCTGCTGACGCTCAGCAGTAAGCTGTTCGACTTCCTGCTCCAGAGCGGTGAGGGTCTCGCCTTCTGCGGCGTCGATCTCGTTCTGGATAGCAGCCAGTCGGGTGTTGATTTCGTCAATTCTCATGATGACGAGCCTCCTGTACTTGGATTTTAAGGCGCAGTCTCCTGCGTCTATTTTCAAGCTCTGCCTCACTCCGGGCTGCCAGGTCGATCACTCCGTCGGCCCAGCTGCGAGCATTGATTTCGGTGTTTTGGTTGGCGGGGATAGATACCCCAGATACGTCGAAGATCTTCTTGACGCTCTTGTGGATGATGGTGCGGCTTTCGCTGTCGTAGCGATAGTCGCCGAGGATAAAGCCCCAGGACATCTTGGTGATCATGCCTGCACTGATCTCCTCGAAGTGGTTCCGGGCGGCTTCGGTTCTGCCCAGGTCGGCAGCGACGAAGAGGCCGATGTCGTCGGGTTCAACGATCAGCGACCCATTGCTCAGTCGAGCCATTACGGTGCCCTGGTGGTTGAGCTGATAGATGATGTCGGACATATCGCAGCCATTGAAGCATCCGCGCTCGAAGCGCTCGTAGATGGGGCCATTCTCGTCCTCATAAAGGACATAAGGCTCATACCTGGCAGCGTAGCCTTCAACGTAGTAGTTGCTGTCGATCCGCTTGGTCGTTGCAGGGGTGAAGAAGGTCTGCGCGCGGATCTGGCGCTCATTCTTCAATTTGATCTTGTCGGTCGGCGTCATCGTCTTCCTCCTTTGTCGGGTTGATGTTTGCGGCCAGTTGAGCCTGTGCGCTCTGGAGCTCTTCCTGGAGCTGGGCCACCTGGTCGAGCTGGCTGATCTCGGTGTATTCCTTGCGGATGAAGCGCTTGTCTCCGTCCGGGACGTGGGGCAGGTTCCAGATGTCCATGATCATATTGAGGCTCAGGACGCCACGGTCGAACATTTGACTGGACACCTGGAGCTTCTCGTTGTTGTTCATGTACTGGAGCCGGTTGGCGCTCCAGACGATCGCGTTGCCGCGCTTCTGCTCGTTCCTGCTGTAGGTCATGCAGGTCATCGCCTGGGAGAGCTGAATGGCGAAGGGTTCGATCTTGCCCTCGTAATAAGCAGACCAGGCGTCTCCGACGGTCTTGTTCTGGAGCACGTCCTCATTGCATCCGAAGTAGTTGAGCACGCGGGTCTGGATGAGCTTCATCTGCTCCGGGTCGACGATCTTGGCGCTCGACTGGATCTGCTGGACGTTGCTGTAGGTGTTGGGAAAGAGAGCCAGGCCACCGGCATCGGCGCCGAGGTTATCTTCCACCCACTTCTGGCGCTCTTTTACCATGTCCGAGCTCTTGGCGAAGTTGTTGACCGTCGCCATGAAGCGGAAGCTCGCGCTGTTTTTGATACCCTCCGAGATGCCCTGGTTCTGGGTGTGTATCAGCTGGAGGGTCGCTCTCAGTGCTTCGTTGGTCTCGCCCTTGATGTCGCTGTTGTAGAGGTACTTGCTGACCACTCCACAGCGCGCCAGCTCGATGGCTGCCTTCTGCCCATTGCGGAAGGTGTAACGGAGCCAGGGCTCGCCGCCTACGTCGAGGACTTCGGTCTGCTGAGGGTTCACGGGATAGAAGCCGATCAGGCGGTCGAACTCGTCCAATATAGGAGCGATAAAGCAGGTGTTTTTTGTGTCGTAGATTGTAGCCACCTTGTAGGCGAACTGTGCCGAGGTCATGAACGGGTTCGGCTTGCCGTCGAGCATCGGCTGGATGCCTCGGCCGTCCGGGCCGCTGACCGTCGGGAGGAGTTTGCTGCAGTGGTTTGCGAAGGTGTGGATGCACGACCTTGTCAGCTCCATCTCATAAACACCGCCGTCATAGTCGGTGAAGATGGGCGTGTACCCGTCGAGCATTTGGAAGTAGCCGTTGACTTCTTTCTTCACCTTGGGGCGTTTAAAAAGTTTGTCGAATGCTCCCATTGACTTCTCCTTATTCGTTGCGTAATTGCGCGCCGATCTGCTCGTACCATTTCTGGCGAACTGTCAGCGCGTCGATGACGGCCACGAAGCCGTCGATGTGACACCGCGGGTCTATCTTGACCGGGCGGATCTTTCGGGTTTCCTCGTTCTGTTTTACGCCCACGTTGAGGAAGTGGGCCTTGAGCAGGTTGTTTGTGCCGAGCTGCAGGGTCTCGTCCCGGAGTAGACCATCGCACTCATGGAGTACCGGCGTTAGGTTCTCGCCCTGGTGGACGTCGTCCATGTGGAAGCCGTACTGCTCCATCTGCTGGATCAGGTACTGAGCCGAGTACCGGTCATATCCTACCTGGAGCGGCAGGATCTCGTACTTCTCGACCAGCTCCCGGAACCACTCGAAGCAGTCGTTGTAGTCGACGAAGTTTTCGCCGCTCGGCTGTATCAGTCCCATGTTGACGTATAGGCGATAGGGCACGCCCTCTCTCTGCTGGAGCTCGTCTATCTTGTTTTCAGGCATGAAGAACTTGGCGAAGGTGTAGAGCTTGCCTGCTCTCTCGATCACGACGCAGCAGGCGGTCAAGTCCGTCGTCTGCGAGAGGTCGATGCCTCCGACGCAGTAGGTGCTCCGGAAGTCTTCCAGGGTGAGATCCTCCTGGGTCACAGCGTCCACGATCTCATAAGGCAGCCATGCCTGAGTGCTGCTCTGTTTGATATTGCAGTATTTTGTCAGGAACTCGGCGCGCTTGCTGAGACTGTTCCGGGCGATGGCGATCTCCTCAATGAAGAAGTCCTCGGAGACGCTGACGCCCATGTTCGGGTTGGCTTTTTTCAGCTCCTCGATGTCGTCCCATTTTTCGACGTCGTCGATGATGTAGAGGATGGGCAGGAGGCGGCGCTCTTCGCTGTTGTTAAGTAAGACAGCGGTGGAGCGAAGCATCAGCTCATCGTAGGGCCCGTCGTTTACATAGCCGGCCGTACTGATCGAGAGGATCAGCGGCTGCTTACGGGCACCGAGTGCGGACTTCATGACCTCATACTGCTTGAGGCCCTGCTCCGCTGGCCAGCTTGCGATTTCGTCGCATACCGTTAAGTGAGGATTAAATCCGTCTGACTTCTTTGCATTAAAGGCCAGCGGACGGACCGACGTGTTGGTGCTCTCCATGTACACATCCGAGCGGCGCTTGATCGCGAGTGCATCGAGCTCCGGCTCCTGGTGTATCATGCGGTAGAAGTTATCGTATACAATGGCTGCCTGTTCGAGCTTCGGCGCCAAGCAGTAGACCTTTGCGCCATATTCGCCGTCAAGGTACGTCATGTATGCGATGCAGGCCGAGGCGAAGAGGCTCTTGCCGTTCTTTCGGCCCATGACTAAAAAGACCTCGCGGAAGATCCGGAGGCCGTTGTCGTCTACGATGCCAAACATTAAGCCGACGGTCGCCTTCTGCCAGAGTTCCAGAGTGATCAGGTCGTTCCGGCCCTCGCAATGGTGGCAGAACGTCTCTATGAACTCGACAGCGTTGCCGGCCTTCTTGGCGTCGTAAAAGAAAAGACCATCACGGAGGCCCGCGACGATCTTGTCGTATAATAGCTTGATCCACTTACCCGCGACGATGTCACCGGTCTGGATCTTATGGTGGTATTCTTGTATCGGGTTGGCGAAGGGTGTCATCGTGTTTGCATCGCCGCCAGTCTGCTCGCCTTCTGTGCAGGCGGTACCAGTTCGAGGAGCTGCTTGACGATGGCGTTGAGGTTCTTGGTCAGGCTGATGTGAACGTCAGCAGCGGCGGCCTTCTTCATGCCGCTCTGGTTCTCTCCGTTCTGGTAGTATTCGACCCAGCCGGTCTCGTTGAGCTGTTCCTCCAGATCCTCCAAGCTGATGGTGATAAATGCAGCTCGGTCGATGAGCGCTGAGCAGGTTTTCAGCTTGTTCTCGTCGAGGTCTTTGAAAATGTCGAGTAATCTGTCTTTTTCGCGTTGGACTCGGGTTGTTTTCTTTAATTTTGCCATTTACCCCACCCCTTTCTTATTCTTTGCAGAGTAAAATTTGACCCCGCTGCTCGGTCACCCAGG
>UZAT01168703.1_pt1 | contig 24750 bp, 42 predicted proteins | sample 2160861 | NCBI WGS metagenome assembly UZAT01 (sample SAMEA5138306, study PRJEB28736) | viral metagenome | reverse complement strand
GTGATAAAGGAGACGATGGTTATACTCCTGTAAAAGGTGTTGACTATTTTGATGGCGATAAAGGCGATAAAGGCGATACTGGACTCCAAGGAATCACAGGTGAACAAGGTCCTAAGGGCGATACTGGTGAACAGGGCATCCAAGGTATCCCAGGCGAACGAGGTTTACAAGGCGATAAGGGCGACACTGGTCCACGAGGTGAACAAGGAATCCAAGGCATCCCAGGTGAACAAGGCATTCAGGGCCCTAAAGGCGATAAAGGAGACGCGGCGACCGTCTCCGTGGGTGCGATTACAACTGGCGAAGCGGGTGCAGACGCAAGCGTTGAAAATGTCGGCACAAGTTCCGCCGCTGTGTTCAACTTTGTTATTCCGCGTGGAGATAAAGGCGAACGCGGCGAGCAAGGCTTACAAGGTGTACAGGGTGTACAAGGCTTACAAGGCTTACAAGGGGAAACGGGCGAACGGGGAGAACAGGGTAATTCGCTTGAATTTACATGGAGCGGCACAGAGCTTGGAACACGCATTGAGGGCGAAACAGAATATATTTATGTTGACCTTAAAGGCGAAAAGGGAGAACAAGGAATCCAAGGAGAAAAAGGCGAACAAGGAGAACCAGGTCCTAAAGGCGATAAAGGAGAGCAGGGCCCTAAAGGCGAACAAGGAGACCCTGGAGATAAAGGCGATAAAGGCGACCTAGGAAACACCGGTAAGAGCCTTGAGTTTACCTGGAACGGTACTCAATTAGGTATCAGGCAAGAGGGCGATGCAACCTTCCAATACATAAACCTTAAAGGTGACAAGGGCGATACAGGAAATACAGGTAAAAGTCTTGAGTTCAATTGGAACGGTACTCAGCTCGGAGCGAGAGTTGAAGGCGATGCAACATACCAGTATGTAAACCTTAAAGGAGAAAAAGGAGAACAAGGCGAACAAGGAATCCAAGGAGAAAAAGGTGAACAAGGAATCCAAGGAGAAAAAGGCGAACAAGGAGAGCAGGGTCCTAAAGGAGACACCGGAGAACAGGGCACTCCAGGAGTTGATGGTGCGGATGGCGCAGATGGCAAAGACGGAAAAAGTTTGGAGTACAACTGGTCTGGTACGCAGCTTGGGGTTAGGCAAGAGGGCGATTCCGCTTATACCTACACTAACCTGAAAGGCGACAAGGGTGACAAAGGTGACGCTGGAGAACCTGGAGAGCCAGGAGAACAAGGCATACAGGGAGAACAAGGAGAACAAGGAGAACAAGGCATACAAGGAGAACAAGGCATACAGGGAGAACAAGGTATACAGGGCATTCCAGGAGTGCAAGGAGAAGCTGGTCCAAACCAAGTATCTACCTCAACCGATACCAACATCAGTGGGTTATTGAAGGGTTCGGGAGGTAAGGTCGCGGTGGCGACATCGAGTGATATTGAACCCTTTTTATTGTGGCAGTCTGTGACGGTGACTTGGAGCAGAACGCTTGCGCTCACAGATAATCATAAAAAGCTCAAATGCACGAATTCGTCCGCGATCACTATTACGGTACCACCAAACTCCTCTGTGGCGTTTCCTGTTGGTTCGCCCTTGACGATTCAGCAATACGGCACTGGTGATGTGACGATTGCGGCTGGTTCAGGTGTGACAATACGTTCTAAGGAAGGCAAGATGAAACTTGGTGGTCAGTACAGTGGTGTAACCCTCGTCAAGGAAGCAACAAACGAATGGTGGTTGGCGGGTGATTTAGTATGATTATGAGTAGGATGGCGATGTTATGGCAGGCGGTTGAGGTGGTGAGGTGGACGACTAAGCTATCTAATCCAGCTAATCTACCGACTGGCTATGGTAGAGACTGTTCCTTTTCTCCTGACAGTAATTACTTAGCCGTTGCTCATGATTTCTCTCCATACATAACAATCTACAAACGCAATGGAGATACCTTTACTAAACTACCGAATCCGGGTGTGCTTCCAACAAATTCGAGCACTGATTGCTCCTTTTCTCCTGATAACAATTATCTAGCTGTTGCGCATAACACTACTCCATTCATCACAATTTACAAACGCAATGGAGATACCTTTACTAAACTATCTAATCCAGACGTTTTACCACCTTCTGGTGGATTTGGTTGCTCCTTTTCTCCTGACAGTAATTACTTAGCCGTTACGAATCTCAGCCTTACTCCATTCATCACAATCTACAAACGCAATGGAGCTACCTTTACTAAACTATCTAATCCAGACGTTTTACCAACTACAGGACGTGGTTGCTCCTTTTCTCCTGACAGTAATTACTTAGCCGTTGCTCACGCAAGCTCTCCATACATAACAATCTACAAACGCAATGGAGATACCTTTACTAAGTTGTCTAATCCAGACGTTTTACCTCCTCGTACTGGATATGGTTGCTCCTTTTCTCCTGATAACAATTATCTAGCTGTTGCGCATAACACTACTCCATACATAACAATCTACAAACGCAATGGAGATACCTTTACTAAGTTGTCTAATCCAGACGTTTTACCTCCTCGTACTGGATATGGTTGCTCCTTTTCTCCTGTCAGTAATTACTTAGCTGTTGCTCATGACACCTCACCGTTCATCACAATCTACAAACGCAGTGGTGATACCTTTACTAAGTTGTCTAATCCAGACGTTTTACCAACTAGTGTTGGACAAGGTTGCTCCTTTTCTCCTGATAACAATTATCTGGCTGTTGCTAACGGTTCCTCTCCATACATAACAATCTACAAATGAGGTGATAACATGACAATCTATATTCAAACCGACCAAGAAGGACTCATCACAGATGCGATAACCTATCCGCACGGCGACTATATCCCTGTAGAAACACCTGCTCCTCTCCCTGTCGGTCTAATCGGTGGTGCATACGAGCTGCTTGGAGGTAACATCATCTATCGCCGAGAGTGGGATAAGAACCAAGACTTTGAGGATTTACGTGCAGAGGTTGAGCAACTAAAGTCTAAAGTTGAGGAGCTGGAGGGCAAGGGCGAGAAATACAATTCTCCAGTATCTCCTTTATCACCTTTATCACCATCAAAATAATCGATATACTTTTAGGTGGTGAGGACAATTAATAGGATAGAAAAAGCTAGGGAATTTAGAAAAGGGCTAGGTTACTAAAGAGGGTGATACATTGGCTGCATTTTGGAAACGAAAAACAGAAAAAGCGGAGAGCATGACGGCGCAGACGTTACTTGATTTTCTCGGAGTTAGCACGACGGACAGTTCAAGGTTGTCCGAGGCTACATATTTTGCTTGCCTTAAAATCCTCGGTGAGACATTGGGTAAGTTGCCGTTGAAATTGCTGTGCCATACCGACAAATACGGCGTAGTCAAAGCATACAAGCATCCGCTGTATAGCGTATTAGGCAACGCACTTTTGGAGCACGGTTGAATACAACCGAAACCATCACGGTAACGCCTATGTGTGGATAACCGGAGCGGGGCAAAAGACAAAGCTCTGGATATTGCCGAGTGAAGCGGTAAAGGTGTGGGTTGACAGCGGCGGTGTGTGTTGAACGCCGTCGGTAAAGTCATTACCCAAGCCGAGGCAGATTTGATTCTTGGTGCTGTGTCATGACAGCCACGACAATAAAAGACCCTCAGAGTTTTCTGAGGGTCTCAATTTTTCTTAACTTCCACTTTTCAATAAAAACACAGCCTATAATGAAATAATAAAAGGAGGACTAATTATGTGGAGACATACAAGAAGTTCGCTACCAGTTGAAACAAACAGGAGTTATATGAAAGCATTACGCGATCTATTAGGTTTAAACCAATATACCGTCGTGAAGCACATGCAAGATGAACGTATTATACGTGAGTCAGAAGTAAGTGCAATCGAAGGCAAAATTGGCTACAAACATTTATGGGATGTATATGCGGCATATTTCAGACCGTTAATCGAAGATAGTGGACATACAGAAACCATAAAAGAAGTTATGCGGACATTATTGAAAACTTGGATTGAGGCTTAAATGGCCTCTTTCCTTTTTGAAAGGAGATTAACATGAAAAAGCGGTTTCCTATCTTAGGAGAAAGCGTAGACATTCCTTGGTCTACCATAGAGTCGCATCGAGTTCAGGCAGAGAAGAATCACTATCAAACCCTTGAAAGGTTAGCAGAACGAGGTGGGCTTACCTGGAGTGAAGCATTAGCTGTCCTTGAGGATCGGCCTTACACAAAGATGGATGAGAAACAAGCGAAGCATAAAGTTATCTTAATTGTCAGTAAGAAGTGTATTGTTTGTGGTAAACCACTTCAACTTGGCCGATTTGCGCACAATCAAAACACTTGCTGGGATTGCTTCAAAATGGAAGTTCTTGAAATAACGACAGAGGTTGTTGCATTAAGAAAACTTACCGGGCAAGAAAATGCAGAGGCCGCTAAAAACATTTTGAACTATATGGGCGCCGTCCTTGCAGAACAATTTGGCGAAGAGTGGTAGTTGCAAAATTTACAGTCTCTATAACGAAAGGAGTTTGATTGTTAATGAGACGTTTTAAGAACAAAGTTTAAAACAGTTAGCAATCAGTTCAACAAAGATTGAGCCAACAATGGCTCTTTCTTTATCGCAATATTTTCAACGCCTATAATGAGAGGAGTTGATTATTAATGGATTTTGATAACATTAATCAAGCAAAGGCATTTTGGTACAATATGTGCGTGGAGATGCGAGATGAGGCTTTCGATCAGATGCTAGCGCGTTTGAACGATCCTGATCCGTATCACTACCGTGTATGGAACGAAGGCTGGCTGCAATGGTGCGAAGAAGTAAAAAAGATCGAATCCCAGATGGCTACGGCTCAGTGTTAAACACTGAGTCTTAGCTTTATATTTTTCGCAAGATTTTCAACTCCTATAATGAAAGAGTATTGGTGTATTGGTGGCACGCTGCTGAAAAGCAGAGGGAAGGTTCGAGTCCCTTCATACTTTTTCTCTTATATTTTTTTGAAAGGAGGATTGTTATGGATACTAAGAAAATTACAGACATGGAAGTTAAACTTGAACGCAACTATCCGGAGGACTCTTGGGGAAGCAAAGCGACGGTGTTTTGACGCGGATTAAGAGAGGGCAACATTACAAAAGAAGTAACCTCGCAGAAATTACAAAGGCTTTAATGAAACTATATTTGAAAGGAAGTTATACTATGAAAGAAAAAGTAAAGACCTTTTTGAAGGAGAACAAGGAACTCATAATTGGGGTGTCTGGCCTAGTAATAGGCGGCACAATAATTATGGCGACATTGGCCACCGGCAGAAAGAAAGTTGCTGATCAATTCACCACGTATACAAAAGATGGAGTAATGAAGTTTCTGCAAGAGATGACGAATCCAAACGTTAAGTATGCAATATTCAAGGAAACAGCGGAAGACGCTTTCCAGATAGTGCAACTTTAAACGAAGAGGGTTCGTCCCTCTTTTTAATTTTGAAAGGAGAAACACCATGGAGCAAAAAGGATTAGTCAAAGTCGTAAAAAACCTCGGAAAAGTAATTTCCAGAAACAGTCCGTATATTCTGACCGGATTAGGCTGCGGAGGAGTCCTTGCGACAGCCATATTTACCGGCAGAGCATGTCTGAACGCGGACAGATATCTCAGACAAGAGCATATCGATCCCGACGACCTAACTGCACAGGAAATGGTCAAAGAGACTTGGAGGTTCTTCGTTCCTCCTGTGATCATGGGGACGGCGACGGTTGGATGCATCATCGGTGCCAACGCTGTTAATCAGAGCAGAAACGCCAGTCTGGCTGCTTTATATTCTCTGAGCGAGACAGCACTTCAGGAGTATAAGAACAAAGTGGCCGAAGAGATCGGTAAAAACAAAGAACTCAGGGTCCGCAACGCCGTTATGCAGGACCATATTGATGCTCGACCGGCCGGAGACCAGACGATTATCATCACAGGCAATGGCAATATGCTGTGTTACGATTCCCTGTGTGATCGCTATTTCAGGTCTTCGGCGGAGAAGATTCGCCAGCAGGTTTTGGATCTGAACTACGATCTCATGTCTGAGATGTGGCTTGATTTGAACGATTTATATTTTGCGATAGGGTTGCCGTACACCAAGCTCGGAGCTCAGGTTGGGTTTGATCTCGACAAGGGTAAGATCGAGGTCGATTACAGCAGTCATCTGACACCTGAAGGAGAGCCGTGTTTGGCGATCGAGCCTAAGATTCATCCGAATCCCCGTTTCATTTGATGTCGCATGATAATCTGACAGTATAATGAAACATATTTGAAAGGAGAAGGTTATGAAGATTAAACTACCGCAAAGTATGAAGCGCAGAATCAAGGCTGAACAGAAGAAAGTCTTTGAGGAGATGAGCTCGGAAGGAATTTCCCAGAAGGATTGGGACGACCTGAACAAGAAGTATCAGGCGTATACGGAAATGCTGAAACCAGCATGGAAGGTTACGCCCGACACCCTTGTGGTGGCCGGAACAAACCTGGCGGGGATCCTGCTGATTCTCAACTTCGAGAAGTTCGATCTTGTGCGAAGCAAGGCGATGAGCTTTGTGCTAAAGGGAAGGGTCTAAGGACCCTTCTCCTTTTCGTTTACCTATTTATATTTAGGAGGAATTCAAATGAAGATCACAGACACCCTGATAACGACCCTGTTTAAACACGGAGCCCTTGTTGAGATGAAGAACTTTGAAACCACGATTCCTTTCACCGATCCCGAAAGCAACGTTCACGCTATCACTATTAGCGCGGATACCATTCAGTTCAAACTTGAAAAGGAGGACAAGTAAATGTTTACAAAAGGAGACGTACTGATCCTGATGATCATCACCTCGTGTCTCAGCTATCGTGCTGGCTACAATAAGGCCAGGGAGAAGGCCCTTGACTCGATTATTGAAGGTATTTCGAATATAACGAAAAAGGAGAAAGAGGCATGCGAAGGTTCAGCCAAGAGCACAACGGACTGATCAGAGCGATATTTTGGGCCATTGTACTGGTTGCGGTGGTCCTAATTCCTCAAAATCAGTCTAAAAACACCAATGAAGCACCAATTCCGACCATTCAAGCTCGTGTTGAGCCGAATATTGGCAAACTGACCGATCTGGAGCCGATAGAAGAACCTGAATCAATGCCTAGGCCGTTGGAGACTGCTCCAGTCGCTCCAGAGCCTCGATATGGGTTCACTTCTGACGATATTCACCTACTTTCCGTGCTCTTGTCAGGTTCAAAGGACGTTTCGGGAGACGGCGAGTATGATATCGATTATGGTAACCAGGATCGCTTCGACCAGATATCTTTAGTGCTGTGTGTGGTTATGAACAGGGTTAGAGATGACAGATTCCCGAACACGGTGTCTGAGGTTGTATGGGCCGACGGACAGTTCTCTCTCATGTATTTGTGGGAGGACGGTCTGCCGGAGGTGAGCGATATTACGTGGGAGAGGGTCAACGAATGGTGTGAGGCATATGACAATTACGATCTAGGAATTCAATCTGTTCCTGAAGACCACGTGTTCTTCTCCGGAGACGGAGTAGAAAACCATAGCAGAAGTTAGGAGGAACGCAAATGGGTTACATATTTCCTTGGATGAACAAAAAGAAAGAGGCAATAGAACTTCCGAAACCAGACATTCAGAAAGAGTTCGACGAAGCTGTGCTAAAAGAAAAAGCCACGCCTGTCAGCATTATCCAAGTTCCGACACAGCCTCCTTATAAAGAGAAAAAAGTCACGTTCACAAAGCTCTATATGGTTCTGATCGGCCTTTTATATTTGACCGGAGCCATGCTCGGAGCATTCCTGGTCCTGTGGGCGTCAAGCCTCGACGCGTCTGCAGGACGGCCTATTGACCCTCAGATGTTCATCGCCTATGCCGGGTATCTTGCCGGTCCAACGGCCGTTGCAATAGGGTTTTATGCTTGGAAGAGCAAGTCAGAGAACCTTTTAAAGATAAAAAACTCGTTCGACAAGCAACAGATCACGCTTACCGGCCTCGAAGACATTAACCAGCAAGTGATAAGCACACTTGCAAACATGTGAAAGGAGAATACATATGAACGTATTCAAATTCGTAGTATCAAACTGGACCGATATTCTCGTGTTCCTAGTCCTGATCGCCTCTGCGATCGTCGGCATTCGCCAGTGGATTAAAGTCAAGGGCCCGATCTTTCAGAAGATGAGCTCCGCCGAGAAGATCGCGTACGTTACAAGGCTCATCACGAACCTTGTACCTATCGCAATGGTCCTCGTCACAGACGCCGAAATTGATTATGGCAACGGCACCGGCGTTCTAAAGAGATCCAGAGTAATTGGGCAGCTTTACACTCTGATTCCGGACGAATACAAACCTTATGTTACTGAAGAAAACCTCGACGCAGTTATTAATAAAGTACTGCCCGAAGCAAAGAAACTGTGGGAGGAGAATGAGCAAATCAAGGCCATCGTCCAAAGCGGGGTCGTGGAATGATGGACTCTGCCGGCAAAGGTGGCCTTGCAGCCAGGCTCGACATGGTTCAATGGATGCTTTTGACCAAGGTTTTGGACGAGGACGAAGCGTTGACGTTTGGAAAAGCGCTCATGTCGCCGGTCAAATCCGACGCGATCATTCAGGTTCTGCGCAAAAACATCCCCGAACCCGATATTTTCATCGAATCTCAGCTCATCGCAATGATTCAAAAGGGTTCTCATGGGCTCTGGGAAGTATGGTTCCGTATCTCAGAGAAATCTTAGAGTATAATGGAATCATATTTGAAAGGAGTTTTACAAATGGAAAACAAGACAAAAATTGATCTGGCAATTGGAGGAGCTGAGCTCTTAACCGCAATTGGCGTAAGCACCCTGGTGGGAGGCGCCGTTGTACTCGTTAAGCCGGCCAACCTGGGCGTCATTAGAAAGATGGCGTGCAGCGCGGCGGGTTTGGCGATTGCATCGATGGCTACCGATGGGGTGGTCGCCTATGTGGATAAGAGCATCCACTCCGCGATCGACAGCGTCAAGACTGCCTTGGCTAATGCGAAAGCGCCCAAGGAATCTGAGGACAAAGAAGTCACTGAAGAGTGAAAAAGATGAAGAGGTTTAACAGCCTCTTCTCTTTTATATTTTTAAACAGAAAGGACGTAAGATTATGGCAACCACAAAGAAAAACACCAAACCCGCAAAGAAGGAGACAATCCTGGAGACCGTGAAGAAGAAAACCACTGGCCGGTTCTGGAAGTTCGAGAAGAAGGATGAGGCTGTCAAGAAGCTCAACTTTCTGAAGAATCCCGATACTTATGAGATCGTCCAGAACCGTGAAAACGGCAAGATCGCCAAGGGTTGGATTCTGCGGAAGCGCAAGTAAATCAAGGCCTATAATGAAAGGGAATGCTAAATGTATGGAGTAATGGTAACTCGCCCAGCAATGGGAGACGCAGTTCGAAGCTGCTAACCATTCTCTTTCATTTATATTTTTCGAAAGGAGAATAGTTATGGCTGGTAAGCGCAAACCCAAGACCAAAGACAAGGGTGGCAAGGTTCAACGGACGTGTTGGGCCTTGCCCCTATTTATATTTGAAAGGAGAATTAAACATGGCAAGATTTGTTAATTATTGTTCTGAAGCACGATCCAGAAGTAGAGGGGGAGATACAATGAACACAATCATGGAGCATCCGATCGCATCTGCCGCTCTCGTGGTGGCCACTGGCTATACCGTCGGCATGATCGTTGGAGCATTCAAGGGCGTGCCCGTTGGTAGCCTCATTCAAATCACGGTAAGGAAGTGATATTTTGAAACTGATCGTTGACGCGTTTCAGAAAGGACGGAGCGTAAGAAAGATCATCGGAGTCAAATACTCCGACAAAACCAAGGGAGAGTTGTGCAGCTACTACCCCGATAAGCATCCAGATATTAATTTCGAGGATTTTCTCGGAAAGACCCGCTCGGAAGCCATGGCCATCTGTGAATACAAGTACCATCTGATCTAACATTTATATTTGAAAGGAGGCGAGACCATGAAGCTCAGTCCAATGCTCGGCGAAAACATTAAAAACTATCCGATCTCAGTCCTTGATGGTAAACTTTGGAGAATGTCCGAGAAGATTGATGGTATTCGCCGTCTTTTCTACAAGGATAAGGATGGTAAAGTGACCGCATGGAGCAGAACAAATCATCAAGATGTATGGCTGACTAATATTTTCAGTTACTTGGAACCTCCTTGGTTTCCGTCAGACACTGTCTATGACTGCGAGCTGGTGGACAAGGAATTATATTTTGCGAAGGTTCCAAGCTTCGAACTTAGATCGGCGACGAATGCCAAAGCATCTCAGCAGTTTCCCGACAACAAACAGGATTTGATGGCGATCTGCTTTGATATTTTCACGCCAGACGGCGACACTAGAAAAGCCCAGGAAAGAGACGCTGTATTGTACTCTATATTTAACGGAGAAGCACCAGATGCTCCAATGATCAGAGTTCCTATATTTGGTAACTGTCTTGGAGCAGACTCAGAGTTGATCCGCAAGACGATGGCTGAGGTCACGGCTCGAAACGGAGAGGGCCTCATGCTGTTGGATATGGATTCCGTTTATATTCCTGGGAGGTCAAAACACCTTTTAAAGGTTAAACGGATGGAGGAGTTCGTCGGCACTGTGATTGACTTCGAGGTGGCCCGAGCGGGGACCAAGATTGAGGGTATGGTCGCCGCTGTAATCTGCGATGTTCCTGGATGCACAGTTCCCGTCAGAGTTGGCAGCGGATTTAACAACGCGGAGCGATTGTCGATGATGTATGACTCTCCGATAGGAAAAGAAATCGAGATCGACGCATTCTCGTATTCAAAGGATAAAAGAGGCGCGGTGTCTCTTAACCTTCCGATATTTAAACAATTTGTAGGAGGCAATAAAACATGAGCGAAAGAAAATTGGTCCGGAATGATCTTAGCGATATCGCGCCGAACAACTCTGAAAAGGCTGCGAGATCTCGTGTGATCAGACCGGCAGATTCCAAAAACTCCGATAAGGAGAACGTCAAGCGGCAGAAGCTGGCACCGATCGTCAAAGGTCCTGTGGTTCAGCAGAAGCCTTCGTTCTGGCAGAAAGCCAAGGGAGCTCTTATCGGCGAAAGCGGAAACATCGGTGAATGGATTCTGTACGATGTACTGATCCCGTCCTTCAGAAACACAATGTCCGACATGCTTTGCGGAACCGTGGAATCTGTCTTCGGTTCCGGTCCATCAACTAGAGGCAGAGACTACGGTCCTCGTGTGATCCGTGACAGAGGCAGATCGTATGTCTCTTACAATGATAGTTCCAGAGGACGTGGTTCCGATCGTCGTGAGATTGACAGAGGCGACCGTGTCCGACATGAGTTTAGCAACATCGTCTATACCCGGAGAGGAGAGGCGGAGGACGTCCTTGCACATCTGGTTGACATGACCATCGAGTATGGCGAGGCAACCGTCGCCGCATTCTACGAGCTGTCCAACATCGAGTCCACCTATGCAGACAGCAACTACGGGTGGACCAATCTGCGCGACGCATATACCGAACAGGTGCGCGGCGGATACGTTATCAGATTCCCTCAAGTGAGACCTTTGTAAGGAGGCAACTATGTTTCAAGTCGATGTTATGAAGTACTGCGAAGGTTGTCCTGAGACTACGGCGCAGACAGCTATCTATGCGGACGGTAAGCCTGCGATCGAGTGTCCTCCTGTGATCATCTGTGAACACAGACATCTGTGTGAGCGTATTCGCAAGTTCTTCGGTTTGCCAGACGAGGAATAAACGGGTGAGATTTTTCAGAAAAGGTGTTGTGAAAGGAGCATAAAATGACCAACTCGGACATGCTCGGATGGGTGAAATCCGCCTACCCTAGCGATACGTGGAAGAAGAAAGTCGACAAGATGTCCGATGAGCAGATCGTTGCTGTGTATTACAGCCTTGTCCAGCGTGGAAAAATTAAAGGAGGTTAATCATATGAGCAAGTTATGTGTAAGCGAAACCCTGATGGTCAGCTTTGATAAGTCGGATTCTGAGGACCTGTCATATCTTCAGGTCATCAAGTACAAGGGTGCTGAAACGAGGGTCATCAACGTCTTGGTCGGCGCGGAAGCAGAGGATGTTTATGACAAGCTCGTTGGAGGTACTCAGGTATGAAGTTCAAAGCGATCGAAGAGCTCCCAAGAGCTAAGAAGAAGCATCTCCAGAAGTTTCTCGAAGACTTCATGAACTCGGGCGAAGCCTACGTTGAAGTGATATTTTCAGATCATGAATACAAGAATTCGAAATCCTGCTACTCCTGCATGTACATAGCCGCTCGTCGTTCGAAGCGGGATATCAGAGTTGTATGGGCCGACGGACGAGTGTTCTTGATCAATTTGATGCTCACGAGGTAACTCTATGGGCCAACATAAGAAGCCGGAATCGACCGAGTATTTCGACAAAAACACCTATAAAAAGAAAGCCTTACAGGCTGCTGTTGAGCTTGGATATGACGAGAACGTAATCGATCAAATCCAGAAAGCTGAGAGAGAGCCAAAGATCCAGCAGATCATGACAACCGCAAGACAGAACAAAGAATAGGAGGAATAAGATGCGCCTGATTAAAAACAAGACCGCAGTGACACCTAGATACTCCGACGCAGGCTCTGCCGGTATGGATATTTATGTGGATACGGCGGTTGAACTGGAGATTCAGCCTGGGCAGACATGGTCGGCACCTACGGGTTTGAAGGTTGAAATCCCTAAAAACTGCATCGGGGTCGTCTATCCGAAGCCTGGAATGCATAAAAAAGGCCTTATTCTGGCCGAAGGAGTGCGTATCATCAACCCTGGAGACCGTGGGGAGCTAGTTATTCCTCTCAAAAACGTCATATCAGACGTTGTAAGGGTCAACGGACGCTGGGGTGTAAAGACGCCTATTGGTGTGCTCGTTATTCACCAATATCGGTTCGAAAAGGTCGAAGTTGAAGAGAATGATCCCATCGATCTTTTATCGCAAGAAAAACAGTCCTTATAATGAAACCATAACGAAAGTTATGAATTTGAAAGGAGAAAAGACTTATGAAAAACGGATTGCTTATTGTAGGTAGATTTCTGATCGGTGCTACCGTAGCTTACGGGGTGAACAAGATGTTGGACGAGAAGACCAATGAACTGATCGAGGACGGCGGCGTTGTAAACGCAGTCACCATCGGTGCAGCTCAGGGGCTGATCTCGACCGCAACTGGTGCGCTCGTGGCTAGTATCATCCTTTGATGAAACCTACGAAAGGCCTATGTGAAAACATAGGCTTTTCTCTTTCTCACCATTTTCTTGCCCTATAATGAAAGACAAATAAAAGGAGGTCAAGAGATGATTACTTTACTGATTACGGTTGCCATGATGGCGTTGATCTGTTGGTTGCTCTGTGAATTCATATCCGCAATGGTGGGTGTGCTGTTCATAGTGATAGCCTTCGGGTTCATCGTCAAGATGGCGAAGGAGATCCTAAAGTGAGAGGCTTAGCCTCTCCTTTTCTCGTGCCTCCATATATAGGGTCGCAATAAAACACATCCTATAATGAGAAAGAATGGATTACTTAAACAAAATAATTGATATAAATGGAGGTTGTATTATGGGTACGATGCTGTTAGGTATTATTAGCGTTTTTGGTTACATCACATTGTCGATCTAAGAAAGGAGCTACGGCTCTTTTCTTTGTGCCCATGCCTAACAGTGTCGCAACCTTTTCTCTTCCTATAATGAGAACTTATTTTAAGGAGGAGTTAAAAATGAAAAAAATTGAATTAGGACTGTTTGCACTGTGTGTGCTCGTAGGAAGCTATTTCGGTTCCATGTTTGGAATCGCAATTGCGATCTGCGCGTTCATGACAATCGACGGACTGATCGAGGAATTCATCAAGAAACCCCGCAAAGGTAAGCGCGAAAAGACGGAGGTCAAGTAATGGCTGAACTGCTTATTGCGATCGGAATTCTGATTCTCGTATGGATATATACGGGTAAGAAGAAAGACTGATCGGACATAAACAGGGAGGAGGGTTACTTGCCCTCCTTCTTTATCGCAATAAAAACTGTGCATATAATGAAATCATATTTGAAAGGAGAACATAAAATGAAACACAATAACAAAAAAGTGGAGGTCATTGAAATGGAGAACGTGAACAACATGAACGAAGAGGTCGAAGAGACCGGCGAGATCATTGAAGAGGAGGTGAAAGAAAAGATGAGCCTGAAGAAGAAGATCATGATCGGCTGCGGTGTTGTTGCAGGTTTGGTACTCGGGGCAGTAGCCCTGGGAAGCCGGAAGTGCAACGATGCTGAGGACGAAATTGAGGATAATTCCGAGGACGAGTTTGACGAAACCGACTCCGACGAGATCGAGGCGGATTCTGAGATCGCGGAAGATCTGAGTGAAGTTCCCAGTCAGGACGCTACGGAAGGTTAATGCGTAAGCATTGATGCTACCTAGCATGATTTGGGGAGACTTATTGGAAACAATGAGTCTTCCTTTTTCGTTACACATCAAACATTATATTTAAGGAGGAACAACTAATGAAGTTCAAAGCTATCATTGGCGCCGTTGGATTCACTCTGAAGAAGTATTCTCCGGAGATCCTGCTGGGCGTCGGCATTACCGGTGTTGTAGGAAGCACCGTGATGGCCTGTGCGGCAACCCTGAAAGCCGAGGAGATCCTCGATACCTACGAGTCTAAGAAAGAGCGCATCGACGATTGCGTCCTGCTTCGCGAAACCTCTGAAGTCGACTACAGCCTCGCTGAGGAGAAAGCCGACCGTCGTACTCTGGCGTGTGCTACGGCTGGTAAGTTTATTCGTCTGTATGGCCCGTCCGCAACCCTGATGCTCGGTTCCATCGGCTGCATCTTGGCTGCTCATCACATCATGAAGCAGCGCAATGTTGCCCTGATGGCGGCATACAAAGTGCTCGAGGAGTCTTTCTCGAAGTATAGAAAGCGTGTCGCCGCCAAGTATGGCGAAGCCGCTGACGCCGAGTTCTACTACGGCGGGGCGGAAGACCAGGTCGTTGAGACCACAACCGACGAGAACGGTAATGAGACCACAAAGATTCACAACATGGGTCTGAGCGGTTTCTCTCGTGAGTTCAGCGAAGAGGTGCCCGACCAGATGGGCGGATGGTCTGGTTCCACTCAGTGGAGCAAGCGCCATGAATATAATCTGTCGTTCCTGTCCGCCAAGGAAGACCATTTCAACCGCATGCTCCTCACCAAGGGCTTCGTCACGATGAATGACGTCTATGCTGAGCTTGGCTTTGCACCTACCGAGGCTGGTATGATCTGTGGATGGCGTTACAAGTCTGAACGGGGCGATGGGTTCATCAGCTTCCGTCCCCATGGCATCGATGGTAATTGGAACTACGGTCAGGACGGCGATTCCATCATCCTGGACTTCAACATTGATGGTGTCATCTTCGATCAGAACGTCGCCCGCAAGGAAATGAAGTAAGTTCACCATAAATATAGTGTTTGATATGAGAGGTGGAGGGTTCCGGCCGGGCCCTCTGCCTTTTATATTTGACGAAAGGAGATAATAATGAACATCGAATTTGAAGCAACTGAGTCCACAAAAGCTCCTCTCTTCCTCTATGAGGGTAAGAAAGTTCATGTGGCCGCCGCGACATATTCCTACCTGACCCAGACAGACGAGCCTAACAGCGGTGCTCTCGTCATCGTAGTTGACGGATATTTGGACGGTGAGACCGCCATGAAGAGATTCATCTGCAACATGACCGAGGACACTATCGAGATCGGCAAAGACGAAAACGGAGACGTGCAGATCGTCGAAGCTATCAGAAAGGATGAAAACGATGGCTAAGTTGAAAGATAGCGGAGAGCGTCGGCAGTTCGAGAGTGGAGCCGTCCGTGATATTTCAGAGGGTAAAGGTCGTTGCGATCTCCTTCCTCTGGACGCAGTTGGGCTGCTTGTCCCTGCAAAATACGGATGCATTTTGATCGCGATTGACAGGTTTCAGGGTAACAAAGACGTCACGGAGCTCACTTACGCCATTAACAGGTTCGCCGAAGATGTATTTGACTGTGATATTTTCACACTTATTCTCGAAGTCAGCAAGCATTACGAGGATGGAGCTAAAAAGTACGCTGAGAATAACTGGATGAAAGGGATCAACCTGCACTGTTTCATCGACTCCGGTGTTCGTCACCTGTTGAAGTACGCCCGAGGGGATCAGGACGAACCTCATGACCGTGCATTCGTGTGGAATATGCTCGGCGCTATCTGGACTGTAGAGCATAGACCTGATCTTGATGATATTCGCACGGATTTGACGATCGACAACTATTAATAGAATTTGTGACACTTTTAAGGACTTCTAAATATAAAAACGTCACAAAAAGTGTCACAAATCATGCGAAAGGAGCAATAAAATGCCTAAAAAGAAGAAAAAGAACAGCAATTACAAGCCTGAAAGCGCTTTCAAGTTCAATAAATCCGCCCCGATCCGAGAGGGCAAGATGCGAATGGAGGAGTGGTGTGGGCATGAGATCCGTTTTGTCGACCTAAACGGCGAATGGTATGCCATTTTGAAGGATATTTGCGATGCTTTGGGGCTTAGAACCGCAAAAATTGCCGAAAGATTGCATCCAAATATGCTTGAAAGAGTTGCCGTTGGGGTCGAGGTCCCTTCAAAGGACGTCGACTCACAACGATTTTATATGCTCGCCGTCAACGAAGTCGGCATCTATGAATCTCTGTTCGCCAGCCGTAAGCTCGAAGCCCGTAAATTCCGTCTCTGGTCCTTCGAAGTCCTGAAGAAGCTTCGTAGTAGTGTCGGGTTGAAAGGTTATGAGGTTATGCGCATGACCGAGGCCTCTGTTCAGTATGAGATTGATTGCGTTCTTGACAGCCTGTTCTACGACGAGGAGACCGGAAAGGTCATGACGTCTATCACTGTCCAAGGTGGGGACGTCGAGATTGTGCCGTTTGAGGATACCTGATATGAATAGAAACTTTCGTCCTCCGGATAGCCTGATGGACACGACCACAGAAACCTTGCTGCTCGTAGACTGGGCGAACCTCATGTACCGCGCTTGGTTCGTTAGTAAGGAAGAACCTTGGATTGCGTACTGCAAGTTCTTCGACATGCTAAGGTTGGCCGTTCGCAAATCCAAACAGCCCGGAGTCCCTATCAAAATTATATTCTGCGGGGAGAGTCGAACCAAGCTGAGACGTGCCGAGATCTTCCCAGATTACAAGGGAACGCGGTCCCATGGTAAAAACGAAGAGTTCGCTCAATTCCGAAAAAACCTCGAGGGTTATATTTCCAAAATCGGCTATAAGCTCATCCGGATCGACGGGGCAGAGGCCGACGACGTCATCGCAAGCATCGTAAATCAAGTTTGTCATCGCTGCTATTGTAAGGTTCCCTGCGTGGACTGTGACTGCGCCAAGGCCTACACCACGGACGTCGTTATATTCTCAGGCGATCGAGACATCCAGCAGTTGCTAGCCTGGGATAGGGTCTTGGTATACCGAGCGCCTGGAACGTTCGTCGATAGAGCCTCTTTCGAGGAAGAATTCGGCTTTCCGGTGAAAAAATACGCAGTGTACAAGGCTCTGGTTGGCGATAAGTCCGATAATATCGCCGGAGTAGAGGGTTTCGGGCCTGTCAAGGCCACCACAGCGATCCTCGCAAACACGGTCGCAGAGGATATTTGGGAGCTCGGAGAAACTGAAGCTGCCGATCAATTTAAGTTGGCACTTAAATTAGTCAACTTGGACACCCGTTTGAACGTTGATTTAAGTGATATTTACACGGGTCCGCCAAAGAGACTATGGATCGACAAGCTTGAGACTAAACTTGACAAGAGAATCATATTGGAAATCAAGAGGCTCAGGGAGGAATTCCAATGAGCAACTGGGACGGAAGAGAGCCTTCACCTCCTGAAAGTGCGTACATGCTCTGCTACCATCCGGCAATCAATCGTTTCGTGGACGAAGACGGTATGCTTTTGCACGATTTGTCCGATTTATTTGATCTTTGGGAACTCGATGAGTGGAAGAAGCATCAAAGTTATGACATTATGCAGGACAAAAAGGGCGATTGGGCGGAATTATATTACCTCTCTCCAGGAGACGAAGCGGATGTCATGGAATATTTGGCACGAGGAGTGTGCTACCACGACCAACAATTCGTATACGCCTATGATCTTTAATTAAGAAAGGAAGTAACTATGAAAAAGACATGGAAATTCTGCTATCAGTCTGTTATATTTGCCGTCGCCGTCATCTGTATGGCCACAACCGCGTTCGCCTCCTCTGGAGAGAAGACCGCAGTGCCAACGTGGAACAAATTCATGATGGACGGCAAGTCGATCACCTTTGACTCCGCCTACAACATCGAAAATAGCAACTATATTCAGCTCCGGTCGGTTGCAATCGCCTTGAACGGCACTGCGTCACAGTTCAATGTGTACTGGGATAATGGTCTTGGAGTGGCCGTTATCGAAACTGGTAAGCCTTATACAGGTTCAAAACCTGTTGAGGTTCAGAAACAGTCAAACTACAAGCTTGGAGACACGTTTGTTACAGACAATTGCGAGATCTCCGTTACAGACTATGCTCAGTATACCTTGAGAGATGGCGGGTATCAGAACGCCATCACTGTTGATATTTTGCTGAAGACCAATGCCGAACCTAAGAAGACTTCGGTGTTTGGCAAGTTCATCGATTGTGTCGTTGATGAGAACGGAGAAGTTTATAAGGGTTTCTGGCACGATGGTATCAGCGAGGTATATTCGAATGAACGTCAGTCCTACACCGCGATTTACTCCACGGATAGACAGGTTGACTTCACCAGCATCACCGTGGTCGATCCTATCGGCAAAGAAAAAGTAACATTTTATCTGTAAATAGAAAGGAGAACAACAATGAGCATCAAAAACATCATGATCTTCACCGGAGGCATTGGCGTCGGTGGCCTGGCCGGTTATATTTTCTGCAAGAAGACCCTGGAAGACAAGTACCGCATGGACGTCGAGGACAACCGGCAGTACTACCTTGAGAAGCTCGAGGAGCTCGGCGTCATGGAGGAAGGCTTCGAGGCCGAGACCATGGATGAAGATGAGGAAGAAGAGTACGACGAAGAAGACGAGGAAGAGCAAGAGGACGACAGTCCTGAGCAAGCCCGGATCCGCGAATACAAGGGCACGCCTAAGCTGAATTACTCTAAGCCGTCTCTGGACGAGCTTAAGAGAGCCATCAAGGCCGGTGTGAAGAACGTTCCGTTCCCGACAGCAACAGGTGTCTCGGCCGTGGTGCCGTCCAATGGTGAGGAATCTCTCGGCGAAGTCGACGAAGACGATGAAGAAACCGAATATGTGCCCTCCGACGACCCTGAGTACGAGGCTGAGCTTGAAGCTAGAGCCGAAGAATATGCCAAACGGCGCTCGGAGAACATGAAGAGCGGAGAACCGTATCTCATCGAACCCGAGGAGTATGTCGACGGTCCTGAGGACTACGATCGTCAGGCCCTGTACTATTACGCCAAGGATCGAACTCTCTGTGAGGATGATGATCAGGAAGTCGAGGAGGAGGAAGCCTGCGTTGGTCTGGATTATGAGGATGTGCTCGGCATGCAGACCACCTGTTGGGTGAGAAATGACCGCCTGAGAGTTTTGTATGAGATTCACCGAATCAACGATAGTTACAAGGCGGCTGTCTTGAACGCCAGAGAGACGCCTCGCGAGCGGGAGTTCCGAATCCAGAGCAGACGGAAGCAGGCTCTTGACGACAAAGCATGATATTTCCGGGCGGGGTCGCATTGAAAACTAATTCTATAACGAGAGGGTAGGAGCTAACAACTCCTACCCTTTCTTTTTATCTTTGGAGTCTTTGTTGGAATTGTAAGGTTCAACGGACGCTGGAAAGGAGAATTGAAATGGCTTACGATAGAGCTAAGATGGACTATCTCGCATGGCTTGTGAACCAGATGAACGTTGTCGAGGGACGAAACTATGGGATGCTTCTGCGGGAGTTGTCCCGTATTGAGTTCTATGAAGTTAACAAGTATGATCGGGATAGAGGGGCCGACGGTTTACTGCTTCGAAGGGACTGGGCTCAGGAAGTGGGATATTCTGGAAGTCTTGATTTTGGTCCTGCGTCGCTTCTCGAGACTCTGATTGGAATCGCCCAGAGAATCGAATTTCGCATTTTTGCGGGTCCTTGGATGGATGAATGGGACTATAAAAAGATCTTTTGGCACTTGATAGACAACCTAGGGTTCTTAGAGTTCGACGGTGTATTGACGGTCGAAGAGTATGACGAAATTCGTGACGTTTCTGAAGCTTTCCTCTCAAAAAACGTAACATGTGACAAATTTCGAAATATTTTCAAATTTTTGTCACACGAAAGTGACACAAAAAAAGACAATTTATGGGACCAAATGATGGTCTATAACGCCCAAAAATGGCCTGGAAGGGTATATTTTTGAGATTTTCGTCGATTTTCGTCGATTTTCCGTGTTCTGTTACGCTTTTTTCACTCCTGTATATATTATCTGTAGAAATTTTTTTATTTAAAAAAAATATATAGGACTTATGGAAATACTATAAAAAAAGCGTAATGAATGCAACATTTGAGCAAATTCTAAGGAAAGGAGGATAAATTTTGGATTTTGTTAAGATAATCACTAAGGAAGCTAAGAACGCTAGTAAGAACCGGGAATCAGGAACCATCACAGTTACTGCGGATTTCAAGGTTGGACATGTGAAGGACCTGATGACTCGTGGTCATGCTTTCTATGCTGTATATGACCATGATAATAAGATGTGGCTTCGCAATGAAATGGAAGTTGTCGGACTTGTTGATGCAGATATTATGAAGAAAGTCAACCAGCTGTCCGATGAAGGAAAATCGGTGTCGTACGCTTTGATGGAAGACTACGACTCCGGAGCCTGGCAGAAGTATGTATCTTACATCAAAAATATGCCGGACAATTGGCAGCCGTTGGACAACAACATTCATTTTCAGAATGATGCGCTAATTCAAAGTGATCGAGCTACGAAGAAGCTTCCTTATGCGCTCCAGGATGGATCGATTGAAAACTATGATCGATTGATGGGCGTTCTGTATGAACCGGAAGAACGTGCAAAACTCGAGTGGGCAGTCGGAGCAATCCTGACAGGAGATAGTAAATATATCCAAAAGTTTATCGCTCTGTACGGCAACTCTGGCAGCGGTAAATCCACATTCCTTAATATCGTTCAGAAACTCGTGGAGGGCTATTATATTTCGTTCAACGCAAAAGATCTGGTTGGGCATGATGCATTTGGTCTCGAAGTCTTTAAGACGAATCCTCTCGTGGCAATCCAGCATGATGGAGACTTGTCTCGAATCGAGGACAACAGTATCCTAAACTCAATCGTATCTCACGAAGAGCTTGTTATGAACGAGAAGCACAAAAGTAAGTACTCTATGAGACTGAACTCGTTTCTATTCATCGGCACCAATAAACCCGTAGCAATCTCAGATTCGAAATCTGGCTTACTCAGAAGACTGATCGACGTTCATCCGTCTGGCAAGAAAGTGTCCAGCGGTGAGTATGATCAAATCATGCACAACATCAACTTCGAGCTTGGACCTATTGCTTCTTATTGTATCAGAGAGTACAAGAAGAAGGGTAAGGACTTCTACAAGAACTACCAACCTCGAGAAATGATGTTCGAGACCAACACTGTCTACAACTTTGTCTTCGACAATGTTTTGACTTTCGAGAACAGTGAATACTTTCAACTCAAGCAGCTGTATGACATGTACAAACAGTATTGTGAGGACAGCGGCGAACAGTATCCTTTGAAGAAGAGGGTGTTTAGAGCTGAAATGAAAAACTACTTCGAGGAGTTTTTAGATGTAACGAGAAACGACGAAGGAAGACAACTTAGATCAGTCTTCAAGACGTTCAAGGGCAGCGTCTTCACAAACGATATGTCTGCTGACAAAGAACCTGTTGAAACGGCGGGATGGCTTAAGCTGGATAAGACGGAATCTATTCTCGATAAAATGTTCTGTGATATTCCAGCCCAATATGCTAACGAGGCTGGCACTCCGCAGCATCGATGGGAGAATTGCAAAACATTTCTTCGAGACCTCGACACTAGACAAATGCATTACATCAATGGCTTTGATGTCAACCATATTGTGATTGACTTCGATATCAGGGGTGAAGATGGAAGTAAGAGCGCCGAGAAGAACCTGGAGGCTGCGAGTAAGTGGCCAAAAACCTATGCTGAGTTCAGTAAGTCTGGAGCTGGAGTTCATTTGCATTATATTTGGACCCCTGGAGATGCCCCCGACTTAAAGCGTCTATACGCTGAGGGAATTGAGGTGAAAGTGTTCACCGGAAACTCTGGCTTGAGACGAAAACTTACATATTGTAACTCAGAACCCGTTGCAACCTTATCATCTGGGTTGGAATATGACCTAAAAAAGAAAGGAGGAACTGATTTGGTTAACAAAAAGACAATTGAAGACGAAAAACACCTGCGAATCATGATTAAGAAGTGTATGAATAAGGAGTTTCTTGGGTATACCAAACCCGAGTGTGACTTCATCAAGAAACTTCTCGATGATGCATATAATTCTGGCATGCAATATGACGTCGGCGATATGAGATCGGCAGTATTGGCGTTCGCAGCAACGTCGTCAAACAACGCAGAGTATTGTGTGGGTCTCGTGAATATGATGAAGTGGGCATCAGAAGTCAAACCTCAAGAAAAGAGCGAACTCCCTGAAGGTGATATTGTCTTCTATGATGTTGAGGTCTTCAAGAACTTCTTCTTGATTTGTTATAAGAAGAGAGGACCTCAAAACAAATGCGTCGCTATGGTAAATCCCACCCCACAGGAAGTTGGACAGCTTTTTGACATGAAACTGATCGGCTTTAACAACAAACGGTACGACGATCACATTCTCTATGGCCGTTATATTGGTTACAGCAACGAACAGCTTTATGATTTGAGCAAGAAGATCATTTCCAAGGTTGGTTCTGTTAGGAATGGCTTCAGGGAGGCATATAGCATCGCTTACAGCGACGTGTTCGACTTTTGCTCGAAGAAGCAGTCGCTTAAGAAGTGGGAGATTAAGCTCGGCATTAATCATCATGAACTTGAGAATGACTGGAACGAACCTCTGCCTGAAGAATTGTGGGATGAATGTATTCAGTACTGCTTCAATGACGTCCTGGCAACCGAACAGGTCTTTGAGCACAGACAGGCTGACTGGAAGGCTCGTGAAATTCTAGCGGATTTGGCGAACGGCACCGTTAACATGACGACCAATCAGCTCACCATCAAGATCGTCTTTGGCGATGACCGTAATCCTAAACTTGAATACCGGCATCTCGAGGAAGAATTTCCTGGGTATGAATTTATCCGTGGCGAAGACAATAAGATGCACAACATGTATCGAGGAACTGACGTCGGAATGGGTGGCTATGTGTATGCCGAACCTGGCATGTACTTCAATGTCGCTCTAATCGACGTTCAGAGTATGCATCCGAACAGTATAATTAATATGAATTACTTCGGAGAGTACACCGGTAGATACGAGGCTCTTAAAGACGCCCGTGTTGCAATTAAACATGGTGATTTTAAGAAAGCTCGCACAATGCTTGAGGGTAAGCTTTCTCCGTATCTCGACGATGAGACGCAGGCGGACGATCTCGCTAATGCTCTGAAGATTGCTTTGAACAGTGCGTATGGACTCACAAGTGCCTCTTTCGAGAATGCCATGAGAGACAAACGGAATGTTAACAACATTGTTGCTCTTCGTGGAGCGCTGTTTATGCGTACTTTGCAAGATGCTGTTCAGGCTCGTGGATTTACTGTTGCTCACATCAAGACGGACTCTATCAAAATTCCAGATGCGACCCCTGAAATCATCGATTTCTGCTTAAAGTTTGCCGAGGAGTATGGTTATATCTTTGAGCATGAAGCCACCTATGAAAAGATGTGTTTGGTCAACAATGCAGTTTACATCGCCAAATACGCATGGGCTGCTAAGACCAAGAAGATCGGAACATGGGCGGCGACTGGAGCACAGTTTGCCGAACAGTTCCTCTTCAAGAAACTCTTTTCCAAGGAAACTATTAAGTTTGATGACTACAAGCAGACAAAGAGCGTAACTTCTCCTGCCGCCATGTATCTTGATTTCAATGAGGGTCTTCCTGAAGGAGAACACAACTATCAGTATGTCGGTAAAGTTGGTTCGTTCGTCCCTGTAATCGAAGGTGTCGGCGGCGGTGTACTTCTTCGCAAGAATGGTGATACCTATGGAGCCGTTGTTGGCACTAAAGGATATCGTTGGAAGGAAACTGAGATCGTCAGACAACTTGGAAAAGAAGATCAGGTGGCTCTTGCTTACTATTATCGTCTCGTTGACGATGCAATTGCGTCTATTGGTTCGTATGGTCGACTTGAAGACTTCATTGAGGATTGGCCGATCGACGAACCCGAAGAACCTGAGTATCCAATCGGATTTGATGAATATCCGAAAGAACCCGCCGTGGCAAATGCCACAATTTTGAAAGGAGAATAATAATGAAAAACAATAGCAGCAATAAGCTTGAGGTTCGCATCGATAATGCGCACGTCGTCTTCAGAAACTTTGAGGGTGCTGAAGGCAAGTTCAATCCGGCAGGCAACCGGAACTTCTGTGTATTCCTGCCTGATGATGTTGCCAAGAGCATGGAAGCCGAGGGCTGGAGCATTCGTTGGCTGAACTCCGACCCGGAAACCCCTCCGCAGGCAATTATCT
>UZAT01079109.1_pt1 | contig 24798 bp, 33 predicted proteins | sample 2160861 | NCBI WGS metagenome assembly UZAT01 (sample SAMEA5138306, study PRJEB28736) | viral metagenome | reverse complement strand
GCCGGAGCCGGAGCCGGAGCCGTAGCCGGAGCCGTAGCCGGAGCCGTAGCCGGAGCCGGAGCCGTAGCCGTAGCCGGAGCCGGAGCCGGAGCCGTCGCCGTAGCCGGAGCCGTAGCCGGAGCCGTCGCCGTCGCCGGAGCCGTCGCCGGAGCCGGAGCCGTCTTCAAGCTCTAAAAACGTCTTGATCAGATCTTCCATACCGGCACGCCCTCAATGCTGGCGACCGCGGCCTCCGTGCACGGAATGACCTCGATCACGTCCAGCACAGTCATCGTCGGGACGGTAACGGTGAACTTGCAGTTACCGGGGCGCTTCACGCCTTCCATGGCAAGTTGCGAAAGCGACGCGGCGCCGTCCCAATACCACAGACGCCTTGCGTCTTCCAGATCAGCCGTGCTGCCGTTCATAAACGTGATTTTCGCGAAAAACACGCCGGCGCGATTCGTGCGCACAATGCAGAATTTTCCTTCGTACATGATTCTCCTCCTATTTATCCCGGTTGATCCCGGTTGATTCTCCTCCGCTAAACTTCACGCTCATGGCCGCGCTGAACAGCTCCATGAGCTCCTGCACGATCTCCTCGAAGTCGGGGCGCTCCGTCTCGTCGACGACGCCGTCGTCGGCGATCGCCAGCAGCTCGTCCAGCCGGTGGCGCCGGTCGAAGTCCCGCATGCGCCGCAGCAGCTGCAGCACCGCCTGCGGCAGGCTCACGTCCTCCGCGTCCGGCAGCAGCTCCGCCGCGACGCGCGACTTGCGCAGCAGATGCCAGTAGCACAGGATGTGCTGCCCGGCGGCCTCGCTCATGCGCAGCACGACGGCGTCGCTCGGCGTGATCTTCCCGGTCTCGTACTGGCGCACCGCCTCGGCCGAGAGGCCGAGCAGCTCGGCCCAGCGCTCCTGCGTCAGCCCGGCGGTCGCGCGCGCGTTTTTGTAGATGTTGACGTCTTCCATCAGTTTCCCTCCTTCGGGAAGGGGAGCTCGATGATCTCGCCGGATACGTTGCAGCCCGTCTCCGGCGTCTCCTCGTACAGATCGTCGATGCTGCACAAAAGCAGCGCGGCGATGTCCGGCAGGAGCCCGGCGCTGGGCAGTCCGCGTCCCGTCTCCCATGCGGCAAGAGCCGCGCGCGTGACGCCCAGGGCTTCGGCCATAGCCTCCTGTGTGAATCCGGCCGCCTTCCGGCGCCGGACGAGGCCCAGTCTTAAACTGCGTGCCATTGTTCCCGTGATGTCCTCCTTTTCTTAAACGTTCAGCGTGTCCAGCGCTGCGGCTGCGCGGACGTAGACCTTGTAATCGACGGCCGCGCATTCGAGGATCCCGAGCAGATCGTTGATCGTCAGCCCCGTCGCCCTGTCGGCGATCGACTGCAGCGAGAGATTTTTCTCTTTCCGCGCCTTCTCCAGCCGCTCGCGCGTGTCGCGCTTGAACTTCCGCGCGGCCGTCCCGCGCAGGGACGCGGCGTCCTTCCTGACCTCCACGGCCTCGAACCCCTCCGGCGTCTCCGGAACTTCGGCGGGATCCGCCGGCTCGAAGGCGTCCTGCGCGACCTGGATCTCCGCGGGCGGCTCCTCTGGCTCGGCGGCCGCGGCAATGAACTCGGCCGCGGGGGAGGGCCGGGCGGCGGCTTTCACGACCGCCTCGCGCAGCTGCGCGGCGTCGGTCGTCGGATGGATCAGCAGCCGCAGCTCATTCTCCGCATCCTCCTTGGCGCGGCGGATCTTGTAATAGATCTCCAGCCACTTCCGCAGCCACTCGTCGGAGATCTCCAGATCCACGGCCATCAGCTCGACGAAGCTGTCGAGGATCTCTTTATTCATTCCGATCTCGTCTCCTTTCTCCGCGGCTCCGGCCGCGGCGTTTTTATTGCAGCAAGCCCCGCTTGCGGATCTGCTCGAAAAATGTCAGCCGTCCTGCATGGACGCCGCCCGGCGCGGGCGGTAGAATGAGATCAGCCCTCAGCGCGGCGGAACGCGCCGCCGGTGGAATAGTCCCAGTCGATCTTGCCGTCTGGGTACCGACCCACGCCGTGAGCAAGAAAATTCCAGCCACTTTTGACATTAACCATCCATGCGTTGAAGTGGCTGCCATACTGCAACTTCTCGCACAGGAAGCGCCCGCCGCCCGCGTTCTCGTAGACTGTGCCGGGTTCCGGGATGAACGGCGTCCGGTTGCGGATGTTGTAATCCATAATCGCCCTCCTCAAAACGTAAAGTCGACGAAGACCTCTTTGTCTCCTTTGAGGTAGCAGGAGACGGAGATGTCGTCGAAGCGGGTGCACTCGTACTTTTTCTCGCTGCGGTCGTAGTCGCCGCGAATCCAGACCTGGGACTCGCGCGGGGCGTCGATCGCCTTCTTGGTGAAGAACTCGCCTTTTTTCAGCTCGCGGATCAGCATGCTCGTCTCCTCCTGTGGAAAAGTCGGTTAATAATGTTGGAAATTCACCAAATCGGTGAGTGGCTTTGTAATAAATCCCATATCGGTGATTTGTCAAGCAAATTAACAAACAGATTCACCGATTTGGCGAGTTTGCTGAAATCTCTTTTTTATTATTGTATAATTCAAACAATCCTCTTTGTGGAGGTTGACTACCATGAATCGGATCAAGGATCTGAGAACAAGCCGCGGCTGGCGTCAGGCAGATCTTGCGGCGATCTTGAATACCAAACCGCAGACCGTCAGCCGATACGAAAAAGAGGACAGAGGAATCGACGTCGAAACAATCAATAAGCTCTGCGAGATCTTCGGCGTCTCGGCCGACTACCTGCTCGGGCTCTCGGATCTGCCGCGCCCGGAGCTGAGCGACGAGGAGCAGCTCCTCCTGCTGGCCTTCCGCCGGGCGGACGGCCGCGCCCGGGAGCTCGTCCGTCTCGCGTTGGAACCCTTTGCGCAAGACGGTATTTCCGAGAGGGTAATCTGATCCGCCTGCTGGGGAGCCCGAACCAATGAAAAAGACCCTTCTGATCCTCGCGGCCCTGCTACTGCTGTTCTGTCTCGCCGCCTGCGGCGAAGCGGAGACGCTGCGTGCAGCCGCCCCGACGCCCGCGCCGGTTTCCGATCCGACGCCGCGGCCGAAGGCCTCCCCGCCGCCGGAGCTCACCGCGCAGCCGGATCCCGACACGCCGCGGGAGCAGGTGTTCATTCTGAACACGAACACGAAAAAATACCACGCGCCGGACTGCCCGAGCGTGGACGACATGAGCGAGAAAAACAAACAGATCTTCGAGGGGACGCGCGAGCAGGTCGAGGCCCAGGGCTTCGCGGCCTGCAAACGCTGCGGCGGGGGAGCATGAGAAAACGCATTTTTGAGGTCATCGAGGCCTCGCACGAGCGCGACCGCGCCAGCGCCTGGTATGACGGCGTGATGGTCGTGCTGATCGTCCTGAGCATGGTGCCGCTCGGCTTCAAGGAGGAGACGCCCGCGCTCGCCGCGATCGACAAGGGCTGCGCCGTGCTTTTCATCGCGGACTATCTGCTGCGCTGGGCGACGGCGGACTATAAATTCGGCGAAAAGTCGCTTTTTGCCTTCGTCCGCTACCCATTCTCGGTCATGGCGCTGATCGACCTGGTCTCGATCCTCCCGTCCTTCGCCCTCGCCAGCACGAGCCTCAAGGCGCTGCGTGTGATCCGATTCTTCCGCGCGCTGCGCGTGCTGCGGGTGCTCAAGGCCAGCCGCTACAGCCGCAGCGTGCAGATCATCCTCGGCGTGCTGCGCAGCTCCCGCGCGGCCCTGGGCGCCGTCTGCTCGCTGGCGGCGGTGTATATCCTCGTGTCGGCGCTCGTCATGTTCAACGTCGAGCCGGACAGCTTTAATACTCTGTACGACGCGATCTATTGGGCGACGGTCTCCCTGACGACCGTCGGCTACGGCGACATCTATCCGGTCTCGGCCCTCGGCCGGGCCGTGGCCATGCTCTCGTCCGTCTTCGGGATCGCCGTCGTGGCGCTGCCCGCCGGCATCATCACGGCCGGCTACATGGACGAGCTGCGGCGTCAGCAGGAGGCAAAAACGGAGAAAACCGATGAACTGCACAAATAAAAAATGCGGCGCCGAGCTTCCGCTCGACGCCGTTTTCTGCCCGTACTGCGGGCACAAGGTCAAGAAGGACCCGAAAAAGAGAAAAAGCCGGGGCAACGGCCTCGGCACGGTCTACAAGTTGCCAAACGGCAAATATGCCGCCGAGCGCACGGTCGGCTGGATCGTCGATCCGCTTCCGAAGGACGCCCCGCCGGGCACGAAGCCGCACAAGCGCCGGATCAAGGTCACCCGGCAGTTTGATCGGAAAAAGGACGCCATGGAGGCCGTGCTGACGCTCTCGGCGGCCGATCACAGGCCGCGCGCGGGCACGGCCACGCAGCGCAAGGGGACGCGGATCTCGCTCAAGGAGCTGTACGACCAGTGGGAGCCGACGCACAAAAGAGGCCGGAGCACGATGAACTGTTATCGCGCTGGGTTTAAGCTTTTCCGGCCGCTGTGGTTTGTGGCCATGCAGGATCTCGACATCGACGACCTGCAGGCCTGTCTCGACGACGCCGACGTGGGCCGCCGCACGCAGGAAAATGCCCGCGCCGCCCTCGGCCTCGTCTACAAATACGGGATCCCGCGCAATGCCGTCCCGAAGGACCGGAACCTCGCACCGTTTCTGCGGATCAGCGCCTCCGGCGGCGTGAGCGAGAAGACGGGCCTCTCCCGCGACGAGCTGGAGAAGGTCCGCAAAGCGGCCGCTGCGGGCGACAGAGACGCCGCGCGCGTGCTCTGCCACTGTTACCTGGGCTTCCGGCCCACGGCGCTCCTGCAGCTTCGTGTGCGCGATTTTGACGCGAAGGAGCGCGCCTTCGTCGGCGGGATCAAGACGGCAGCCGGCATCGGCCGCACCGTCACCGTCTCGCCGAAGATCCTCAGTTATGTGCAGCAGCGCGCCGCGGGGGATCCGGAGCGCTTCGTCTTCGGCGTCGACGGCGCGCAGGAGAGCCTCCCGGACTATCGCGCCGCGTTCTATAAGCTGCTGCAGCGCCTCGGGATCTCCAATCCGACCGACGAGCAGGGGAGACACCGCCTCACGCCGCACAGCTGCCGCCACACCTTCGCGACATTACTCAAACGCGCCTCCGGCAGCGACAAGGACAAGCTGGAGCTGATCGGCCACACCAGCACCGCCCAGCTGCGAGACTACCAGGACGTCGATTTCGAGGACCTCCGCAGCATCACGGATCAGCTGTGATTGAACGCTACGACCAGCGCACGGCCCCACGCCGCCCGCAATCGCTTGATTTTTCAATAGATATGAGCGAATGGGGTTCAAGAGGCCGCTGGTTCAAATCCAGTCACTCGGACCAAAGAAAAAGACCGGGAACGCTTGATTTTTCAAGCGTTCCCGGTCTTTTTTGTCTGGTCTGGCCTTCAACGAAGAATGGTCGGGAATGGTGCGAAAAAGTCTGTTATGACCCCACGCACGACCCCATGCTAAAATATTAAAAATGCTCTTCGTTTTCGGACTGCTCGTGCTTGCCGGCGTATTCGGTGTTGGAGTCGGACACCGGTTTCGCCAGCTGCGAGATGAGCTGGTCGGCGCCGGTCGCCGCGAGGCCGGAGGCGATGCCGACGGCGATTGCGTCGATCAGGTTGCCGGCGGGATAGTCCGGGATCATCGTCATGCCGAGCGCGCCCAGGGCGCCGCCGGCGATGCCGACGATCAGCGGGATCCACTTGTTGTCAAGCGGGGACAGGTCGACGCCCAGGCCGACAAGGTAGCAGATGACCGTCACGCCCAGGACGGTCGAGATTTGAGGGATCATAGCGTTCTCCTTTCAGGTGACGACGTCGAACTCGTGCACCTCTGTTTTGATTTTATCGATGAAGCTGTTGCCGTTCTCGGCCTTGTAGGCGGCGTAGAGCAGGCAAAAGTTTTCGAACTCGTACTGCCGCAGCGTGTTGTCGTTCTCGCGGCCTTGATAGTAGATCCGCAGCATTTCCGACCTCAGGAGGCACTTTTGCCCCTCGCGGATGTCGGTCAGACCGAGCACGCGGTTGCGGATCGGCTTTACGAACAGCATGATTGCCGCCGCCAATGCGGTGATGCAGCCGCAGATCTGTGCGACGACCGAAACGATGTGGAGCATATCGGCATCACCTCCCCAGCAGCTTCGCCCAAGTCTGCGGGCCAATCACTCCGTCCTGCTCCAGACCTCTGGAGTGTTGGAACCTATAGGTCGCCCCGTATGTCGCGGGGCCGAAGTCGCCGTCAGCGCCGCACGGGCCGCAGCGATACCCGCGCCCGATAAGCAAAATCTGTGCGGCCCTCACGACCTCCCCGGTGCTGCCGCGCTGGAGCATCGGGAGATTGATGTTGCCACCGACATCCATGTCGGTCGCAGGCTTGGTAGGGACATTTGTGTCCTCACCAGCGGGCGGGTCAACGATAATGACCCCTTGCCCTTCGCCCGCCGAGCCGCCAGCCGTAGCGGCCCATCTGTCGTAGTCGGGTCGCCCGTATCCCCGAATGTAACGCCCGTTATGCTGGAGATAACGGTAGCCGACCGCGTCGCTCTTATTCCCTTCTATGACTGTAATAATGCCCCCGAACACGCCGACGACAAGGCCAACATGGTCGGTGCTGCCGTGATTGTCGCCCACGCCGTCGTCCTGCCAGTCGTAGAACACCTCGTCGCCCAGCTGGGGGAGGAACGTATCGTCTTCTACCCAGCGATTGAGCCGCTGATACTGAGCGGTCTTCGGGTCGCAGGCCGCGGAGGAGGGGATCAGCTCGTAGGGCTTGCAGGCAAGGCCGTTGTCGTTCACTGCCTTCATGCCAACGGCACTCGTAAATGTGGCGCACCAAGGATCGTTATACGTCATCACGTAATCCCCGGGGCGCATATACTTGTCGTAGTAATCGATGATGAGCCGGTGACTGCCGTCAGCTTCCTTTCGGCCCACCCAGCCCTCAGCGATCTTGCACACGGCGGTGCGAAGTTCGTTGCCTGTCATGGCTATTCCTCCTTCGTCGCCAGCGCGCAGGCGATCGGCAGCACGGCGAGGAGGGCGAGGATAAAGATGATTGCGGTCATGGCTCGGACCTCCTTATTCTGAAGCATAGCTAACTTCACGCTCCTGAAGCGTGCCGATCCATGTAAAGCCTGCCTGTGTTCTCGACGTGTCAACATTATCCTGCGCGGGAGCGCCGATCCGGACACAGGTAAACTTTTTAGCGGCACGATTAAGGATGACCACATCAAACGCTTGCTCTGTAAGCGTCCCGAGCGCCCTGAACGCGATGCCAGCCGCAGGCACGGTGTCAGATTCGTTCGACAAATCCCATTTGTCACACGTTGTCGTGATAATCGGAATACCGCCTGTCGTGTGGAAAATCCCGTCCCAATGCGTGTGTCCTTGGAATACGCACAAAATTTTGCCAGCATGGGAAGAGTCCGCATTAAATGCATCCATCGCGGCTGCGATGTCGCTGCCGCCTGTGATGTAAGCATCCGTCCCGAGGTAGTGGACGAACACGATCACATCCCAGTCGGCCGCCGGGAGGTCGAGCGCGGTGTTCTCAAACCACGCAATTTGCGTAGCATCAAAGCCCGTCACAAGAGGATCACTGCTGCTGTCGCCGCGGGAAAACGCGGCGAGCGTGACATAGCGGATCTTCAACTGCGGGTTGTCCACGTAATAGTAGTGCATAAACGGGTCGCCGATTTGGTCATTGTTTACGCTGTCCATCGCGTAGTAGAGATGCCTCCCGGTGTTTGGCGCGAACCAGTCATGGTTGCCTGAGACATAATGCGTCTGTCCGTCTACTGCGATCGCGAACTTTTTGTAGATAGCATAATCAATGACATTCGACACATCGCCGCCGTTGAAAACCTTGTGGATGCAGCAGTTTTCGGAGAGGAACCGAATCAATGCAGGACTGCGCTTTGCATTTAGACCCCAGTGAATATCTGTGATAAACACAAACACATCATCTCCGGCAGCTCCGAGCGCGTTGATACGAGCCGCCTTGTCCGAGAGATAGTTGTTTGCCAACCAGTAGTCCGGGAGGTCTGCGGCGCCAAGCGCGACCGCATTGTGCCACGCCAGCGTGTTATAGAGGCGGATTTCGCCGTCAAACTCCGACGGGAAAATATCTGAATCGCCAGACTTTGCAAAGGTAATCACAACAGTGCCGTCGTATTCCGGGATAATTGTCTCGTCGATTGAGACATCAACCGAATCATTTCTCTTGATCGTATACGCAGACGGCATACCTTGCCACATCCCGATTTGATGCGTGTACGAACCGTTCTCGACAACGATCTTGTCACCTTTTTTAAATCGAATAAAGTCTGTTCGGATACGCGCTGCGTCATCGAAGGTCAACGTCCCCGCAGACCTGAACGACCCGTTTGCCACGACAGCGCCGTTAACATAGCCGTCCGACGCATGGACTATCCGGGCGATTTCGCGGTCCGCTCGTCCCTCTACAGAATCCGTATTTTTGGTCACTTTTTCGATGGTGAACTCAACCGTTCCGCTGGCTGAAATCCACGCCGAATCGACATAAATGCCGATCTCTGTCGTATTAGCAGCCAAAGTCATCGGGATTTTCCGGTTAGGAACATACCCAGCATAGTCGCTGCTGCCGTCCAGATACAGATAGTATTTGCTGACGATCCCGCTTGGGTCACTCAGGCAAAAAAGGATGTCGGTACCAGCGGGCAGATTGACCGTGCTTTTTGATGTCGAATTGCCAATAGAAGATCCGGCGGTTGCTGTCAGCTCCTTGTCTGCGACCGTCGAAAAGGTCTCCGCGAAGATGTCGGCCTTCAACGACGTCGCCAGCTTCGCGTTGGTAATGCTTCCGTCCTCGACCGTGGTGGTCGCTTCAGGGTGGGCGGCGAGCCATGCGTCGACAGCGTCGACGGTCGCGCCGGGGTTTTCCTCCATCCAGGCGCCGACGCCGCTGATTACCTGCGCGTCGGTGGGGTAGCCGGTGTCGCCGGTGTCGCCCTTCGGAATTCCGAACGAAAAGATGCCGTTTGCATACGCCGCGGTCGCGGCAGATCCGGCCGACAGCGTGGTCGCTTCTGCCGAGCAATCGCTAAGCAGCGCGGCGGCAGCCTCGGCTGAGCCCTGCGCGTCTTCCGCTTTGTCCTGAGCCGCCTCGGCCGCCACTTCGCTGTCATGAGCCGCAGACGCGCTGTCGGCAGCGTCCTCCGCGCTCTGCGCGGCCTGCCCGGCCACGGTCGCGTAAGACGCCATCAGCTCTGCAAATTCCTCTTCGGTCCCGGTGTAGCCCTTGCTTTTCGCGTAGCCGTAGGCGGTCGCGACGCCCAGATCCTTAATAATAGTTGCCATTCAGCCAACCTCCAGATACAGATCTCCGTCGTCGAGATAGAAATCGATGTCCTCGACGTTGTCGGTTTTGGTGTAGATCAGATGCCCGTCCTGATCGATGTCCATCGTCACGAAGCCGGCCTCGGCGGCCTGCTGGCCCGCGACGTCCGCGTAGAACTTCGCGTTGTTCTGGTAGTACGGGCTCCCAGGCCCGACGTCCGTGCCGTTCTGCGCGCCGACCGCATAGCCCTCTGATTTGAGAGCCTGTGCCTCGGCAGCGTCCTGGGCGTCCTCAGCTTTTTCCTGCGCTGTCTCCGCGGCGGTCACGCCGGCGTTCAGCGCGGCGATTGCCTCGGCAATCGCGCTTTCCTCTTCCGGATTCGGCTCGTCCGGATCCGGCGCCGGGCGGGGGATCACGCGGATCATAATGCGGTACCAGGTGCGGCCGGCGTTCTGATTCTGCAGCCAGATAAAAGCGAAAACCGGCTGGCCGGTCGCCAGCACTTCGGCCGGCACGGTCACGCCGTCGGCGCCGCCGATCCGCGGGATGCTGGATCCGCAAAACTCGAAGTTCGAGAAGTCGACCTGGTAGGAGGTCGGGAGCTGCAGACCCTCGATCTTCAGCGTCTGGCCGTAGGCCCACTGGTACAGCGCGCCGGGAGCGACGGCCTGCGTCTGGCCCGCGGCGAAGTGAACAGTAATGATGTTTTCCATGTGAGTGTCTCCTAAAAGCTGATTTTGCCGAGGATCACATAAGTCCCGGAGATCTTCGCCACCAGGACGCGGTCTCCGGCGGACGGCGTCGTGCCGTTGGCCACGTGCTTGTAGCGTTTGGTCGTCGCGCTCGTCTGGCCGTCAAAGGTCAGCGTCGCGCCGGTTGAGGAGTTGTAGTTTGAGATCGTCGCGAGGTACAGCAGCTGCGAGCCGCCGGACGTTTCGCCGGGAAGGTCCAGCTCAAAGTCATTCAAGCGCATACACCACCCTTTCGAGCGTGTGCGTCATGACGCCGCCCACGCGCAGATCCATCGAGAATCCGCGCTCCAGGCAAATCGCCGAGAAGCCATTGTAGTGCAGCGCCGTGATCTCGTCCACTCCATAGCCAGGGAGCAGCGCCGTCTGCACGATCAGCGTCTCGCCGCGGATCATGGAGTCGTTGCGCCGGCGCGCCACGTATGCCTCCAGCTCCGCCTGGCTCGCGATGTTGTCCACATACTCGACAGAGACGATCCGGCGCCCGCGGCGCGAGATCGACAGCGGGGAGTCCGGGTTGTCGTTCTCGGCCGTGGCTGTAAGCGCCGCAGATTTGTCCGGATTCGAGCAGACGCAGACGAACACGTTCGGCGCGTCGAACAAATCCGTCGATTTTCGCAGCGACGGGAGCATCAGGCTCTCGATCTCGGTGTCGTCGAGTGTGTGCGTGATGTTTTCCGCGGTCGGCGTCACGACGGGCTCCAGCACGGCGGCGCCGGCCGCGTTGAACCAGATCTCCTTGTAGTTGATCTCGGACAGCAGCTGGTTGACGATCTCCAGATAGGCCGTGCCGACGTCCCAGCCCTGCCGGGCCTCGGCCAGCGTCGCCGTTGTGGGTGTCTCGATCACGATCGTGATGCCGGCGTCGGCCAGCAGCAGCTTGACCGCGTCCAGGTAATTCGTTCCGGCCGCGAAATACTGCAGGCCTTCCGTGCGTGCGGTCGAGAGGCGCCAGCTGCGGTCGTAGGCTTCGATCGAGACGGACGCTGCCGCAGCGTTTTCGGTCTCGCTCACCGTCGCCGGAATGAAGACGCCGAGCTGATGCTCGACACCGTTCACGATCAGCACAGGAGCGATTTCGTCGGAGAGCAGATCCACGCCGTCCGGCGGGGGGAGGAATGTCCCGGAGAACGAGACCTTGATCTCCCCGGTGTCGTTCATGCGGATGTTCGGCGCCGAGGCGTCCGGCATGGCGAGCAGCTGCGCAAACTCCGCGTTGTTGCGCAGTACTTTGTACTTAAATCCCAGTGTTCTGATCATCGACAAAGTCCTCCCAGGCGATCTGCTGGACCGTAAAGCTGTACGTCAGATAAAAGTCCGTGTGCAGCTTTTTCAGCGTCACCAGCGGCCCGATGACCACGCTGCCGCCGCGAGACTTGACCACGACGATCTGCCCGAACAGCGCCTCCAGCACCGCGGCCTCGGCCGCGTCCTTGAATGCGACGTCGTAGCTCCCGCTGAGGTCCCGGAACTGCGCGATCTCGCAGACGGGATAGTCCGCCGCTGTCACGTGGCGAAGGCTGTGCGACCGGTTGAATGTAAAGCTCTGCGAGCTGACGCTGTTCTCACTCAGCCGCAGCGGCAGCCAGTCTCCGTTGACCGCTGCCGCGATGTACGACATGCTCACGCTCATGGCGCCGCTGACGACATTGCTCTTTGTGTAGTTGCCATCCCCGAGGTCCACCAACACGAAATAGCTGTGCTCGCCGAGCACGAAGCGGTCGCGGAAGCTCGTGCCTGGCGTCCGGCCGATCCGAACGTCGTCGCGGTAGACATAGAACGGCGTGACCGTTCCTGCGGTCGCCCAGTTCAGCAGGGCGTCGATATCAAAGGCGCCAGTCAGCGTGATCGCGTCGCCGGGGACGTTCGTGACATTGATCGTGACGGATCCGGGGTCAGACCAGAGGCCGTAGATGCCTTGGATCCTGACCTGGATCGTGTGCGGGCCGTCGATCAGCGGCTCGGCGACGGAGAAGATCTTCGCGGTTCCGTATTTGATTCCCTGCGAAATCCCGTCAATTACGACCTCAAACACCTGCTGTCCGGCCGCCGTCCAGGTCACCGTCGTGAACGGGACCGCGGTCGCTGTCACGACAGGCGCGGCCGGCGCTCCAATGTAGTAGAATGAGACCGGCGAACTCCAGTCGCCCGCGCTGCCGTCGATGTTGTACGAACGTACACGCCACTGCAGCGAGCCGCCCGGCATGGATCCGGCCGCGACGGTAACGCTGCGCACGTTGCCGGTGGGCTGGGCGAGCATTGTCCAGGTGCTGCCGCCGTCGGCGCTGTACTGGATATCGGCGCCCGTCTGCGTCGGGTTGTTCGCGTTCGATACGGACCAGCTGAACGTAACGTCGTCCGAGCTGTCGACCAGCGTGTCGATCGGGGAGACCGGCGTCGCGACCGACTGCGCGGCCGTTGTGTTCAGCGTGTAAACGGAGGTCTGTGTCGTCGTTCCCAGTGTGTCCGTTCCGGACACGTACCACTCGATCGAGCCGACGGGGAAAGTATTGGCCGCTATCGTGACCTGCGAAGCCGTGCCGGCCGAAACGCTGTTCCAGGTCGACGCGCCGGTTGAGCGCCAGTAGAAGGTTGCGCTCGCCTGTTCCCAGGGGCCGATCGCCTCGTTTGCGCCGTCCTTGGTGAACGACCATTTGAAAGTGTTCGCCACATAGGGGTTTGCATAGCCGGAGGTCATCGTAGACGCAACGACCTTGCTTGTGACGTTCACGGCGTCGTCAAACACGACTGAGAGCGACGCCGGGTGATCGGTATTGACGTAAAACCGGATGTTGTCGGTGCTCTCCGCGGTGGTCAGGACCGGGTAAAGCCAGGCGACATTCGTGATCAGCTTCAGCGCTTCATTCGGAGTTGTTGCGGTGATCGCCAGCTGTGCCTCGGTAACGCCCGACGGGAACGAGGGGTTGTTAATGCTCCACCATCGGTCAAACGCCGGTGTATTGTTCCAGTTGACTGTCGACTCATTGAAATCTGTCCAGCCGTCCGGGCTCCGTTTCAGCCAGATAAACGGACGAAGGCCGCTTCTGCTGATTTTTGCGTAAACATTGACCTGCGCGGAGACGATTTTTTTGTATTTGTACGCATCGGGTACCGGCCCGAATTTAAACAGCGTTTTTTCCCCTTTCCCGGAGGGCGGGTTGAGGTAAGTCGTATACCAGTTATTGCTGTGAAATCCGTAAAGCGGAGTATCCTCATAAACCTGCGCACTTTTCTGCAGAGGGATATTAACAGTTACATTTGCCATCTGTTACCCTCCTTTCATTCTCGACCGGACGCGGGCGCTGCGGGCGATATCGACGATGTCGTTGAACTCCCGCACGCTCTGGGCGTCGATCGTGATATAGAACGTGTCGCCTCCCATCGCCTGCCGCGTTTCCTGCGCGTTCATGATCCGGCTGCCTGCCGGCAGAAAGACGGCCTCCGGCCCGTTCTCGGCCAAATAGGTCAGGCCGCCGCGCCAGTTGGCGTTGCCGGTGGCGTTGCTGCCGTAAATGTAATTGCCGGTCTGCAGGTCGTAATAGCGCCCAGTGGCGCTGTCGTAGCCATAGGTGGAATACTGCCCGGAATACGTCGAATTGCGCCAGGACTCGTACTCCGCGGCCGTGCCGCTCCACTGCTGCAGGTTGGAATACATGCCGTATGACGCATTAAGGCCGAGCGCCGTGTTGAAACGCTGCCGACCGGATGCCGTGAACCCGGTCAACAGGCCGATCGCCGCGTTTCCGGCATCGGCGATCCAGGCGAAGACGCCCGCAATTGCGTGCAGCACGGTGTACAGCGGCTGCAGGCCCTGCGTCAGCTGCGGCGCAAGGCCGAGGAGCGCTCCCAGCGGCTCCAGGAGCGCCGTGGCGAACTGCACGAGCTCGCCCACGCCCTTGACCAGCCCGGACTGCGTCAGCGTTTCTCCGGCGCCCTTGACAAGGCTGGAGAAGGTCTCCATCACTTCCTTCGACGCCGGTGCGAACTGCTCTGCGAGCTGCTGCTTCGTCGCCTGGATCTGCAGCTGCAGCTCCTGGTAGGCGTCGTCGACCTCGCCGAGCTTCTGCAGCTGGCTCTCGTCGAGCACGTAGCCGGTCGCCTCGGCCTCCGCTGCCAGCTCGCGCAGCGCGTCGCTGCCCTGGATGATCAGCGGGTTGAGATCCAGCGCGGACTTGCCGAGCAGATCCATCGCGGCCGCGTCGCGCTCGGTGACGTTGTCGATCTTGCCCAGGGCGTCGATCACATCGTAAAAGACGGCCTCCGCGCTCCGCAGGCTGCCGTCGGTGTCGTTGATAGATATGCCCAGCGCGGCAAAGCTCTCGGCGAGCGCCGTGTTGCCGGCGTCCGCGTCCGCGATGCTCTTGGTCAGCTTGGTAAGCGTGGAAGTGATCGTGCTGTAAGATACGTCGATGATGTTCTCGGCGTATTTCAGCTGCTGGATCGTCTGCGCGCTCAGGCCAGTCGTCATGGACTCCGTCAGGATCTCGTCCACGTTGGCGGCGGCCTCCAGCGTCATCTGATGCAGCTGCTGCACGGCCTTGTACAGCGCCATAACCGCGCCGACCGCGGCGCCCATGGCGGCGACCGTGCCGGCCGAAAGGCCCTGCATGCCGTTCAGCGCTTTCTTCGCGTTGCCCGGCAGCCTGACGCCCATCTTCTCGGCCAGATCGCCGACGGTGTCGCCGAGGCCCTGCATGGTCTCGGTCTCTTCGGCAAGCGCCTGGTTATTTTCCCGGATCGACGCCTCGAGGTCGTACTGCGCAGCCTCGGCGTTGTTCAGCTTGATCTGCCACTCCTGCGTCTTCTCGGAGCTCTCGCCGTACTGGGCGGCGGCATTGGCGAGCGCCTCACGGAGCGTCTGGACCTTGTCCTTCTGCTGCATGAGCTGTCGCTCCAGCAGCTCGCCCTTTTTGGTGAGGAACTCGGTGCTCTCGGTCTGGCCTTTATACTCGGCCTGGAGTTTGCGCATTTCCGAGGCGAGGACCTGGTTGCCCTTGTTCAGCTCCGCAATCGCGCTTTTATACTCTTTTTCGCCGTCCAGCTCGACGCGAGCCTTAACGGTCCTGGTTGCCATTTATCCACCTCCCATGAGGTATGCGGAAAGACTCTTGCGCTGCTCAGGCGCCGCCGGCGGAGCCTCCTCGCGCTCGAAGCGCGCGTTGTACAGCGCATGCAGCCGGGCGGGGTTCATTGTCGTCCAGAACAGCCGCTCGTCCATGTGCAGCACAAAAAGCCAAATAGACAAATAGCGGGCGAAGTCGATCTTCGCCCGCTTGTTCAGTTTCCCGACTCTTCGGGCGTCTTCTCGTTGTTCGGATCCGCAGCGGGAGACGCGGCAGAGGAAGCGGGCGTGACGGACCGGAAAAGCATGCCGACGAGATCCAGATCCCGCAGCATGGCATAAGAAATCTTATGCTTCAGCTGATCAGGCGTCCACCACTCGGTGAGGCCGCGCTCGCTGGCGTCCTCGTTCAGCATGGCGGCCAGAAGGCAGAGGGACGCCTTCGTCACGGAGAGAGCCATGAAGCTCTCCAGATCGCCGTGGGCGTCCTCGATCGTCTCCAGCACCGCCATGTTGCAGCGCAGCGTGTAGCGCTGGCCGTTCAGCTCGAAGGGCTTCTCTTCGAGCCGGATCATGTCAGCACCGCCGTGATCCAGGCCTTCGCCTCGGCCTCATCGTCGCAGACGGCGACCTCGATCATGTCCTGGTTCGTAGAGTCGTCCGCCAGGAACTCGCCGCTCGTGGTCGGCGTGTTAAACTGGATGTTCTCGCCGGCGGTCTGCAGCGACATGCTGGGCGGGCCGAACAGCGTCTTGGCGACGTACACACAGGTGTACTTCAGCACGCCGTCGATCATGTCCGGCGCGTAGAACGCGATCGAGACATACTGCGGCATGGTCTTCGCGCCCAGGATCAGGCTGGTGACGGTCGCGGTGGCGGTGGTTCCGCTTGCGGGGACATAGGTGACGCTGCGGCTGCCGGACCGGGATCCGAACATAAGCTGCTGCGCCGCGTCCTTGATGTACTTCACGCCGAGAGAGATCGTGCCGCCGGTCGCTTTTTTCATGAACTCGGCGAGCGTACTCTCGGCATAGAGCCGGCCTTCCGCATAGCGCATTTCCAGGTTGGCGTTCATGGCGTCGCCGACGGCCTGGGCGTCGCTGTGGGAGATCGTGCCGGCGGTGTTGATGTATTTTGCGCACTTGATGCCGCGCAAATCAAACTGAGGCATGATTTGTCCTCCTTAAAAGGTTTTTTCGAGCCAGTCGCCGAGAACGTCCCCGGCGGCGTCGGCCATTTTCTTGTCGTTTGCGGTCATGGCCTTGCCGATAAAAGGCCGGGCCGGCTGGTTCCGCTTGCCGTACTCGTTGATGAAGGCGATCTCGGCGTTGCGCACACGCTTGTTCCCGCGCACGCGCGTGCCGGAAAACGTGATGTCCTGATAGCCGCCCTCCTCCGTCATCTTCGGCTTGGATTTTGAGATCTTGTCCAGGATGTGTACTTCGCTCTCCGGATCATAGACGCCCATGCTCTCGCCGGACAGCCGGATCTCCTTCGCGGCGATATCGGCCATGCTGGCCAGCGCGCGGGACGTCACGTCGTGGGGGATCGCCTTGATCCGGCCAAACGCGGAGTTGAGCTCGTCCAGTCCGGAAAAATCAAGTCTGGCCATAGACGCCGCCTCCGTTTACGAACTCGCACTCGAGTACATAGTGTTGGCCCTCGCTGTCGCTGGCGTCCTCGATCGCCGGCCAGGTAAAGCCGGCGTCAAAAAGCGCCTGCTGCAGCGCCAGCTTGCCCGGATTCGGGTTTTTCCCGTGCGGCAGCCAGTAGTGCACCTGCGTCGGGTAGCGCGCCGCGGCGGGCTTGCGCTCGGCGTAGACCTGCGGCAGCGTGTAGACGTTCCAGGTCACGTATTCCAGCGCCTGGCCGGTGTATTCGTGCGGCGCGCACTCCGGGAAGACGGGAGTGATGGCCGCGTGCAGCGCGGTCTCGGTGTCGGTCATCGGATCACCTCCGACAGGATCAGTGTCTTTGCGTCAAAGCTGCTCTGAAACGCGCGGATCACGCGGTAGAATCGGCCGTTGAAGCAGCAGTACTCCTCGCCCTCGTAGTCCACTGCCCAGAGCTCGACGGAGGCGCTGGCGCGCAGGCCCATCTTTTCGGACAGATAGAACTCGTTCTGACTGACGCCGTCCTCGAAGGTGCAGAGGACGGAGCGCGAGCCCGGCTGCTCCGGCAGGACGTAGCCCTGCGCGTCCCGATCCGGTTTGAAGCGCAGCAGCGTGATCTCGTCGCTCCAGGGCGTGTGCAGCTCCTTGCGCATATCACACCTCCGTCCGGGCCTTCCGCGAGAACAGGCGGTTGTTGATCGCGAACTGCAGCATGCGCGGCATGCCGTCGCCGGAAACGCGCGCGCGCCACAGCCAGGCGGCGTACATCACGACGAGATCCCGGTCCTCTTCGGTGTCCTGCAGCACGATCCCGTGCTCCGCGATGCGCGCCTGCGCCGTCCGGATCCGGGAGATCAGGCTGTCGTTAAACGCCGGCGACGTGATGGCCAGCGTAGACCGCAGAGAGGTCAGCAGGAGTTCCTCGTTCATTTGGCAGCCTCCTTTCTGTTCAGGTACAGATCCTCGTCATAAACCGCGCTGCCGACGTGTCCGACTTTAACACTGGAGTCGCACCAGATCTTCAGACCGAGCTCGGTCGCGCGTAAGCAGAAAACGAGATCTTCGCCGAAGCCGGACGCGGGAAAGAAAGGAAGCGAGCAGGCCGTCTGGACCCGGCGCAGCGCTGCGACGGTCATCAGCACGGCCGCGAAGCCGCAGCCGGCAATCGGAAATATGTCGTTGCGCGGATAGTCGTCGAAGTTGTCGGCGTTCGCCTTCGCGTGGCCGTTTTCGCGGGAGACATACAGCGCTTTGTAGATCATGGGCCGGATCGGCGGCTTGCGGCCGAAGTAAAGACCGCAGACGATGTCTTTGCCCATATCCAGATGCTCGGACAGCCTGCGCAGCAGATCCGACTCGAAGCTCATGTCGCTGTCGAGCCACAGGATCCGGTCAAAGCCGCCCTCGATCGCGAGCTCCGCCAGTTTGTTTCTGGCGTCATAAATCAGCGAGGAAGTGCAAAAAACGATCTCCACCTCGCCGATCCGCTCCATCGCCAGCAGCGACCGGCAGAACTCGGTGTGCAGCATATCCATGCAGGGGATCGCGATCATGGTTTTCATTAAACGCCCTCCTTTTTTTTAAAAAGCGGGCGCCGGGTCTCTTAAGGTTTTATCCCGGCGCCCTGAAAAAGGAGGGTCAAGCGCTGGTGACCGTCACAAGGCAGCTCGCGGTCTTGCCGCCGGCGGTGACGGTGATGGTGCTCGTGCCGGACGCGACGCCGGTCACGACGCCGGCGCTGGAGACGGTAGCCTTCGCGGTCGTGCCGGAGGTCCAGGTTTCATCCGCCTCGACGCCGAAGGGCAGCAGCACGGCAGGCAGCTGCAGCGTGGCGCCGCTCGCGACAGAGGCGGTGGCCGGCAGCAGGATGCCCGCGACGGGGTTGGCCGCGTCGCCGGCGAAGGTCAGGCTGGTGGTCGGGGAATTGCCCGCGATGTTGATCGCCACGAAGGCGCCGGCGATGACGGGCATGCCGTCAGCGCGCTCTTTGCCGAAGAACAGGGTCTGATCCTGGACGCGGTTGGTGTAGCCGACGTCGTCCATGCCGATAGTCATGCCCTCGCGCTGCGCCCAGAGGTACAGATCGCCGTAGCCGCCGACGATGTCGCCGTCCGGCATGAACTCCAGGATGTCGATGTCGCCGGTGATGATCGGCAGGATGCCGTAGACGTTGGCCACGACGTCGCCGGAGGCGGTGAAGGTGATCGCCTTGCTCTTCAGCAGGGCGTAGGTCTTGCTGTTCATCGCCCAGAACTGCTCGCCGCGGGAATACTTGGTGAACGTATTGCCGCAGGCGACCTGCAGCGCGGCCCAGAAGGCGGCGCCGGTCAGATCGGCAGACAGCGTCTTGACGTTGCTGGTGTGCAGGTCGGTCCAGGCGGGGGCGTTGGCGGGATAGTTCTCAGGCTGAGAGGACTGCGCCAGGCGGGTCACGATGCCGAGGGGCATGTGATAGGCGGCGCCCTTGCCGTAGAGAATCGCCTTGTCCTTCGCCAGGCCGATACTCTCGGAGATCATCTCGACGATCGTGCCGGCGAGATTGACGTCGCTGTCCGCCAACAGCGCGTTGCAGACCGGAATGAAGCCGCCGACTTTGAAGCCGTCGAGGGTCACCTGGTTGAACACGAAAGTCAGCTCGTTGAGGTTGCCGCACATCTCGGTCCAGACGGCCTCCGGGATCGTGCCGGCGATGGTCTGCCTCGCGGTCCCGCCCACGGTGCGCACGCGCACGCGGTTGAGCAGCTTCGAGTAGCGGTACATGTTCTCGGCGATGAGGTCGAGGAACACGACGGGGATCGTCAGCTCGCCGCCGCTGATGGCGCGGGTCTGGCCCTTCATGGACCGGAGCTCGGAGAGGAACTTCTTGACGTCGTCCTGGGCGACGATGGCCTTGCGCTGCTCCAGCGGGAGCGCGTCAAACGCGCGCTGAGTCATCGGCAGGCTGCGGATGTTGATGGTGGGGGTCATAGTTGCGCTCCTTTCGTTTTTGGCGGCAGGATCGCCGCCTTTATTGGTGATGCTCTTGGGGGCCTTGGCCTCCTCCGCGGCCAGATTGGACCGCAGCTCAGCGAGCTTCTCCTCCAGAGCGGAGACAGCCGCCTCGTGGGCGCTGCGCTCGTTCTCGAAGGTCTCGATCTCGCCGTTCATGAAATCGCGCTGCTCGTCGGTCTCGACCTCGGCGATCTGGGCCGTCAGATCGGCCTCGCGGGTCTTGAACTCGACGTCGCGCTCACGCAGCGTGGCAAGCTCGGCCTCGCGGGCCTCGATCTCACGCTGCAGCATAAGGGCTCTAAGCATTTTCGTCTCCTTTCTCCGGCTTGTTGCCGGAGTCATGTTTAAGGCGCGCCAGTGCTCCGGCGCGCCATTCGTCCATTTTGCGTTTCTGCGCGGTCTCGACCTCGGCCCGCCGGGCCTGCACGCCCGTGTCCTCGTAGGCCGGGAAGGTGCAGACGCTGACCTCGTACAGCTTCACGCGCTGCAAGTGGAAGACGGTGATCCCGTCGTCCCGGTATTCGGTCGACTCCTGCAGAATATCGAAGCCGAAGCTGCACTGACTGACGTCGCCGCGCTTCACGCGCTCGTAGAGGTTGACCGCGTCCTGGTCGCGGGCGTTGATCAGGATCGTGCCAAACAGGCCGCGCTCGTCGACGCGCAGCTGCAGCGTCCCGACCGTCGTCCGGCCGAGCACCAGCGTCGTGTCGTGGTTGGTGAGGGCGCGCACGTCCTCGTCCGTCTCCAGCGAGAAGGCGCCGCGGTCGATTGTCTCGAACGCGCGGTCCCAGAGCCAGTACTCGCTGTCAAAGACGGCGAAATAGCCGTCGATGAACAGCTGGCCGGCGTCCTCACGGGTGGCAAAGTCCGCGGCCCGCAGCACGCAGGTTCTCTTCCAGTTGCTCATGCACTCTCACCTCCTCCCGTCAGCTTGGCCTGATCGCCGATCATGCCGCGCGGGATGTAGTTTTCGAGGATGATCAGCTCGTCCAGCCCGTCCATGGGGGACATGCCGAGCCAGTCGCGGACCTCGTTGCCGGTCATAATGCCTCGGACGTACTGCCCGTCGGCGACCTCGGCCAGCTCCTTCAGGTCGTAGTTGTACAAACTGCGGCTGCTGAAGCGGAAATACTGCTGCGGCTCGATCAGCAGCTTGCGCGTGAGCTCCTGCTGGATGCCCTGGGCCAGCGGCATGATCGTTGTCGAAATAAAACTGTTCCACTCGTCGCGCTTGAACTCCCCGACGCCCAGTACGAAGGCCGGCACGCCCAGGATCGCCGCGACCGCGCGTTTGTCCAGTTTCACGAAGTCGGCAAGCGCCAGATCCGACAGCGTCAGCGGCTTGACCTCCTGGACCTCGAACTGCTCGGCGGGGATCAGCCAGGGCTGTCCGGCCTCGTTGGTGGTCACGTAGTCGTCAAGCAGCTTTTTGCGGCCTTCCGGGCTGCCCAGCTCGTCGAAAAGTCCGTCGACCTTAACGATCAGCGAGGGCTTCCACTTTGACTCCATAAATCCGCGCTCGGTGGCCGCTGCCTGCTTCAGGTTGTTGGCCACATCCGCGAGCGTCAGCGTGAAGCCCACGCCCATCCAGGGGTAGTAGCTGCCCGGATTCGCGGCAAAATGGAGCAGCTGCGACGGGTCGTATTCCTCGCCCGCGATCGAGATCCGGTAGCCGAACGCGTCGTCCGGGATGAACGCCGTAAACGCAGGCGGGATCGGCACGAGCTCGCGCAGAAAGCCGCCCTCGGTGCGCGGCCAGACCACCGCGTTCCCGCGGCCGTCCATCAGCATCGTCCGTACGATCCACTGAACGAAGTTCGACCGGGTCATGTAGCGGTTCGGCTCGATGTCGACGACCGCGCTCAGCGCGTTTCTGACACGCACGTCGCCGTTGGCCTGATTCTGCATCAGGTGGATGGTCATCGATCCGATCAGCCGCGCGATCGCGTTGACCGCAGTGGAGACCTCCGGGCTGTCCGCCAGCGTCGTGTATCCCTGACAGCGCAGGCTGTCAAAATGCTCCGGATCGGTCAGCCACACCATGCTGCCGGCGCTGCGTTTTTGGGCGCTGTTCCGGGGCTTGTCCCGCGCCGACGGGCGGGCTCTTGCCTTCACGCGCAAAAAATCACCTCCAAGACCAAAAGTCTGTTTTTTCGATAAAAAAGAGAAAAGCCGCCTCTCGGCAGCTTTTCACGGTATTATTATAGGGCATTTTGCGCTGGATTTCTTATCAACTTTTTATCAACATCAGGGCGAGACACCGGCGCCGTGCCGCAGCTGGGCCAGATGCCGCAGCGCCCGGTCCTTCAGACGGTAGACCGACGCCATTTCGAGGCTGAGCTCCTCGCAGAGCCGCCCGGCGGCGTACTTCTCACGCGAGATGAACATGAGCTCCAGCGTCCGGCGCTCGTCGTCCGGCAGCGCGGCGAGCAGCCGGTCGAGATCCTCGACGCGCAGCCGCGTCGCTTTCAGGTTGGCCTGCAGCGCGTCGCGGCGCGCGATCGCGGTCAGCAGCCGGTCTTCCTGCGTGTTCTCGCCGGTCCCGCCGGGGATCCTGTCAAAATCGGTCGCCTGGATCGCCGCGTACTCGGCCTCCAGCGTCAGCAGCTCGCTCTCCATCTGGCCGACGGAGAAGCGCAGTCGCTCCAGCGCGCGCAGGTCGTCGATCAGCCAGGACTTGTAATTGATCATTTCTGTTCTCCCTTCTGCGGTTCCTCAAACCAGCCCGCCCCGGCGCTGGCGCGCTCGGTGGCGATCAGCAGGCGCACCGTCGCAAAGACGGCGGCGTCGAAAACGTCGATCCTCTGGTCGGGCGCGATTTTGTCGTACTGTACCGCGTCGTCGACCTTCTCCGTCGCCCGCACGTTCTGCACGCAGTATTCAAAGGGCTCCGCGTGCAGGTAATACAGACAGCCGATCTTCGCCTTGTGCTCTATGTAACGGAAGCCCTCGGACTTCTGCATGTAAAGCTGCGGCTGGTCCTTGACGCGAAAGCCCGCCTTGCGCATGGCCGTGTAGTACGGCCGCGCAAATTTCCGGTCGTGGCCGACCTCGCGGATCGTGAAGTTCGCGTCGCGCCAGGCAATGAACTGCTTGACCGGCTCCGAGGGGTCCATGCTCGGCATGTTCGGCATATCAAGCCAGCCGTCGTCGCGCCAGCCGAAAAGCGGGATCTGATCCCTGTCGGCCTTTTCGGCCGCCGTGACGATTGGGAACCAGCAGTGCGGAACGATCACCAGCACATCCTCGGGCGGCGTCCAGGCGGCCGTGGCGGCCTTCTTCGCCGGGATCTCGCCGACGATCGCGGCGGCCGTCAGGTCGTGCAGCTTCGACAGGTCCGCGCCGCCGTACCAGGCCCGGACGAGGCCGGGCAGCTCCTGCAGCGTCCAGCGGTAGCGCTCGTCGCTCCGCCGGAACTCCTCGATGTCGAACCACGCTTTGTAGGAGCTGACGAAGCGGTTGAGCGAGCGCGTAAAGAACTCCTTGCGCAGGTCTGGGTTGTGCGCGGCCTGCTCGGCCGCGGCGACCATGTCCTCCGGCCGGATCGTGATGCCGTACCCTGGATTGCAGGCCCGGTGCAGCCGCGGGTCGGTGAAGGCCTTCTCGTCGGTGTAGGGCAGGCCGTCGAGCGTGTCCGGTGCCTGCGCCAGGAAGACGAAGGTGCGGTCGGCCGCCGTGCCGGTGACGGTGCCGCGCAGGATCTTCTCCATGTAGTCCCGGTGCCGCGCCGCGAAGCCGACGCCGTCGTCGCCTGCCGTAAACGTACAGAGTAGCAATTTATTTGTCACCGCCTTCATGGAATCGCGGAGACGGGTATAGGGGATGCTGTTCTTGTACAGCTCCAGCTCGTCTAAGTGGACGAAGGCACAGTTAAACGAGTCGAAGAGATCCGGCTTGAATGCGAGCGTCTCAAGGTCGATGTGACCGCCCCAGAAATCGCCCTCGAAACTGTGCCCGAGCGAACTGTCCATCATCTGCAGCGGCGCGCCCGGCGGGTTGCCCTTTTTAACAAGACCCAGCCGCTCGAAGTTGTACTTGAGAAACTCGAAGCTCTCCATGCCCTGCCTGAGCGAGCCGGCGACGGTCTTTGCTTTTGAGCCGCTCTGTCGATACCACATCGCCAACGACGCCTGGAAGGCCTCCAGCGGCTTCGTCTTGCCGCTTTTGCGCGGCGCAAAAATCGAGCCCTCCGTAAAGCGCCGGATCTGCGTGCCCGGCATAAAAAAGCCGGCGAGATTGTAGACCACGAACAGGTGCCAGGGCATGAGCTCCAGCGGCTGTCCGCGCAGCGGCTGGCCCTGGAGCGTCTCGCCGACGTCGAAGGCGAAGAGCCCCGTCATGATCTCGATGCAGAATTCCGGCAGCACAGGGGAGAAGTCCCAGCGCCCGCTGTCCAGGTCGTCAAGGAAACGACGCGCGCCGAGCCGCTGCAGCTCCTCGATGCCGCGGTCGTCCCAGGTGTCCCGCGCATAGCGCAGTACCTCGTCCAGGTGCGGGGCCTTAGCCATCGCTGCCGCCCTCCCCGGTGTCAGGATCGGACACGCCGTAGGCCGCGATGCGTTCGGCGATCCCGGTCAGCAGCTCGTTCATTTTGTCCTGCTGCGACGACCCGGCGGCAGTCTGGCCGCGCAGCCGGCGCAGCGCCTTCGGCGTCAGCCCGAGCGTCTCCCGGTGCACGAGGATCTCCCGCCGCAGCGATCCGATTACAGCATAGTGAGGATCGAGCACCGAGGGCTTGCCGCCCGGCGGCGCCGTGGCCGACCACGCTTTCTTGGCGCGCGTCAGCTCGCGCTCCAGCTGGGCGAGCGTGGAGATCTCCGGCTTGAATGCCGGCTCGTAGATCCCCAGCTCCTTCAGCTGCTCGGTGTAAACCTGTTCCTTCGTCGCCATGCGCCCTCCCTTTGCGCCACGGCAACCGGAGCGGATCATGGCGGCGAACACGGCCGCGATCCGCAGCCGCGGTTCGCCTGCGCGGCCCGCACCGGACGCGCGCGGCATTTTTCCGGTAGACGTCCCGCCTCCGGCCCTGTTAATTTTTCGTCCCAAAATTTTCCCCGCGTGTGCTT
>UZAT01152571.1_pt1 | contig 25350 bp, 14 predicted proteins | sample 2160861 | NCBI WGS metagenome assembly UZAT01 (sample SAMEA5138306, study PRJEB28736) | viral metagenome | reverse complement strand
TTTATTTCTATAATAACTATAACATAAAAAACAATTTATGTCAAATTTTAATATTAAGAAGTAGGAATAACGATATTCATCTGCTGTATACTTACTTGTAAGGGGATATTATTTGTGGGGGTTTTCCCTCTAACTACCAAAGTAATAGAACCATTTGTTTGCGCTGAACAATGTATGCAAGCTGAACTCCACTCTTTTGTTTCTGCCGCTGTTGCTATAATAGTAGGACCAACTAAACAAATAGAGCTAGTAAAAATAGAACTATCTTCAATAACAAGTTCAGTAGTGGCCCCAAGAAAAGTAGTTGAAATAGTTTTTCCTACTACAGATTTAATACCATTATTAGGTTGATTTAATGAAAAATCATCTTTAATATATAATTTATTAGTAGAATCATATCCAATTTCTGCCATTAAATTATGTGAGCTATCAAAAAATCCAAGTGATGGATTATCAGCAACCTCACCTTCTCCAGCTCTTGTATGAAAATCATAAAGCGCCAATGACTGTCCAACTGTTACATCTTGTTTTGGACCACGTGCCGCCATAACTGCCCCAGTAGTCGCGGTTGTATTTTTTGGCAAATTCACTTGGACAATACCATCTCTCATTACAAAAAGAGGCGTATTACTTATTAATAAGATTGAATTAGCGTTTGGATCCAAACTTAAAGTAAAATAATCACTTATAGCATAGGCTTTAAAAAAGTATGAATTTCCTTTTAAGATTGAATCAATTGGAACTGGAGTGGTTTCATCTTTATTAAAAATAAGAGTAAAAGTGGCATCATTTGTATATGCTGCCGTGCTAGAAGTCGCATTAAGTAATTCTTTAGTAACTGTAATATCATAAATATCTGGTTCACTAAAGGTGATATTATCAGAACTATATGATATTTTAAAACTAAATGTTAAATCAATTGTTCCTAATGCAGTTTCTAATCCCACTCTCCAAGCTTGCCAAGTTGAACTTGATGCTAATAAAGTACTTAAATTTCCTGGGGTGGTAAAACCATAGTCTGTAATGCTTCCACTTAATTGAATTTCTTTAATACCACTAGGAGTCCATTCTGCTGAACTTAAACCAATAATAGGAGTCTGATGACGTATTACATAATAGTAGCCACTAGTTAATATTGGCGGAGTATCTAAATGACCGCTAATATTATCACGTGCGGTTATTACAACATAAATACGAATATCAGTTGTTAGTTTATTGGCAAAATTTAAAGTTATTATACTTTTTAAATTATCAACTCCATCTGGTTCTGTTATAAGAGTTAATTCATCATTAACTCGAACTGTATCTGCTGTTTCTATGGAAATATAGTTGTTATCACTTACTGAACAATAAATTGGTTGCCAATAAACCTTAGCATAATAAGCAACAGTGTCTGCATTTTTATCGGTTGCTACTGGAAAACTCATCTCTATAGATGAGTCCTCCAATAGTGTATTACTTGTGGAAAACTGTCCCACAGCTGTTTTACTCATTTTAACTCCTCCTATAACCTAGTCAAGGTTAATGTTGCACCACTAGGAAAGATTGGTTGACATAAAGTATTAATTAAATAATTTAATGTTCCAATACTTTGATTTGCATTATTTATATCAACTACTTCTTGCCTTCCTTCAGATAGACCATCTTGTGTATAAATTTTTATTACTACCGCAATATCTTTTGTACTATCTGGCACAGAACCAGATAAAGATAAAACAGGAGTTAATGCATTAACTTGTAAATCTTCTAGCGCCCACGTCTCTGTATTTTCAGTTGAACTAGCAGTAATTGTTAAGATTAATTCAGTATCCGCTAAACCAATTGAACTAAGCCAAGTTTGATCGCTGTTGTCCATATAAGCAAAAACTTCTGAGCCCGCGCCAATTTTTACACCTATGGCAAAATCTATTGGTATATCATCATCATTATGAACATTAAATGGTAGAATAACTTTATTTATCGCCGAATCATTAGTAATTAAAGATAATTGTTGCCCAGTAATCTTAGTTAAAGTAACAGTAGGCAAATCATTAAACTTAATTGTTGTTAACGCACCAGCATTGTTCCATGGTAGAGCAGTATTTGCAAGTGTATATGTTGTCCCACCAAGGCTCATATAAATATGTAACCGTACTAATAAAGTTTCTCCCTTACTAAATCCAGCAATTGATGAAAATAAAACTGTTAATGTATCAGTATCATCTAATCCACTATCTATTGTGATCATTGAACCATAATTAATCCAATTTAATCCATTATCTAAAGAATATTGGCATTGAATATATCCAATATTATCATCATTACTAGAAGCTCTGACAAAATTATAATACGCGCCAACACTATCATAAGTAATGGGAATATTAGGATCATCAAGAGGATATTTAAATGTTGCTGAACCATCTGCTTGAGAAATATACCGAGTAAAAGTTGGCATAGTATAAGTAGTAGATAATGTACTACTCGTCAATGATAAGTGATTTATTGTATATACTACTCTAAAGTTTACTGAATGGTTTGCTTGTAAGAAATTAGGATTTGCAATTAATATTGCTTTAAATATTTCCGTAAAAATATTTGCTGTATTTTTAGTTCTTGTAGTGCTTAATAAATTTCTCCATGTCCCAGAATCAATTTGATATTGTAATACCACAGATTCATTAACAACAGAATTCCCATTGTCGATATATGTTCTAGCACAACTAATTTCTGTTAATTGGTCTAAGAAAGTGTCCCCTTGTGCAACCCCACCTTTTGTTAAGGATATAGCGCCACCAGTTAACGCCAACCCAATTCTGCAACTAAAAGTTGAAGAAGAAGTTGTCGCCCAACCGTCTGTAGCCGCTATACCAATATTCATTGTTGAGCCAGCATATCTTGCGAGACCAATTAAATCTATTGGGGAACTAGCTAATACAAAACCTTCAACAGAACCAATTTGCTTATATTTTAGCGCGCTATAGCCAGCTTGAAAACCACCACTATGAGAAGGAGCGGAAAATGCAATCTGTGTATCTGTTGGACTAACTTTTAAAATTGAATTAGTTGCTAATGCTTCATATGAAGCACCATTATTGTTAGAAAACTGTAAATTTGATGGTGCGCCTGGTACATAGTTTATAGTAGTATTACCACTATAAATCCAACTACTTGCTAATCCATTAGAATCGTATGCTTGTACCGCAAATTGAATTACAGCACCAGCAGTCCAATTTTGATATGTGAATGAACGGTTCCCCGCCCCTCCTGTCCAAGCATATGTCCTTGAAGCACCACCGTTTGTACTAATTCCATAAAGGTAATTACTAATATTCCCTTGAGTGTCATTGGCCGCATCCCAGCTTACTGTGAATGTAGTTCCTGCAGCGACATACCTACCATTTGCGGCAGGATTTGGAGAAACATCTACTGTTTGACCGCCACCCCAATAAGGTGCAGCATCACGAGTTATCCAATCAATTTCTAAAACTGCATCCGTAGCAGCATCAAGTACAATACCAAGATAGTTTTCTAAATCAGCAGGATAAGAATTAGATGTTGGTTTAATTGCAAAACCTGTTGTAATGAATCTACCAGCAATTACTTTTTCACAGAAATCTGCATCAACAGCAAATGTTGTGGTTGGGCCTGGGGAACTAGCTGGGTTAATAGATTGCCCGATTACTCTTGCAACCGTTCCAGCATGTGCTGTACCCAAAGTATAACTATTTGCAGTAGAATAACCATAGTATAAAGTTCTTACTTTACCGTAGGAGCCCATGCTGCCAGCCCTAGTAACTTTTAATCTCCCTCCAACAGGATAATAGATGTCGTTGGTCCTAGACATAGCAACGCCACCCGTGGAGGTAGTATTCATTTTAAAATAACCAGTATAATAGTTATTTCCATAGTCAGAGTAAGCTAACTGGGTCATTTTAGAGTCATTAGAATTACCCACTCTAAAGTTACGTTCTGCCGAACTATAGAAGTAAGACCATAATCTTGATTCTGAAGTTTTACTTGTATTTAAGTTATAAACTGTTGTTATATCAGCCATGATTAACCTCCTTTACACTGTTCCAACGTAAGTGAATACAATTCTATCTGTTCCGATTTCTACATCAACTGTATTATCAAATGAGAGAGTATTCTTTACCGTTGTTTTTGAAGTATTTTCCCCTGCCGTACCCTTTGGACTTATAACCAAGGCTTCGACTGCACTATTTGCAAATACAATGTCATTATTACTTTGTAAGCCATATTTTATAACATTATTTACAGTAATAATACCAATTTTTAATAGTGCCGCTTGAGAAAAAGCATTATTATCAATAACTTTAAATTTATCAATACGTTCTGCCCCAGTAACTGTTCCAATAGTATATTGTGAAAATTCAATATATCCTGGCATTGTACGCGCTGTATTAATAAACGAACCAGATTGCTTCCAAGTATGGAGAGCTGTCATTGTAATATGTGGGATATAATTTTCTAAAGTTGAATTATCACTAACCCCCATAATCGGATACGGAGTATCGGTATACCCGGTGCCATAACCATAATATTGGTCGATTGTTGTGCTATGTGCACTATTGCGCCAACCACTATAATAATCACTAAAAATATTCAGACCGCCATCCCAAATATTTAATCCACGATAATCAATTTTCATGATTAAATCATCAATAGTTGGGTCTTCTGTTTCAAATTCATATGCTACATAGAAATTATCTGTAATATTAGATGAGGATATTGTGATACCAGCCGCTCCAATAGTACCATTAAATATACTATGTCCACTAGCCTCAATTGTGCCTCTAAATACACCTTTTGAGGCATATAGTGTACCATCATGAGTGACAACGAATGGAGCGTTTGTTTTGTTATCTGGTGACGCGCCAGCCCAAATTCGGACTTGTTGATCTGGGGTCTCTACTTGAATATTTGTCCCATCATACACTTCATTGCTATTTGTAATACCGGCATTGGGTAGATATAGTTTACCTGTTAAATAAACGTTATCAGCATATAAACCATAACCAGTTAATGTCCCAAAATATTTTGTTGGTAGAAATGCGCCGGTAAGATTACCGATTAATACTGTTGCATTATTTCCATCACTAATACCTTGCATTAGGATAATCGGGCCATCTTTTTGCTGAGCATTTAGTAAAATACTGTTTACAGAAGTACTTGTGCTCATTAAAATTGTTCCAACTGGTAAGGGATTTGGTAATGTTACAATAACACCATTATTTAAACCAGTTTTTGCAACTTTAATTTTTGTTATTGTTTCACCCGAAGTTTCAATTGATACACTAACTTCATTAATTACAGCACCATCTGGTAATTCTACACGAACTTGATTTATATTTGCCCAAACTTCTTGTTGTTCACTATCTGTTATATTATTGCTTGAAATTAAATCGTAAGCATCATTTACCAAAGTAATATCACTTATTAAGCAAATTGAGGGCGAAATTAGTAGTGAACCTCCGACAGAACTAACTCTATTATACTCGAAAACAGTACTTTGAATTGTACCACGGACTTCAATATTACGAAATCTCGCAGTCCCATCTCCATTAATAGACCACCAATAGTTAGAAGAATTATTCAGTTCTGTTGAATAAATACTTCCAGTACCACCATCAAGTGTGATACTTCCTACCATTAATGTATCGGTTAAAGTAGCATTATTAGCTTTGAGAGTACCAGATAAATAAACGTTACCATCGGTATCAATACCAAACACGACATTTTGTGATGCTGCAACACTTGGGTCAAATATTTTAAATATAAACCCATTAGCACTGCCAACTACTACATTATACCGCTCTTCACGAATTTTCGTTGCCCATAATGCATTGTAACCGAGATATGCAATACTTCCATAAATGTTACCGTCATCAGTAACTTGGAAGGCGTCATTATTAATATTAATATATACATCAGTTAATTCACTATAACCAATATAAGAGTTGGACGTACCATCTTTAAAAAATAATTGTCCTAAGAACAAACCACTATCAGCTTTAATTTCACCAGTAAAACTACCAGACTCCGCAATAACTTCACCGGTAAATTTACCAGTACCTTCAATTATAGCATTGGTTGCGTGTAATTCACCAGTAGGAGTTACATAAAATACTGGGACACCACCTTCTGTATCAGGAGTACCACACCAAATAGCATAAGGAGCATTTGCAGAACCATCTAAGCCATTAATTAAGTTTCCATAAACAGGTGTTTGCTGTCCAACTTGAATACGTCCTGAGAATGTACCAAATGTAGCATTAATTTCACCAGTAATATCAACACCAATGGCCGATAATTGACCACTTGAAAATATTTTTAATGGTGCCAATACTGGGTCAGTATGACCAGCATAAAGGACTATTGGGTCTTCTTCTAAAAATGTTGGAAGAGTACCATTAATTCCTAAATAGCGGTATGCGGTTGTTCCTAAATCAGCATAGTATGAAATATTATATGTATTACCAGAAACAATTTTATTGGTTAAATCAACATCGAAACTTGTCTCTGGAATTAAGAAATTACGATTTGTCGTATCATCAGTATAAGCACTTGTATCATATAAATAACTTTTACTAATAGTTTCGTAGTTACAAGTTAATTGTCCTTCTGCCAAAATATCACTTGAAAGTGGAATTGAAAAGGTCAATACACCATTTGCGCGAGTAATTATAATATCTTCGTTTGATTGGGTTGAAAGTGAAATTGGTGTTACACTACCAATTGAAAGTAGATTTTGTAGCCACAGATTACCTGCGCTATCACCTGTCAGTGTTAAATCACCAGTAGCATTAAAGAGCCTTAATCCATAGTAGGCTGGAGCTGACTCAGTTTCTACAAAACGGCCAAATCCTGCACGCATAATATCACTATTATCATAAACAGCTAATAAGTCACCATCTAAGACTAAGTTGCCACTAGTAGATGATAGATATAAACCATCCCAAGTTAATGCAAAATGCGAATTTTCTTTAATCGCAGTTAATTTTTCTTCAAAAGTTGTTGCAGCGTTTAATGCGGCAACAAGGTCATTACCAGTATCTGTTCCAAATAAACCATATTGGTTAAAGCGCACAAACTTAGTTAAGTCATATGAACTCCCAGATACGGAAAAAGCATTTAATCCATCTTTATCCCATCTAAAGTAAGGAATGGTTCCATTCACAATGGTAATTTTACTTGTATCAATTTGACCAGCTAATAAATAACGGGTATTAATACCGGTTCCTGTAATACCACTCTTCCATGTTTTACCTGCATCAGTTGATAGAAAGATACCACCTGCGACAAGTCGTAGACGTTCACTTGAGTTTTCGTTATTGATGATTTCAATACCAATCGAACTATCCCAAATAACATTTTGGTTATTTGAGTTTGATAGAATGAAAGCATTATTTGAAAAACTTTTTTCTAAGGTAGAAATATCAATTTCGCCAGATGGCATAACGGCTGCGGCCGCGCGCCCATATGCACCACTTTCATATTGTAATGCCTGGGTTGTAGCAGTAATTTTCTGGAATAATTCTTCAAATTGATTTTTATAATTTTTAACAGTAATAGTTGATTTTGAAGCGTCATCAAAATTGCGAGAATGTTCTGCAATTATAACTTCTTGACGGAAGGGTGTCTTAATATTACCACCCAAACCATTAACTGTTTTATATACATAACCGAAAAACTCAGGGTCTTCTACATAAGTGCGTTGACCAATCTTAAAGGCATATCCCTCATAACCAGTAACTTTACTAATATCTAAAACTCCAATTGAGTATGAAACTTTAGGGAATGAAGACACTCCAGCAACTTTCATTGCATCTAAGAAGTATAATTCATCATCCACATATTTTTCATCCGTCCAAGTACCTTCTTGGATAAAGCGATAATATTTTTTATAAAATTGAAGTTTTAATGTTTGTTTACTTGTTCGTGCAGCTTCTGCAGCGACTTGTGCGGCATCATATAATACTTTATAAGCATTATAACGTGATTGTGTTGCACTTAACGCAAGTTGGTAAGCCTGCTTTTTAGCCGTCATTTGTTCGGCAGCGATTTTTGCTGTTTGGTAATTATCATCAGTTTCTACATAAGATTCCATTAAGTTTGTTAGACACAATAAGTCATCATCAATAGATGCGATTTGTGTCTGATATAGTGTAATCTCAGATTTACTTAACATAAGTTCATTATTATATGAAATTACCAATTTTGACTGACTATTATATTCATCGTTATATTGTCTTAATTTTACTAAGAAAGCTAAATCTGTTGAAGTAAGGCCATATAGGTCAGCCAATACTTGATTATATTCAAGCAGACCCTGATTAATATAATAGTTAAAGTTATAAATCTCATTCTCACCACTGGGATTCGAGTGTGCGCGATTAATAGATGCCATACCATCGACAGCATATTGTTGATTATTGTTTTTTACAATTACTTTAGTTGCAATATTATCAGAATCAACAGTCCTTTTAATGGATTGTAGGTTTACACCATATTTAAAACCAGCTTGATTGATGGTTTCACCATTAGGCGCAAATTGAGAGAAAATGACTTCTTTTTTGGGTAAACCATTTACGAGTAATAGTTTACCATCTTGAGTATGATATGTTTTAAAACGTACCCATACTTCAAATAATTCTGCTAAACTTTGAATATTATTGAAGTAGTTTGATTCTTTAATACTAATACTTCTAACACTTTCATAATTTGATTTGTATAAAGGTGTGTAGTAAGAAGTGTTAGAAGATAGAAACTGTGCTTTTCCATTTACTATTTGATAGAACATTGGAGTTTCTTTAATTGTAGCTTCTGGAATGTCTCCGAAAAAGATTGGTACTCCTGCGCTATCTTCTTTATATTCAAACAGTTGAATGTCTTCAATACAGAAGTCATGTGTTGCATTATTGGTTGTATTTGTTAAATATAGACGAAGGTTATCAGTTTCAACTTCTGTTGTTTCCGTAGCAATTAAGTATACATAAATATATTGATTTGCATCTCTGTATACATTTGTTGCACCTACACTATATGGAGTACGTGCACCGGTATTAGCTAAAGCATAACCTTTAGTTGCCATATCGGCCGCCGTGTTTAGAGAAGTAGTAGTAATTGTACGCACAGAACTTAATTCTGATGTGCTACCCTCTTTCCTAATTGACGCCTTAATTGTTGCAAGATTTGTTGAGGAAATATTAGTAATTCCTTCAGTTGTGTTTTTTGCGACCCAACGGGCTTTCATTCGTAATACATAAACATTGTCTTTAATTAAGGCGAGTTTTGCAAACTGCGGGCCTTCGTTTAAATAACCCTTAGCAGATGAACAATCTAATGCAAGGTAACTGAAGATACGAGTATTAAGCCAATCTTCTGGTATGCCACTTGTAGGAAGAGGAAATAACCGAGTAGCAACTTCACTACCACTCCAAGCGGTTGTTGCTGTAAAATTAGAATAGTTTGTTAAAAGATTTTTTAAAAGAGTTGGAGTAATATCATCTGTTTTGGTATAACCATATACTTTTGTATCAATCGGCGCGCCAGAATCTACATTATTAACTTTAAATTCTTTTACATATTGGTCTAAAACTGATTCATAGCGGTTATCTTGTGTTTTAATAATTCTATAACCTTGTAACGCTTCAGTTTGGCTTGCGCCCGTTAGTATAATTGATGCGACGGTCGGCGCAGTTTCAGTAGTTATATTAAATGCTAAAGTATTATCTATAATGATACGATTATCATCTGCGTCATCTAAGGTAAATTCTTTATCAGCATATAAGAACTGGACTTCTCCATCTTTAAATTTCCATATAGAGTTTACACTATCCCATTCAACTGAATTATATAATGGATAGATAATTTTACCTACAGCAAGAGTCACTGGTGTCTCACTTAAAACATAAGCACCAGATAACTGAGTAGTAAGAGTAGCTTTAAATAAAGGTTCAGCAATTTTCTCAGTAGGAGAATAACTATCCGCTGAAATTGTCCAGTCACTTCCTTCAAGAACGTCCGCTCCAAGTTCTTTAATTGTCCCGAAATTATTTTCTAATTCAGTATCAAGAGTTACCGCCCATCCGTTTTTTCCTAATTCATTTACAAATAATTCTTTTGCAGTATAAGTATTAAGAAAGGTACTTTTATCTTCATCAATATTTTTAATTACAAAATCATGCCAACGCTCATCTGTATCTTCCCAATTTGAATCAGAAAGAGTAATTGTAGTTTCGATTGGTGTTGCTAAAGGATATTCTACAGTTAAAGCTTCTAAAGAAGGGTAGGCTTCGCCATCCCTTAGTTTTAACTTCCTCTCATTTGATAAAAGTTTTACTAAGGGGTTATCAACTAACTCACCATTCTCATTTTTAATTTTTCGTAGCATATTAAAAGTAAGAGTTTTCTCACCATTAATATTTTCTTTTAAAGTTACATTATGTGCACGCAGAGGAGCATCAAAGTCATGCGAGCCAATTATTGCAATCTTCTTTTCGTTAAAATACTCGGGGACCTCACCTTGTGCAGGAACTACTACATCTTCCCATGCAGAAAGTTCATAAGGCTCTTTAATCATCCTTCTTCCTCCTTAAACATATAGATAATCATACTGAATCTGACTAATTAAACATATTGTTTCACTTGATTGCACTAATTTTTGCACAACAGTACTTGCTGCGGGTTCGATAGAGAAAAAATCTCCAGCGATAATAGCTTGATTATAAACTAACCCATTTGGTACAAATATATTTGATACTATTGCGCCACCCTCTAACAATCTTGTTTTAGAATTAAAGCGATAATAATTTTCATCAGTTAATTCAGAAGTATCTATAATTACAATTCCTTTTGTGTCTCCACTTTTAGTATATTTTACTTGGAAATATCCAGACTCTTTTACTTGAAAAACAAATGACATAGGACTAACTACATCACCAGGATTATATAACAATGCATCTGTTCCAACAAATGCATCATAACCTGTTAAATTTTCCTTTAAATTTGCGGCAGCAAGCCATTCTTCAATACATACTCCATTAATATCATAATGACGGTCGCCTTCAGTAGTTTTTACATACTCAGTCCAAGTTTTATAAGGTGCTTTTGCAAAAGGATAAAATGCTGTAAAAATTACATCACCTTCACCTTTATAAACACGGGCGGTATTATCTGCATTATCAAAACAGATATAGCTTAGTTTCACTGGTGCGCTAACTTTAACATCATAAGAACGATAAGGTTCTTCATCAAAAATTAATGTATATACTTCTTTAGCACTAAAGAGGGTGCGCATAGTCTTAATATTGGCCTCGCTTACATTATCGAACGCAAAGCTAATTTGAAATTGTTTCTGTTGATATTGTGTTGTTAGATAATAAATTCCATCTGAACCAGGAACATCAACTGTATTGTCCTTAAATTGGGGAGAGAGGTCAAGATGACCTCTGTTCCCCGTATTAACTCTTACAATTCCTAATTCTGAGGAATGAATATTATTGAATGTGAATCCTAAGAAATCACCTTTGAAACTGTTGCTCATATTCTTCCTCCCTTAACGCAGTACGTTAATTGCATTAACATTACGATAACGCGCATCTTCGTTAATGATGCGTTTAACCTTCTCAGCCACTTGTTCAGCATCATAATCATTCTCTAATTTATCTACTTCTATGTGGATTTCAAAGTAATTGTCTCTATTGTTTTGCGAGACTGCCCCATCCGATTTTAGGATATCTGATAAAATATCTTTTAATGCAAGGAAGTTACGAGTATCTGTACCCTTAAGCACTAACTCTGGGTCTGCTTTTGTTCCATCCATCCATGCCGGACCTGTGAAATCTGCGAGACCACCTTCTTTATAGGCTCTTAATGAACTATTTCTAAATGCGCTTGCAGTATTTTTACCCCACTTACCATCGACAGAAGTTCCAATTTTTGCTTGTAACTTTTTAACTGCACTAGTTGTTGCCTTGCCATAAATACCATCAACAGCCAATTTATTGAAGCCAGAAAGTTCTCCGGCTGCTAATAAATCATTTAAACCATCTTGAAGGGATTTGACTTCACTCTTTGATAATTGAGAATATAATTTAGATGGTACAGAAGCTAACTTACCAGAACCACTCGTTGGAGTAGGTCCAGGTGCGGGTGTTGGAACACCAGTTTCACTTTCTTTGGTGTTTTCACCTTTCCAATTTGCCAGCCCTTCTTGTGCAAGCAACCAAGACTCAATTAGTTCATCAATCCACTGCATTCCACCAAATTCGCTTAATGCTTTAAAACCCTCTGTTTCTTTTAATAAATTAACTAATGCTGAATTATTATTGAGACTTCCATCAGGATTAAAAGCAGTGCTTAGAAGATTACTAACTTCTTCCCAATATGCACCATTTTCCGCCGCATAATCAAGTTGATTTTGCATAATTTCAATTTGACGTTTACGTTGTTCTGCGGCATCATCATTTTGTTGTTGAAGCTGAGCAAGAGAATCATCTACTAAAGAATCAGTATAGCTTTGTTGTAAGTCCCCAATCTCTTCTTCTAATGCTCTAATTTCTAAAGCATTTGCGCCAGAGGTATCACTCTTTAATAGGGCGAGACGACGCTGTTTTTCTTCGATATCACTACGTTGTTCATCACGTTTGCGAGCCTGACGTTGTTCATCAATAGCAGTTTGAATTGAATCAAGCAAACGAGCGTTTGAATCATTAATTGAATCATTAATTTCACTTAAATTATCAATAACAGCCTGATCTTGTGCAACTAACGCATCATAGATACGTTCTTCGAAGTCAACATACTCAGTTTTTGCACGTTCTTGAATTTCAGCAATTCTGTCTTCCATATCTTCTATGGTATCTTGTGTGTCTTCAAATTGCTCTGATAATTCTTCGAGTTTTGAAATATAAGCTTCAATGGCCGCACCTTTCTCGGTATCAGTTACTTTATTAATGGCTTCCCAATTAATTGTAATTACTCCAGTTTGTGCGTTATAAGATGCGTAATTTGTAGCACCCCATTGTGAGAAAGTTTTTTTATTTCCTTCGTCATCTTTAAAAGTTTTAGAACCAAGTCTGCCAATTTGGCTACTACGCCCATTTTGAAGTTGCTTTTGAAGGGCAATTTCTTGACGAAGTTTGGCAATTTCTTGAAGTGAATTAGCAGCAAGTTGTTTAACAGTTGTTTTGCGGTTTTTTAAGAGACGATCATATTCTCTTTCAATTTTTTCACGTTGGCGTAGAGATTCATTAACTTTTTCAGTTAAATTATAAAGCTCATCATATGGATTATCCCAAGTTTCTTTTTTCTTAGAACCTCCACCTCCACCACCGCCAGATGATTTTTTACCAATGCCACCACCACGATCAGTTTGTACTTTGTCTATTGTAGGCGCGCTAGCTGGCTTAACAACCGGAATTTTACCACCAGTATATCCCGTTACTGTATCGAAACCTGTGACAATAGGGAATCCTAGAGGTCCATCGATAATTCTTGGAACTTGATATGTCTGCCCAGCAATCATATCTTCCTCAGCAATAACGAATTGTCCAGCCTGTAATAACTGATTAGTCAAAGCGATAGCTTTTTCTTGGCCATCATCTAGCCCCGCTATCATAGGACCGGGGTCAAAGTTCCCTAATCCGTCAATAGTAAATCCATAATGCTCGGCTAATTGACCTTGTAAATCAATTAAAGCTTGAGTGTTTTTTTCTGCTGCTTTTTTAATGAGCTCTTGATTTTCGGCTACTTGTAAAAACGGGTCGTCTACTTGCATTCCCAAGGTGCCAGCAATCTGTTCTAATGCTTGATTATAGCCAAGTGACCCTTCTTCATATTCCTCCATCTTTTTGACAGATTCTTCCCAATTATCTAAAGTTTTAGTTAAAGCTTTTTCTTGTTGTCTTGTTGCGGTCGCATTAGCTAGAGCCGTTTCAGCGGCTTTTATTTGAGCATCACTGCCATCTTCTAGAGCTTTAGCATAATCCTCTAATACATCTTCGGTTACCCCTGCTGCTATAGCTTGCGCGCGTAAAGCTTGAGTATAAGCATTTACTGCATCAGGGTCACCTGACTCTCTGGCTTGGGATGCTAATTGAGAAGTGGCCACTGGGCCTTGTACTTGTGCGGCAGCAGCTAATCCTTCAACAGCAACAGCATTCAGTTTAGCAGTGTTATCGCTTAAATTGACATAGTTTTGATAAACCATATCCATCATTGCTTGTAATTGTTCAGTATTCTCTGCTTGGCCCCATCTATCAACGGCTTCTTGACTAATTCCGGCATTCGCGCCTGCTTGAGAGATATAACTTGTTAGCCAATCAACCATAGCATCTGCACTACCTGTAGATGCTTTAGCATAAGATGCGCCATCATCTGACATCATTCTTTCGATAACTTGACCAGAAGCTGTTTTTTGTTCTAATCCAGTTTGCCCTAAAATAGCGTTAGTATTAGCCACAATAGCCGCAGCTAAATCATTCATAGAAGTACCAATATAATCAAAGGTATCTGTTTCTAGATTATAAGTAAAGTCACCTTTTAATTCTGGCATAGCTTCAATTAAATCATCATAATCACCTGATGAAAATTGACGCGTTTGCTCTCCTGAGCCTATATTAAATACAATACCTGATAAATGACGGATTTGGTCAGCTAATTGTTCTAAATCAACTGCCCTTGCAGCATTATTAATATCAATTAAATCAGTAGTTAGAGTATCAAATCCATCTAAACTTTTAGCTTCAATGCCTAATCCTTTTAATTGGGTTCCTAATTTATCTATTGCTTTAGCATTTTCCCAGTCTAATCCATTAATTGCCGCTAGAACTTCATTTTGTAACTCAGCTGGTACTTGACTTAGAATATTAGCTATTCCTGTTGTCAGAGTTTGAGCACCATCTTCTCCACCTACAAGAAAAGCTCTTGAAATTTGTTGTGATAATCCTTCTACTGCCCCTGACGAAAGACCCATCTCTTTAAAAGCAGAAGCATCTACCCCAATATCGGTGAATCCCTGAAAAGCATCTTCATATCTTTGCTTAGCAATACTAATATTTTCTTCCATTGCGGAAATAAAAGCTTCGGCGCTCTCATATCCTAAAGATTCTGCCATTGCAGTTAGATTATCGGCATCTTCTTCTCCAATATATCCCATAGCAGTAGCTATCTTCTCTAATTCTGTACCTAGTTGCTCTCCAGTTCCTAGTTGTTCTAACATCATTTGGTCTAATCCAAAACCTTGTTGTGATGCTAAACCAGTAATAGTTTTTGCCGTTTTCTTATCTACACTTTGGAGATTTTTTGCAAATTGCTCCATTCCATCAGAAACAGATTCACCAAGATTCATTCTGGCAATTGCTTTAGCAAGTTTTTCTTTACTATCTTTTAAATCACCGTCGATATCTTCAACATTAATATTAGCCATATCAGCATATAGATTTTGTAGGTTTTTAAGGTCATCAATAGTTTCTTTAATTTGACTACCCGATGCATTTCGTTCTCTAATTTGTTCTAAGATTTCTTCATCCGTAGAGCCATCTTTCTGATATAATCTGTCTGCCTCTGCCTTAACTTTAGCTTCAAAATCTTGTGTTGCCGTATTACTAAATATATCAACAATTTCTTTAGTATAATCAGAACTTTCAGTTTCTGCTTTAGCTAAATTCGTTAACAAAGCTCTTGTTTGTCCAAATAAAGTAGCTTCTACTGTAGATAGAGAACTATCATATTCCATAAGTGCATCTTTAGTATTATAAAGCTGCTCTGATGTAAATTTACTTAATTCACCAATAGCATTTAGAGCATCAGAATATTGTGTTATACCTGTTTCATCAACATCTATCTTAAATAAATCTGCACTATTTTCTCTAAATGCAGCAAGCATGGCATCTCTGGTTTCAGATTCCATATCCTCATAAATATCGCCATTAGCAAAAATCTCTTGATAAGTAAAGGTTTTATCTAATTGAGCATTGATAGATTCTTTCCTTAGATTCGATTCGGTAATTTGGCTACCTAAAACATTAGCCTGGGTATTTCTAATAGCTTCTTGAGATTTTTTTAAAACTATATCCTGACCTTCTACAGAAAGAATAAGTTGACCATCCTGACCTCGTTCTAAATATTGAGCAAGAATAGGATAATTTGTAATTAATTCTAAAACAGCTTGATTAGCTTCAATCAATGCCTGCTTCCATTCATTAGTACCCCTAGTTAGGTTTTCTAATGTATCTTGGAGTCCAGTATATTCTTCTTGTGCAGAAAAAAGAGCATCATAAGACTGTTTGGCACTATCAGCTGACTCTTTTGCGGCTTCGGTTGCTTTTTGTGCATCTTCCATTTGTCCTGCTAATGAGGCTTTTTTAGCGGCTTTTGACATAAGAACAAGTCCTACAGTAACAGCAGCAAGAAGAGCAATTATTACGATTAACCACCACCACCCAGCCTGTGCAAAGAAGCCGGCAGTTCCTATTTCAACGCCTGCTGCTGTAAAGATACCACTTACTACTGACATAATCGCGCCAGCACCCATTAAAACAGTTCCCAAGGTTGTAAATGAAGTAACAACTTCATCACTAGCTCCTAATGAGTTTAGTAAAGTAGCTAAACCTAAGAAGGCTCCTCCAAGAACTTGTGCGCCGGCACCAGCCATTTGGAAGCTTTTATTAATAGTTACACCGAACTCTTGTGCTTGACTAGAAGTAAGTTTTAGAGTTTTACCGCATTTCGCAGTTTTTGCTGTAGCTTCATCAATTTTACCTGCATCTATTGATTTACCAATATCTATTTCATCAGCATCAGATAAAGAGAGTCCGGCTAAATTATCTTTTAGGGCTTTTTGTATGCCTTGTTTTTGAGTGTCCTCAAGACCACTAAAAATACTATCGCTTAAATCTTTACCAGAAAACATATCTGCCATTACGGCTTTAAAATTAGTCTTTTTTGCTTTCTGAATTTTTTCGTTAACGCCCTTTACGAAGTTTACTCCAAATTTGTTTCCCTGTGTAGTAGCATCTTTAGCTATATTACTTCCAAAAAGACCACTTAGGAAACCACCACTCTTACCAACCCCAAGAATTGATTTGCCTAATTTAAAGGCGCCCACTGCTAGTAAAGCAGTAAGGAACGTTTTCATAATGGGTTGACCACCAGAAAAGGTTTTTAATAAAGAGTTAATAGCATTTAGAAGCCCTGTTAAAGCATCAATACCACGTTTAATGATTTCATTATTAGCTAATCCCATAACGAATTCATCCCAAGCATTTTTTAGTTTAGCTAATTTAGACTCCATTGAATCAAGAGTTTTCTCGAATTGTTTTTGACTGGCGCCAGCACTATTATTAGCCGCGCTAACAAGTTCCATTGTACGGTCATAGTCACCCATCATAGCTAAGAAACGGGATTGCTGACGAGAACCAGCGGCCATCGTAGCAATGTACCTCTGAGTAGAGATATCAAGTCCATCCCATTTTGATGCTAGTTTTAAGAAAATATCATCAATACCTTCTGTGCCTTGTAAAAAACCCTTTAAAGAAATTCCTACAGTTTTTAGAGCAGTATCAAGTTTATTAACATCAATAACTTCGCCCTCTTCATCAGTACCAAGTAAATCGCCTTGAGAAATTAATTTCTTAACTTCTGTAAAGCGGGCAATAATTGTTTTCATTGCGGTACCAGCAGTTTCTGGTGCTTCACGAGTTGTTTCAATAATCTGTGATAATAAGGCTGCGGTTGTGTTAAATTCCATATTAGCAGATTTAGCGATAGAGGCAGTTTTTGACATAGCGATACCAATTTCTTGAGTATCCGCCGCAGTAATAGCCGCTAATTCTGAATAAGCATCATTAACTTTTTGGGCACTCATTTCATTAACTTCCATGTTAAATCCACGAAGAGCCGCAGTCATTAAATTAGTAGCATCAACAGCTTCCATACCAGCAATACGAGCCATTTTTAAGGTTTCATTACTAACACCAATTACTTCATTTGTCTTTAAACCCTGTTGATAATAAAGTGTTGCTGCTTCATAGGCACCTTTAATAGACACACCTAATTCATTGGCGCGTTGTGTATATTGTGGTAATTGACTCCACATATCGCCGACATTAAATTCAGTAACAACGGCAGTTTCTGTCATTGACTTATCTAATTCTTTTACTGTTGCGAAAGCAGAACTGATCGCTCTTTTAAATAATTGAATAGCATTACCAATAGAAAAGAAATCAAGAACTTGTTGTTTTAATCTTTCAACTTCTTCACCCTTTCTTACTAATTTATCTGTGGCGTCTACGGCTTCTTCCATACCTTCTTTTAAAACTTGGGTACTTGGCCCGACAGACTCTACCGCATCATCTAATTGACCAATTTTTTGTTTTAATTCGTCAATAACACCAGTTTGGATTGAATTAATAGCTTCTGCAAGTTGTTCAAATCCTTCTTCACCTTGCTTAACATTACTAAAATCAAGTCCTGTGATTTCGGATAAGGTTGTTTTTAATCTTTCAAATGAGTCAACACCAGAACTTTCCAAGCCAGAAAGAGTTTTCTTTACTTCATCTATAGAGGATTTTGTTTTTCCTAGCTCAGTTTGGATTTTTTCCTGTTCTTCATCAATCTGAGAAGGAGGAATAGCTAAAGATAATCTTTTTCTTAAATCTTCATAAACTGATAATGTCTTTCTTGATTCTTCTTGAATCTCCCTTAAAGAATTTAATAGTTCTTTATTTGAGGCTACTCTAGCATCTAGATTCCCGCTTTTAGTGGTTTTCGCGCCGCTTTCTTTTGCTAATTGAATTTGACGCTCAATTTCTAACTGCCTATTAGAAGCCTTAGTGGCACTACCTTTGGCAGTTCTTGTTTGACCGCTTAAAATATTATATTCGGCATCAGAAATATTAGCCTTTCTTTTAGAGGCTTTTGCTTGTCTAGCGTCTAAGTCTTCTCGCTTTTTTTCTAAATCGGCAAGAGCGTCTGTCTGTTTTTGAATTTCGGCTGTTGTTTTGCGCGACTCTTTAGAATAATCACCTAAAGCTTTTGAGGCTTTTAAAATGTTTCCACCAAAGGAGTCAGGGAACATTTTTTTGAATTCTGAATTGGTCAGCGTCCCTAAAGATTTTGCTTGAACTTGTAGCTTCCTATAAAGCTCTAGTATATTTCGTCCGCTTTTTTCCAGAGCACGGCTATCTAGTTTTGAACCTAAGCCATCTTTGGTTTTTGCTTCAAAACTATTCATTTCGGTTTCTAGCTTAGATATTAAATTTAAAAAATTCTTCTCTAAGCCTGTTGGTAGTTTTAATGTATCTAAATTTTGACGTATCGTTTTGATACCATTATTCATATTTGCTATGTCAGCAGAAAAAATCCCAGAAATATGAATGACTTCTTTACGTGCCATCGCTTTATTTCCCTCCTAAATAAAAAATCAGCATTAATTGTTTTAAAATTAATGCTGATTACTCTTACAAATCACTATCTATGTCATTATTCAAGAAATAAAACTCACTCACATAAGTATTGCCTCTTGACCCAATGGGTACACCAACCGCAGAGAAGTTCGCCCCAACTGGTTGTGCCTGTGAACCCAATCTCATAGATAAATCAGACATTAATTTTAGTTTGGGAATTTTAATAATCCCAGTAACTGTTTGTCCTGTATTATCATCCTTTACTCGCGTTTTCCCTTCAAATGTTAAATATCCAGGAATTAAATTTTGACCAATTTTAATCAATTGACCGCCATTACTATACTCATATTCATAATTAACTATTACGGTAGTAAATCCAGTTGCAATAGTTAATTCCTTATCTCCTGTTACAGAGTAAGTCAATTTCTCACCGGTATTTTTCTTATATACAAATAAATTTGTTTTTGGTATTTCACTAAGTGAAATAACTCCGAACTCATTACTTTCCTTTTCTTCTTCTTTTGAAATCAGAATAGCCGTTCCGGCAATAACATTAAGAAGTTTTGAATTACTTAAAAGTGCAAAGTGTAATTTAGAAAAAACACCTTGAGAGAAATTTAACACAATTTCCTTTGTTTCGTGCCAAAATACGTGCGCGCGATTATCAAAACCGCCATTTGCTGTAACGGTTTTACTAAGTTCTTGAAGTCCCGCAATCTGAATTTTATCAAACTTAGCAATGACTTCACCAACTTCATATTTACGCCCAGCTATCTCTAATGGATAAGTAATTTTTAGAAAGCATTCGTACAACTCTTTAAAACTAAATAAGTCAATGCTCATTTTTCTCTATACCTCCTGAAAAAAAGAAAACGGAGGAGACTATGCCTCCTCCGCCATCAAAATTAACCTTATTAACCGGCAGGAACGATTTCAGTCATGTCATATTTGACAAGCTTCATCATTTTGCCATCAGCAGGACGTAGAACACGGAGGCTCATGTTGAATACTGATGGGTCGCCTTCCGCTTCAAGCGTAATTGTGTTTTCAGACTGCACCTTAGCCTTCGGAATAATGAATTGGAAGAATTCATCAACACCGTTTGATTCTTTGCGTGAAAAGGTGTCACCAGTTACATAATATGTGCCTGGGAAGCTGTTCGCAGAAATTTCAACCACAGAAGCATTTGTAATTGCCATCTGGAATGTTGCGAAATAAGCACCGTCTGAAGACATGGAAGCACTTGCTACTGTTGAGCCAGTTGCGTCATAGTAACTTACGCCAGTTGTTGGAATTTCATATTCCTTACCTTGAGGTCCTTCGAACTTGGTAGGAACGGTTGAGCCAGTAAACTGAATTGTCTTTGTGATTTGTGTTAATGTACTATCAGTAGTACCATTACCAAACATAATCGCCATAGACTTAGCTGAGAACAGAGCATCTTCAAGAGTGACTGTAATTTCCTTGTTGTAGTCCCAGATGATTAATGCAGCGTTGCCTTTACCACCACGGGCTTCGGCTTCTTCACCTGTCTGTTCAATTGTAGATACTTTCAATGTATCTAAATAAAGAACTGGGGCACCAGGTCCGCCGTTGTCTGCAATTTCATAAAACATTACGTCGGCAACTTCTTTAATGCCATATTTTTCAAGAATATTAGCCATTTATATAGCCTCCTATTTTTAATCTTCAATATTTCTAATCCAATATTTTGGTTTAACCTTTTTGCTGTCCGCGCCAGCTAATAGACTCTTAACGTCCGTTTCGTACTTATCCTTCTCTTGATAAAAACGAATTAAAACTGGAACAGAAGCATAACTTATCTCTCCGATATTAAGTGGATTTAGCCCAAAACCCATACAACAAATTGAAGCTAATGTTGTATTTAATTTTAGTCCTAGCCCTTGCTTTGCCTTAATTTTATCACGGTATCTTGCCTTTGCTTTGATTCGTTTTACACGTGGGTCTTCATTTGGATTTGGTGGCTCTATGGCTTTATCACCGAGAGCTTCGCGGATTAGATTTTGGAAATTAAAGAAATTGTCTTCTTTAATTAACTTGAGTTCTTCAACACTTTTTAGTGTTTTAACTATGTCACTTAAATCTCCAATAACAATTGACTTCTGTTCATAGAGAAAACTGACTTCATCATGTACAAAGAATGTAATTGCTCCTTTTAAGATGGCTTCAATTTTCTTTTCTTGATAAGACGCGCTAAGTAGATATTCAAGTGGTGTTGGGACTTTTCCCTCAATATTTTTTTCTGTATATAAATCCTCAATTTCTTCTTGGGATGTTGTGAGTAATTTTCTATATAGTGGGAAGTGTTGGTTATCAATAATTTCATTAATAGACGGAGGATAAACCTTGCAGATATCATTGAATCTCTGTGGGCGCTTCAGAAAGAAGCCTTCATTAATCATAGGTAATAATTGAGAAAGACATCTCGTAACAAGACATCTCTTCTGTTAAAAAGTTTAAACTAAAATTACCACCAGAGATTTTTCCTAATCCGTCTATTGTTTTCCCCTTTAGGTCTTTTAAAATTCTTCCCATAATACAGAAAGGACGCAAGTTAGCATCTTTTATAAACCATTGAGTTAACGGAACAAATATTTCAAAACTAATATTAATATCTCTAAACTCATCATTTTCATTATTAGCGTTACCATTAACTACCCGCATTGCAATAATACTTTTAGCTGTTTCGGTAGGTTTAATTCTTGGGACAATTTTGATAAGAGTTTCAAAAACTTCGTTTTTAATTTGTTCTGTTGTTAAATCTATTTGTGAAAGTGGATCTTTATCTGTATAATACAGAAGTTTTAATAAATTTTGGTCAGCCTGTAAACGAGTGATAATCTTTTGTAGGTTTGGACCAAGTTCAGCTAAATCTCTAACCACTATTGGTCACCTCCTTCTAACCAGAAGAAAGATTCATCAGAGTCTCCTTCTTGTTTTTCAGGCGCAGGAGTCAAATCATACTCATAAATCGGGTCGACAGTCACATATTCAACACCTTCAGAAGATTGGATATCATAACCAGTCACTCTATAATATTCTTGCAAAGGTTTTTCGCCGACAATAAAATAGTCATCTTTTTTAATATTTGCGTTCAATGGAAGAATAAAGAAACTACCTTTTAGATTTTCAGTATAAACGGTATCCATACGACTTCTGGAACGAATTTCATTCTTTAACATATTATCTTCTTGTCCATACATATAAGCCCATGAATTATAGGTAATAGTATCTTTAATCCAAGTAAGATAATGTGTCATTCTTAACATGATATATCTATTATAACCACTAGCCTTTATCTGTTCTAAGTAATAGACCATCCAAGGTTTTTCAACCTTGTCTTTATCTGGTATCATTAAAATAGTACCATTTGGAATACTAACGTCGGTCTTTGTTAAAAGATAGTGGAGGGTTTGGGTTTCATCCTGCTTGTATTTTTCAAAACTACCAGCAGTTAAAATATTATTAAAGTAAAAATCTACGCGATAAATAGATTTTACTAGATACAAATCAAAAACTTGCTCTCTTTCCCCTTGAATACGCGATTGGTAATCAATACCATATCTATTTACTCTCTTTTTGAAAATATCAAAATAACTCATCGTCTTTTCCCAATAGATTCATACAATCAAAAATTGTAGTTCTAAAATATTCATATCTTAGATAACGAAGGGAAGAGATTTTATTTATTAATGAGATATAATTAATAGTCCTTTTTGATTCTTCTACTCCCATTAATTCAATTAATATGGCATCAAGGAATTTTTCCCATTCTCTACCTTTTTCAAATTCACAGAGAAGACCAAAAAGTTTATTCTTTATTTTATTATTATATCCTTCACTAAAATCATTCATTCTTGGTCACCTGCCAATGCACTATAATTATAGGGTTTGTAATTAACTGAACGATAATAGAGAGATTCTAATGTTTTTGCATTTTTTCTTTCTTCAATTAATAATTGATTTAATTTATCAATTAAATTTGCCTCAGAAAAATCTCGTTCTTCATACATGGGTTTAACGTGTTCCCAAGTAAGAATCGTTCTATTTAACCAACCTACTTTCATATAGCTAGCAAGAATTTGAATTTCTTCGCTACCTAATGTATTTGTAAAACCAGTATCATTGCGTTCGAGAGAAGCGCGGGGGAATTTAAAGAAGGGTATCGCGCCTTCTAGGAGTTTCCGCAAGTCTTGAGTCATTTCATCTTCTGTCCAATTTACCCATTCATCATCTAAAATCTTTGATAAAAAGGCATCATAGACATCTTGATAAGAAGTCATAATTAACCCTCCTTATCTTGTTTATTTAATCTAATAGCAGCAATGATATCTTTACCAATTAATTTTTGGATTTCATCGCATTTTTTTAGGTCTCCAATTAGTTCGTGCTCAATAGCATAATCAGCAAGATTCTGAAGTTCTTCATAACCTAACTTTTTAATATTGGTAATAAATTCGTTAATTGGCATTGCTGACATATAACGATTTTTTTGTTTATCATCTAAAATGATAATATTAACAGGTTCTTTAGCATCTTCAGGTTCAAGACCCACTAGTTTCTTTGCTTCTAAATCTTCGGTATATAACATACCAGATTCAAACATATATCGCGTGCCAGCATCATACATCATCTGTTCAAAAATTTCTTTATCAACAGTGATTTTAGAACCTTTTGCAGGCCACTTGCGCGAAAATCTAATTTCCGGTAAGTCAACACCTACGCGGCTATTTGTATTACTAACAATAATAATTTTGTCCATTTTAATTTCTCCTTTTAACTCCTTAATTATAAAAATACGAGGGAGGGAACTCCCTCCCTCGTACTAATCACTTATATACTATAGAGATTAAATCCCATAGGGATTTTCATATGTTTGGGCAATACCAGTGTTCTGGCAGATAGCCCAGTTATGATGAGTTAGGATGCCACAACCCATTTTCTTATAGGCGAAGACTTCCATAGAATTATCACGATTCTTGAAATCGTTAATCTGAGTAGCACCTTCAAGAACAACCTTGACAACCTTTTCTCCACCAGTTGGTAGAATGTATGCCATCTGAGGATCAATCCAGGTCTTTTCGTTGTTTTCATCAATGAAAGATTGAGGAATTTGAACGATAGGAGTACCACGGAACAAATTAATGAAGCCAGTGTTGTGAATAGCATCTAAGTCCTGTGGATGATAAACACCCTGGGCCGCGCCAGCGATGGCAGGGACAAGAACATCAGGACCCATTGCACCAACGAATTCCGGTGGAGCGAAGATTACAACGCCGTCGCCATAAGAACGAACAACATTAACTAACTTCACCATTTCACTAGCGTCAAAGCTATTGGCACTATATTTATTGGCTGTAGGACGGTTTGTGGCATTAAGAGCCGCGCGCAGAGCCTTCTGTACTTCTAGGAATACGGCATCGACAAGACCTTCAGTGATAACATCCATTACTTCAGCAATAGATTCAGCACCATCAAGCATACGCTCGAAGTCGATTGTTGCTCCACCACCAACTGCATGAGCAGCTAGTTCGAAAGTAGTTGCATCAAGACGGAATGTTTCGTACACACCAGAAAGACCAACTTGCGTTAAGAATTTCTTGGCACGAGCGCGACCCATTTTCTTTTTGAACAGAGCTTTTTGGTTCTGAGGAACAACCTGTACCTCAGCGAATATACCAACAGAATCAATAACTTTCTTTGGCATAGTTTCATCGGCAACTTTGATTACGATATCATAAATATCATAGCGGTTTTTCATGAACTGGTTTACTGAACCAGCGAGTTCTTTTAAGCCATCTACGAAAGCGGCATTAACGTCAACTTGAGTTCCCTCTTTTGCAAAAGTTGTAGGAACTGTGCCCTTAGCTGCGTGAAGGGCGATTTCATATAATTCTTGATGTGTCATGTTATTTTACCC
>UZAT01583829.1_pt1 | contig 26206 bp, 26 predicted proteins | sample 2160861 | NCBI WGS metagenome assembly UZAT01 (sample SAMEA5138306, study PRJEB28736) | viral metagenome | reverse complement strand
TTTGTTTTCAGTTAAAAATTAAGGCTTAGAGGGAGGCGGGCCATATGGCCGCAAAAGCCAATTTTAACGCATATCACAACTATGTTACCGACAGTCTGCACCAATGGGACACCAACCAGGTGCTGATCCTCCGGGGCCTCAACCTGGCGACCGCGCCGGAGGTGCATTTTTCAAACAAAAATATGGACCGTGCCATCGTGCGACAGGCGTCGATGGTCAACCATGTGGTGACCGTCAACATCCCCAACAGCCTGCTGCAGGACCCGCTGCGCATTTATGCCCATATCGGCATTTATGAGGGCAACGCTTTCACGGTGGTGGAGACCGTGGAGATCCCGGTGATCCCCAGGACACGCCCCTGCGACTATCAGATCGAGGATACCGACGGCGAGATCTACAGCTTTAACCGGCTGGAAAACATGATGGCCAACATGGCAACCAAGGACCAGGTGGCAAACATCGTGGCTGGTGTCGGTAGCGACGCCGAGCTGGTGGATGTCCGCTATGGTGCCGACGGCAAGACATATTCCTCTGCGGGCGAGGCGGTACGTGGTCAGTTTGAACGGTTAAAGCCAGGCGGCCGTAATATTTTATACACCCAGGCCGCGCCGAATAACATGATCAATAAGGCCCAGCTACAGGCTGGCTATTATGTCAACACCTCCGGCGAGAAAAGTGCTGGCGCAGGCTGGAACCTGAGCGAAAAGATCCCGGTGGCCGGTCTGCCGTCTGTGTGGTTTTCCGGCGGCGTGGGGCTGAGCTGCTTTTATAACTCAGATGATGCTTTTCTGTCCTATGTGAGCGGAACGTTTGGCGAGATTGCCGTGCCTGACGGGGCGGCTTATATGCTGGCAAGTGTGGCGGATGAGTACAGGGACACCGCGATGATCAGCACCGCAGAGCGGAAAACCTACGACGAGGGCGTGGTGGTGCTGCGAAAAGAACCGTATTCAGCGGGCTTTATCCCGTTTACTGTCCCTGTCAATCAGACCGTGGCAGACACATCCAACTACAGCCAGCAGCGGACAGAAAACGAGGACTATGTGGATGTTGACTGCATCCTGTCCCTGCCGGAAAGTTATTCACCTTTCGGATCGGCCACAAAACTGCTGATGATGTGCCACGGCGCCGGGCAGGGTGTGAACACCTGGAAAGAGCACGACGGCTACAAGGACATCGTGCAAAAGTTTGTTGATCGAGGCTATGCCGTTTTTGATTGCAACGGGTACAAAAACGACGAGCTGGGCTGGAGCTTTTGGGGCGACCGGCGCGGCGTGGAGGCGTGGCGCAAGGCCTACAAGTACGTCATCGATCATTACAATGTGGAAAAAACGTTTTCCATCTATGCCTTTTCTATGGGTGGCCTGACGGCCCTGCAGCTGGCTTTTCATTCGTTCCCCGGCATCAACTGCATCGCCATGGGGTCGCCGGTCGTCAATCTGAAAGCCTGCTGGGAGGATAACAGCCTCAAGGCTGTTCTGAAAACCCTGTACGGCCTGGGTGCTGAGTGGGACGATCTGGCCGTGGCCGGGTCTGATCCCTACAAGCGCATCACGGAGATCGGTGGCGAAAAATACTGCTTTGCCAGTCTGCCGCCCATCAAGGTGTGGTATGGATCGACCGAGCAGAGCTATGGCGTAAATAAACAGTACGCCATCGACCTGGTGGAGGCGATCAAAAACGCCGGAGGTCTGGCCGACTATCGAGAGGTAAATGGCGCAGGCCACGAAATCAGCTACGGCGGGAACGAGATATGCAATGCGGAATACCTGGTTTATATCGAACGATATAACAGGCTTTAATCGACAGAAAGGAGGGGCGGCGGATGGCCAGACCCAGAGAGCCTATAAACCTCATTATTGCCAAGGGCAGCAAGCATCTGGGCAAGGATGAGATCCAAAAGCGCCGCGCCTCTGAGGTGCAGGCGTGCACCGACGCCATCACGCCCCCGGCGTATCTCACGGCCGCCCAGAAAAAGCATTTTGTCAAGCTGGCCGACCAGCTGGGCAAGATCAAGGTCATGGGTGAGACCGACTGCGACACGCTTGGGCGCTATGTGGTGGCCGAAAGCCTCTACCAGGCGACGGTCAAGGAGCTGCGAAAGCTGCAGAAGGATCGGCCCCCGGAAATCGAGGGCCAGGACAAACAGCAGTATTTTGCGGCCCTGGCCGGATGGTACAGCCTACAGGAAAGCGTGGAAAAGCGCATGGACCGTTTTTATAAACAGGCCAGCGCCCTGGCGCGGGATCTGGGGCTGACCATCTCCTCCCGGTGCAAGCTGGTGGTGCCCCAGGCGGCGGAACAGGAAAAACCCAAGGGCGGCAAGTTTGCCGCGTTTAGTGCGGGAAAGGCGGCGGGTGCTGAATGAGCGACCGCGTGACCGCCTACGCCCGCGAGGTGGTCAAGACCGGGCGCTACCCGGACACCGGGATGCGCTGCGGGCAGCTGCACATCCTGGCTTGCAAGCGGCACCTGCAGGATCTGAAACGGCAGCGGACAGAGGCCTTTCCCTACTACTGGGACGAGGAGGCGGCCGAGCGGTCGCTGGCCTTTTCCGAGACGCTGACCCTGTCCGAGGGCTTTGAACCCAAGGCGCTGGAGCTGATGGGCTGCCAGGCGTTCGACATCGGCTGCACCTTTGGCTGGAAAAAGACGATCAACGGCTGCAGACGTTTCCGCCGCCGGTATAAGTCGATCTCCCGCCAGCAGGGCAAGACCATGGAAAACGGTATCATGGGCACCTATATCGCGGGCTTTTCCGGCTACCGGCACGGCAAGCTGTTCACCGCCGCAACCAAAAAGCGGCAGGCACGGCTGGCCTGGGAAGAAATGAGCAAGTTTATCAAGGCGGACGCCGATCTGTCCGAGTTGTTTGACGTCAAGGACTACAAGAGCACCATCGTGGCCACCGAAACAGAGTGCACCATCGAGGCGCTTTCCAGAGAGGGCGGCCTGGACGATGGCTTTCGTGCTCTGATGGCCTCCATCGACGAGCTGCACCAGCACAAGGACAACGGCATCTATAAAGCCCTGTACAACGGCACCCGGTCTATGCCCGAGACGCTGGTCTCGATGATCACCACACGCGGCAAAGAGCTGAACAGCTTTTGCTTTGAAATGGATAAATACGCAAAGGACGTCCTGCGCTGCACTACGACAGCGGAGGATTTTTTTGTGGACATTTATTGCCTGGACGATGAGGACGACATCTGGGATGAGGAAAACTGGAGCAAGGCCTGCCCCTTTACCTGCGCGGACCCGGAGCGGCTGAACACCCTGCGATCTGACGCCCAGACCGCCCGGGACATGGGCGGCATGGAGCTGTCCGACTTTCTCACCAAATCGCTCAATATGTGGGTGCGCAACACCGACCTGCAGGCATATGGCCCGGATGAGTGGGCGGCCTGCGGATCTGACCGCACGCTGCAGGACATCGTGGACGACGGCTGCGGCGAGTGCTGGGTGGGTCTGGACCTTTCCAGCGGCGGCGACCTCACATCCATGGCGCTGGAGTTTCCGCTGCCGGATGGCCGGTACTACGTTTATACACACAGCTTTATGCCACGGGGCCGCATCCAGGAACACATGGAGACCGACCTGGCGCCATATGACTGGTGGGAGCAAAAGGGCCTGATCACCGTCACCGGCGGCGAGACCGACTACATGAACGATTACAAGTTTATTGTGGCCCATCTGGCCGAGATCCAGGAGCGGTATGACCTGACTTTTTTGGGCATCGGCATCGACCCGCACAACGCTGCGGGCGTCATGCAGGACCTGGAGGCGTTCGGCTGCCCTGTGGTGACCATCACCCAGAGCGCCAGAAACCTCAACGACGCCACGGTGGCCACCCAGCTGCTGACCAAGGGCGGCCGCATCGAATACGACCGGGAAAACGAGCTGCTGACCTGGTCCATCGTCAACGCGGCCATCGTCCGCAACAGCTTCGGGGAAATCAAGATCGACAAAAAGCCGGGGGCAAAGACAAAGCGCATCGACGCGGTGGACGCCTGGATCGACGCCCACACCCTCATGCTGGTGCAGAACGGCGGCGAGGTAGCGGTGGACGTCTCCACCGAGCTGGACAACTATCTGGCCATGATGGGATGGGCAGTAAAGGAGGAATAACATGGGATTTTTTGACCGCTGGCGGGGCCAGCGAAAAAAGAGCGCAGCAACCGACGAGCAGATGACGCTGAACCAGCTGATCAGCTGGCTGGGCGTGCACGGCGTGGCGGACGGTGAGCTTTCCGAGGCCACATACTTCGCCTGCGTCAAGGTGCTGTCTGAGAGCATCGGCAAGCTGCCGCTGCGGCTGATGGCGGCGACGCCGGACAAGGGCGTGGTGCCCATGATGGCGCACCGCTACTACAGAACGCTGAACGAGCGGCCCAACCGCTTTATGAGCGCCAGCGTGTTCTGGACATACATGGAGTATTGCCGCAACCACTTCGGCAACGCCTACGCCAAGATCGACGAGAGCGACCCCCTGCACCCGCAGCTGTGGCCGCTGGACCCCCGGAGCATGAAAGTCTACTATGACGACGCCCGGCGGCTGGATGAGGTGCCCGACGTTTACTACGTTTACAGCACGGCATCCGGCGCGGTGACCTATGGCAGCGAGGAGATCCTGCATTTTAAGAGCCACCAGACGCTGGACGGCCTGGTGGGCGTGTCTGTCCGGGAGCAGCTGGCCAGCACCATCCAGGGCAACATCAAGGCCCAGAAGATGGTCAACAAAATGTATGAAAGCGGCATGACCGCCAAGGCGGTGCTGCAGTACACCGGCAACCTCAAGGACGAGAGCGTGGCCCAGCTGACCAAGGGTATCGAGGCCTATGCAAAGGGCGAGATGAAAGCCCGGGGCATCGAGAACATCATCCCCATGCCCCTGGGTATGCAGCTAACGCCTCTGAGCCTCAAACTGGCTGACAGCCAGTTCCTGGAGGTCAAGCAGTACAGCGCCCTGCAGATCGCGGCGGCGTTCGGCGTCAAGCCCTACCAGGTGGGCGACTACACCAAGAGCAGCTATGCCAGCGCCGAGGCGCAGCAGCTGTCCTTCCTGGTGGATACCCTGCTTTTTAACATCAAGCAATATGAGGAGGAGCTGTCCTGGAAACTGCTCACCGACCAGGAGGCAGCCAAGGGTCTGGGCGCCAAGTTCAACACCGGCGTGCTGCTGCGCACCGAGTTCCAGAACATGGTCTCCACCCTGGCCCAGGCCGTACAGTCTTTCCTGTTCACTCCCAACGAGGCCAGAGAGCGTCTGGACCTGCCCCACAAGGAGGGCGGCGACGCGCTGCTGGGTAACGGTAACGCGATCCCCGTGCAGTTTGCCGGGTCGCAATATAACCAGCAGGCCCCCGCGCCTGCCGGTGACAATACGGCAAGAGAGGAGGAAAAAGCATGGCTGAGGAAAGAAATCAGAAACGCCCTGACGGAGGCCCTGAGCTGAGCTATAAGGCCGCGCAGCTGGGTGCCCAGGAAGTGACCGAGGCGGAGCTGAAAGCCATCAACAAGTACGCCCTGGAGCCTCTGAACGCTGACGAGGTTTTCACCTTCTCCGCGATCCTGTGCGACAACGCCATCGACCGGCAGTTTGAACAGTTCAGCCCCAAGGCGCTGGACGAGCTGCGCAAGCTGTTCGTCGGCCGGACGGTGATCAAGGACCACATCGCCAGAGCGGACAACCAGGTGGCCCGCATTTACGCCACCGAGCTGGTGGACACCGGCAAGACCCTGCCCAACGGCGGCGGCGCCTATATGCAGCTGAAAGCGCATTGTTACATGGTGCGCACCGAGAGCAACAAGGATCTGATCCGGGAGATCAAGGCGGGCATCAAGAAAGAGGGCAGCGTCGGTTTCCGTGCAGCGTCTGCCATCTGCAGCATCTGCGGCACCGACAACGCCAAGAGCTATTGCGCACACTGGCCTGGCCGCACCTATGCCAAAGACGGCGGCGCCCAGATGTGCGTCTTTAGGCTGGACGGCGTCAAGGACGCCTATGAGTTCAGCCTGGTGGCGGTGCCCGCACAGCCCAAGGCAGGCGCGTGCAAGAGCTACACCGGCGTGACCGAGTATGCCCCCGAGGAAATCCCGGCAGAGGACACCCAGGCAGCCGAAAAGGACAAGGCGAAAGCCGCTGCCCTTTTGCTGCGGGCCAGACTGCTGGAAACCAAAAACCACAATCATTAACCACCTAAAAGGAGGACAAAAACTATGAACAAGAAAATGCGTGAAATCAAGGCTGAGATCGCCAAGCTGACCGACGAGGCCAAGGGCTACATGGCCGAGGGCGAGGGCCGCGACCTGACCAAGGCCGAGGAGACCCTGGACAAGATCGACACCCTGCAGAAGGAGTACGACCTGGAGGCCCGCATGGCTGAAAAGGCCAAGGCCCAGGTGCCTGCCGAGAAGATCGAGACCGAGACCAAGGCCGACGGCTTCAAGGCCATCGCCAAGATGCTGTCCCGCAAGGCCCTGTCCGACGAGGAAAAGGCCCTGGTGGCTGGCGGCGAGGCTGGCGAAAACTTCCTGGTGCCCGAGGATGTCAAGGCTGAGATCAACGAGCTGCGCAAGTCTTACATCTCCGCCAAGGGCCTGGTCACCGTCGAAACCACCGACGCCCTGGCTGGCTCTGTCAACTATGAGAAGGGCCTGCCCACCGGTCTGACCGAGTTCGCCGACGGCGACACCATCGGCGAGGAGACCGCTCCCTCTTTCGAGGCCAAGAAGTTCGCCATCGCTTTCTTTGGCAAGATGATCCCCATCTCCCGCATCCTGCTGGGTGCCGAAAAGGCCGGTCTGATGAGCTACCTTAACCGCTTTTTCGTCAAGAATGCCGTCCTGTCCGAAAACGCCAAGATTTTCGACATTCTGAAGAACGGCTACAACGGCGGCACCCCCAAGGATCTGTCCGGCTGGAAGGCTCTGAAGAAGTCTATCAACAAGGATCTGGACCCCGCCTGCCTGTATGATGGCGTCATCGTCACCAACCAGAGCGGCTTTGCTGCCCTGGACGAGGAGGAGGACAAGGACGGCCGCCCCGTGCTGCAGCCCAACCCCGCCAACGCCACCGAAAAGCTGTTCCAGGGTCTGCCTGTCAAGGTATTCCCCGACGCCCAGCTGCCCAACATTGACGCCACCCACTTCCCTGTCATCTACGGCAGCACCAAGGCTGGCGCCACCTTTGTGGAGCACAAGTCTCTGGAGTTCGCTCTGTCCGAGCACTACCTGTTCGGCAAGAACCAGAATTGCCTGCGCGTGATCGAGGGCTTTGACGTTATGAGCACCGACACCGGCGCCTACATCTACGGCAGCTTTACCGCTACCGTCTAAGTAACGGCGTAACGCCCTGGGCGGTCATCCCGCCCGGGGCTATCTCATAACGAGGAGGGCAGACAATGCTGACAATTCAAGAGGCGCTGCTGTATAAGGGCATGACGCCGGAGGTCTACGAGGGCGACACGGTGGTGGAAACCAACGCCACCCGGGCGCTGAAAACCGCCCGCCAGACCATGCTGGGCGCTGTGGGCGACGACGTGGAGGCCTATCTGCCCGACGATCCCCGCATCGACGAGCTGGTGCTGATCTATTTTGACGACCTTTACAGCGAGAGGGGCGTGTCGGCCAAGGTGTCCGGCGCGGTCCGTCGCCTGGTGTTCGATATGGAGCAGCAGCTGCGGCTGGAGCTGGCCCGCAAAAAGGAGGCGGCAGGCGCATGAGCTACTTCCCTGTGATGGTCCAGAAAATGGACCCCGACACCGAGGAATGGACCAACCACCTGCAGCTCCACGCCCTGCGGGTCAACCAGGCAGGCGGCGGCGAGAGTTTCAATGCCGGGCGGGAGCGCTACGCGCCCCGGCTGACGTTCGACATCGCCTGGTGCACAAAGCTGGAGGCGCTGCGGTATGACACCCAGCACCACCGGCTGATCTATCAGGGCCAGCCGTTCAACATCGTGGACTATGACGACTATCTGGAAAGCCGGGGCACCGTCCGTCTGACGGGTGAGGCCTATGGCTAAAGGGAACACCGTCAAAATCGAGGACCTGGGCGCGGCCATCTCTGAGGAGCTGACCATCTACCACCGGGATGTGGTGGAGGCCATCGACGCGGCCGGTGACAAAGCGGTCAAGGCGCTGGTCAAACGGACGAAAGCCACCGCACCCAAGGATCGTGGCGAGTTCCGCAAGGCTATCGCAGGCAAGCAGCTGAAAAAGACCAGCCGGGGCAGCACATACGTCTGGTATGTGAAAGAACCCCACTATCGGCTGACCCATCTGCTGGTCCATGGTCACGCCAAGAGGGACGGCGGCCGGACAAAGGCCGATCCGTTCCTCAAAAACGCGCTGGAGCAGGTGCTGCCGGAGTATGAAAAGGACGTCGAGGAGGCGCTGCAAAATGGTAAATAACATCCTGACCGCTGCGGGTATTCCCTACCGGCGCGGCCGCTTTGTGGGCGCCAAGCCGTCCACCTATGCCGTCTACACCGACGCTGTCAGCTCTGACGGCGCCGATGGGGCGGCATTTCCCCGCGTGGTGACCCACGCCATCACGGTGGAGCTGTATGAGGACGGACCCGACGACGCGGCCGAGGCCGCCATCGAGCGGGCTATCACCGAGGCAGGCCTGCCGTGGGAAAAGCAGGACCGCTACTGGCTGCAATCCGAACAGCAGTACCAGGTCGTATATGAGTTTGAATACGTTGAGAAAGTGAGGGCTTAAACATGGCCAAAGGAAGCAAGGAAAAAATCACCCTGGGCAGCGGCGACGTCTACATCATGGACTTTGCCGACACCATGCCCACCGTGGAGGACATCTGCAAGGAGGAAAACCGCCTGGGCCACATCAAGGGCGGCGCCTCCCTGGAGTACACCCAGGAGACCTATGAGGAAAAGGATGACATGGGCAAGGTGTCCAAGATCATCACCACCGAGGAGGAGGCCATCCTCAAGATGGGTCTGCTGACCTGGAACGGCACCACCCTGCAGAAACTGATCGACCGCTGCAAGGTTACTGAGGCCGCTGGCAAGCGCACCACCAAGATCGGCGGCGCGGGCAACGCCCAGGGCGGCTATTACGCCATCTGTTTCCACCAGCCGGACAAGATCGACGGCGATATGTGGGTGCTGATCAAGGGCCGCAATACCGCAGGCGCCACCCTGACCTTTGCCAAGGACGAGGGCACTGTGGTGGAACCCGAGTTCAAGGCGCTGCCTCATGACGAGGACGGCACCCTGATCGAGCTGATCGAGGAGACCGACGCCGCCTAAGTGCGGCAACACACCGGCAGCGGAGCACGACGCCCCGCTGCCGTTTTTCACACTAAGGAGGAGAAACCATGGCGAAAACTTTGGATTTTAACAAAATCAACCGCCCCGTGCTGCAGCTGGTCATGCCCGATGAGCACAAGACTGTCATCAAGGTATCCACCCCCAGCGAGGCGCTGGTGGAGGAGCTGCAGGTCACCCTGCCCGAGCTGCAGAAAGTTCTGGGCGGCGGCGACCGTGAGAGCGTGGAGCTGTGCTATGACCTGGCGGCCCGGCTCATCAACTGCAACCGCAGTTTTATCACCGTGACCGCCGAGGACCTGCGCGAAAAGTACGGCCTGGACCTGGAGGGTCTGATTGTTTTCTATAACGCCTACACCGACTTTATCCAGGAGATCAACTCCGCAAAAAACTGACCCTCCCGTACTATCCCTATAGCCAGGAGGATAGTGCGGGTGGGCACCAGTACACCACTACATCGTGGTGGCAGCGCCTGGTGGCCGAATATACCGGCCTCAACCTTTTTCAGGTGGGTGAGCTGGACTATGTGCAATATCTCATCTGGAGGCGGGACGCATGGATCTATATGCTTTCGCGCACCGAGGAGGGCCGGGAATACCTGGACAACGCCTGGCGCATGGAACAGACGAAAGCCGACCGCAAGGCGCTGCGCAAGAAACTGGGAAAGGAGGCCCGGTAAATGGCAAGCAAGATTATCAAAGGTTTAACCGTCGAGATCGGCGGCGATACCACAAAACTGGGCGACGCGCTGGACAGCGTCGAAAAGAAAACGAAAGACCTTTCCGCCGAATTGAAGGGTATTAACACCCTTTTGAAAATGGACCCCGGAAACGCCGACCTGCTGGCCCAGAAGCAGAAAGTGCTGGCAGAGGCGGTGGAAAACACCGGCGAAAAGCTGCAAAAGCTGAAAGAGGCCGAAAAGCAGGTCCAGGAACAGTTTAAGCGGGGAGAGGTCTCCGAGGCACAGATGCGAGACCTGCAGCGCGAGATCATCGCCACCGAAAAAAAGCTGGAGGGCTATGAGAAAGCTGCCAAGGAAACCGCCGACGAGGTGGACAACTTGGGCAAAAAATCCAAGCGCACCGCCGAGGAGACGGCCGAGCTTAACGACAAAATGTCCAACGTGGCCAGCGTCGGTCTGAAAGGCCTGGCCGGTGCCTGCACCGCTGCCGTGGCCGGTCTGACCGCTGCGGTGGAAAGCACCCGGGAATACCGCACCGAGATGGGCAAGCTGGACACGGCTTTTACTGCCTCCGGCCATACCTCCCAGGCGGCCACCGACACCTACAAGGCGCTGCAGAGCGTGCTGGGCGAGACTGACCAGGCGGTGGAGGCGGCCAACCATCTGGCCAAGATGGCAAAGAGCGAGGAGGATCTGGCAACCTGGACGGACATCTGCACCGGCGTCTATGCCACCTTCGGCGCGTCCCTCCCCATCGAGGGCCTGACCGAGGCGGCCAACGAGACCGCCAAGACCGGAGCCCTCACCGGCTCCCTGGCCGACGCCCTCAACTGGGCGGGCGTGTCTGAGGAGGATTTCCAGGCCAAGCTGGACAAGTGCAACACCGAGCAGGAGCGGCAGGCGCTGATCACCGAGACCTTGAACGGTCTGTACTCTGAGACGGCCGACAAGTACCGGGAGACCAACAAGGAAGTCATCGCCGCCAACGAGGCAAACGAGGCCTGGACCGCCAGCATGGCAGAGGTGGGCGCGGCTGCCGAGCCGCTGCTGACCGAGGTCAAGAGCATGGGCGCCGCCCTGCTGTCCGACCTGGTGCCCGCCATCCAGTTCCTGCTGGACAATCTGCCCGCCGTCGGCGTGGCAATCGCTGGCCTGGCCGCTGCGTTTGTATCTTTCAAGGTGGTCGCCATGGGCGGCCTGCCCAGCGTCATCGCGGCCGCCACGGCAGCGCTGAAAACCCTTTTCACCGTGCTGGCTGCCAACCCCGTCGGCCTGATCATCCTGGCCATCACCGGCCTGGTGACGGCCTTTATGCTTCTGTGGAAAAATTGCGAGGGTTTCCGCAATTTCTTTATCAATCTGTGGGAGAACATCAAGACCGCAACCGTGACGGCCATCGACGCCGTGGTGACATTTTTCCAGCAGTTGCCCGAGCGGGTGGGCACCTGGCTGACCAATATGATCAGCAGGGTCACCACCTGGGCCACCAATCTGGCCGCCAAGGCCAAGGAGGCGGGCAGCAACTTCTTGACCGGCGTGGTCAATTTTTTCAAAAACCTGCCCTATAATATCGGCTACCTGCTGGGCGCTGCCCTGGGCACCATCGCCCGCTGGGCGGTGGACACCTACAACAAGGCCAAGGAGATGGGCAAAAACTTCTTGCAGGCTGTGGTGTCCTTCTTCAAGCAGCTGCCGCAGAATGTGGCCACCTGGACGACCAACACCATCCAGAAGATCAGCACCTGGTCCAAGAATATGGCCACCAAGGCCAAGGAGACGGGCAAAAACTTCCTGCAGGCTGTGGTGTCCTTTTTCAAAAATCTGCCCTCCAATGTGGCCACCTGGCTGACCAATACCATCGCAAAGGTCACCGCCTGGGCCACCAATCTGGCAGCAAAGGGCAAGGCCGCAGCCACCAGCCTGGTCTCTGCCGTGACCAACGGCATCAAGAGCCTGCCGCAGAAAGTGGCTGACGTGGGCAAAAACCTGGTGACCGGCCTGTGGAACGGCGTTCAGAACAAGTTTGAATGGCTCAAATCCAAGCTGAAATCCTTTGCCTCCGGCGTGCTGGACGGCATCAAAAAGTTTTTCGGCGTGCACTCCCCCTCCAGGGAGACCGCCTGGATCGGTGAAATGCTGGACGAGGGCCTGGGCGAGGGTATCACCGACGCGGCCGACACCCCGATCCGCGCCATGCAGCGCGTTTCCGGCGGCGTTCTGGACGCTGCCAGCGGCATGGGCGGCGTGGGTTTTGAGCGCTCCCTGGCATCCCGCGCCTATAGCAGCGCACCGGCCGCATCCGCTGCGGGTGGCAACTCCGCGCTGCTGGCCAAGCTGGACGGCATCTATGAGCGGCTGGGTCGTCTGCAGATCGTGCTGGACACCGGCACCCTGGTGGGCGAGACCCTGGACAAGATTGACGCGGGCATGGCCCACCGGCAGCTGCTGGCCGCGAGAGGAGTGTAACCCATGGAAATGAGACATTTCTTTTTTGACGAGCACCCCGTCGTGGGACCGAGGCACTTTTATTTTGATAAGTACCACACCTTCCACGACTGGGGCCTGGTGCTGACTGACAAGAGCATCCCCGACCCCGAGCCCAAGACCAACTACATCCAGCTGGACGGCGTCAGCGGCAGCCTGGACCTCACCGAGGCCCTGACCGGCGAGGTGGCCTATAACGACCGCACCATCGCGGCCACCTTCTCCGCCAGCTGCGGCACCTATCAGCAACGGGAGGCGGTGCGGCGTCAGATCGCCGCCGCCATCCACGGCCGCAAGGTGCAGATCATCGAGCCGGACGACCCGGAGCACTATTTCCTGGGCCGTGTCACCATCAAGGACGGCACCCGGCACGCCAGCTATTCCACCTTTACCCTGGAGGCTGTCTGCGAGCCCTGGCGCTATGCCAGAGCAGAGAGCACCCGCCGGGTGGAGGTGATCGCAGGCGATCCCCAGGACGTGGTGATCGAAAACACCGGCGTCAAGACCGTCTGCCCGGACATCCAGGTGGAAGGCGCTGTCACGCTGACCTTTGAGGGCGGCACCGTGGACCTGACCACCGGCGCCTATAAGGTGGCCGACATCAAGCTGCGCTATGGCGCCAACGTGGTGGGCGTTTCCGGCACGGGCACCGTGACTTTTACCTACAGGGAGGCGACGTTGTAATGTACCGCATTTATGCAGACGACACGCTGATCTATGACAGCACCCTGGAGGACTACAAGATCGGCAAGGGACAGATCACAAAGGAGGCGGACAAATCCGGCTCCTTTGTCTTTTCTGTCTATCCCGATCATCCCTATTACAACCAGTTTGTGCGCATGAAAACGGTGATCACCGTTTACAAATCCGGCCGCATCGTGTTCCGTGGCCGCATCCTGGACGACACCACCGACTACTGGAACGCCAAGACCATCACCTGCGAGGGTGAGCTGGGTTTCCTGCAGGACAGCGTGGCCCGACCCTTCTCTTTCCAGGGCGACCACGCCGACCTGTTTGCTCGGTTTATTGCCGAGCACAACGAGCAGGTGGACGATTTCAAACGGTTTAAGGTGGGCACCGTCACGGTGGAGGACAGCACCGACTACATCAACCGCAGCGCGGGCGGCTACGGCGCCATGCTGGACACCATGCAGAGCGCCCTCACCGGCAGCGACCTGGGCGGGCATTTTTACATCACCCACGGCGATGACGGCACCGACCCCATCCCCACCCTGCACTATGTGGCCGACTTTCCCAAGACGGCCAGCCAGGGCATCGAGTTCGGCGTCAACCTCAAGGACTACACCAAAAAGGTGAGCGCCGCCGACCTGGCCACCTGCATCATCCCCCTGGGCACGTCCAACGGGTCCGACGGGGAGCGGCTGACCATCGAGGCCAAAAACGGCGGAAAGGACTACATCTACGACGCCAACGCCGTGGCCATGTATGGCTGGATCGTCAAAGTGGTCACCTGGGACGACGTGACCCTGGACAACCACCTGCTGACCAAGGCCCGGGCCTATCTGGCGGCCGTGGTCAATCAGCACGCCACCATCGAGCTGACCGCCATTGATATGCACCTGCTGGACCGCTCCATGGAAAGCTATAACGTCTGCGAGTATGTCCGCGCAACCAGCGCCCCTCACGGCCTGGACGCCCTCATGCTGTGCAGCAAGCAGACCATGGACCTGCTCAAGCCGGAAAACGACACCGTGACCCTGGGCTACACCACCGGCACCCTCACCGGGGCCAACGTGCAGCTGGGTGCGTCGGTTTCCACCCTGGGCAAGAGCGTGAGCCGCATCCAGCAGGACGCTGAGAGCATCGAGCTGTCCGTGCAGGACCTGAACCAAAACATGGGCCAGTTTTTGCGGATCGGCGCCGACGGCGTCACCATCACCAACGCCGCAGGCAGCGCCCTGACCATCGACGGCGGCCAGATCGACGCGGAGACCCTGCACGTTAATGCCGCCAACATCGACGGCACGCTGAGCGCCGACAAGGTCAACCTGTCCGGCTCCATCACCTGGGGCGACCTGGGAACCGACGTGAAAAACGAGATCAATGACGCCTATGCCATGGCCGAGGACGCCGAGGCCGCTGCGGCCGACGCGGCGGACACGGTGGACGGCTGGCGCTATAACGGCGGCACCTACATCGACGGCAGCATGGTCATGGCGGGCACGGTCATCGCGGGCAGTCTGATCGGCGGCGAGGTGGGTCTGCTGACCTCTGCCGAACGGCTGGCGGGCGGCCTGGACATCACCGGCGCCACTTCCAGCACCTTTGCCATCGAGCTGTATTCCAACGGCGCTTTGCGTCTGGAGGCTTACAGCGGTGCGGCCTATATCGGTGCTGGCGATGCTTATATACACGTGGAAGAAGGCGGGACAACCATCAGCAACGGCTTGGTGGGCATTAACATGGACACCCAAATTTGGTTTGGCGCTGGTATTTTCCCTGTTCGTGCAGACAGCTACCTTTGTGGCAACGCGAACTATCCCTGGTCCGCTGTGTGGAGCACCAACGGTATGTGCGAAACCTCTGACCGGAACAAGAAAAAGGACATCACCTACGGCCTGGACGGCTTTGACGGCTTTTTCGATGGCTTGATGCCAGGTTCTTATCGGATGGTGAACGGCACATCAGGGCGTCGTCATAACGGATTTGTTGCCCAGGACATCAAGGACAATCTGGACAAACACGGCATTTCTACCGCCGACTTTGGCGGCTATGTGGCCGACGTGGACGAGGACGGCAACCCCGTCTATGCTCTGCGATACAGCGAGTTCATCCCGCTGATCGTGGACCAGGTGCAGAAACTCAAGGCCCGAGTGGCCAGGATGGAGGGAAAGAAATGAGGGAACACATGGAAAAGCACATCCGCACAGCCTACGCCCTGCTGATGCAGCTGGAGGTCTCCGGCCCCAACGTCAAGCGGGTGGCCCTGGCCGAGCAGGAGCTGGAGGCGGCGCTGGATCTGAGCGCCAAGATGGCCCAGGCTGAAAAAGCAAAGGCCGAGGCGGCCAAACCGGCAGAGGAGGCGGCGCATGAGTAAAACACTGATTGACCGCCGCTACGTCACCGCATCTCCCTTGTTCCAATGGGACCGTGGCCAGGATCTGGAGGTCTACGGCCTTTCCCTTCCGACTGCGCCCGAGGTGCACTTTGCCCATGAGGGAGCAGACGACGCCCAAGTGGTGCAGAGTACCATGGACGCCGCTGGCGTGATCTTGGCGGCAATCCCCGACGCCATGCTGGAAAGCGCAGCCGACATCCACGCCTGGATCGTGGACGAGACAAACGGCTCCCGCACCCTGTGCGAGATCCTGGTGCCGGTGGCAGAGCGGGCCCGGCCTGACTATGAAATGGAGGTGTAACTGTTGGCAAAAGTTACGGTAACAAATAACGGCTATTCTATCGAAAGTTTGTATAAATGGGACACCGGCCAGGAGCTGGAGATCTACGGCATGACCTTGCCGGTGGTCCCGCAGGTGCACTTTGCTCACAAGGGCGATCTGTTCGCCATCGTGCAGAGCGCAACCATGGACGCCAGCGGCGTGATCCGTTCCCGCATCCCGGACAGTATGCTGCGCAGCTCTGCCCGCCTGTGCGCCTATGTTTGCACCCAGCAGGGTGACGAGTTCAAGACTATTTGCAAGATCGCGATCCCGGTGATCAGCCGGGCCAAGCCCAGCGACTACGCCCCCGAAAATGAGGACTACACCTATGTGCTGGCTGACGTGCAGACTGAGGCTGTCACCCTGGAGCCCGGCGCATCTGCCACGGTGGAGAAAATCATGCGGGATGGCAAGTTGACCCTGCGCTTTGGCGTGCCCCGTGGCCTGGATGGGCAGGACCTGCTGGAGGCCGATCTGAGCGCGGTCTATTCCCGCATGGCACTGAAAGGCGACAACCTGGAGTATGACCCGGACGAGAACAAGCTGTATCTGACCTCTGACGGCGTGCGCATTTCCGACGGCATCACCGTGGCCACCTCCGGCGGCGGTGGCGGCGGCGGGTCCACCAATAATGCGGTGATCACCCTGCAGAATGATGCTGGCTGGATTTACAAGACCATTTCCGCCGGTGCAAGCTGCCCCATCACCTTTACCTGGAACAGCCTGGAAAACGACATGGAGACCGGCCCCGGCGTGCTCAAGATCACCAACAACGGCGCCCAGAAATATCTGGCCGCTACCGAGCAGGGCACCATCACCATGGACCTGGCGCCCTATCTTTCCACAGGCAGCAACATCATCAAGGTCAACGTCACCGACACCTACGGCAACGGCCGCACCATCACCTTCAACGTCACGGCCGTGGCCCTTTCGCTGGCCTCTGCCTTTGACAACACGGTGCCCTATACCGGCGCGTTTAATTTTATTTATACGCCCACCGGCGCGGCCACCAAAAAGGTGCACTTCCTGCTGGATGGCGCTGAATTGCCTACCGCCACCGTCACGGCCAGCGGCCGCCAGCAGACCCAGGCTATCCCGGCCCAGAGCCACGGCAGCCACACCCTGGAGGTCTATTTCACCGCAGAGGTGGACGGCGTGGAGGTCCCGAGCAATCGCCTGTATTATGACCTGATCTGTCTGGAGGAGGGCGAGACCGATCCGAGCATCGCCGCTGACTTTTATCAGACCGAGGCCGAGCAGTTCAGCAGCATCGTCATTCCCTGGCGGGCGTATGTGCCCAACAGTCTGACGGCCGACGTTATTCTGGCAGCCAACGGCGTCACGGTGAGCGAGCAGACGGTGGACCGCACCACCCAGACCTGGACCTACCGCGCGGACAGCGCCGGCCCGCTGAGCCTGTCCATCACCTGCGGCAGCGTCACCAAGATTCTGGAGCTGACCATTGCCGAAAGCCAGATCGACGTGGAAGCCGAGACCCAGAACCTGGCTCTGTTCCTTTCCAGCTACGGCAGATCCAACAACGAAGCCCAGCCGGCAACCTGGGTCAGCGGAGATGTGGCAGCCACCTTTGAGAACTTCAACTTTGTTTCTGACGGCTGGATCACCGACGCCGACGGCATCACCACCCTGCGGATCGGCGGCGACGCCCGCCTGACCATCCCGCTACAGGTGTTCGCCCAGGATTTCCGCAGCACCGGCAAGACCATCGAGCTGGAGTTTGCGACCCGCGACATTTTGAATTATGACGCGGTGATCCTGTCCTGTTTCTCTGGCGACCGTGGCCTGCAGCTGACAGCGCAAAAGGCCCTGCTCAAGTCTGAGCAGAGCGAGATCAGCGCCCAGTATAAAGAGGATGAACGCGTGCGCCTGGCCTTTGTGGTCGAAAAGCGCAGCGCCTACCGCCTGCTGCAGGTGTATATCAACGGCATCCTGTCCGGCGTGACCCAGTACCCCGACGACGACGATTTTTCCCAGAGCAGCGCCGTGGGCATCTCTGTGGGATCGTCTGACTGCACCATCGACCTGTACGCCATCCGGGTCTATGACAACGACCTGACCCGCTACCAGGTGCTGGACAACTGGATCGCAGACACCCAGCTGGGCGCGGTGAAAAGCCAGCGCTGGAAACATAACGACGTCTTTGACGAATACGGCCAGATCGTGATCGGCCAGCTGCCCCAGGATCTGCCCTATCTGGTGATCCAGTCTGCAAGCCTGCCCGAGTACAAGGACAACAAGATCACCGTCAAGGGTTATTATGTGGACCCCGCCGACAGTAAAAAGAGTTTTACCTTTGAAAATGCCGAGGCGGACGTCCAGGGCACATCCTCCGCCGGTTACGCCCGCAAAAACTACAAAATCAAGTTTAAGGGCGGTTTTACCAACGGCGGCGTGACCAGTCCCACCTATCAGCTGGGCGCGGGCAGCGTGCCCACCGCCGCCTTTACCTTTAAGGCCGACGTGGCCAGCTCTGAGGGCGCCAACAACGTGGAGCTGGTAAAGCTGTATAACGACATCTGCCCGTACAAGACCCCGCCCCAGGAGACTGACGCCACCGTGCGGCAGGGCATTGACGGCTATCCCATCGTTATTTTCCAGGACGACGGCGAAAACGTGACCTTTATCGGCAAGTACAATTTCAACCACGACAAGGGCACGCCGGAGGTGTTCGGCTTTGACAGCAACGACGAAAGCTGGGAGATCCGCAACAACACCAGCGACCGCGTGATCTGGAAAAACGACGATTTTTCCGGCACCGACTGGCTGAATGACTTCGAGGGCAGACATCCCGACAAGAACACCAACGCCGCCAACCTGGCCGCCCTGGCTGCCTGGCTCAAGTCTACCGACACCACCGCCGACGGCCTGACCGACGAGGAAAAGGCCGCACGCCTGGAAAAGTTCAAGGCCGAGCTGGCCGACTGGATGAACGTGGACAGCACCCTGTTCTATTATCTGTTCACCGAGCTTTTCCTGATGGTGGACAGCCGGGCAAAGAACGCGTTCCCCACCCGCTACGACGGCGGCGAGTGGTGCTGGCTGCCTTATGATATGGACACCGCCCTGGGCATCAACAACGAGGGCGCCCTGACCTTTGGCTACCATCTGGAGGACACCGACCACACCGCCACCGGGGCCGACGTTTACAACGGCCAGCAGTCTGTGCTGTGGAATAACGTGCGCGTGTGCTTTGCCGACGAGATGATGGCCATGTATCAGAAATTGCGCTCTGACAAGCTGCTGACCTATGAGGATGTGATCGCCCGCTTTGAAAACCACCAGGCCAAATGGCCCGAGGCGATTTTCAATGAGGACGCCTATTACAAATATCTGCAGCCCCTGTTTGAGAGCAACACGGCATCCTATCTGGGTATGCTCCAGGGCAGCAAGGCCGAGCAGAGAAAATGGTGGCTTTATAACCGTTTCCGCTATATGGACGCCAAGTACAACGCAGGCGACGCCCTGGCCGACTTTATCACCGTTCGCGGCTATGCCAAAAACGACCTGACCGTCACGCCCTACGCCGACATTTATGCCGCCATCAAGTACGGCTCCTATCTGCAGCGCAAGCGTGCCCTGCGCGGCAGCAGCTACCTGCTGGAGTGCCCGCTGGACAACGTAAACGACACCGAGACCTATATCTACTCTGCCAGCCAGCTGGCGGCGGTGGAGGGTCTGGACGGCTATATGGTGGGCTATGCTGATTTTTCCATGGCCACCAAGCTGCAGGCCCTCAAGCTGGGCGACGGTGCGGCCGATTACAGCAACCCCAACCTGATCGAGCTGTACCTGGGCAACAACACCCTGCTCAAGACCCTGGACGTGCGCAACTGCCCCAACCTGGGCGCAGGGGCCAACAAAGAGGGCCATGTGCAGCAGTCTGTGGATCTGTCCGGCTGCACCAACATCGAGCACGTCTATTTTGACGGCACGGCCCTCAAGGGCGTCACCCTGCCGGTGGGCGGCATCATCAAGACCCTGCACCTGCCCGGCACAGTGACCAACCTGACCGTGCGCAACCAGGCCGCCATCACCGACTTTGCGCTGCCTGCCTATGGCAACATCACCACCCTGCGGCTGGAAAATGCCAGCGCGGCCATCCCTGGATATGCCATCCTGCAGGCCATGCCCGAAAACTCCCGTGTCCGTCTGATCGGCTTTGACTGGACTTTCAACTCTGCTGCTGACATCCTGAGCCTGTATGACCGTCTGGACACCATGCGTGGCCTTGACGAGAACGGCAACAACATGGACAAAGCCCAGCTTTCCGGCACTGTCCGGGTGAACAGCATCACGGGCGCACAGCTTGCAGAAATGCAGAGCCGCTACCCTGACATCAAGGTGGTCTATCAGTCTATCGTGTCCTATCTGTACTTCTACAATGAGGACGGCTCCTCTGTCCTTCAGATTGTGGAGTGCAAGGATGGCGCAGACGGTGCTTATTCCGGCTCTACTCCTACCAAGGCAAGCACGGCGCAGTATACCTACACCTTTGCCGGATGGAGCAGAACCATCGGCGGTGCGGTTGACCCCGATGCCATGAAGAATGTCACGGCAGACCGCAGCGTGTATGCGGCCTTTACCGCAACCGTGCGGAAGTATACGGTCTACTGGTATAACGGCAGTACGCTGTTGGAAACCGATACCAATGTGCCTTATGGTTCTGTGCCGACCTATAACGGCGCAGACCCGACCCATACCAACCCGGATTATGTGTGGAACGGCTGGTCTCCTGCGGTTGGAGCCATCACGGGTGATACCACCTATACGGCGCAGTTTAAGGGCACCAGCTATGTTTATGCCAAGCTGATTGACCGCAGCATCAGCGGCGAGTATACGAATGATACCGTTACCAGCATCGGCACCTATGCGTTCAACGCTTGTTCTGCCCTGACCACAGCGGACTTCCCTATGGTTACCAGCATCGGTACTTATGCGTTCAACAGTTGCTCCAATCTGACCGCCTTGATCCTACGTTCTGAAACCATGTGTACGCTGTCTGACACAAACGCATTTAACAATTCAGCCATCAAATCCGGCACAGGCTACATCTATGTACCCCGTGCATTGGTGGACAGCTACAAGGCGGCAAGCAACTGGTCTACCTATGCCAACCAGTTCCGAGCCATTGAGGATTATCCTGATATTTGCGGAGGTGAAAGCGCATGAGTTTTGTAAACACGGTTGATATTGTTGGTGATGAAGCACTGACCAGCAGCATCATAGACCGCAGCATCACAGAGATTGCGGACAATCTTGTTACCGCCATTGGTTCCTATGCGTTCGAAGCTTGTTCCGACCTGACCACAGCGGACTTCCCTATGGTTACCAGTATCGGCACCTATGCGTTCCGTAGTTGCTCCAAGCTGACCACAGTGGACTTCCCGGCGGCTACCAGTATCGGCGACTATTCGTTCCGTGGTTGCTCTGCCATGACCACAGTGGACTTCCCGGCAGCTACCAGGATCGGTAAGAATGCGTTCAACAGTTGCTCCAATCTGACCACAGTGGACTTCCCGGCGGCTACCAGTATCGGCAACGATTCGTTCCGTGGTTGCTCTGCCATGACCACAGCGGACTTCCCTATGGTTACCAGCATCGGCACCTATGCGTTCAACGCTTGTTCTGCCCTGACCACAGCGGACTTCCCTATGGTTACCAGCATCGGTACTTATGCGTTCAACAGTTGCTCCAATCTGACCGCCTTAATTCTGCGTTCCGAAACCATGTGTACGCTGTCTAACACGAACGCATTTACCAGCACACCCATCAAATCCGGCGGCACAGGTTACATCTATGTACCCCGTGCATTGGTGGACAGCTACAAGGCGGCGAGCAACTGGTCTACCTTTGCAAGCCAGTTCCGGGCATTGGAGGACTACACGGTGGACGGCACGACCACGGGCGCACTGGACGAGAGCAAGATTTAACCCCAGCCCACCTGCCCCGGGAAACCGGGGTGGGTGGAATAAAATAGAAAGGACGTGAACCCATGGAGATCACTCTGGACGCTCAGACACTCATCACCGCCGCCAGCGTGCTGACGGCCCTTGGTGTGCTCTGGAAAACCGCAAGCAAGATCGGCACCTTTTTACAGCGGCAGAAAAAGCAGGATGAGGAGCTGGCTGCCATCCGGGCAGAGCAGACCATGCTCTGCTATGGCATCCTGGCTTGTTTGAAAGGCCTCAAGGAGCAGGGCTGCAACGGCCCTGTGACCGAGGCGCTGAACAAGCTGGAAAAACACCTCAACGCTGCCGCCCACGGCCAGGAGGAGGGGCACAAGTGAGCCGGGGCAAACACATGACCGAGGCAAGGCTGAAATCCGTCACGCGGTTTCTGTTTTTGACCACGCAGATCTGCGCCCTGGTGTGGGTGTTCATTTCCTATGGTCTGGCGATCTACGCCACCCTTTGCCTGGGCCAGGTCTACACCATGGCCGAGCTGTCCGAGCCAGCCATCAATGTGCTGCTGGGCGTGACCGCTCTGAAAGTGGTGGGGAACGTCTTTGAACACAACGAGGGCGGCCTGTTCGGCCATAACAGAACCGAAACCGAAACCAATGAAAACACCGAGGAGGGAAATGGATAATGGAAACCATCATCGAAAACTGGGCCATGATCTTTGCGATCCTGGCCATCATCGTGGTGGCCGCTCTGGCCATCTATCGCTATTTCAAAATGCCCACCGAGGAGCAGCTGGACAAGGTGCGGGAGTGGCTGCTGTATGCCGTCACCGAGGCCGAGAAGGATCTGGGCAGCGGCACCGGCCAGATTAAGCTGCGCCAGGTCTATGACCTGTTTGCGGTGCGTTTCCCCTGGCTGGTAAAGGTCCTTTCCTTTAATACGTTCAGCGACCTGGTGGACGACGCCCTGGTGGATATGCGGGAGCTGCTGGACAAAAACGAGGCTGTGGCGGCCTATGTGGCAGGTGATCTCAAATGAGCACGGTCTGCATCGACGCCGGGCACTATGGCAAGTATAACGTCAGCCCGGTCAACCGCGCATACTATGAAAGCGTCCAGATGTGGCGGCTCCATGAGCTGCTGGCCGCCGAGCTGCGCAAGCGCGGCGTCACCGTGGTACTCACCCGGCAGAGCCAGGCGGCCGATCTGTCCCTTATTTCCCGGGGAAAAAAGGCCAAGGGCTGCGATCTGTTCCTGTCCCTGCACTCCAATGCCGCCAGCACCGAGAGCGTGGACTATCCCGTGGCCATGGTGCTGCGCCCCAACGCCCGCACCACCATCGACGAGAAAAGCGCCGAGATCGGCCTAAATCTGGCGAAAGTGGTGCAGGGTGTCATGGGTACCACCCAGGGCGCCAGAACGGCCACACGGGCCTCCGGCAACGACAGGGACGGCAACGGCATCAAGGACGACGAATACTATGGCGTGCTGGAAGGTGCCCGCCGTGTGGGTGTGCCTGCGGTGATCCTGGAGCATAGTTTCCACACCAACCGCCGGGCCACCGACTGGCTGCTGGTAGACGCCAACCTGCAGCGCCTGGCCAAGGCCGAGGCCGACGCCATCACCGCCTGGCTGGGGGCCAAGGCTCCCGTCCAGACCGGCAGCACTGCCCTTCCCTACCAGGTGCGGGTGAGCATCACCGATCTGAACATCCGCAGCGGGCCCGGCACCGGCTACGCCAAAAAGGGCTACATCAAGCCCGGCGTCTACACCATCACCGCCGAGGCGTCCGGCAAGGGCGCCAGCAAATGGCTCAAACTGAAAAGCGGCGCGGGATATATCTCCGCCGACTTTGTGACGAAAATCTAAGCACAAGAAAGAGGGACACCCTGCGGGGCGTCCCTCTTTTTTTATGCCTGTTTTCTCATTGTAATCATCTGTGTGCAGATGAATTAGCGCACGGATGATGGAGATGAAAAGCAGAAAGGTGCCCGGGCCTACTGCGGCGCGGGCTACACGCGCAGCTGCACGTCCAGCTCCATCGGCTCAGGGTCTCCCCATCGTCTATTGCCACCTGCTTTTTTCTTTCTGCTATATGTGATCGTGTTGATACATCTCTTTAAAAGTATATTCTTTTCAAGCGCCGTCGCGTTCGGGTCCTGCAGTGCTGCAAGCGCGTCGGAGAACCTGTTCCGTCTTTTCTCATAGTCAACCGGCTCCGGCAGGGTGTCCCGCATAGTACAAAGGGCCTGCTGCACCTCATCCTTTTCCTCCAGGACTTTGGCATTGAGCTGGTCAAAAATATGCTTCGGCATACCCTCTTTTGTGTACTTGTCCCACTGAGCCAGCTCCAGCTTGTTCAACTCCTCCAGCCGCTTTTCCTGCTGGGCGATCAGCTGGCGGTGCAGCTCCATGACGTCAGAGCCCTGGTTCCCGAGCTGCAGTTCACAGTCTTCGATGGCGTTCTGCAAGATACGCACCACGGCGTCGGTCATCTCTGACACCAGACAGGACGGCGTCCCGCATTCGGTCTGCTTCGTACACAGCAGCCGGGGCGGATTGCGCTCCGATCCGTCTTTCCGTTTATACACCCGCAAGCTCATGCAAAAGCCGCATTTACATTGAACGAGCCCGGCAAACGGATTTATGCACTTCGCCTTATCCTTTATCGGCGGGATCTTGTCACGGATCTCCTGGACGGCGTCCCACAGCTCCATATCAATGATGGCGGGCTGTCTGCCCGGGAACACCAGGTAGTCGCTGCTCACGGGGCGGCTGGTCACGACCTGTCCGTCCTCAATGGTTTTCGCTGTCTGGCGCTTGTTCCATACGACCTTCCCGATATAGTGCTCATTCCGGCGCATTTTGGCCAGGCTCTCAGCGTTCCACCTGTTCCCTCTCTGCGTTTTGAGCCCCATCTCATTGAGTTTCCTGGCGATGGTGTGGGAGCCGAGCCCGTCGCGGTACCATTCAAAAATCAGTTTGACGACGCGCGCCTCCTCTGGAATGGGCTCCAGGGTGTAACAGGTGGTTTTTCCCTCTTTGTAAGACACCTTTTTATAACCGTATGGCGGCTTGTTTCCCAAATAATTGCCGTTCTGGACGGACAGCAGGCGGCCGTTTTGCTGGATGCGTTTGTAATATTCCAGATACTCATTACCACGCATGAGCTCACGCTCAAAACTTTCGCGGTCCCGAGCGTCCCGCAGATCATAGTTGTATTGCATGGTGAGCACCAGGGTGTTACTGTAGCGCAGCACCTCCACCAGGCGACCGATGTCCTTTAAGCTGCCGCGGGAAAGACGCTGGGGCTCTACGCAAAGGATGGCCTTTATCTTCGGGCTTTCTACCCGACGCATGAGATCCAGGATACCGGGGCGACTGTCAAGCGTTTCGCCGGACACCACTTCCCTGTACCGATTTTCCGCCGGGATCGGGCCCCTGCCGGGCAGGTTACGCTCCACCCATCCGTCCAGCATCTGGTCATGCTTTGCCAGCACTTCCTCCACGGTGAGCATCGGATCGTCAGACTGCGACTTTCTGGAATATAATAATATTTCTTCTGGCGTTAATGGCGGCAATTGCCACATAAAAAGCCCCTCCTTTTAGTTTTCTTTTTGTTCGACACGGTTTGACGAAAAGCACCACCTCCCTTGTGGTATATATGAATTATCGCGACTGCCAGGCTTTCAGCTGCTCCTTGAGGAAAGCGATCTGCTCCTTTAGTTCCTCTTTCTGCTCCTGGTATTCTGCTTTTATGGCGCGGATGTCCTTTCTGTGCTGTTCGTCGATGCTGTCCAGACGGGCCTTTAAGAGCTCATTTTCTTTTTCGATGGCGGACATTTTTGCGGCCTGCTGCTCCAGCTCCTCCATCTGCTGCAGCTCTTTCTCCACCTGGGCATTACAGGGCCACTCGTCAGCTGTGCCGCCGATCAGGGAGATCAAAAGGCTGCGCATGGTGGAATACCTACAGTCTGAATAGTCTCCGGCCTTGATGCGGTTAATTGTGCCGACGGGGACCTTGCTGTCGTCTGCCCAGTTCTGGTTTGTCCATCCAATATATTTTTGGCGCTTGTTGCACCACTGCATCAAATCGGGAAAGGATAGCCGCATCAAGTTCGGGACGCAGGTCTCGCCAATTTTGGCGCAGGTTATACATTTTTCGTACATAATTTCCCTCATAGTTTCATAAGTGATAAACATATTTCACAAGTGATGCAACGCATCGCACAAGTGATGCGCGAGTTTCACTTCTGCTTATTGATAAAGCGATATGGGAATGATAGTCTAAAAGCAGATCAGGGATGACCTATCATTCCAGTCTATGGTGTGGGGGTGCTTAGTTGGCGCTGGACATCCTCACACCATCCATTATTGATTTTTCTTTCTGCCTAAATGGAAATAATTGTGCATTGTTTTGGGA
>UZAT01209995.1_pt1 | contig 26462 bp, 39 predicted proteins | sample 2160861 | NCBI WGS metagenome assembly UZAT01 (sample SAMEA5138306, study PRJEB28736) | viral metagenome | reverse complement strand
CGCCTCCGTGTCTTCCTTCAGGTAGTATTTTTCCGCCACCGTGGCCGTGATATCTTCCTGCGTCTTGATGAGCGATGATTCAAAGTTTTGCTCCAGGTTATAAATGACTTCGGCTGTATCATTGACCACGGTCCAGGCCTCCGCCTCAGCATCATATCGCTTCATCAGCGGCGGCGTGACGCTTATATCCAGCCATATCACCGAAGTCAGCGACGGGGCAGAAGCGCTCTGCACCACGGTCTGATTCAGGGCATTGGTCGCCTTGTTATAGGCCACCTTTGCCGCCTCATAGCTGGAAGACAGGCTCACCAGCGAATACAGGAAGGAATCGTCGCTGAATACGGTGCATTCCACCGTATACAGGCTGTTTGTTCCGCTTCCTGTGTATGTCGGCTCCACGTCATCCCATGGGCTGGGTGGCGGAAAGGCCGCGGGCGTTGGCGGGCGTGCCGCTGTGCTGCTCTGAAGGAGATAATAGCGATATACAGCCGACACATCGACCACGCTTGTCAGCGTGATCTGGCCGGCCGCTTTGACGGCCATGGATCATCCCTCCAGCTGTGCGACATAGGTTGCCTTGTGACTCACGTCTCCCGCGTCGATGGTCAGCGTTGCACCCGTGCCCACGGGCGTCTCTGCGCCGTCCTTGTACCATTTGATGGTGCCAAGGGCTGTAATCTGCGCCGCCGTCAGCTCAGCGCCCGCCTTGTATACGTGCGCCGTCAGCACGGTCTCGATCGCCGAATTCTTGAAGATCGTGCCGTTGCTGCTGGTGATGGAAATCGTCACGGCGTCCGCACCAGCTGCGCCCTGGGCGCCCTGGGCGCCCGTTGCGCCGGTGTATGCGATCGTGAAGGTGAATTCCTTCGTGATGGTGATGTCGCCGATATGGACCGGAATCTTGACCGTTCCGCCCGTGGTCACAGAGGTGGTCACGGCGATGGTCAGCGTGGGGCTGGTTACATTGCTGTCGCTGGAGACTGTCACTCCGGCGGGCTTGGTGATCTCAGAGACAACCACACTGCACGGCACCTGGGAAGCGCCCTGCATGGCAATAATCTGCGTCGTGGCCGATCCCGCTTTTGCAGCGTTGATCGTGCCGGGGAAGACGTGGGATTCGGATGTAAGGATGACCGAATAAGCATCAGTGACGTCAACAATGGAAATCTGATCGACCGAACGAATAGCCATAGATATGCCCCTTTCTTGAGGTCAGGTCATGCAGTAACAAGCTGACATTTGAATACCACCTTCGTGTCAACGTCTCCCGGCGTCAGCAGCAGGGCAAAGCCTTCTTCGGAAAGCCTCCCGTCCGTTGCCAGGATCGTGCCGAATGTGTTTTCGCCAATCCTTTGCCATTGCCACTCCAGATGTGCCGCCGTGCCGAATTCCCGGCGCAAAGCTGCTGCATCTGTGATGGTCTTGCCGCCCTTGAAGATCACGACATTCAGCGTCGTGGACACTGTATTATTCTTGAAGACTGTTCCACGACTGGAATCAATCCTCAGCGTCACGCCGTCCTGGCCGTCCTTGCCATCCTTTACCGTTACAGAAGGCGGCTTGCTGACTTCTTGTGTGAACGTCTTCGCCGCTCCGCCCAGCGTCATCTTGTTGGCCGTGGGGGAAAGGAGATTGATTGACAGCTTGCTGACCAGGAAGAGCTGGTCGATCCCGTGCGGCCGGCTGATCGCCCGGACATATGTGCCCAGGTGGAAGGATGCGATATCCTGGCCCGTTGTCGCCAGGTCTGCGGCCGTCAGCTCGATCGTCTCCGGCAGCTTGACAAGTTCTGCAAGATATGCTTTGCCCTTGATCAGCAGGTTTGTCGGCTCCGTCACGTCGTCAAAATGGACCGTCTTGACAATGGTGCCATACTGTGATATGGCCGCGGAGTCTTTGAGCATGTCGCTTCCGCCGTTCACGCTTGCGATCGTCAGGCGCAGATCCGTGTCCTTGCCTTCTTCGTCCTTGAGCTTGGCGCCCAGGGGGATGACGGCCGTGCCGATCTGCGCGCCCTTGCGGATCTTTTCCAGGTCCAGCAGATTCTTGCCGAATTCGATCTTCTGAGGGGACAGCAGCGTGATATCCGCCAGGTAGTCGATATAATGAATATCGCCTTCATGGCGCACGATGATGTATCCGCCCAGCAGATCCAGCAGCTTAGCCTGCATCTCTGTCCAGGTATCCACATAGTCGATATTGGACCGCACGATATAGTCGTTATTATCCACGACCGTCACTTTTCCGATGGTAAACCGCTTGCTTTCCTCCACCTGCTCGTTATGCCGGGAGATCAGCAGATTCAGATATCCCTCGATCGTGCCGGTGTAGTCATAGGGCCGCTGCTGGCTGTCAAGCAAAAAGCTCAGCTCGCCTTCGCAGGCGATCTTCTTCTCATTGTGCCAGCCCGTCGGATCGTCCAGCGGCCGGCCTCTGAATAGCAGATGGTCATCCTGATACACCGTGATGATGCTCTTCATCTTCTTCACCAGGTCATACCTGGGATGATTCTGCTGCATCGTGAAGGCGAAGCTGCCAGTCTTGTTCAGCTCAAGATCCAGCGATGCACCGAAGATCTTGAGGCTTTCAAGGCTTGAGTGATACAGGAGCTTGCCGTCGCAATACACCCGATACATCACAGATCACCTTCCTGCCAGACGAAGGTCACGGTGCCTGCGCCAGTGACGGTGACGATGTTCTCGCCTTCGATCAGTTCAAGCTCCGGCAGGGTATAGCTGCCGCTGCTCAGATTCCAGACGTTTCCCTGGTATTCGATCTGCACGCTGCCGCTCTGCGTGTATACCTGCACTTCGGGCACAGCACGCTTTCGTCCGTTTGTCAAGGTGATCGCCTGCGCGCCGCTGATGACACGGGCGACCACGGTGAATTCGTTCTTGTATTTGTACGGCTCGCAGTCGCATTCCACGTTGATCATGCCCACGCCCTTTTCGCTGGTGAAGTTAGAGACGTGGAGCCGGCCATAGTAAAAGTAAAGAGGATCATCGTCCAGGATGATCCTCATTTTTCTACCATGCAGCCGGTTGAGCACATTGGAATAAACGGTCGGGAATTCCTCAGTCGGCGCCATCGTGGAAAAATCGAAGCGGTGCGTCCGGTTTTCATACTTCGGCTCGCCGAAGAATTCCGCCTGGTCCAGGCTGCCGTCTGCGCCTGGGATGTCGGTCTTTTCGTCCTTCACAGCAGGCGCGCCCAGCTCCTTCTTGCCCAGGATCAGGCCCAGGTCATCAGAGTGATGCACGCCGAAGCGGATGCCCTTCATAGGCTTTCCTTTCTGGTGGCGCTGCGGTCGGTATTGGTTTTATTAGTCTGTAATGCCGTACTTGGTCAGGATCGCTGCGCAGGTTTCATCCTTCAGCAGCTGCTTGCACTGGCCGGGTGGCAGGGAATCCAGAAGAATCCGAAAGTCATTGGCTTTCTCGTTCGCTGCATCAATTTCCACTTTTCGCTTCTTGGCTGCGTTCGTCCACTTATTCATCCAGTGTCACCCCCAGCAGTTCAAGCGCCGCTTTCATGTCGGCAATCTGCGCACGTTCGTATTGGCGCTGTGCCTGATCCAGTTCTTCGTAGGGCTTCCACGGGGCAACCATCTGGCCTGTGAATGTTACGCCATCTTCCCGTGTCCAGATTTCCCCGGCAGGCACAAATCTGTACCCTTCGATATAGGTCTGGCACTTGCCGTCAAAAAAGTTAGTCTGCACCTCTCGCATTGTGCCGTCATCAGAGAGGTGGCACTTGAAATCCGAATCAATATAGATAGTTTTCATGCACATCACCTCTTATTCTCTCAGGATTTCGGACACGGTTATGCTTGGCCCTGTGTTCATATTACGCGCCACGCCAATGCATACGTTATAAAGCACACCTGCTGTTAGATTTGAAATAGGAAGCAAGACATCATCTGTTCCTGTGGTTATCACTTTTTTTGCTGCGTAATTTTCAACAGGGTTACTGCCGGGCGTGTATACTGCGACATAATTCATATAGCCGTCGTCAGTTGGAATGGTTCTCGTCATTTTAAACCGGATAGTGGAATATCCATCCATGGGCACACCGTTCGCCATCTCTACAATTCCGTTTCTTTCCACGGATGTCATTCCGATCAGCATATGGTCGCTGTTCTTTGTCAAACTAGGGTCTGCAAGCTTCCAGCCACCCGTTGAAGCGCCTACAGCTCTCGTTTGCCAGCCACCAGTCACGCCGGTTCGCTCGTCGCCCTTATAGTACAACGCCTTACTGAGAATCCACTCAACCCACGCGCCGCCCTGATAGCTTTCAGCATTAACGTTTTCCCATTTGCTGCCGGTATACTGTTTTGCGTCGATTGGATACACGTACAGCGTCGAGTCTTTGAGAGCATTAAAACTAACGCCGCTTGTATTCGATACGCCAATCCAGACCATTCCGGGCACCGGAGATGCTGGCTCTTCGGCGCTGAAAGCCCATTCCGTTATTGCCGTGCTGGTGTTGATCCAAATCGTGTTAGGATTCGGACTGCTGGGCCGGGACGTGCCGCCAACCACCTCAAAATTGAGATCAGCGCCGACCGTGATATCCTGAATTGCCGTCACGAAGCCAGAGGGGAAGACAAGCTGTTCACTTGTCTCGCCCTTCTCACGGATCGCATTGGCCACGCTGGTCAGGTCAGATTGATTCACTGCGTATTCGTTCGCCATCAGAAGTTCACCCCGCTTGCATTAGGAAGAGCAGCAAGCACATCTGTCACGATCTGCTGCTTATCTGCCGCTGTCCAGTAGTCGGTGCCCTTGACAGGCGTTTTTCCAGGATCGCCCGTATCTCCTTTTGCGCCTTTCAGGTTTTTAAAAGAGAATGCAAACGTTCTGGCAGACGATGTGCCGCCAGCCGTAACCGTGACAGACGGTGTGCCCACGTTCGCATCAACCGTTGCCGATGCGCCTGTGATGGTGGCATTTGTCCCCGGGTCACCCTGCGGCCCCTGTGGCCCGGTGTCTCCTTTAGGCCCCTGTGGCCCGGTGTCTCCTTTAGGCCCCTGTGGCCCGGTGTCTCCTTTAGGCCCCTGTGGCCCGGTGTCTCCTTTAGGCCCCTGTGGCCCGGTGTCTCCTTTAGGCCCCTGTGGCCCGGTGTCTCCTTTAGGCCCCTGTGGCCCTTGCAGTGCGCCCAGGCTGACCCATGCGCTTGCTTGAGTGTCCCACAGATAAATCACATTGCTTGCGCTGGTGCCAACCGCATACGCATCGCCAGTGTTTCCAGTAGGATGCGCCGCTTTAAGGGCAGAAAGCGTTCCATACATGCCAAGAATTTTGAAGTCATTGCCTGATTCGCCCTTTGGCCCAATCGGCCCCTGCGGCCCCTGTGGCCCGGTCTTGCCCTGAATACCCTGGGGGATGCCGAATGCGATTGTGCGCACACCGTCCATATCCTGGACGCTCACCGTGGCCTGACTGCCAGGGGAAAGGGTGGTCACGCTGGTGGTGGCGTATGCCCAGGCTCCGGCGATTTCAACGGCTCTCTCCGCGTTCTCCGCAGCCCTTTCCAGCTCGTTGATCATACTGATCAGCTCGTCAATACTCGGAATGGCGTCACTGTCATCCAGCATCACGTCGGTGCGGCTGAGCGTCATGCCGCCCTCGCCGCAGAAGATGGCAGAAATCGGTGCGCCTGCCGTCAGCTTGATCGTGAGTGCAAACTTGCCGGAAAGCATATAGCACAGATCGCTCAGCGTCACGGAGACTTTGCCGCCTTCGACGTGTACATGATCTTTGTCTGCAAGGATAACGGTCTTGCGGTCGCTGTATCGGATGAAATAGGCCGTTGCGCCCACATTGGTCAGATCCACGGGCACACCGCTCCGGTGAAGCGTAAGCTCGAAGCGGTGCGCCATGTTGTCGCCCGTTGCAAAGAGCGTCGAAAGCTGCGTCTTTTCGATCGTCTTATCCAGATCGACGGAATAGGGGAGGATCTTCACGATGTCGCTCATGCTGCATCACCCTTTTCAAGCGTCAGGAGCACGGTGCCGTTCTCCTTGTTGAGATGGATGCCGACCAGCTGCGTGAAGCCCTCATATACGGTCTTCTCATTCGGGGAGATGTCGTCCGTCTTCGTGATCGTATTGAGGCCGTCAAAGTCGGCGGCGATCTCACAGATCGGGCGCGCGTCCTTCAGCTCGATCATCATCCGGTTGCCGCCTCTCAGCGTTGCACCGATGAAGCGGATGTCAAATGTTTTTCCCTTGCTCGTTGTGATTTTCATGTGCTTCAGCCTCCTTCTTTGCCTGGTCAATGGCCTCGATCGCCATGCCGATGGCGTCCATGACTTGACCGTATGCCTTCGCATATTCTCCGCGCACCTCGATACGATTCAGTGCAAGAAGCGCATTTCTTAGCGAGATCTCAATCGTCTGCATCTGTGCCTCCTTATCTCCAATCCATATAGTAAATGGTGGCCGTTGTTTTGTTGATCTTCACACCTGTCACTGTGCCGCCCGTGGATGAGACTTCAAGCGTCGCATTGGTCATCACTGCCATTTTGCTCAGCGTCAGAGGATATCCCTTGAAGGAAAAATTGCTGCACTCAAAGCCGGAAGCGCTCAGCGCGGAAACATACAGGCTGTTAGAAATGCCGCTTTCAAAATTGGTGAATTCCGTTTTCAGCTGGCTGGCCGTAACATATCCTTTAAGATCAATCGTATCGGCTTTCAGCGCGATTTCCGAATTCATGCCGTCGATCTCGATCTCCGCAGAGGATACGCGCTGGCCCAGGTTATCGACCGTCGCCTTGCTGGCCTTCAGCAGGATCTCGGCGTTCATGCCGTCCAGGTTGATCTCCGCGCTGCTCATGCGCATGCCCAGCTCATCGACCTCTTCCTGGCTTGCCTTCATCTGGATCGCTGCGGCCAGGCCGTCGATCTCGATCCATGCCTGGCTCATGGTGTTTTGAAGACTGTTTACTTCGCCGGCCGTGAAAAGGATATTCGCATTCGCTGCATTGATCTTCGCTTCAGCCCAGCGCAGGATGCCGTTGTTATCCCGTTTGATGCTTCGCCCGCCTCCGCCGTATCCGGTCAGGGTGTCCAGCTCCGTCTCACGCTTGACAAAATTGTCTGTCAGTGCTTTGGGCGGCCCGCCGAAGACATAGATCGTTTCTTCCGGATTAACCAGGTCGATCTCGATCCTGCGGCATTCCTTTTCCATGTCGATCCCGTGCGGCTGAGAAAGGATGTGTACCTTGTCGCCGATGCGGATATCCTCGATGCTGCCATCCAGGAAGTGCATGTCAATCGCCTTGAGCGTCAGCGTGCGGACCTCAGCGCCGATCTTCATGTATTCCCGGCCTTTTTCCAGCAGCACAGCCGGATCTTCGATATAGGGCCAGGTCTGCGTGTGCCAGATCTTGCCGTACTTGGCCACAGCTTCATCATCCTGGATGTAGTCCAGGCCACCGTTGACGGATGCGATCGTCAAGGGAGGATTGAATCCGCCTTCCTCGCTGATCTCGGAAGCGCCCAGCGGCCGCAGGATCGTGAACATCTCGCCGGATTCGGACTTGTCCTTCAGATCCAGAAGATTCACAGCGAAGCGGATCTTCTGTGATGGCGTTCGTCCGTATTCCTTGAGCCAGTCCAGATACATGACGCCGCCTTCAATGCGCACGCGCAGGTATCCGCCGTATGCGCTCAGCAGCTTTTCTTCGATTTCCTTGAACGTCTTCCAGTATGCGACGTTTTCGCACTCAAGCGCTTCATCCGCTCGGTCGATGGTGACGTTGCCCATGACAAACTGCTTTTCCGGCTCGACCTGCGCATTATGCTCGCTGATCAGCTTGGCAAGCAGCCCGTGCGGCGTGCCCGTGTAGGTGTAGGGCGCGGCCTGGCTGTCGTTGAGATAGGAGCGCAAGCCTTCGCTGTATACGTCGATCTGGTTGTATTGGTCGCCTTCGCTGTCCAGCACGCGGCCCCGGAAGATCTCCCTGTGATCCTGGTGCACGGTGATGATGCTCTTCCTGCGCCGCACAGCGTCGTGCAGCAGGTTGCCAGGCGGGATTATGAAGGAGCAGCTGCCATTTGTGTCCACGTCCAGGGACAGCTTCGGCGTAAAGACCTGATAGGCGGCGCCCAGGGCGTCCGGTTTATAGAGGACTTTGCCGTCCATCTTGATCGTATACATCAGAAGCGCCCCTCTCTGTATGCAAGCGTGACGCTGCCGTTTCCGATAAACTCGAAGACGTTTCTGCCTTCATACATGATCACGTCAGGGAATACGTTTTCGCCATCTGCCAGGGAATAGGAAACGCTGCCGAAGATCATCCGCATCTCCGTGCTGGCCGTGATCGTCGGACAGACCGGCTTCTTGCCGCCCTCAATCGCCGCCGTATAACTTCCGCTCACGTCGATGATCCGCTGTGTCGCCTGCATCCGTGTCCGGTATGGCTCCGCGTCCATCGTGATCGTGACGCCGCTCGTCACCTTTTGAGGATCAAAGCCGCTCACGCTCAGCAGGCCCGTATAGCAGAAATCCATGTCATCGTCAAGCAGTAGCTCCATCTCCTGACCATGCAGCAGATCCAGGATCTCGCCGTGGATCTGAGGCCAGTGCTCACGCGGTCCCATGATGCTGAATTCCATCTTGATCGTGCGCCGGTTGTACTGCATGCGGCCCGTCAGGACCTTGGACATATTCAGCGCGCTGTCTGCGCCCGGCACGTCCACAAATCTGGTCTTGGGCGATGGGGGAGTGATCTCCGGGTATTTCTTGAGCCATAGCCCAAGGTCATGGAAGCTGTGCTTGCTGCCAAACATCACGCCCAGCATGATCAATTCCCCCTTCCTTTACGGTTTGCCACGGTGCCCAGGCGTGCGTCGATCGCCGGCGCCAGCTGCCCGGCCATGATCCCGCTGTCAAGCTGAATCACCTGGCCGGCGCGTGTGATGTTCACCAGCTCGCTGAGCAGCGATTCCACACGGCCAGATCCGCCGCCGCGCCAGATGCTTGCCTGTGCAGCATTCAGGATCGCTTCATCCTTGTGTACGCGGGCGACGTATCCGTCACGCGGCACGCGGTCAAGACCGCTTGCATGGCTGCCGTCCGGGCTGCCGAAGGTTGCGCCGGCGCCGTTTTCGTAAATCTGAATGCCTTTTCCAAGTAATCCGGTGCCGAAACTTGCGCCGACGCTGAACATGCCGCCGATGGTGTTCATCACGGAATCCCAGCCCCTGGCAATCTTCAGGGCGATATCATTCCAGGAAGGCAGCTTCACGTCGAAGGATACCTTGAAAAGGCCGTCGATCTTTGGCTGAATGGTTTCGTCCCATCCTTTCGCAGCATCCAGTGCGACCTGGTTCCAGGAGGGCATATCCACGCCAAAAGTCACCTTGAAGGCATCTTTGATCTCAGTCTTGACAGTTTCCCATCCTTCTTTGATCTTCTGAGCGATTTCGCTGTAATTCTTCGGGATGTCGATGAATGCCTGAAGGAACATGTCCTTCTCAGCGATCGCCTTGACGGCCTCCCAGTCGCTTTTGATGTTGGCCTTGAAGGTCTCCCAGTCCGGATAATTGAGGCCAAGCGTGATTTTGAATGTGCCCTGAATCAGCGGCCAGATAAAGCTATCCCATACGCTGCCGGTTTCCTCGAATTTGGCGATCATGCTTTCCAGATAGGGGATGGAAGCCGTCACCATGTCAGCAATCCAGGTCTTCACGCTGGTCACGATTGGCTCGCAGACATCGCCCAGCTTCGCCATGGAGGCATTCAGCTTCTCCTGGGCTTCGTTGGCCTTGATCACGTTTGCTCCGGTTTCCTTGTACTGCTCAGAGGCGGATCTGTACGTCCAGTAGAGCGTATCCATGATCAGCTTCTGGCGCTTCTCTTCCGATGTGCAGGCGGCGAGCTTCTTGTTGAAGTCGTCCTCGCTGATGCCTGCCCAGTTGAGCGCATCCGCAAGTGTGCCCGTCACCTGGCCGACCTTCGCCGTCTCATTGGCCGATTCCGTCAGGCCCTCAATCGGAAGGGAATCGCCGAAGGTGGCAAAGACGCCGGTGCAGATATCGGTCCACTTGGTCAGATCTTCCTGGTTGCCGCACAGCACGGCCAGATGGTTGGCTGCTTCGACCGCCGTGTCCGTTTCGCCCAGGACAGACTGAAGCGCTTTATAGGTGTTATATGCCGTTTCTGCGGAATGACCGTTTGTGACGAAGGCTGTGTCCAGCTTCGCCATGGCCGTGCGGTAATCTCTGGTTTTCTCAGCAGTCGCTGCAATTGCCGTCGCTGCGGCTGTTGCGCCTGCGATGATCGGCTTGGCGATCTTGATGGAAGCCTCGCCGATCTTCTTGAATGCCGCCTGAATCTTCGCTCCTGCCCGTTCGGCCCGCTGCGTCGTGTCTTTGATCGCCGCATTGGCGTCTCTGTTCTTGATCGCAATGGTGCCGAATAGCTCGAATACATTCATTCGGGCTTCACCTGCCTTTTTGTGGTGCTTAATAGAAAAAAGGCCGGTGTCAGCGGCCTTTATCTCGTATTACCTCGCCTGGTGTGCTCAAGCCGATCTGCCAGCTGGTTGTCGATGGCGGGCGTCAGCTCGCCGACCAGCATGCCGGTGTCAAGCAGCACAGAGCGAGGCATGGTTCGTCTCAAAAAATCCTGCATGTTTCTGTTTTGCTCGATCATCGTGCGGATGATCGCCTCATTCTCCCTGCGCACGGCGTCGGCGACATATCCCTGAAGCACAGAGATCGGCGCCACGGCCTCCGGACCTCGCTCGCCCACGCCCTGAAAGCCCAGGGGGGTGTTGAAGATCGTCGGCTGATCAAAGACGGCGCCGGCCGCGTTCCAGTTGATGCCGATCTTCGGCACGGAAGGCGGGGAAAGGCTGAATTTGCCCTTCAGGGAGAAGGACGGGATCTTCGGCTTCGGAAGCTGCCAGGAGAATTTAAAAAAGCCCTTAATCTTGTCGATCGCTTTTTTCACGCTGTCACGCGCGGATGCGATCTTGTCGGATATCGTCTTCTTGATACTGTCGAAGGTGCTGCGCACGGTGCCCAGCGCATCCTTGAAATCAGAGAATTTCCCCTTGATCCAGGAGACGGCCGTGCCGGTCGCAGACTTGATCTTCGACCACATAGAGATCCAGAATTCCCGGAAGCTCTTGTTGTTGTTCCAGAGCAGCACGAAGCCGGCGACCAGGCCGGCGACCAGGGCGATCACCAGGCCGATGGGATTGGCCAGCAGCGCAGCATTGAAGAGAAGGATCGCAGAGCGCACGGCCTTGATCGCCGTCGCTGCCTTCGTCATGATCTTGCTCCAGTTGAGGATCAGCAGGAAGACGCCGACGGTCACGCTTGCCGCCGTGATGGCTGCGGCCCAGTTCTTGATCGTCTGCTGGTTGTTCTTGATCCATGTGCGCAGATCTTTCATCTTGCCGACGAAGGATTCAAGATGCGGCACGGCTGCCGTCACCATCTCGGCCACCTTGGTCTTGATGGCCGTCAGGATCGGCTCGCCGACGCGGCCCAGCTCACTCATGGCATGCGTCAGCTTCTCCTGCGCTTTGTTGTTTGCGATGATGTCCTTGTTGGTTTCCTTGTACTGATCGGACGCCGACTTGTACGTCCCGCTCAGCGTATTCATGATCAGATCCTGGCGCTGCTGCTCGGTCGTGCATGCAGCCAGCTTCTCATTGAATTCATCTTCAGAGATGCCCGCCCAGTTGAGGGCGTCGGCCATGCTGCCGGTGACAACGCCGACCTTGGCCGTCTCGTTGGCGGCTTCGGTCAGGCCCTCCACAGGCAGGGCTTCGCCGAAGGTAGCATAGACGCCCGTGCAGATGTCGGTCCAGGTTTTCAGCTCTTTCTCGTTGTCTGCCAGCAGGGCCAGGTGCTGGGCCGCTTCCGTGGCCTGCCCGCCGTCGCCCAGCACGGCGTGAAGATCCGAATAGGCTTGCCGCGCAGCAGAAGAGGATAGCCCGGAATTGTGAAAGGCGGTGTCCAGCATGCCCAGGTGCGTCCTGTATTCCCGCGTGCCTTCGATGGCTGCGATCCAGGCCGTGCCCAGGGCAGCGCCGGCCGTCAGCACGGCCTTGCCGATATTGAGGGCGGCGCCGCCGATCTTGCTGAAAGAGGATTCGGTTTCTTCGCCCGTGTCCTGCGCCTTTTGTTTTGTGTCGTCCAGGGCTTTGTTGGCTGCGCTGTTGTCGATGGCGATGGTGCCCAGCAGTTTGAATATCTCCACGTGTCACCCTTCTTTCCAGGGCGTCGTGGCCTATCATCCGTTCTTGAATACCTTATTCATGATTGCCTGGATGCCTTTATCATCCAGATCCTGGTCACTTCCGGCCTTCTTGCCGGTCTTGGCTGCGGCGCTGCCGATCAGCTGCGCCCGCCATTCGATGAAGGACTTCTCCGAATAGCTGTGAACGTAGGCGATCCATTCCTTCAGATCTTCGTCCCTCTTTGCTTCGGCTCTCTTCCGGTCTTTGTCGGCCTGAAGGATTCCGGTCACGAATTCCCCAAACCGTCCGCGCCTGATGTAGGTCTTCACCAGCTCCATGGGATTGCTGTATCGGGAATACAGCAGATCCATGAAGCTGATCTCGCCCACCAGGACGATCTGGATTATTCCTCGAAAAAACTCTGGTTCTTGATGTCCTTGGCGATCTCCATGATCATCTTCGGCGTCGTGCCGAAGCCCATCTTGCGGATCTTATCGTCCGGGATTCCGGACAGATCGGAAAGCAGGGCATACACGTCATCCTTCACTGTCTTCAGGTTCCGGATCACGGTCAGGACCAGATCGCTCACGATGTCGATGCCGATGTCGCTGACGATCTGCATGATGATCTGTTTCTGCTCTTCCTCTGCCACATCATCGCCCTGGCCAGCGGTCATCCTGTCATACTGCTCGCCGGCCTTCTTGATGATCGGCTTCATGTCCTCCGGGCACAGTTTTCCGATAATGTCAAGGATGGGATACAGATCCTCATCGCACAGCGGGCGCAGGGTGTAGGGCCTGCTTTCCACAGCTTTGTCCACATTCTTGTCCTCAGTGTTCATAAGTCAGTCCACCCTTCATCAGGTTCCGGTCGCCGCTGCCGCTTCGTCCGCGTTCACGGCCTTCCAGTCGGTGCCGGTGTGAATAAAGATCGCATAGGGCAGGCGGGTGGCGCCATATTCCAGATCGCTCTGGCAGGCGAAGGTGCCCTTGAAGACGCTGTTCGTCTTGTTCTTGCTGTCCGTCGTGAAGCCGGACGTGCACAGTGCATTCTTGAAGATGATGCACAGCGGGCGGCCGTCGAAGAAGGTGCCATAGTAGCCGAAGCCCTCATAGAAGTGATTCGGCCTCACCTGGTCGTCAGAAGTCACGACCGCATACTTCTTGTCGGTCGTCTCGCCCTTCTTGCCGATCACCTGGTTCTTCATCAGCTCCGGCGTCAGCTCGGCGAAGGAGACTTCCATGATCGCCGTCTCGCCGACCTTCTTCTGAAGCTCCTTGATCGCCACCATGGCGCCGTCAAGCTCCGGCGTGAAGAATTCCGGCGTGATCGTCAGCGTGCCGCCGTCCTGCGTTGCGCCGATGACTGCCGCCTTGATCACATCTTCCGTGGGCGCTTCCTTCTCGTTGTAGGGGACGCCCTTGAAATAGACGCCCGCGCCGAAGAGGACCTTCGCCGGGGTGCCCGCAGAAATTCCGTTATGAAGCATTTAGCTCACACTCCAAACTTGTATAGTCAGATTGATCTTGATGCTCTTGAGCTGCGCGTCGCCCGTGGGCACCGGCATGGCCGAATCATAAAAGACAGCCAGCCCTGTCCCATCGGGAAGGATGACCGTCTTTGCGCAGCTCTTTTCGATTTTTGCCTTGGCCTCTTCCAGGACCAGCCATTCCTTGCGGGTGAATCCGCGCAGGATGACCGTGACGTCATGGCGGCCGTTTTCTTCCCTGTACGTGGACGGGATCTCGTTGTATTCTCCGACGAAGTAAACGTCGGGGATATGGTCGTCGGTCCATCGCATGTATGCATAGGGCAGGGTAAGACCGGCCATCATGCTGGCGACGTACTCCATCGCTTTCATGCTCATTTTTCCATCCGCTCCTTCAGCATTTCAGCCGCGCGCTTCTTTGCCCAGCTGGCTTTCGATTCAAAGGCCCGCTCCAGCGTATAGTTGGGCGGCCGGCCGTTTGTGACCACGGCATTCAGGCCCTTGACGCTGCGGAGGAAGACAGCAGCTTCTTCTGCTTCTTCCTTTGTGGCATAGCTTGCGCCGCCGCCCTGGGAAGCCTGGCCCTCGATATACACCCACCAACCTTTCCGGCCGTCTCCGTGGGCTGCATATTCGCCGGTGCCCCATTCCTCCCAGAAGCCCTCTTCCAGCGGCGTGCCGACCATGGCTTCAGCCTTGGAAGAATCCTTGAGCGTGAAGTCATAGGAGCCTTTCAGCCGCTTGCCTTCGTCGTCCATCTTGCAGGTCCGCTGCGCCTGGGACGTGATCTCTGCGGCGATTTCGAGCACCGCAGCGATGGCGGTTTCGTCCAGCTCTTCCGTCACTTCAATGGAAAAATCCTTGAATTCCACGCCGCCGGCCATATCACTGGCCTCCCGTGTACTTCAGGAAGATCTCCAGGTGCTCATCAAGGCCCATCGGGTTGTCGATGTATGTCACGTCGTACACCTTGCCGCCAATGATGGCGCGGGCGTTTTCTTCTTTCAGGTCCTGGGGCAGGGGAACATAATCGCAGATGAAGACGTGCGTGCTCTCCTGGATCTTGGCGTTATACGTCGTATAGCCGCTGGTGCCGCCCATCAGATCCAGAAAGCCTTCTTCGATCGTCAGCGCATCCTCCCAGGCGGGTACCTGCTCGCTGATGGCGTTCTTCGTGACGCCGCTCTTCTTCTGGATCAGGATCGTGGCATTTCCGTCGATGTCGCTCATGTCCATGCACTCCTTTGGCCGAAGCGTGCGCGCATGTAGGGCTTCAGGAAGGCCGTCAGGGCGATGGGATAGCCCATGGCCGTATTGTCCGCCGTCCTCGCTTCATACGTCACAGCATGGCGGGAAAGCGTCTCTGCGGCGATTCCTGCCTTCTTGGCAGTCTTGCTCATGTCAAACTGGATCAGCTTCACGACGCCCATCTTGATGTCCGCCGGCCATTCGCCGCCGTTTTCCTCCAGGACGCGGGTGAAGCTGTTGTTCGTGTATCGCTTGATGGAAGCCTCAAGCGCTTGAAGCCTAGCCTCAAGCGCCTGATCTCCCTCCTGCGTCTTGATAAACCTTTTAAGTTCGTCAATCGTCAGGATCATCCATCATCACATCCTTCAGGCTTCCGGCTCGCCGGTTTCCGCCTCATAGATGTCCGTCACCTTATAGCCCGCATGCTCCTTATACCAGGCGGCCATGCGCGCGTCGGTGATCTCCGCCTTGCCGTGGGCGAAGTGGACGCCACCAGCGCCCACCTCGCAGCAGTTCGGATTGCTGGTCACTTCGACCAGGTATTTGATCGGGGTCTTCTTCTTGGCTGCCATGTTTGTTATCCTCCTTTATGATCAGGCGATCTTAATGTTGCGCAGCACGCCGGCGTGCTTGGTGTTCTTCAGCACGCAGGCCGCCACCATTTCGACCTCGCCCTTCTTCACAGCGCCCGGCGCATTGAAGTCCGGCAGATACTGATGGATGGCGCCGTTGCCGGTGAGGGAGGCGGCATGGAAGCCATCGTTCACGTCAAACTTGACGCCGTAGATGTCGGTCAGGCCGGTGCCGCCGTCACGGGTGAGGCCGGCCTTCACGCAGTCGTTGCCGGTGGCGGTGTCGCCGGATACGGTGTAGTGCTTGCCCAGGTCCATGAAGCGCACGCCGTCCATGGAGACGACCTTCTTGCCGAAGGCTTCCTCGGTTTCGGTCTTGTAGCCAAGGATGCGGGCCAGGGTCTGGATCTTGGCGATCGTGCGATTGTTCATCAGCAGAGCGTCCGCGCCGGTCTCAGCGATCAGCAGCTGAAGCGCCTCATAAAACTGGTCGGCGTTCGCCTTCAGCAGCTCAGCGGTGGAGACGTCGATCACGCTGCCGGTGCCGAATTCGGTGGAAGTGCCGGCCAGCATCTTATCAAGGCCGTCGAATTCGTTGGCGTTGGTCGTGGCGTCGCCGTTGATCAGGGTGTGATGGAAGAGGGAGATCGCCGCCAGGATCTTCTCCTGCATCTGGAAGGCCATGTTATTGTAACGGCCCTCCGCCTGCTTGATCACGCGGTCCAGCTCGAAGGAGCCGCCGAAGATCTTCAGATCCGCAGTCTTCTTTTCCAGAGTAGCCGCGCCGGCGGTGTACTCAGTGTTCAGCGCACGGAAGGCAGCGGTGGACGGCAGCTTCTTCTGCACGTAGGCATAGGTCAGCGTGCTGCCGCCCTGCGGGGAAACGCAGTTATCAAACGGGAGCAGCTGAAGGATCTCAGAGTTGCGAAGGAAGATATCGACCACCTGCTGGGCGATCTTGTCGGACATGCCGACTTTCATTTCATTCAGAGTGATAGGCATTTTTGCATGTCTCCTTTATCAGGTCGTTTTGTCTTCATACGTCATACGAATGGCGTCTTCCAGGCTCTGCGGCTGGGCTTCACGGCCTTCGTCGCCGCCCGGCAGCTTGCGCTCTTCGTACTTCTTGCCGCCGCCGTTTTCAAACTGCGCGGGGCACTGGGTCTTCAGGGCAGCTACGGCGTCGTCTTTGCCCTTGATTTCGCCCTGGTCATCGAAGGCGATCTCGCCCTTCTTGCGCCATTGGAATTTCAGGTAATCCAGATCGGACTGCTTTGCGCCGGCTGCAATCAGCGCCCGATCCATGCCGGATTCGGCACGAAGCTCCTGATTTTCTTTCTCAAGCTGGGCGACGCGGGTGTCATAGTCGGCGATCTTCTTCTGAAGATCTTCCTGGCCCTTCGTGTCCTTCTTCATGGTTTCGATCAGGGCATTGGCTTCTTCCAGCTGCTTGCTCACGCCGGCATGCTGATCCTTCAGCTTGCCGTATCGGATATCCAGGTTTTCCTCGGACGCCGTGAAGATCTTGTTCGTCTTCATGTTGTCCGTGATCGTCTGGATGAGGGTATCATCAAGGCCCGCAGCCTTCAGAATTTCAATGATGGTCATAGGGTTGCATCCTTTCTGCTTTACGTTTTTTACCTGGTCCGTACAGGTTTATGGTGGCGCCGTTTCACGCCCTGCGCCGCAGGCGATTGCATAGAAAAGGGCACCGTTTGACGGGCGCCCGTTATGCCAGGATCTTGGTCCATGTTTTCTTTCCGCAGATGCCGTCTGCGCTCAGGCCCTTGGCCTTCTGGAAGGCTTTGAGGGCGGCCAGCGTCTTGCTTCCGAAGATGCCGTCTGCATTGCCAGGGTCGAAGCCTTTATCGTCAAGCAGCCATTGCAGCACCTTCACCTGCGTGCCTCTGCTTCCGTTTCTGAGGGTGTTCATGGAGATCACCCCCGCTTCGGTGGTTTCGGTTTCGGTCGTCGGCGCTTCCGGCGTTTCCTCCGGTTTGGCAGGTGCGTCGGGCGCTTCCTCGCCAGTCAGCACGCCGGGCAGTGCGGCCCAGTGTGTCCAGGTGCGATCCTTGACGGCCGTCTTCACGACGCCGTACTTCGCAGCGCGGGCTTCCACGGCATAGCCGCCGCCGATATAGACGCCGGTGTGTGTCATCGTGCCGCTGCTGTTTACGTGGTAAAGGATCACGCCGGGCACGTCCGGCAGGGTGTCGATCGTGCCCTTCTGATCCCAGGCGACTTTGCGCCATTGGCTGTTGGCTCCGCTCACCAGCTCCTGGCCGGCAGCCTTGCAGGCGTATCGGGTCAGCTGGGCGCAGTCATACGCCTGTTTCCCGTCGTACTTGCAGCCGTCGCAAGCGCTTTGCTTGCCGGAAAGCACGGGGCAGTTATTGTAAATATTGTTCTTCTGCGACGGATACTGCCCGGCGCGTTCCCGCCTGAAGGCAGGACGGCAGAGCTTTTCACCGTATCCGCCGTATATATACGCGCAGCCGATCTTACTGATCGCATAATCAGCGATGATCTGGCCCTTCGATGTTGCCATATCCATCAATCCCTTCAATGATCAGATCAAACTGTATCGGTGTAATCCATGTAAGGCAGGGTTTCCTCTTCTTCAATATCTTTAATGGCTTCGGCGACGTCGCCGGCATATTCTTCAGGTACGTCCGGCATATCCTCAATGTTTTCTTTTTCCGGTTCCGCTTCGCCGATATAGTCGAAGACGTCGTTCACGGCGATGGCAGCGTTTCTCAGGCGCTCCACGTCGATCTTGCCTTCGACCATCAGATAGCTGATCACAGAGCCAGCGGCGACGATCGCGCCGGAAATCACATTCACTTCGGTCTGTTCAAGGCCGAAGATCATGGCCAGGCCGGACACGATGCCCAGGATCATGGTCAGGATCTTCTTCTTGCCGCTCAGAAAATTCGTCATATACATCCATCCTTTCTTTGTCAAGAGATATGCTTGCATCAGGTATTACAGGAGCTTGCGCATGTTCATCACTTCCTTTCAGGGCACGAAAAAAGCACCATGCAATGCACAGCGCCGGGATTATTTCTTTGTCGCCTTCAGATACTTCTTTTTGAAGTCCTCGAAGTCTTCCGTCTTGTCAAGCCCGAAGAATTCCGCCCGCTCCTTGAGCGTTGCAAGCTCCGATTCGTCAAGCGCGGACCTGGCGCGGGTGAGGGCGACGCATCGGCAGTTGCAGTCCTCGCCGGGATCGTTAAACTTGCCCGGATACATGGCCTTTTTGCCGTTCGCCTCGAATGGCTCGTCGATCTCCCGGATCTGGCCGTCCAGCTTGCGGTGCGTGGGCCGCGTTGCGCCGTCAAGGCTGGCGTCCCATTGCTTAACCAAGTCGGCGCCGGCCTTCTTGGCCTTCCGCCTGGCGTCGTCCGTGCTGCTTTGCTGGATGCGGTGCCCTTCGGTGCGCACGATGGTCTTTGCCCGCTTCAGCGGAATGTCCGTGTAGCTGGCCAGGTTCTGAGCGATCTGCTCATAGGGCAGGGAAGCAGCGATGCCGCGCGTGATCTCTTCCCGCACGGCCTTCTTCAGCTTGTCCATGTCATAGCCCAGGGAAGCGTAAAGCGGCACGCTCAGCTTGCTGTCTGTGACCACGGCCTTGACGGCTGCTTTCCGGTCGATCGGGATGAGCACCGGCACGCCCTGGCCGTGCAGCGCGTACATGTTGCCGATGAATGCGTTCGTGTAGCTGTCTGACAGATACTTCTGGATCGTGCTGTACTCATCGCCGTGCAGCTTTTCCAGGATGCCCTCGATCTGGCCTTGCAGCGCCTTCTGGTATTGGATCTGATAGATCCGGCTCTGCGTCAGCTCGTCGCTTTGCAGCATCCGGATCTTCAGGCCGATATCACGCAGCGCCCGCTGGTACATCTTTGTCAGATCGGCCAGGACCTTTTCTTCGTTATCAAGATCCTGCTGGAAGATCTCTTTTTCCCGCTTATTCAATCACATCACCGCCGGCGTCAGGATCGTCGTCTTCCGGCGTGATGCCGTCCAGTGCAGTCTTGGCCGCAGCTGTCGCATACAGGTCGTCCTCCTGCGGATCGGGCAGCTTGTCCTTGATTTCCTCGTAATCAATGTCCAGCTGCTCGCAGATCAGCTTCATCAGCGTCTCATTGTCCAGCTGAGTGCGGATGTTCTGAAGGGTGGTGATCTCCATGTTGCGCGCCTGCGCGTGTGCAAGCTCGATCTGTGCATTCTCCAGCTCGTTGACAATGTTCTCACGCTCGAAGCTGAAATAGACATCGCTCTGCTGGTAGTCCGTTTTCATTTCCTGGTTGATCTCATTCAGGACGACCTTCAGCAGCTTGCGCATGAATTGCTTCAGGCGGATCTCCGTCTTATTGGCCTTCATGTCAAGCAGTGAATACGCGGCCTTGATGGCGATGCTGGTGGTCGCTGTCGTGTCCTTGAGGGCCACGGTATTGACGCCCATGCCGAAGCGGAAGATGTTCTTCTCGTCGATCTCCATCTTGGCCTTGCGGGCTTCGACGGGGATGTCAATGGTCCGGTATTCCACATTGCTGTTAGGATCTGGCGTGCCGACGTGCTTCTTTGCGCGCACGTTCTGCATGAATTCATCCAGATCGTCGTCGTCAAAGCCTCGCACGACGACCAGCACTTCCGCAGCGTCCTGGATGTTGTTGCTCAGGCCGCAGTTCATCAGATCATAGTCGTCGATCGGCTGCTTCACATACTTCAGGCTGCTGGTGCGCTTCCTGTTGTTGTCCAGGCGGAAGAAGGGGATCAGGCCGTAATCCTCGCCATATACACCGTCCTCGCCGTCCTTTTTATAGATGGCGTGCGGCCTGGGGTTGTGCTTTTCATCCTCGTCATTGATGACGGCGCCATCGTCCACCTGCTTGAAGAAGGCGACCTGCTTGTCATCCCATACCTGGATGCGCTTGATCTTCTTGTTGTCCTTGCCGATCCGGTCCACATACCAGAAGATGACGTATTCGCAGCCGTCGTCTGTTTCTGTCTTGCGGACCTCCACGACGCCGCTGCTTTCCGCATACATGAAGGCAGTCCGGCCTTCCGTGTTTTTGTAGGCGTAGGCATACGCCTCGCCGTCCACTTCATGGCCGACCAGGATCTCATAAAGCTCCGCCCGGAAGTCCTCGTTCTCGTTGAAGTAGGCGTCCAGGTGTTTCTGAAGCTCCGGATCGTCAGACTTGACGAAGGCGTCCTGACCGGACAGCATATACTGCACGCTCTGATCGACAAGCTCCCGGAAGAATGGGTGGCTGATCGTGACGTTGCTCTTCGTCAGATCCTCCTGGGCGTTTCCGTCCTTGTCAATGAAGAAGATCCGGTATTTTCGGATATCGTGATCGCCTTCATAATAGCGCCGGCCGATCCTGGCATATTCCTTCTTGCTGCTGTTGTAGTCGCTTTCGATCAATCTCTTGATCTCATCAGGCGTCAGCATGGGTATCACTGCCTTTCATGTGTTCCTCTGAGGTGTTCTTGTGGATGATCCTGCCCATGTACACAGAAGCAGGGAAGGATAGCAGCAGCCAGGCGATCAGGAGTATGATCCACTTCATACGCGGCCCTCCTTTTGTCGTTATGCCGCCCAGCGTCTGCTGGTAATGTGTTTCTCAAGCGCATAGCGCATTGCGTCCATCAGATGATTGAAGTCGTCGATCGGCTCATTGAGCTTTGCGCCGAATTTGTCCTTATCCCAGGTATAGTTGCTGATCTCCGTCAGGAAGTTCACGCACCTGGGATGCACGATGATCTCAAGGTCCTGTATCCATTGGATGCCGTTCTTGACGGAATCCCGGCCCTTCTGCGCGCCCGTGATCCGCAGGCCCAGGCCGCGCAGCTCGTCATTACTCTTCGGCTCCGCACTGTCGCCGGTGAAGCGCTCCTTGCCGTAGCCCATGCCGGCGATCGTGTCAAAGATCCTTCTGTTGCTCATGCCTTTTTCGTACATCTCATCAAAGACGTACAGGCGCTTTTTGCTCTTGTCAAGCAATCCGCAGAAGAGCGCCGTCGGATCGTTTGTATATCCATAGTCAAGCCCGAAGGCGGAGACAAGGCCAGGCAGCGCGCGGATCTCGTCGATATCGAAGCGCTCTTCCCGCCAGTTCTCATAAACCAGGCCGTCCACGATGCCCCAGTTGCCCAGGCCGGCGACCTGATAGCGGCGTGGGTTGCGGATCTTCATGTCCTCGAAGACCTTGAGATCGGCAGCATCCAGCCATTCGTTGCACTTGTAGTTCGTCGTGATCGCCAGGATATTCGGATCAGGCGGCGCGTCGAAGAAGCGCTTCTTGATCCAGTGCCGCTCATTCCACGGGTTGAAGGTAATCGTCCATTGCTTGAAGAGCGGGGCAGGGCATTCGCCGCGGATGGATTCATCCAGGACGTTGAAGTCGTCCTCGTTCATCACTTCATAGGCTTCTTCCAGCCAGGCCCAGCATAGATATCCATGCTCGACCGTGATGGACGTGACCTTCAAGGGATCGTCCAGGCCGCGGAATAGGATGACCTGGCCTGTGCTCTTCCTGCGCATCTCAAGCGGGGAAAGGGTGATCTCCCAGTCGTCGATCACGCCCAGGCGATTGAGCGCCCACTTCAGATCTGTGAAGCAGCTGTTTTTGATCGTCCTGTACGTCTTGCGGAATACGATCAGGTTGGCCTTCTCGTATCCCTTCTTGTTGAGCCAGGAGGCAAACCAGAGCGCCGTCGTCTTGCTCTTCTTGCTGGCGCGGCTGCCTTTGCATACACGATATCGGCCTTTGAATTTCCAGAAGTCGTTGTATCCGCCGCCGACGTAATCGCTCATGCGGAGGATCTTGCCTCTACTCATCGAGATCATCCACAATCACGACCTGCGTGCCGGTGACGCTGGCCTTCGTGTCGGTCTTTGTCGTGTATCCGTAGTTGCTCATCCAGAGGCCGGCGAGCTGAGAAGGGATCTGCCCGGTCTCGAATTTTGTCCGGGCGTCCACTTCGCACTCTTCACGCATGCGCGTAACCGTGTCCCTAAAGCGTTCATCATCGGCATACGTTTCATAGAATTTCGACCGTGCCAGGCCGATGAATACGCAGAAGCCTTCGATCGTATAGGTGATCTTTCTCTTCAGATGTTTGCTGACAAATTCGCTGTTTTTTGCGCTGAATTCATGGGTGAGAATAGCCTGATTGTCGCATCTCAGCTTGTACTCCTGCCAGGCTTCCTCCAGCGCCTTCACGCTTTTGATCTTCCTTGGCCTGCCCATGAATTCACCACCTTTCTACATGGTTTTTGTTACAGGCAGCCGGCGGCCTTCATGGCATCCAGCATCTTCGGGAATTGCAGGGCGATCCAGTCCACCATCTCTTCGTTCTTGGCCCATCCGTTGGAAGGCTTCAGTGTGCAAGACTGAAGGCCGCTTTCGTTGAGGAAGGCGTGCACGATCTCATGCCGCAGCGTCTCTTTCTCGCACATGCGGCAGTATTCTTCTGTCTCTTCCTCATAGCCCGGAAAGGTCTTTGCGTTTCCGATGACGATCTTCTTTTTGATGCTGTCGGTGTAGGCTTCCCAGCCTTTATCCTCGAAGATCCTCAGCTCGTCATAGTTGTGGAAGATGATTTCGTATTCGGTGCCCAGCACGTTGATCTTCATGGTGTTTTCCTCCTGGATCTTGAAACGCAAAAAGCCCGGCAGGGGATGGCGTCCCCTGTCAGGCTTGGCTTGCTTTTTTACTAGCTTAATCATATCACCGGTCTTTTCGGTAAACAATATGAAAACGTATGAAGACCATAGGAAAAGCATAGGAAAACTGATGAATAATTTATCCGGTTGACAGAAAAAAGCGGGCGTTTGCCCGCTCAGTTCATGCCGTCGCCTTTGTACTCCCAAATATAGATAGCATCCCGGCTTCTTTTGCTAAACGTCTCCCGCTTCACGAAGCGGCATTCTCGCTGCAGCTTGTCCCATGAATCGGCTCGGAGGCGGTAACACGTGACGCCTTCCGGGCTGCACAGAAAGGGGATGCTGCCGCCTCGAATCCGCGGACATTCTTTCACTCTGTATCCTTGCTGCATAAGCTCCTTCGCTTGCTTGTAGCCGATGATCTTGTTCATATGGTCGTCCTTTCTTTTCATTCGGTCAAATGGTATATGGTGATCTGTGCATCGTCGGTATGCTATTTGTTTGCATGTTCTTTCGTGTTCAATGCATTTCTGGCGTCTCCTTGGCGGCGATCGCGCCCACATGGTATAAATATTTGCAGATACGTCGGCGCATCATTGCAAAATAAAATCCCGCTTATGGAGACTTATTTCATGAGCACATCCGGACGTATTGCGCAGTCAGTTCGGCGTGATACTTCGTGTGATTTCTGTATCTTATATGGGCTAATTCGTGGCAGATCACGCTTTCGAGCGTTTCATGATCATACAAGGTGGACAAATACCACTTATCGCCATGCTCTACCATGTACATGTCATGAACAAATTCGGTGTCGATCGTGATAAACTCGTCGTCAGCACTCTTCCAGTGGATGCCCATTGCGCTCCCGCATTTCCCGTCAAGCATCTCATGGTTCTGCGTTTCGATTTCGATGGTCAAGCCCGTCGCATCAAGCACCTTGCTGACCGCAGCATTGAAGAAGTCGATCTCATCTTCGGTCAGCATTGCCGGGCGTCCATACACATCGGAATAATCGTGGCCGAATTTCCTTGCCATCCTCGAATTGTCGCTCATGAGATCTTCCTTTCTGCCGGGCTTTTGCCCGCCCGGCCAGGGCTGTCGTTGTTATACTTCGATCATCGCGCCGCAGAAGGTCCAGTCTGCTTTATGATGGCCGTGCGTAGCATAGAGGAAGAAGGTCTTGTGTCCAAAGTAACTATGAAGCAACTCGCAGCCCCTGATGATAATTTCTTCCGTTTCGCCGTATCCGACCGCGCCTGTCTCAGCGTTGATGTGCGCCCAGCCCTTGACGTATTGCGGGAATGCTTCTTCGATTGTCTCCGTGCCAGGAATGCTGCCGAACATCTGGACGGCTTCCTTGCAGTTGATCCTTTTCAACGTCTTAAACTTCATGGTCTTCGCCTTTCTGCCGGGCTTTTGCCCGCCCGGCCAGGGCTTCGGTTGTTTACCAGCGGATGCGGATCTGGATTCGGTTGTCCTGGTTCAGCTCCATGCCAGCGTAGATCAGGCCGTGCTGCTTCATGAAGCTCTTGAAGGCTTCCGATCCGGTGAATTCCTTCAGCTCTTTCTGGTGCGCTGCATGGTCGTATCCGAAGTTGATGGTCGCCGTCTTCTTCAGCTCCTGCTGGCTGGTGAGCATCGCTTTCGGGAATTCGTCCCGGCAGGGGTTGCCGCGCCAGTCCTGGTAATCAGGCTTGCTGTCCCTGTACGCCTTCACGATCTTCTGGAGATCCTTCTTCATCTTCTTGATTTCCATGATATCCTCTCTTTCTGCCGGCAGGCAGCCGGCCAGGTCTTATTTCATGGTCTTATTATACCGCATTGCTAGCAATATTTCTATTGACCAAATACATGAATTGCTAGCAATCTTTTTGTACAATATGTGCATTGCTAGCATTGGCAAATTCCGCTATACTTGACATGAGGTGAATAATATGCTTACTGAGAAAAAACGTGCATCGAATGAGAAGTACATCGCCGCCAATTACAAGCAGATCGCCGTCCGCTGGCCGAATGACTTTGCCGCAGCGGTGAAGCAGGCCGCAGAGGATTCCGGCGAATCCCTGGCCGGGTACATGCGCCGGGCGATTGAGGCGCAGATGGAGCGGGACCAGCAGGAAGGAGAATGATCATGCTTGAGAAGATCATCAGGTTTCTGAAGGCCCTGGACGCCTGGGTGTTGGATCTGCTTTATCCTGAGCTGGACGACGATCAATACTGACGAGAAAAGCGACGCAGAAGACTGCGCCGCTCTTTTTTATTTCTCATATCGTGCGGCCAGTTCAATCGCAAATGAATTCGCAGTCCGCTTGTGTGCCTCCAGCACCTTTTCAAACTCCTGAAGCGCCCTTCCGTGCAGGATGCAGATCCCTCGATACGTGTATTTCATATCGACTGCAATCTGCGTAAACTGCATGAAGTGCAGATATCTGTATCGCAGCACGTCGTAATGCTTCTTATCCGTCAGGCGGGCCAGGAGATCGCAGGCTTCGCAGATCATGCTTTCAAGCCGCTGCTCGTCCTGGTCGATCTCCTTCTTCAGGTCCATGTGTCCATCGCTGGCGCCGGCCATCTTGTCCGGATTCCCGCTGCCGGCTGCGCCGCTGGCGTTCATGGACGCCGTGCTCTTTGTTGCCAGACAGAAAAGCCGCTCCGCCGTGTCCTTCTTCCGGTCGATCCGGATCTTCAGGTGCTCGATCTGCTCAAGATAGATCTGAGCAGCGCCTTTTTCTTTCTTTCTCTTTTTCATGCGCTCGCCTCCGATATGCGAATGCCGACCATGTTCCAGGGGAAAAGGAATTCGCTGAAATGGTTGAAGGCTTCGTGCAGCGTGCCGGCGTCGATGATGTATTCGTCCGTGATGCCGCTGCTGCGTTCCACCGTGATCTGCCAGGTCTTTTTCTTTGCCTTTCCGTCCATCATGCGCTTCACTCCTTTACGATCCCCAGCGCACGGACGCATGCGCGGTGAATGGGCTTGAATTCCGGGAAGGGGATGCTTTTCACGTATGTGATCAGATCCGCCGTGCGGGCATAGGTCACTTTCAGGGGATTGACGTACATCGGCACGCGGGCCATCACGCGGATCTCGCCGTCCTTGTAATCATCGTACATCTTCAGGCAGAGGCAGAGCGGGCCGTTGTTCGCCAGGATCAGGCTGGGCAGGTCGCCTTTTCTGTTTGTCCAGATCTCGCCCGGCTGTGGTCCTGCCGTGACGGCGTGATAGCATGGATCGTCGATATATCCGGAAGCGTTCTTTCTGAGGCCATGAT
>UZAT01489478.1_pt1 | contig 26555 bp, 35 predicted proteins | sample 2160861 | NCBI WGS metagenome assembly UZAT01 (sample SAMEA5138306, study PRJEB28736) | viral metagenome | reverse complement strand
CCCCACGGCGATTCAAAAAAAGGGGCCAACGCCCACAGCTTTTATGAAAGGAGGCCAATATCATGGCAGGACCTAGACAACCCATAGAGCTGGTAATTGCAAACGACAGAAAACACCTGACAAAGGCGGAAATTGAGGAGCGACGGCAGCGCGAGGTTAAGCCCTGCACCGATGATATTGCCGCTCCCTCCTGGCTGACCGCCAAGCAGAAAAAAACATTTAACAAGATCGCACAGCAGCTGAAAAAGCTCAATATTATGGGCGAAACGGACACCGACGCCCTGGCCCGATATATCACAGCCCAGGAACTTTATGAGCAGGCCGTAAAGGATTTACGGAAACTGGCCAAAGATCGACCCCGCGAGGAAGAAAAAGAGTACGACCCGGCCGGCTATTACAAAAACCTGGAGCAGTATTACACCATGCTGGAAAGCGCAACAAAGCGGCAGGACCGATATTTTAAGCAGGCACAGACGGCAGCTGCCGCGCTGGGCCTAACAATCAGCTCCCGGTGCAGGCTGGTCGCGCCGGTGATCGAGGAAAAGCCAAAAGAAAACAAATTCGCAAAGTTTGGAAAGGCCGCCGGCGGTAAATGAACGCATCGGCGCTATACCATGACCGCGCAACCGCGTATGCCCGCAAGGTCGTCAAAACAGGGCGCTACCCGGACACCGGGGACCTCTGTGGTGAGCTGCACATATTGGCATGCAAGCGCCACCTGCGGGACCTGGAGCGCGAAAAGACCAGCGACTTTCCCTATTACTGGGACCCGGACGCAGCGGAGCGCGTGCTGGACTTTGCCGAAACGCTGACGCTGGCGGAGGGCGCAGAACCTAAACCCCTAATGCTGATGGACTGCCAGGCCTTTGACATAGGCTGCACCTTTGGCTGGATGAAAACGCAGAACGACAAGCGGCGTTTTCGCCAGCGGTACAAGTCTATCTCCAGGCAGCAGGGCAAGACCATGGAAAACGGCATCATGGGCACATACGTGGCAGGCTTTGGCGGCTACCACCACGGCAAGCTGTTTACCGTGGCCACAAAGAAACGCCAGGCAAAGCTGGCCTGGGAAGAAATGGCCAAGTTTGTCCAGATCGACCCGGACCTGGGGGAACTTTTCGAGGTTAAGGACTACAAAAGCACCATACTGGCGCTGGAAACTATGTGCACTATTGAGGCGCTGAGCCGCGAGAGCGGCCTGGACGACGGTTTCCGCTCCATTTTTGCATCTATCGACGAGCTACACCAGCACAAGGACAACAAGATATACAAGGCCATTTATAACGGCACCCGCTCCCTGCCTGAAACGCTGGTTTCCATGATCACCACACGCGGCGACAAGCTAAACAGTTTCTGCAAGGAAATGGACGACTACTGCAAAAAGGTGCTGCAGGGTCTAACGACCGCGGAGGACCTTTTTGTTGACATATACTGCCTGGACGAGGGCGACGACATTTGGAACGAGGCCAACTGGTCAAAGGCGTGCCCGTTTACATGTGCGGACCCCATGCGCCTGGAAACCCTGCGGCAGGATGCACAGCGGGCGCGGGATATGGGCGGCTCAGAACTGCGGGACTTTATAACCAAGTGCCTGAATATGTGGGTCAAGAATACGGACGACCAGTACATCGACCCAGACGCCTGGAAAGAGTGCGGCACCGAGCGCCGGCTGGCGCAGATCGTGGAGAGCGGCTGCCGGGACTGCTGGGTGGGCCTGGACTTATCCAGCGGCGGCGACCTCACAACCCTGGCCCTGGAGTTTCCCATGGAGGGCGGAAAGTATTACCTGCACAGCCACAGCTTTATGCCACGGGGCCGGCTAGAGGAACACATGGAGACGGACCTGGCGCCGTATGACCTTTGGGAGCAAATGGGCCTAATTACAGTGACCGGCGGCGCTATGGACTTTATGAATGATTATAAATTCATAGTTTCCAAGCTGGCAGAGTTAAAGGAACGCTTTGACCTTAATTTCCTGGGAATCGGCATCGACCCCCACAACGCTGCCGGCGTTATGGCAGACCTGGAGGACTTTGGCTGCCCGGTTACCCTGATCACACAGAGCGCCCGAAACCTGAACGACGCAACGGTGGCCATACAGCTGCTGACAAAAAGCGGCTCCCTGGAATACGACCTAGGAAATGAGCTGCTGACGTGGTCCATGGTCAATGCGGCCGTGGTCCGAAATAGTTTCGAGGAAATCAAGGTGGACAAGAAACCCGGCGCAAAGTATAAGCGCATCGACCCCGTGGATGCAATCATAGACGCCCACGCCTGCATGCTGCTGAGTACCGGCGGCGAGGGTGCGGTGGACGTGGACAAAGAGGCGGAGGCCTACCTGAAAATGATGGGCTGGAGCTAAAGGAGGAAAGAAAATGGCAATAAAAGACAGGGTGCGGGCTGCCGCTGCTGCATTGACAGCAAAGAGCGCGGCAGACAATTCCGAGCAAATGACCCTCAACCAGCTGCTGGCGTTTTTGGGCGTACATAAAGCCGGCGACGCTGCAGCAATGAGCGAGGCGGTGTACTTTGCCTGCTGCAAGGTGCTGTCTGAGGCGGTGGGCAAATTGCCCCTGAAAATCCAGCAGTATACCACAGACAAGGGCATCCGGGTGGCCCGTGAGCATGCGTACTACAGGATGCTGAACGAGCGGCCCAACCGATACATGGCAGCCAGTACATTCTGGAGCACCATGGAGCTGTGCCGCAACCATTACGGTAACGCATATGCATGGATTGACACCAGAGACCAGAAACTCCCGCAGCTGTGGCCAATCGACCCCACCGCGGTGCAGGTATGGTACGACGACGCCCGCAGGCTGGACCAGGTGCCCGACGTATATTACCGGGTTAGCACCAAGGGCGGCGTTATTGTCCTGGGCTCTGAGGAAGTGCTGCACTTTAAGAGCCACAACACCCTGGACGGCCTCGTGGGTATCAGCGTCCGGGAGCAGCTGGCAAGCACCATCCAGGGCAACGCAAAGGCCCAGGCATACATAAACAAGCTGTACGAAAGCGGCATGACAGCCAAGGCCGTGCTGCAGTATACCGGCAACCTGAGCGACGCGAACAAGGACGCCCTGACCCGTGGCATGGAGGCATATGCAAAGGGTGAAATGAAATCCAAAGGCATTGAAAATATTATCCCGGTGCCCTTTGGCATGACCCTAACGCCGCTAAATCTGAAACTGGCAGATAGTCAGTTTTTAGAGATCAAACAATACACCGCGCTGCAGATCGCGTCCGCCTTTGGCGTCAAACCATACCAGGTGGGCGACTACACCAAGAGCAGCTATGCCAGCGCAGAGGCGCAGCAGCTGTCCTTTTTGGTGGACACCCTGCTGTATATCGTAAAGCAATACGAGGAGGAAATTGGGTACAAGCTGCTGACCGACACCGAGGAGGCGGCCGGCTATCATGCCAAGTTTAACACCGCCGTTATCTTGAGAGCGGACCAGCAAACCCAAATAAACACCCTCAGCGCGGCCGTGTCCAGTTTCCTAATGACGCCCAACGAGGCGCGGGAACGTCTGGACCTCCCCAGCAAGCCGGGCGGCGACGAACTGCTGGGCAATGGCGCGAGTATCCCGGTACAGCTGGCCGGTACTCAATACACACAAAATACTGCAGGAAAGGAGGAGGACAAGGCATGGATGATCGCAGCAATCACGGCGGCCGTAAAAGCGGCACTCCCGGCATGATTGAAAAGGCGGCACACCTGGCGCCCCAGGAGATCACCGAGGCAGAGATGAACGCCATTAACAAATATGCGCTGGAACCTCTGACCGCTGACCAGGTTTTCACCTTTAAGGCGGTACTTTGTGACAACGAGGTGGACCGGGTATTTGAACGGTTTAGCTTGAAAGCACTGCAGGACCTCAAAAAGCTGTTTTTGGGCACGACCGTCATTAAGGACCACAAGCACAGCGCCGACAACCAGGTGGCGCGGATTTATTCCACGGAACTGGTGGAGGCAGAAAAGGCAGCACCCGGCGGGGAAAAGTACACCCAGCTGGTGGCCCGGTGCTACATGGTCAAGACGGCCGGTAATGCGGACCTGATTGCAGAAATCAAGGCCGGCATTAAGAAAGAGGGCTCTGTGGGCTGTGGCGTAAACAGCGCTATCTGCAGCATTTGCGGCGTGGACAACGCAAAAACGTATTGCGCACACTGGCCTGGCAGGACCTACGAAAAGGACGGGCACAAGCAAATGTGCACCTTTACGCTGGACGGCGCCGGTGACGCCTACGAGTTTTCCCTGGTAGCTGTCCCGGCCCAGCGGGCCGCAGGTGTTTCCAAAAGCTACACCGGCGAGACAGCCTACGAGGCCCAGGATGGCCAGGAAAACACGCAGCCGGGCGAAACGCCAAACAACCCCACCGACAGCGAAAAAGCTGCCGAGCTGGCCCTGCAGGCCGAGCTGGCCGCAATTCGCGCAAAAAACACCTATTACAACTAAGGAGGTAACAACATGAACAAGAGAATGAGAGAGCTGCAGGCTCTGATCGCCCAGGAGGCAAACACTGCAAAGAGTTACACCGAGGGTGAGAACAAGGACATGGAAAAGGCAAAGGCCCACCTGGCAGAGGCCAAGAAACTGCAGGCAGAGCTGGACGTACTGGCAGAGCTGGAGCAGGTAAACAAGGGCACCGTGCCCACCGACCCCGTGCCCGTCGCAGAGAAAAAGGCCGACGGCTTTAAGATGCTGGCCAAGATGCTGCACCGCAAGCCCCTGGACGAGACCGAAAAGGCCGCCCTGGTATCTGGCACCAATTCCGAAAACGGCGAGACCTATCTGGTGCCCGACGACGTGCGCGCAGAGATCAACGAGCTGCGCAAGTCCTACGCGAGCGCCAAGCCCCTGGTTACTGTCGAAACCACCGACGCCCTGGCCGGCTCTGTGACCTATGAGGACGGCACCCCCACCGGCCTGGCTGACTTTGACGACGGCGACGCCATTGCAGAGGAAAGCGGCATCAAGTTTGTACTGAAAAAGTTTACCATTGCATTCAAGGGTAAGCTGATTCCCGTTTCCCGCATCCTGCTGGGCGCCGCAAAGGCCAGCCTGATGAACTACCTGAACCGCTGGTTTGTTAAAAACGCGGTCATTTCCGAAAACGCCAAGATTTTCGGCACCCTGAAAGCCGGCTACAACGGCGGCACTCCCAAGGCACTGACCGGCTGGAAGTCCCTGAAAAAGTCTATCAATAAGGACCTGGACCCCTCCTGCAAGATCGACGGCGTGATCATTACCAACCAGTCTGGCTGGGCATACCTGGACGAGGAGGAGGACAGCAACGGCCGTCCCATCCTGCAGCCCAACCCTGCGAACGCTACAGAAAAGCTGTTCCAGAACCTGGTGGTACATGTATTCCCCGACGCTCAGCTGCCCAACATCGACGACACCCACGCCCCTGTCATTTATGGCAGCACAAAGGCTGGCTGTACCTTTGTTGAGCACCAGGCAATTGAGTTTGCAGTTTCTGAGCACTACCTGTTCAACAAAAATCAGAACTGCCTGCGCGTTATCGAGGGCTTTGACGCCATGAGCACCGATACCGGCGCATACATTTACGGCAGCATGGACATTTCCGAAAAGGTGACCACCTAACCATTTAACACCGGGCGGGATAACACCTGCCCGGCCGCTTAAATAGAATGGAGGTTATTTTATGAGCAAAAGCAGAAACGAGATGCTGCTGGAGGCCGTGATAAACGGGGAAACGCCCAATTTTGAACCGCAAAGCAGAATCGAAAGATATTTAGCAAGCCTGTGCGGCAAGAGCCTGGGCGGCGGCGTATCCAGTTGGAACGAGATAACGGATAAGCCTTTTGGTGTGAAGCGTGGTGAACCTGTGGAAATTCTCCCCGAAACTGCAATTACAATCATTGATGGCCAGCCGGGAGTGCAAACTGACATTGTTCTGGAAATTGGAAAGACATATTCCATGGCAGTTAATGGAGTTGCATATGAATCTGTGGCGATAGACGGTGCCTCCATAGGTCAAAATGGTCTTGTTGTTTGGGGAAACGTTGATGCCATGATGGGAACGGGCGATAATGGTATTCCTCTGGTTGTGATGAATGTTCCGGGATTTGGATTTATGGTTGCAAGCGAAATCATTGATTTAACCAATGCAACACTTGCAATTTTTGAGATTCCCGAAACCGTCAAGAAACTGGATGAAAAGTATCTGCCCGAAATTTCCTTTATTGACCTTGTTGCCCTTGGTATGCCTGCTGTTGCTATTGGCACAACTGAGGAAACTGTTAATGGTGTCGAGGAACTTCGAAAGTTGATGCAGAAAGGTACATTCCGATATAAAGCGCTATTTGCGGTATCAGAGGGTATAAATATTGATGTTATTGCTACGGTAAACTCTTTTGTTTCTTATGCAACGGGATCGTATCAAGCAACGTGTACTGTTCGTTTTCAGCAAACAAATTTGTTGCTCAATCTTGTCGTAGACGACAACATCTCTCTTGGCGTCTATCCGCTGACAGCCTAACCAATAAAGCCCCATCCTAACGGGTGGGTAGATCATTTTCGTACCTATTTTTTACATGAGAGGAGGCGGCGAAAGTGCCAACTGTGGAGGACGTTCTGGCATATATACCCATCGACTACCCGGACGAGCTGACACGCAAAAACGCGGACAGAGCCCTGGCAGCCGCCAAAAAGGCGCTGTACGGCGCCGTGGGCGAGGACGTGGAGCAACTGCTGCCTGGAGACGAGCGGGCCAAAGAACTGGTGCTCATGTTTGCAAAGGACCTATACGAGCAGCGCGGCTATACCTCCGCCAAAGTAACTGGGGCAACCCGGCAGCTGGCGGCAGACATGATACTGCAGCTGCAAATGGAACTGCGCCGACGCAGGGAGGGGGCCCAGGCATGAGCTATATTCCCATAACCATACAGCGCATGGACCCGGACACCGAGAAGTGGAGCGACCACCTACACCTGCATGCCCGCCAGGTAAACAAAACCGGCGGCGGGGAGAGCTTTGCAGCAGGCGCCGACCAGTACCACCCCCGGCTGACCTTTACCGTGTCCTGGTGTAAGGCCCTGGAGGACATAAGGTACAACACCCAGCAGCACCGCATTATGTACCGCGGCCATGCGTTTAATATCCAGGACTATGACGACTATATGGAGCAGCATATCACCGTGCAGCTGGTAGGTGTAGCGTATGGCTAGAGTTACCAACCTGAGCACACTGGGCGAGGTTATTGGGGAGGAACTAAAACTATACACTTTCGAGACCAACGAAAAAGTGTATAAAGCCGGGCAAAAGGCCGTTAAGGAACTGGAGCGAATCACAAAGGATACGGCACCATTTGACGCCGGCGCCTACCATAAGCATTATGCGGATATGATCGCAACGAAATCCGAACGGCGCCGCACCGGTGTAACCGTGCATACCTGGTATGTAAAGGGGTCCGGGTACCGGCTAACCCACCTGCTGGTCCATGGCCATGAGACCAGGGACGGCGGCAGAACGGCGGGAAATCCTTTTCTGGAGAATGCACTGGCCAGAGTTTTGCCCCAGTATGAAAAAGATATTGAGGAGGCACTAAACGGATGATTCCCCAAATTCTAGCCGCTGCGGGCATCAAAGAACGCGGCAGCCGATTTACAAAACCACCCGCCGGGACCTATGCGGTGTGGTTTGACGACACCGAAAAAGACGGCCCGGACAGCCTGCCGCCCGTCGCTTATAAGTACGGCGTCCCCCCCGCTGTAATTAAACACAGCGTAAGCCTGGAGGTATATGAGCCCAAAAAGGACGACGCGGCCCTGGCAGCCCTGGAGGCACAGCTGGACGCCCGCGGCCTTATCTATACCAAGCAGGACCGGCTCTGGATTCAATCCGAGCAAATGTACCAAACAATTTACGAGTTTACCTATATCGAAAAAAGGAGGACCTAAACAATGGGAAAGCGTGACAACAAAACCATTACCATCGGCTCTGCCCTGCCCTATCTCCAACTCTTCACGGATACCCTGCCCACCGTGGAGGACATCTGCAAGGAGGCGAACCTGCTGGGCTATATCAAGAGCGGCGCCGCTGTGACGTATTCCGAGGAGACCTACGAGGAAAAGGACGACCTGGGCCGCGTGTCCAAGATCATTACCACCACCGAGGAGGCCCTGGTAAAGCTGGGCCTGATCACCTGGAACGGCGAATCCCTGCAGAAACTGGTGGACCGCTGCAAGGTTACCACGTCCGCCGGTAAGCGTATTACCAAAATCGGCGGCGCCGGCAACGCACAGGGCAAGTATTACGTGCTTTGCCTGCACCATATCGACCCTGTGGACGGCGACCTGTATGTGCTGATCGTGGGCCGCAATACCGCAGGCTTTACCCTGACCCTGGCAACCGACGAGGGCACGCTGATCGAGCCCGAATTTAAGGCAATGCCCCAGGACGAGGACGGCACCCTCATTCAGCTGATCGAGGAGCTGCCCGCAGCCTAACACAACAAACGGCAGCGGGTCCATAATGGCCCGCTGCTGACTTTATAGGAGGAGAAACCATGCCCCGCGTATTGGATTTTAACGAACTGCAAAGCTCTTTTCTGGATATTACGCTCAGAGACGAGGCCCGCACTGTGGTGCACCTGGACCTCCCTATTGAGGAACTTATTGACGAGCTGAAAAACATGGACCTGGAAACCATGAAAACCGGCAGCCGGGAGGCTGTGCTGGGTATTTATGACCTGGCTGCCCGGCTGATCAACTACAATCTGGATTATTTCAAAACCACCGGCGACGAGCTGCTGAGAAAGTACAAAATGAACGTGGTTTTACTTCTGCAGTTTTTCTCCGCATACATGGACTGTATCGACAAACTGAGCAACCAAAAAAACTAAGGCTCCCGCAAAACCCATATTACCAGGGCGAAGCGGGAGGCCATGAATATAGCACGGCCAGTTATTGGCGCAAACTGGTGGCAGACTACACCGGCCTGACCTTTTTTGAAGTAGGCCAGCTGAACTATCTGCAGTACCTAGTCTGGCGCCGGGACGCCTGGATACACATGCTAAGCCGCACGGAGAAAGGACAGGAATACCTGGACGAGGCCTGGCGACTGGAGCAGACAGAGCCTGACCGGCCGGCACTACGCAAAAAATTCGGAAAGGAGGGGTAAACGGTGGCGAGTAATACCATTAAGGGCCTGACCGTGGAAATCGGCGGCGACACCACGAAACTGGGCAAAGCCATAAAGGACGTGGAGGCAAAAAGCCGCTCCCTGTCCAAAGAGCTGGGCGACATTAACAAGCTGCTGAAACTTGACCCCGGCAACACGGAACTGCTGGCCCAAAAGCAGAAAGTGCTGGGCGAGGCAGCAGAGGCAGCGGCCAAAAAGCTGGAAACGCTGAAAGAGGCGGAAAAGCAGGTCCAGGAGCAATTTGAGCGCGGCGAAGTTTCCGAGGAACAACTGAGAGCGCTGCAGCGTGAGATCGTGGCCACAGAAAACAAAATGAAAGGTTACGAGAAAGCAGCGCAGCAGACCGCGGAGCAGATCGAGCGCCTGGGAGACGGTGCCGACGAGGCTGGAGAGGACCTGGGCGACACCGGCGACGAGGCAAAAAAGTCCGCCAAAAAGGTGGAGGACTTTGCCGACGCTGCCGACAAGGCGGAGAAGTCTGGCGGCGGTATGGGTAAGGCTCTGGCCGGCGCTGCAAAGACCGGCCTGGCTGCAATCGGCGCAGCAGCCGGCGCTGCAATCACCGGCCTGGTGGCTGCAGCAGAATCTACCCGCGAATATCGCACCGAAATGGCCAAGCTGGACACGGCATTTACACAGTCTGGCCTAACCTCAGCAGAGGCAACTGCCACATACAAGGACCTGGTGGGCGTTCTGGGCGAAACTGACCAAGCGGTGGAGGCGGCTGCCCATATTGCCAAGCTCAACGAGGGCGGCGGCGACCTGGAGGCGTGGACCGGCGTGGCAGCTGGTGTATTCGCAACCTTTGGCGCATCCCTCCCTATTGAGAGTTTGACCGAGGCAGCGAACGAAACAGCCAAAACGGGCCAGCTCACCGGCGCCCTGGCCGACGCACTCAATTGGGCCGGCGTATCTGAGGAAGAATTTCAGAAAGAACTGGACAAGTGCACCACAGAGGCCGACCGCAATTACCTCATTACTGAGCAGCTGGTGGACCTGTACTGGGACGCCGGCGAGGCCTACAAAGAGGCAAACGCCGAGGTTATCCGCGCAAACCAGGCAAATGACGCCTGGATGCAGTCTTTGTCTGGAGTGGGTGGAGCAATCGAGCCCGTTATAACAGACGTAAAGATGCTGGGCGCGTCCATGCTGTCCGAGCTGGTGCCCGGCGTGCAGCAGGTGGCCGACGCATTCCGTGGCATTATGAACGGCGACGCCGGCGCGGCTGACGCCCTGGGTGCTGCCCTGTCTGGATTGATCACGCAGCTGCTGGACAAGGTGGTGGAGCTGGCGCCTACGCTGGTAAATGTGGCCATGTCACTCATTACCACGCTGACCACCTCCCTGCTGCAGCAGCTCCCGGCCATTACCAGGACGTTAATGCAGATTCTGTCCGACGCAATCAGCGCCCTGGCTGCGGTCATGCCCACGCTGCTGTCTGAATTGCTGGATTCTGCATTTGGCATCGTAAACAATTTGCTGGCATATCTGCCCGACGTGATTGCCGCAGTTATGGAATTTGTGGGACAGATCGCCACGGCCCTGCCCGGCATAATCGAGCAAATTACCACCTGGCTGCCTGAAATTATCGACGCTGTGATTTTGGCCCTAGAGCTGGGAATACCCGCGCTGATAGAGGGCGCCGTGCAGTTTTTAATGGCAATCGTGCAGGCCATTCCTGTGCTGATCGAGGCACTGGTGCCGATGATTCCCGGCATTGTGACCTCCATAATTGACGTGCTTACAACCAATATCCCCGTGCTGCTGGAAGGAGCGGTGCAACTGTTAAATGCAATTGTGCAGGCTATCCCTCTTATTATCGAGGCGCTTATACCGCAGGTACCGACAATTGTAAACACAATTGTTACAAAGCTCACGGAAATGGCCCCCACGCTGCTGGCTGCTGCCGTGCAGCTGCTATGGGAAATTATCAAGGCCATTCCTCAGATTCTGGCGGCGCTTTATGATAATCTGCCGCAAATTCTGGAGGCTGTAAAGAGCGTCCTGAATGCACTGCCCACCCTTATCTGGAATATCTTTACCGAGGTACTGGCTAAGGTGGGCGCGTGGATAACAAGCATGGGCGGCAAGGCTGCAGAGGGCGCCGGTAAATTCCTGACCAATACGGCAAACACCCTAAAACAACTGCCTGGTAAGGTGTGGAGCTTTTTGTCTGACGTTATCAGCAAGGCAGCCACCTGGGCGTCTAATATGGCCAGCAAGGCAAAAGACGCCGGCAGCAAATTCCTAAACGGCGCCGTAAATCTGATCAAGCAGCTGCCGGGCAAAATCTGGTCTTTCCTGACCCAGGCCGTGACCAAGGTGGGAACCTGGGGCACCAACATGGTGAGCAAGGCAAAGGACGGCATGAAAAAAGTCGTTTCCTCTGTTACCACCACCCTGAAAGAGCTGCCCAGCAAGGTGCTGTCCATCGGCAAGGACCTGGTGACCGGCCTATGGAACGGTATAAACAATAAGCTGTCCTGGCTGAAATCGAAAATCAAGTCCTTTACCTCTGGCGTTCTGGACGGCATCAAGGACTTTTTCGGCGTCCATTCCCCTGCCCGCTCCTCTGGCTCCCTGAAAACCACGGACTGGGTGGGCGAGATGCTAAACGAGGGCCTGGCTGGCGGTCTGATCGACAGCGCCGGCACTCCCATAAACGCCATGCGGAAAGTCACAGGTAGCGTCCTGGACGCCGCAAAGGATATAAACGGCCTGGGAGTAGAGCGGAGCCTGCAAACCCGCACAGCGGCCACACAGGCGGCTGCAGCGTACCCTGCCGGCATCGGTGACAAGCTGGACAAGATACTGGCAGCCATTGAAAAGGGCCAGGTGCTGGCCATTGACAAAAAGCTGCTGGTGGGCGGTACGGCCAACGAATACGACAGCACACTGGGCCAGCGTCGTGCGCTGGTAGCAAGGGGGGCTCTGTAATGATAAAAAGAACCATTAAACTGGGCGACTATGACACCGCAGCGCATGGCCTCTGGACCCTGGCGGCCTGGGCATTCCCGGAGCCGGCAACAGAGACCAACCTGGTCAACGTACCCGGCAGAACCAAGGGCCCCCTGGAACTGAGCACGACCCTGACGGACGGCGAACCCGCTTACAGAGCCAGAGAGCTGACCATAACGCTGGAAAGCTCCGAGGGCGACCGTCTGGCCAGAAAGGCCCGCATTGATCAAATGGTAAACAAGCTGCACGGCCGCCGGGTGGACTTTGTGCTGCCCGACGACCCGCAGAAATACGGCACCGGCCGCCTGGCTGTAAAGCTGCTGTACAACGATATTGCGCACGCATCCGTCGAGGTAACCGGCACCTGTGAGCCCTGGCTATATGCCAAGGAGGAGACCGTGGTGCAGCTGCAGGCGACTACCGCAGCGCAGACCGCACGCCTGCGAAACGCCGGCGCCATGCCCATGGTGCCCCTGGTGGTGGTGACCGCTGCAGCTGGCGCGACCGTCAACCTGGTTTATGGCGCCTATTCCTGGGCGCTGTCCGCTGGAGCCTATGAGCTGCCCGACCTGCGACTGACGCCGGGTGACCACGTTATTACCTACAGCGGCGCCGGTACGCTGACCATTACGTACAGGGAGGCGTTTATCCGATGATTCAGGCACATGTAGACGGACTGACAGCGTATGACAGCCGGCTGAAAGACTACGCGCTGCTGGGTCTGAAAACCACCGCAGGGCTAAACAAGGGCGGCACGGCGGAGATCACCATGCCACCCGGCCACCCGGCATATAACTCCTTTGTCAGTTATCGGTCAATCGTGGAAATTTACCGGGACGTGGAGCTGCTTTTCCGCGGCCGGGCGCTCTACCCTACCGACGACTTTTACAACTGCAGGACAATTACCTGCGAGGGTGAGCGGTGCTTTTTACGGGATGCAGTTATGCGGCCGTATCTGTACCAGGACAGCCCTGCGGTAATCTTTGCGGACGTTATTGGCATTTATAACGCCCAGGTGGAGGAACCCAAGCAATTCCTGGCTGGCACTGTGACCGTTACCGACGCAAACAATTATATACGCCTGGAAAGTGAAAGCGCGGAGCAGGTGGCTGACACTATCGACAAGCTGGTGGAGCGCTGCGGCGGTTATATCGTATTTACCACCAACGCAGAGGGCCGGCGCGTCATTAACTGGTATTCTGAGCTGGGTTACCAGAGCAGCCAGGCCATTGAGTTTGGCGAGAACCTGCTGGACTTTTCCCGCACCCAGTCCAGCACAGACCTGGCCACGCGCATTATTCCATACGGCGCAAAGAACGAGGAAACCGGCGAGCGGGTAACCATTGAAAGCGTCAACGACGGCCTGGATTTTATCGAGGACGCCGACGCGGTGGCCCTGCGTGGCGTGATCACAAAGCCGGTATATTGGGACGACGTGGCCGAGCCGGCCAACCTGCTGGCCAAGGCGCAGCAGTACCTGGCCACCAGTAAAATGCTGATAACGTCCCTGGAGCTGTCCGCTGTGGACCTGTCTGTGCTGGATAAGAGCATAGACAGCCTGCGGGTGGGTGACACAATCCGGGTAAAAAGTCAACCTCATGGCGTGGACGACAGTTTCCTGCTGCGGGAGCGGACATACGACCTGCTGGACCCGGCCCAGGATAAGGTGGTGCTGGGCAAGGACCTGGCAACCCTCACCGGCGCCGACGTGGCTGCAGATCGTGACACGCTGAGCCAGCTGCACAAGACCCAACACGTTATCAAGTCCGACTATACCCTGGGCATTGCCCAGGCAATTGCGGCCGCAAGCGAAACCCTGTCCACGCTGATCGAGCAAACGTCCACCGCCATACGCATGGAGGTGTCCGAGACCTATGCAACAAATGACCAGGTCCTGGAATATGTGGGCACCACGCTCACCCAGCTGTCTGATTCATTTAATTTTGAATTTAACACCCTAAAGGCCACAGTGGACGCGAACGACGCAGAGAACCGGCTGCAGTTTGAGACCATCCATAAATATATCCGCTTTGAGGACGGCAACATTGTCCTGGGAGAGGACGGCAACGAGCTAATTTTGCATATTGAAAACGACCGTATCAGTTTCCTGGACGGCGGTGCAGAGGTGGCCTACTTCTCCAATAAAAAGCTGTATGTTCTGGACGGTCATTTCCTCAATTCCCTGCGCGTGGGACCGATTGCCGTTATTCCCCGTGAAAACGGCAATACATCAATAGTAAAGGTGGGTTAGTAAATGGCAACCAGCGGCAGCAAAAGCGTAACCGTTACAAGTTATGACACTCTAAAATTTAGCTGGTCAGAAAAGAGCCAGTCTATTTCTGCCAACACCACCACTATCACGTGGAAATTGCAGTTAATTGCAGGAGCCTATGGCCGTATTAGCTCCACCGCGTCAAAGTCCTGGAGCGTAACTGTAAACGGGACCAAGTACAGCGGCAGCAACACCGTGGGCATTGCTAACAATGCAACCAAAACGCTGGCCAGCGGCACCACTGTCATATCTCACGGCACCGACGGCAAAAAGACATTTTCGTATTCTTTTAGTCAGCAGTTTAGCATAACTTTCGACGGAGAATCCATCGGAACAAAGAGCGGCAGCGGCACCGGCACGCTGGACACCATACCCCGTGCCACCACGCCGACCGTTTCCGCCTCCAGCGTGGATATGGGCAGCGCTGTGACAATCAACACGCCCAGGGCCAGCTCTGCATTTACCCACGACCTGGCATACAGCTTTGCGGGCGGGCCCTATGTGAGCATAGCCACCGGCGTGGGCACGTCCCATAGCTGGACCACGCCCGACCTGGCCAGCAGTATACCCAGCGCCACCAGCGGCGTGGCGACTATTCGCTGTATTACCAAAAACGGCAGCACCACCATAGGCACCAAAACGGTCACTATGACCTTAAAGGTGCCCACCAATGTGGTGCCTACCATTTCCACTGTGGCGGCTGTGGAGGCCACCAGCGGCCTGGCTGCGCAATTTGGTGCATTTATCAAGGGCAAGTCTAAGATCAAGGCGACCATAACGGCGGCCGGCGTCAAAGGCTCCACAATTAAGAGCTACAGCACGACATTTAACGGCAAGACCTACACCGGCGCGTCCTGGACCTCTGATGCAGTGACCACCAGCGGCTCCCTGAACCTGGTTACAACCGTAACCGATTCCCGCGGCCGCACGGCGAAAAAGACCACCACCATTACGGTGCTGGACTATTCCGCGCCGGTGATCAACGCACTGCAGGTCTACCGTGTGAATGCTGACGGCGCAGCTGCAGACGACGGCATTTATATCGCGGTGCGGTATAAGTACAGCGTTACGTCGCTGAACAGCAAAAATACGGCCAGCATGGTGGTCGAGTACAAGCGCTCCACAGAAACGGAGTGGGCGGAGCTGCTGACCGGGTCCGCACTGAGCGCAGACACCACGGCGCTGCCGAAAAGCCAGACCTTTTCCACGGACTACCAGTACGACGTGCGCCTGTCTCTGTCTGACTATTTTGGCAAGGCCGTGCCCTACATCGCGGTGCTACAGTCTGGCGCCGTTATTCTGGATATTGGCGCAGACGGCGACTGCCTGGGTATTGGCGAAACGGCCCAGTTTCCCGGCCATGTCGGCATAGCGTGGGCGCTTAAAACCAAGCACGGCGAAATCCCGCGCGACGCGCTGACCATCCCGGCCGGCGCCAACCTGGACGACTACCTGACGCCTGGTTATTATGTGTTTTCCTCCGCAGCCAGCACCACCATTACCGGCCTGCAATTTACCAGCGGCAGCGGCTCTGTGGAGATCATGCGAGAGGGCGACTACAACCAGGTGCGGCAGGTCGTCACCCGCTGCTCTGACGTGTCCCGCGAGATATGGGAGCGACTGTATTATGCAAATGCCTGGCATGAGTGGCGGCCCGTCTATAAAGGTGGCACCGGCCGGGTCCTGTGGTCCGGTGGCATGTACATGACAGCCGGCCACACCGCAACCCTGGACGAGCCGGTGAGCAAGCAGCCGACGGGCATAATTCTGGTGTTTTCTGAATTTGTGGACGGTGCCGCGTCTGATTCCACATTCCACCACAGGGTTATCCATAAGGAAATGGTGGAAATGCATAACGGCAAGGCTGAGTGCATCCAGCTGAGCACCAGTAACCTGGCGTATTTTGCCACCAAGTACCTGTATATCCACGACGACAAAATTGTGGGCCACAATAACAACAACCTGACCGGCACAGGCGCCTGCGGTATCACCTACACAAATAACCGGTTTGTGCTGCGGTATGTCATAGGATTTTAAGGAGGGATAAACATGCCAATTATCAACATTACGGTGGCGGAGAAGATCGCCACCAACACGTCCCCCGGTGTGTCCATTATCTGCGGCAATAGTGATTATTCTGTAAACTTTGCTTTTGACGGCGAATGGGAACCCGAGGCAGCACGCACCGCCCGTTTTGTGTACTATAAAAACGGACAGGCTATGCACCAGGATGTTATTTTCACCGGTAACACGGTAGCGGTGCCGGTGCTCAGTAATATTGAGTTTGTGTACGTGGGAGTTTACGCCGGCGACCTGCACACGACCACCCCGGCAAAGGTGCTGTGCGACCGCTCCATTTTGTGTGGCAGCTCTGTCCATGAGGACCCGCCCGAGGACGTGTACAACCAGTTTATGGCCATGCTTTTGTCCGGTGACCTTAAAGGCCCGGCCGGTCCCAAGGGCGATACCGGCCCCGCCGGCAGCGTCCCTGTAAAGGGCGTGGATTATTTTACACCGGCCGACAAGGAAGAAATGGCAAACGCCGTCCTGGCTGCCATTACTTCTGCTGAGGGGGTGGCGTTCTGATGGGTTTATACACAATCAATGGCGAAACTCTGACCGGGATTGCCAATGCAATCCGCGAGAAAACAAATAGCACCGCCGCGCTATATCCCGAAACCATGCCAAGCTATATACGCAGTATCCAGGCAGCCAGTGCCGACACGGCCGGCATTCCTGATTATGTGGTTACAGAGGGCAAGCGTGTGGCCAGCGGTATGATTGCAAAGCGTGGCAGCAATTCTATTACAGCGGTCATTATGTCCGATATGCACGAATTTGGCGACGGCGACCATTCCGACGCAACCATTATGGAACGATACCGCAGAGCTAACCGCAACGCAGGCCAGGGCGCAAAGGTGATTGCAGATAATATTGATATTGAATTTTTTGCTAACCTGGGGGACCTGTCCTGGGGTGCCAAAACCTCCACCGTGACAGATTTTGTACAATCCATCGTAAACGCCAGGAAGTATATGTACGACGTGGAGAAAAACCACGAAACATTTATCACTCCCGGCAACCACGATACCGCAACATATGGCTTTGCTCAGAATAATGAGTATTTGAGCCAGAACGTGATCGACGGTTTAATTGGTACATATCGCTATGTGGATTTTGCAGCCAAGAAAGTCCGCGTTATCTGCCTTAATACCGCAGAGGTGGAGGGCCTGACAGTCAGCGGCCAAAGCGGTACGGAAAGAATTACGGGCACACAGCTCCAATGGTTTGCTAACGCCCTTGACCTGTCCGCAAAGAGCGACGCCGCAAGCTGGGGCATTGTGATATTGTCTCACCACCCTCTGGACTGGGGCGCAATCCTCCCGGCCGCTAACTGCCTGCACGCTTATCTCACAGGCGCAAACTTCTCCGTCACCCATACCGGCGTGGCGGTGTCAAAAGATTTTAGCGGCAAAAATGCGGCGAGGGTTATTTGCCAATTCCACGGCCATGTGCATGGTTTTCGGGTCGATAACATTCGACACGGCGCTGTGGGTAGTTTAACGGCTACTACCGTAAAACGAATTGCAATCCCTAACGCCTGCTATGCCCGCACCAACGAGTACGGCGAAAATACCGGCGTGGATTCCAACGGCATGGAGTTTGGCGAAACTACCTCTTACGACAAGGTAGACGGCACAGCCAAAAACACCGCATTTTGCCTGGTGTCCATTGACCTGGACAACGAGGTTATTTATGCGGATTGCTACGGCGCAGGTTATGACCGCGTCGTGAGCTATGCGGAGGAGGTAATTGCCACATACTCCGTAACTAACAACCTGGGCAACGCAAATACCAGCAATGGCGCGGCCACCATTACGGCAGGCTCTAAATATTCCGCTGCCATTACTGCCAATAGCGGCTATGAGCTGTCCAGCATTAATGTCACTATGGGCGGCACAGATATTACCTCCGCTGCTGTCAGCGGCAGCAATATTGTTATTGCAAATGTCACGGGTAATATCGTGGTTACGGTTACCACGGTGCAGACGGTCGTGCCACCTAGTTATGCTAACCGCGTACATGCCTCCACCGACGAAAACGGCAATATTTACAATGGCACAGGTTACCGGGAGGGTTACCGTCTTAACTCCTCCGGTGTACCCGCTGAACTGGCGGGCGCTGTGCATTCTGGCTTTATTCCTTACAACGGCGAGGTAATCCGTGTGTGGGGTACAATCAGTGCAAACTCTGGCAATTCTGGCAACTATGTCGCAGCGTATGACGCCAACTTTACAAAAACCAATGTTACAGCAATTGGCAACCTGGTGAATATGGGCGGCACATGGACGAGCAAAGACGGTAAGTATATGTTTACCATTGACCCGAATGTGTGTACCAATGAGGCCGTCAAGAGCGCTTTACTGTCCGCAAAGTATATCAGAGCCTCCATGGTAAACTGCACAGGCGCAAACTTTGTTATTACTCTGGATGAACCTATCTAATAAAAGGAGGGAAAAGCTATGGCATTTAAGATCGCATTAACCGCAGGCCACTACAAGAACACGCCCGGCAAGCGGTGCATGAAGAAACTGGATCCGAAAGAGACCAGGGAATGGTGGTTAAATGACCGCATTGCCGACAAGGTGGAGGAACTGCTGAGAAATTATACTGGTTACCAGTTAATTCGCACAGACGACACCACCGGCAGAAAGGACATTCCCCTGCGCTCCCGCACCAACGCGGCAAACAATTTCAAGGCAGACTTTTACCTTTCTATCCACCACAATGCAGGCGTCAAGGGTGGCAAGGGCGGCGGTATCGTGGCCATTGTCTACACCAAGGCCCAGGCAGAATCTAAGGAGTGGCAGAAAGACTTGTACAAGGAGCTGATTGCTGCCACCGGCTTAAAGGGCAACCGCGCCACACCCCTGGCCAAGCAGAACCTGCACGAGGTACGAGAGACCACCATGCCCGCCGTCCTGCTGGAGCTGGGCTTTATGGACAGCGCCACGGACGTGCCCATTATCTTGACTGAGAAATTTGCCGACCAGTGCGCCCAGGCAATTGTCAAGGTGCTGGTAAAGCGCGGCGGTCTGAAAAAGAAAGCTGTGGAGCAGCCTAAGCCCGCAGAACCCGAGAAAACCAAAACCGTGTACCGTGTGCAGGTGGGCGCGTACAGCGACCAGGACAACGCCAAGAACATGCTGAAAAAGCTGGAGGCCGCTGGCTTTAATGGCGTGATCGTAAAGGCAGCACAGTAAAGGAGGACGGACCAATGGCGCAGTTATTGGAAACGCTAACCCCCGGCCAGATTTTCATGGTATGTATTGGCGCCCTGCTGGCCGTCGCCGCTGCGGTCAATACGCTGGGCTCTGCTGTGGAAAAAGTAGTAAAGGCCCACAATGCTGCCAAGGCCCCAAACGACGCCCAGGACAAGCGCCTGGACGCCCTGGAGGAATGGAAAAAGGAAGTTGACCGCAAGCTAAACAGCGACAAGGACGCCCTGGACAAGATCAACGACGGCCTGCGGGCCAGCTACCAGGCGCAGCTGGCTCTGCTGGACCATGGCATTGACGGCAACAACATACAGCAAATGCAGGACGCCAAGACCGTCCTGCAGAAACACCTGATCAACCAGTAAACGAAAGGAGCAGCGCAATGAAAAACTTTGCAAAGAACCTGGCCAACCTGGTCAAGGTAAAAACCATTGTTACCCTGGTAGTGCTGGCGGTATTTGCCGTCCTGGCCCTGCGCGGCGACATTACCCCCGATAATGTAATGGTGATCACCACCACCGTGGTGGCGTTCTACTTTGGCACCCAGCACGAAAAGCCCGACGCCGCCCAGGTCCTGGAGGGCGTGGCCATTGTGGAGCCTGAGCAGGCAGCAGAGGACGACGACGTGCTGGGCATGACCGACTAATGCCGCAGGCTAACGCACATAATGCGTTCAAATATGATCGTAAGGACGCCTAGCCGGCGCCGATATAATCAATAACGCACATAAATGATTCTATAACGACCAAAGACCCCGACCCCCACCCCAGGGCCGGGGCCTTTTTGTTTTGTGCGATATACCCCAAAAGGTATAAAAGTACACAAAAACCGGCCCGCATCTTTGTGCATTATCCCATATTGAAAATATACCCCGGCGGGTATATAATACAGACAGAAAGAAACAACACCCCACCACAAAACACCAGGAGGAAACACATTGAAAAAGTTTGAAATTGGAGCCACCTACAGCATGCGCAGCGCGTGCATGCACGACTGCGTCTGGTCCTACACCGTGACCAAGCGCACCGCACAAACCGTCACCATTACCGACGGTAAGGAAACCAAAACCTGCCGCATCTGTAAGCGGGACACCCAGTACCGCAACGCGGAAACCATTTACCCCCTGGGCCAGTATTCCATGGCCCCCAGCCTCACCGCCTAACCCATCCACCTAGGGCCGGAAACCCCGGCCCACCACCTGAAAGGAGATAAACATGAACGCAAAGAGACGCAAGGCCCGGGCGGCCGTGATCACAAAGCTGGAGGCGCTGGACAGCCTGCGCGAGGAAATCCGAGAGCAGCTGCAGGAAGTCATGGACGAGGAGCAGGAGGCCCTGGACAATATGCCAGAAAGCCTGCAGGAGAGCGACCGCGGCCAGCAGATGCTGGAGCATATCGACGCCATGCAGGACGTTATCGGTGAGCTTGATCTGATCGACCTGGCCGGCCTACAGGGGCAACTGCAGGAAGTAATGGAGGGTTGAGCGTGGGCGAAAAACTGAGAGCGGCCCGCAAGGCCGCAGGGCTGTCCCAGGTGGAGCTGGCCGAAAAAGTGGGTTGCCACCAAAAGGACATAGCACGCTGGGAGGCAGGCCGGGAACCCAAGGCCCTGACCCTCAAAAAGCTGGCCCAGGCGCTGGGCTGCAGCATGGACGACCTGGTATAACAGGAGGGAGAAACATGTGCGACAAACTATGTAGCGGCTGCAAACATTTTGAATATGACGAATACTGGTACCCGGACGACGAGGAAGAATACGGCGTATTCAATTGCAAAAAAGGAAATCTGGAGCATATAGGCTGGAACCAGCCACCGTGCGAAAAATTTGAAGAATAAAAGCGGGCCGGCCACCCCGGCCCTGCCGGTACACATAAAGAAAGCCCTGGCCAGTGCGCCAACACCGACCAGGGCAGCAACCTGAGAAGAACCACCAACCCAGGGAGCAAGAATATTATAGCTCCCTGGCTCATAAAGTCAAGGAGGAAAACAATGGACCCCTACAAGCCAAAATATAAAGCCCTGTATGACGCTATCGACACTATCGGAGAACTGCTGCAGCTGCTGGTCATTACGGCAGCGCTGGTGGCAATCTTTATATTAACAATCTGAAAAAGAGGAGCACCCGGGTGGCGGGCGCTCCTCTTATCATGTTTCTGCTATTTTGTCAACACGGCTCAAAACCCTGCTGTGACGCCGTTTCTGGTGATATTGACAATTTAGGAAAAGTGTGGTATATAATCCGTGGAGCATTGTTGCGCCTGCTGTGTGTGTGGTAGCCCGCGCCAGCGCAAAACCAAAGAGGACCGCCTGCTGGGCTGGTCCTCTTTTCTTTGTCTCATAAAGCCTATTGTGGCGGGCTTTATTTATCATATCTAACATGTGTGTCCGTGTGAACTTGACCACACATGATGGATATGGCGGGCATAAAATTAAACCCGCAGCTTTATATCCAAGTGTATTGGCGTTTCTTCTCCCTTTTTCGTGTGGCCATTATTGCCGGCGCGCTCCCTGCTGTAGGTGATACGCTCCACGCATGCCTTAATTAGTTTGTTCTTTTCTTTTGCGGGAGCGTCGGGGTCCTGCAGGGCCTCCAGGGCTGCCCGGAAATTTGTTACCTTTTCCTGCAGGTTTATCGGCTCTGGTATAGAATCCCTGGCAGTGCATAGGGCCTCCTGTACCTCTGTAATTTCCGCAACGGTCTGCCCATTCAACCGCTCAAATACGTGGGCTGGCATGCCGCCTTTTGTCTTTTCGTCCCATTGCTTCACCTCCAGCTCCTGCAGCTCCCGCAGGCGTTTCTCCAGGCGCCCCACGGTCTGCCGGTGAATTTCCGCGCTGTTATCGGTGCCTTTTTCTATCTTTATTTCAAAGTCCTCCACGGCCTCCTGCAGCACCTCTATGAGCTTGTTTAACACATCGGACATACGACAAGAGGCGTTGCCGCATTTACGCTGCTGGCTGCACAGAAAGCGCGGCTCACACATTTCCACGCCTTTGTTTTTGAACGGCCGCGCAGACATTACCCGGCCACATTTGCAGAACATGACACCGGCCAGCGGATTGAACCCGGCGGCGTTCTTTTTGTTGCGTGGAATTTTGCCCCGTATATCCTGCACACGGTCCCACAGCTCCCGGTCTATAATGGCCGGGTGTTTTCCGTCATATAGCAGGAAATCCTCAGCACGCGGCCGGCTGACAATAACCTCCCCGTCCTCTATCCTTTTAACGGTGGGGCGGTGATTCCAGCGAACCATGCCAATATAGTGGTGATTCCCCAGCATTGTGGTCATACATTCCCGGACCCATTCGCCGCCGCTGGGTGCAGGTATGTGCATATCGTTTAATTTGTCCGCTATGGCGGTGGTGCCGATTCCCTGGGCGTACATTTCAAAGATCATTTTTACGACCTCTGCCTGATCTGGTATAGGCTCCAGGGTGTGGCATTTGTTTTTTCCCTCTTTTAGCTCTATCTTCTTAAAACCATAGGGCGCTTTTTGGCCTATGAAATTTCCGTTTTGTACAGCCAATAGGCGGCCATTTTGCTGGATGCGTTTGTAATATTCCAGGTATTCATTACCGCGCATTAAAGCACGTTCAAACAATTCCCGGTCCCGGTCGTCCCTCAGATCGTAAGTATACTGCCTTGTTATAACGAGGGTGTTACTATAGCGGAAAAGCTCAACGATTCGGCCTATTTCCTTTAAGCTGCCGCGAGACAAACGCTCTGGCTCCACAACTAGGACCGCCTTTATTTTTGGCGATTCAATAAGACGCAGCAGCTCCAAAAAGCGCGGCCGGCTGTCTATTGTCTCACCAGAAACGACCTCCCGGAACCGACGGTTTTGCGCCGGCACCGGGCCCAGGCCTGGCAGGTTACGCTCCACCCATTCGTCCAGCATCTGCTCATGCTTTGCCAGTGTTTCGTCCACCGTGAGCAGCGGGTCGTCAGACTGCGATTTACGCAGGTAATACAGTATTTCGTCTGGTGTTAATGGTGGTAATTGCCACATATTTCTCCACTCCCCTATTTTTCTACAAAATTCGCTTTTCTGCTGTGATAATCTAATATGGAAACATTTACATGTGGCGGTAATAAATTGCCTGACTGTATAATGTTTTCAGACGGTTTCAAAAATAGAACACACGTTCCCGCCCTGGACATAGAAAGTGAGGCCATTGCCATGAAAAAAACACTACTTGACCAACTGCTCCAATACATAGAAAGACTGGACATTGACAAGCTGGACGAGAGCCAGCTATACGTCGCAATCGGTTTTATTAAGACACTTTTCGGCCTCCACGACTGACGCGCCCGCGTCAGTCTTTTTTGTTTTGTCTGCCAGAGACGCAACCAAAATGCGGACTGTGTAGCGGTCCAATTCTCCCAAGCGCAAATAATTGCGCATCATTTCCATAGCGTCCAGGTCCATGATCACCTGTGCCGCCAGGGCGCCCATGTCCTGCAGCTCCTCCGCGGGCTTTTCGTCCCATCCCATAAGGTAGGACGGTGTTGTGCCCAGGGCCTCCGCAAACTGTAAAATTTTAGATTGCGGCAGGTCAATCTCGCCCTTTTCGATTCTGGCAATAGACGACCTATCTGTATAGCCGGTCCTGCGGGCCAGCTCCTCCTGGGTCATTTTGGCCGCCTTGCGGCAGGCTTTGATATTTTCATACAGTTTCAATATGTGCTCACCTCCTCACGCCTACAATATAGCATTTACGTGATTCTAAATCAAGTTTATTTAACAAACGGTCTTGACAAATAAAATTATGTTAATATAATAAAAAATGTGAGCCAGGCTCACGAAACGAAATGACGAGGAGGTGAGCAGAACATGGCAAAACGCAAGGCAAATGTTATTACCAACGTGCCGGCACTGCAGGCTGCCATTAAGGCAGCGGACAAAAACCCTACCACTTTGGCAGCGGAATGGGGTATGTCTGTCCCTACATATTACAGCCGCACAGCCGGCGAAAGTGAATTTACCGCATCAGAAATTTGTGCCGCTATTGATTCTCTGCGACTGACCTGGGCCCAGGGCCGAGCTATTTTTTTGACCAAGAACGTGAGCTAAAATCACGAAACATAAGGAAAGAAACCAGGCCCGCCGATTTTGTGCAAAACGCTGAATTTTGCGGCTGACAAAATCAAAAAGTGAGGTACATACCATGGAAAGCAAAAAAAGCCCCGCCGTTATTGTGCGGGTAACCCGGCCAGAGCTGACCCAGGAAGAAAAGGCCCAGCGAATGGTCGAAATCAAACGAGCGGCCACCGGTCTGATCGTGGCAACAATGAGGAAACCGCAGCCGGCCGTCTGACCGTCTGCCGATAAATAACTGAATATTCAAAAATGGAGGTAACTGTATGAACTTAACCGCAATTATTATTACCGCTATGGTATGCACCACCCTGCTGCTTATCTACCGCATGGGCAAAGGTGACAAAAAGTGAAAATGTTTCACGTTAAACAATTTGGGCGTGACTATGTTTCACGTTAAACACTGAGGAGGCAAAACCATGAGCGAAAACCAGACAACCCAATACATAACCATTACCGTGGCGGAGTACCACTGCCTGACAAAGGCGGCCGCGCTGCTGGAGGTCGTGGCAAACGACCCCACGTTTAACCACGAAGCGGTGGCGGCTGTGGTGGCAACCATTGAGAAAATGCACCGCCCGGCAGAGGCAGGTGCAGAGGAATGAGCCAGGAACAAATGCACACCCAGGTGGCGGGCAATTTGCTCACTATTCCCGGCAGCATGTCAGACTGCCGCCTGGTGATCAAGGGCAGGCTGCCAGGTCTGAATGAATATACCAAGGCGTGCCGCACCAACCCGCACACCGGCAACGAAATGAAACGGCAGGCCCAGGAGCTGGTCATGTGGCATATTCTGAGCCAGCAGCGCGGCCGACGCTTTACAAAGCCTGTCTTTATCCTGTTTACATTCTATGAGCAGGACCGGCGCCGTGATCGTGACAACGTGAGCAGCTTTGCCCGCAAAGTAATCCAGGACGCCCTGGTAAAGTGCGGCACACTGCAGGACGACGGCTGGGACCAGGTGACCGGCTACCTGGACCGTTTCGAGGTAGACAAAGAAAACCCGCGCATTGTCGTGGAATTTATCGAGCAGGAGGTGGCACCGGCATGCAAAAAGCAACCCGGCAAGAACTTAAAGAAATAAAGGGCACCGTGCGGCAGGTGCTGCAAGATCACCCGACAGCCAGGAAAGACGACAACGCCCTGTATTACCTGGTCTGTAAACAACACGCCAGGCAGATAGGCGTGGACCTCCACGCGCTGCACTTCTCCACCGTATTCCTGGGCAACCCTTTGGGATTCCCGAAATATGAGAGCGTGGTGCGATTGCGCCGCATGGAGCAGCGGCAAAACCCGGACCTGCTGGACCCTGTGACAGCTGCCAACCGGGCCAAGAAAGAGGCCGACATGGTGGAGCTGGCCAGAAAGGGAGGGCTGCCGTCGTGATCAATCCAAACACATATTATACCGTCCAGGGCTGGATGATTAGCGAGCTGGGCCTAAAGGGCAACGCCCTGGCCGCGTATGCTATCATTTACGGATTTTCTCAGGATGGTGTCAGCGAGTATGCAGGCAGCGCCCGGTATTTGTGCGAGTGGCTAGGCTGCAGCCGCTCCACCATTATGGAAGTGCTCAAAAAGCTAACAGAGCGAGGCCTGCTGGTGAAACGTGATATTTACAAAAACGGTGTAATGTTTTGCACCTACACCACCACGGCAAGGGGGTGTCCGAAAATCGGACAGGGTGACCAAAAACCGGACACGGGGTGTCCGAATCCCGGACAGGGGGGTGACCGAATCCCGGACACGGGGTGTCCGAATCCCGGACATAATAAT
>UZAT01217906.1_pt1 | contig 26580 bp, 31 predicted proteins | sample 2160861 | NCBI WGS metagenome assembly UZAT01 (sample SAMEA5138306, study PRJEB28736) | viral metagenome | reverse complement strand
GAGATAGGACGCCCCATCCCAGAGGATTGTATTTATAGAGAGATTGCGTCGGGCGGTGAAGACATTTCTGACCGAGAGCAAATGCAAAAGGTACTAGCGCGGATCGAAGACCCTAACGTGGACGGAGTGGCATGCGCTGATCCTCAAAGACTTTCCAGAGGCAGCTTGACCGATTGCGATTTGCTGATTGACACCTTTAGGTACTCTAGGACACTGGTTATTACCCCGGTTATGACCTACGACCTTCAGAACAAAATGGAGCGTAGATTCTTCCAGGACGAACTCATGCGAGGTCGTGATTACCTTGAATATGTAAAAGAGGTGTTATATCGTGGCAGGTATCAAAGTGCCGCTAGAGGCTGTGTGGTCGGTCACCCACCATATGGGTACAACAAAATAAAGATAGGCAAGGATTGGACACTAGAGCCAAACGATAAGGCCGATATTGTGCGGATGATATTTAATTGGTACACCAAGGACTACAAAACGCCCGGACAAATAGCAGCCGAATTAAATCGCATGATGATTGCACCTCCCAAACACACGGAATGGGTAAAAGAATCCGTTCTTGTAATGCTTAAAAATGTACAGTATGATGGGAAAGTCATATTCGGCAGAAAGAAGCAAACCGTTGTTTTTGAAAATGGAAAAAAGGTCACCAAGCGGATAAAACAGAAGCCAGAGGATGTACTCATTGTCGAGGGCAAACACCCTGCTATTGTAGACCACGAAACATTCATGCTGGCACAGGAGAGGATCGAAGGACGTGGGTACCTCGCACCCAAGACACGGTCTCCCCTCACCAATATTTTTGCCGGGCTGTTTAGGTGTCCCGTTTGCGGATACGCCATGATTTATCATCGACGTTCGGGTAAGGGTAGCAACTTTTTCAACTGCAAGCGCTATTGTGGTAAAGCATTGTTGGAAAGAGATTTTATTCCCGCTGTTAAAACAGCATTACTGGAAGCACACCTCCCGGAACTTGAGGCAAAGCTGAAGAGCGGTGAGGGTGAGTCGTCCACCATCCAAAGACAGCTTATCGACCGCCTGGAGAAGCAGATGGCGGACTTTAAGAAGCAGGAGGCCAAGCAGTATGACCTACTAGAAACCGGCATATATTCAAACGAAGTGTTCCTAGAAAGAAATACCGCACTCAGAGAGAAAATAGCATTGTGCTTCCAGCAGCTTGAAGAGGCGAAGAAGAACCTTCCGCAAGCCATCGACTATGAAGAAAAGATAATGAGCCTAAAAGCAGCCATCAACATCATAGACGATGATACCGCAACGCCAGAGCAAAAAAATAAGCTCTTGAAGGCCATAATCAAGAACATTGACTATGTATCCGACAAGAACCAGCCGAAGGGAACTAACGATTTTAAATTGAGCATAACGCTCAATATTTAATTTTGCTCACATGACCTATCTAGTGTGTTCGTATTTATCCGCACACACTAGATAGTACATATCTCACAAACCTGCATTTATCAATACTTTAGCAAAGAATTTCCTAAAAAGCAAGGGGCATCCAAACGGATGCCCCATCTTTTATTCAGCAGCTTTCTTATTGTACTGTGCAGAGCTGATGCCCAGCACCACACCAAGGAAGGTAACCACAGCGGTAATCGTACCGCAAATCTGCTCCGCATAAGGGAATCCCCAAATACCTGCCAGGGCAAAGTACAGGGTGCCAATTGCAGGCAGAACCACCATGGTGATCCACTTCAGCACATCATACACTTTGTTGCTCATAAGTTTTCCTCCTTAATGATTGGGATGTTCCAAATCTTCCAGACGATGATTGATAACCTTGATCTGCTCTTCTACAACAGGCATCCGCTGGGCAAAGTTGTTATGGAGTCTGACTTCTCTGGTCAGCTCCTCCAGCTTCGTATCCGTCACAGCCTGGGTTATCTTCATGGCAGCCTCATTCTTCTTGGCTGTAGTCAAGCAAGTGACAACCACACCTGCCAGTGAAAGTCCACCAGTGATCAGAGCCACAACTATAGCCTCACCCATAGGTAACCCTCCTTACTTCATGCCCATCAGTGCTGCCCAGGTTGCAGGGCCACAGACACCATCGACATCGAGTTTCTTTTTCTCCTGGTACTTTTTCAGTGCAGCAAGGGTAGCGGGGCCGAAGTCACCATCAGCACCGGATGAGCCACAGCTACACCCATTGCCTGCCAGCAGGATCTGCATGGCCTTAACTACGTTACCTTTGTCACCTTTGCGGAGAATTTTGATTTCCACGGTACATACCTCCTTTTTGGTCTCTACCTTTACGGGTTCTTCCTTTTTGGTTTCAGTATTAGCAGGAGCATCAACCGTTACTTTTTTGATGCCAAAATGTTCAGCAATAACCTTTGCTTCAGCCTTTGCCATTTTTTTAAGGTTGCCGTCTTCCAACAGCCACTTAGTTGCGCTAGTGTTGGTATGGAAAGAGTGCTCCAAAATCATTCCCATGGTGCCAACAGATGCAGCACCTTTCAGGACACCATAATATTCGCCGTTGCTGCCTCTTTTGGTCATAATTCGGCCAGCCTGCTTGGTACCCATGGTATCTGCAATGCAATCAGCAAACTTCCTGCCAAGGGCATGACCCTTGCCGTCTAGCATAACGATAACCAAGGGATAGTCCACGTCGTCTCTCACCTTGCTATCGAGCGCATTGGAATGAAGGGAAAGGAACAGCTTGCAGCCTTTGGACTTCTTACCGCGGGCAGAAAGGCCTAAGTCTTTGTTCTGCACTGTTCGTGTGGTAATGACCTCGAAACCAAGGCTCTCCAGCTCAGTTTTCAGTAGCAGGTGCAGCTTCCAAGTCATTTCAGACTCATAATATGATTTAACCGCAGGACTACGATTGTACTTGCCATAATGTCCTGCGTCCAGACAGATTTTGATTGCCATAATGGTTTCCTCCTTTATGCTGTTCGTTTCCATACATATACTGCTAGATAGGGTGGCATATTGTTGTGCGCTTGACCGCCACCAGTCGGGTCGGGAGAATATGTGCGGCTTTTACCTTCTGCACCCAGCGTTTTATAGTTACCAGAACCGTCAACAACAGCAGCCCAGCCTTTTGCCATGTGGGTATGGCTCGGCATTTCATCAACGGTCAGCGTATGCGTTGCTTCGCCGCCCGTGCTGCCTGCCGCATAGGTATTACCAGCCGCCAGCAGGAAGGTGTCCTTGACTTGCTCCCATGTGCCGAAGCCGAATAGGGTTGCCGGATTTGTGGAAACAGTTGAAAGGTAAATTGCTCCAACAGGATAAACTGCCTTGAAGATTTCCAACTTGTCGGCTGGTGTCCAATAGTCCGTTCCTCTCTGCGGTGTGTAGCCATCTTGACCAGGCTGACCATTTGCGCCAGGTTCTCCAGGATCACCTTTGTCACCCTGGTCGCCTTTCGGGCCTTGGATGCCTTGCACACCTTGAATACCCTGCTCACCTTGTGGGCCTTGAACGCCTTGGATGCCTTGGGGGCCTTGAACACCCTCTGCACCGGATAAGTCCGTTATGTACTCATATTCGGTGTTACCTTTGATGAATAACTTTGCATTATCTTCATCATCGACATTGCCAGTATCAATAACGATAAAGCCGCCGATGGGTACACCATCCGAAGAATATCCCAGGTGGGCTGCATTGACAGAGGGGTATACTTTGGAGATATAGAACGGGTCACCCTTTTCACCACGGGGACCTTGCTCACCTTGGATTCCCTGGGGGCCTTGTTCGCCTTGAATGCCTTGAATACCTTGTATTCCTTGTTCACCTTGGGGACCGCGTTCTCCCTGTTCACCGGCTTTACCATCAGCACCAGGCTCACCCTGGGGGCCAGCCTCGCCTGGGTCGCCTTTATCACCTTTGGGGCCTTGCTGGCCTGGTTCGCCAGGGTCGCCCTTGTCACCCTTCTCACCCTTTTCACCAGGCTCTCCTCTTTCGCCGGGGTCGCCTTTAGGGCCTTGAGTGCCATAGGCAGCAGATAGGTCGCCCTCCAGTTCAGCGGCAGCGCCTACTTCACCAGACAGTTCCTCGGCTGAGGAGACCTCACCAGTCAGCTCTGCGGCGCTGGATACCTCGCCCGTGATTTCCTGAGCTGCGGTGGCGGATCCGGTGAGCACCTGCCCACCGTCCACCATACCAGTGACTTGCCCGCCTGTCTGGATTGCTCCAGAAATCATGGCTTCATTCATGCCACATCACCGCCCTCGGGGAAGAGTCTGAAGATTTTCTCACCAGCCTCATCGTAGCCGATAATCGTCTGGGGCGCTGTGTCGGGGTTCACTACGATCTCGTACCAGTAATCAACGGGTTTGCTGATGATCTCGTCCAAGCGGGTATCATCAGCGGTAAGACTGATGGTAACGGAGGTAGCCTCCGCCTCGACGACAGCATCCTTCTGGATTACGACGCAGGAACACTCTTTCTTTTTGAATACTGCGAAGCGAACCACGTCGCCAGACTTAAAGGTGTATGCTTCGCCGTTCTGCAATCTTGCCGCGACGACAATATCAGCGATGTCGCCACGGGTAACGCAGATTGTTTTGTCGTTTAGGATCTTAAACATAGTCAGCCTCCTTTATGTTTATCCGTTCAGTTCTAGGACATAGACCATCATGCCCATCAGAACTGCGCCAGCGTTTGCTGCTCGGATGATGCGCTTGCCAAGGGAAACGATATGCGCCCCGGCTTCTTTCGCCAGTTCTACCTCATGGGGTTCAAAACCACGCTCGGGGCCGATGAAAACAATAACACTTTTCGCACCCTTGCATTCTGCAAGTGCTTTTGCAGTACACAAGGGGTCATGCTCGTTTTCATAAGCAAAGATAGCAATGTCATAATCAGCAATCAGTTTCACCGCATCTGCGAAGTCCATAGTCTCATGCAGGATTGGTGTCACCTCTCGCAGACTATTCCGCACGAATCTTTTTAACCAGCGTTCATATAACCTTCTAGTATCTTCTTCCCTTGCAGGCTGTCTCAGTTTTAACATCCGTTCAGTTCTGACGGGGATCACATCCGTGATCCCCATTTCTGCAAAAGACACTAGGGCGGTTTCCATATTCGGCTTGTGTAAAATACTTTGGCAAATCGTGACTTTTACGGGAAGTTCATGTGTCATTTATTGCACCTCGGGGAAGTAGATTGTTGCGCTTTCCAAGTCTTCCTCACCTTCCCATATTGCGCTATGGGTTTGGGAAAATGCTTCAAACACCACATACACACCTACAGAGTGATCGGTTTCGTCGGTGTTTACGAGCAAATGGGGAATGTCAAGCTCCAAACTGGATTCAAAAGACGGAATATTGCGGAAGTAAATAGCATATCGCCTACCATCGCCCAGATAGTCAACAACCTCTGGTTCGTCCAGAGTACACGATGCTTCACCAGGGAAAAATGCGTACATATCGCATCTTTGCATCTGCAATAAAGTGGGAACTTGACTATCTACCAAACGACCTTCACATGTTTCGTCAAAGGGCATGTCCGCACTTTCACCATAGTTATCCTCATTGTACACATCCACCTCATATGCGTCTGCCGGTAAATAGATATCCTCACCGCCGCCAGAGTCACCGCTTTGGGGTGCTTGGAATGTGAGTGTGCCGCCTTGGAAATCGGAGTGACTAGCTTCGAGCGCATTATTGAAAGTTTCAATTAAACCGTCAAAATTTACACACACACCCTCACCTGTAGTTATCACATAAAGGTGATAGCCATCATACCAATGCTCGTAATCATCGTTATATGCATATACTTTCTCAAAGCGAACAAGATAATTGATACCAACTTCATCGGGGGATTCCTCGATTATTGGTGAATGGAATTTGACATTTTCGCCACCAATAGTGCATACCATAGAGCAACCTTCCATTTGCTCCATTGTCGGAACTCGTCTGGTTGGGTCTACCTCGTAAAATTTTTCGTCGCCTACCATCCAAGCCGAATTGTTGATATATTCGTTCTTGTTTTTTAGAACGATTGCAAAATCGCCAGTAGCACCACCAGAGCCACCGCCGCCACTTTCGATAAGGGCTTTCAGAGCAAGGATGGCACCCTTAATAGTTCCGTCACCGATACCGCTAATATCAGCAGTTCCGATGCTATCGTGAGCCGCCGCAATACCGTCCTGAATATGATCCAGCAGGTCTTTGTTCAGCGGTGTTTCTCCGTCGACTAATACTCTTTTTTCATAAGCCATATAATCACCTCTTATTGTTTACCGAGAATTGTCTTGCCAAGGATGGCCTTTCCAAGGATAGCGGGTGTATAATCATCAACCATAACATCTGCGCCCTTGGTGAACTCACCAGAGCCAGCATTGGTGAAGAACCGCTTGCTGACAGTATCATACATACCGATAACGCCATCAGCTTTGCGGTAACAAGGGATCATATCTCGGACAAGTACACCACCATCCCACATCTTCCAGCTATACATACGGGTGTATTTGCAATACTCGTGTACCGTGGTATCTCGGTTAGTTGCAAATAGACCAATGTTAACACCGTTCACGATTGTGCCGGTATAAGCCGATGTTGCAGTATCACCGTTTACCACACGGGTTAATGTTCCGTTTAGGATGGTTACAGTAAGCGTGTTCTTTTCTCCAGCCACGATACCGGAATATTTACAAGTATCGCCAGACCTTGCTACGGAGATCGAAAGATTACCATAACCGGGATGATAAATGTTTCCGGTGAATCGGTTGCCTTTTGTACTGTCGTAATTCACAAGGGTAGCAGCAAAAAGACAAGCAGACCTTTCTTGGGAAGTTTCAACCCACTCGCACTCATAAACTACATTGTCAGATTGAGGTGTGATGCCCGTATTGATCCACTGCGTACCAGATACACCGATCCATTCGACACGCTGATACTCATCCGCGAACTCCGGCAGTTTTCTCCAAAGTATCGTTGCGCCGCAAGATATGCTTTCGACGATTCCTTCTGGAATGGCGATAGATTGAACCTTAGAAAAGTCAATCATTTAACCACCACCTGCTTCGTCACGGTGCTTCCGTCTTCGAGTTGAAAAGTCCACTCATCGGTGTGGTAGGGAGTTGTAACCTTTTCGGGGTTAAAAGGTGTGGTCACCAGGGTTCCGTAGATCTTTTTACTATCGGAAACTACTTCCACCATCTTTGCCGGGATGGTGTAGTCATTCTGAGGCTTTTGACCGATAACATACACAGTGACCTTACCACCATCGTTCTCAGTAACGAACGTAATGTCTTTCTCATAGAAGATGTCGATTTGCTCCAAACTCGGGGTCAAATTCACCTGGCTCTTTGCGGTGACTCCGGGGACGGATACAACCTGAGAATAGCGGTTATCGCCATCAACCCAAGCCGATGCTGACAAGGTGATATTTACTTCGGGAACGGGAGTAGCCACTTTATAAGTGACTCCGTTCACCGTAAGGGTCTTCAAAATAGCCATATGGCATCTCCTCCTTACTTAGTTCTTTTCCACATGTACACCGTGAGGTACGGAGGCATGTTGTTATGTGCTTCCCCACCGCCGGTATTGTCGGTCGAACTTTCGCCTCGCGATCCCGCACCACCAGTCGCACCCGCTATATACGCGGTTGTTTTGGAAACTGAACCACCCTCAGTACCGACGACGTGACCGTGATACGGTATTTCGTCAATTGTCAATGTATGTGTAGCAGAACCACCAGTCCCACCGGCGGCATAGGTACTACCAGCCGCGAGAAGGAATCTGTCCTGGATGCGTTCCCATGTGCCACCAAAGAAAGACTGAGGGCTCGTATTGTTGGTGCTCATATAGATGCTGCCTACGGGATAAATCAGATCAATCAATGTTTTAGTGCCAATCGTGACACCACCCGTGAAGTACGCAGGCATCGCACAGTCAAATCCATCTCGAGTACCGACCTTACCGAAAGCGATACCCCTACCTGTATAGTAGTAGTCCATCAAAGTATACGCTATGGGGATCGTAGCAGCTTTCGTAGTACTGGATAGTTTGTCAGTAACGGTTACTTCAATGTTGTGCATCGAAGTAACATCGCAGTCCAAAGGATCCGAGGTAAAGCTTGTACCACTGCCGGTCAAAGTACCACCAGAATGCACAATTTTATATGTGGCGCTGTTCCTACCATTGAGGCTGGAGATCGTCGAAGTAACCTCAATCCTCATGTAGGCGCCTTCTTGATCCGCCGCGCCACTAGAATTACATCGGTATGCTTTCACAGATACGAAAGGCTTGGAGTATTCTAGCACCGTGATGTCCGTACTGACCGGGCCGCTAGACCGGGACCGACCATCGGTTACGGCCGCTGTTACAGGCAGGATGCCATTACCTTGTATCTCGCTGGTGATTACAGTTTCAATACTGTAATGATTGTAATCCTTGCCCTCAAAGGTGACTGTATAAGCCTTGATAGTTGATCCATATGCCAATGTGGCTGCGGCCGCAATCCTTAAATTACTGTAACCCTGTACGTACGCTCCGTAGATGTCCTTGTAACCAGCCGCATCTGTAATATCCAGCGTAAGTGAAGGTATTACACTACTGGGAATATCCATGGTGACTGTGGTGGTATTTTCACCTACCTTTGTGCCTTCACTATAGGAGGTTACGGTGAAAGTGACATTTACCGTTAGCCCGGAGGTATTATGGGCAGCCAATGCAACGACGTTGCCATTGGTGGTATCCCATATCACACTCGCCGCCGTGGATCCAGACTTGACGGTTCCGCTGGCAGCACCACACCGGTATGTGATGGTATCGGTAAAACTCGTATTGTACCGAGTTAGGCTTAGTGTTAACGGCGTACCCAACGTACCATTCGAAGCAGAAATCTCAGACGCGGCCGGGTCAACATCCATGCTGTAAGAATACGTAGCACTTCTGGAACTTCCCAGGCCAGAGTACACCTTGAAAGAAACCGGGGTAGTACCGGAACTCTTGTTCGACACCGTGTACCAAGGAGAAGTATAGACAATCGCACTAGACCACTGGCGAGGCGTTGCGGCTTTCAACGTGGTAGTTACTACTAAAGTACTGCCAATACTCAACTGCAAGTTAATGGGGTAACCGAAATAACTAAGACCTGTAACCGGATGAACGGTAATTTGTGCGCGATATTGCATATCTGCACCAGAACGCTGCTTCTCATAAGCAAAACTTAATTGAATATTAGGATTCGCATCTGTCCATCTAATTGTGTCTAATGAAGTCACTTAGTTCACCACCTTCTTAAAACTGAGGTTACCATTCGCGCCGGGAGTAAAACCAAACTTACCTATTCGCAACTGAGTCAGGAATTCACCCTCGGTAATATACAGCACATCGTCGGAGATATATGCGACTTCAGGATAGCCTGTTACGTTTCGGACAAACGATATCTGGTCATTCTTCAGAATAAGCATGATATCGCTGGAGGCTCTACCCAAAATGATGTTTCCATCTTCGAAACGGATATGAGCAGTTCGCTCGTTGTACTTAGTCTGAAGGTCTTCATTAACATCAGCGATGTTACCTCTTACCTCACCAAACTTGAAGTCAAAACTACTCTCAGTCTGCGAGAATCGAGTGCCAACGGTCACGTCGTATTTATCGATAGCCTCTTTGATTTTGTCACCAACGAAGCTGTCCAGACCGTCTGTAGTTGCGATCAATGTTGCAACCTTACCCTCGAGATCCTTGTTCTCAATCTCAAGGCCTTCGACGCTCTTCTTAATGGACAGGATCTTACCAGTCAAATTGGAGTACTTCTCAGAAGACACGGCGACGTTACTGCCGTAGGACTTGTCGCCGGTGCTGGTAATGGTAGTACCACCTGGAGCAACAGAAACCTTCATTACATAGCTTGTAAAAGCGTTGCCATTGGAATCCGTCACATTGATGATGTCACCGGCGCGAACTTTAATGCTTCTAGGGATCGTAACAGAAAACGGAACATAGGTGATATCTTTAAGCCACTCATAAAGATCAGCAGCAATCAGACTTACCACCGCTGTATCCAACCCACCTAAAATCATATTTTCGGATATGGTGAAGCAGTTTCCATCGGCCTCGGTGGGATAGATAATACCCACATCGTCTTCCGAATGATTGATCTGTACCCGCTCGATGAGATCAGTAGTATAATTCTCGTAGTTCAGACTGCCCTGTAAATAAGGCAATGTCTCGTATGCCGCAAATGTCACGCCCGTTTCCCTAGTCAGCACAGCCAGGTTTCGTGCTTCCATAGTGACATTGCCTTCGCCATCATCAATTACGGTGATGTCATCCGATAAGATGGAGAGGTTGCCCTGACCGTCATCAGTAACGGTAAGATTGTTTCCGTAGGATTTGCTGGGGTAAATAGTAATATTCGAGGCATCTTCGTACCAGGAAAACTCCAGTAAACCATCCTCATTTGCCCTGATAAATCTACCCGCAATTGAGGCCGCCCACATAAGGATCTGCCGGCAGGTTAGATTATCGGCATAGAATGCGTTTACGGACAGGTCCGCATGAAGGAAATCCGTAGTGGCCAATGTTACTCCACAATAAGAACAGGCATACGTTACCAAGGCCGAAAGAGTCATAGGGAATAACGCCTGGTTCTCTCGCAACCACCCGGAGAAAATTGTTTCTGTCTTTACTATATTGTCGTAGGCAGAGAACTTCATGCTGGTTCTCGTTGCTACGGTAGGTTTCTCAACGTTAAATACACCGATCTTCTTCTCTGCATCATCTTCAATAATGTAGTAAGTAAGAATCTCATCCTGCTGGATGTTTGCGGTGTTCAGAATCTCCACAGTAAGTTCAGATGCAGTAGCATCACCTACTGTGAGGTTAGTAGTACTATTGACTTCCTCTGTATATTCACAAGAAATGATGACAGAGGAGTCGATGATACTGCCATCACTTCGCACAAGCTTGTTTCTTAACATTCATCGACCCCTCCTTTTACATCTCGATAGCGTTGATACTGACATCTGTGTAGATGTCCTCACCGAGAGCAGCACTATAGTAGTTATAGGAACTCTCGGAAGAATAAGCTTTCATGGTTTGCACCTTGCCTCTGTCCTTGAAAGTAAGAGTGAACTCTTTACCTTGCATCAGACCCATGACGTAGTCCATTTCACTGCCGGTCAGAACCTTCCACTGTAAATGAACCTTGCGGATATCTCGTCTGATCCAGTCGATGTGCATGATGCCATCTTCAGTACGACCAGACGAGGACCCAGCCAAGTTAGTGTGGCTTACCTGAATGCCGGCGGAAGGGACGTAAAGAGGTTTATCATTGACCTTCCATGTGCCGGTAGTATCCAATTTAGCCATCTTTACGCACCTCCCAATAACGGGCTACGACCCGTTCTCATTGTTTCCTGTCTGTTGCGACCTACGATCACTTCAAACAGCACCTTGTCATTGACCTTCGCCTCTACAACCTGGTTGCTACCAGATTCAGCCATTGCTTGACTGAATGCCCGATAGACACCCTGAGAAACAGATTCCACGATCTGGTCGTTGTTAGCAACAGCAGTTCTGCCGCCGATAGTACCGACCAATTCTGGGCCTGCCTCTCGTGCGACGAAGACCTCACCAGGCATGGGGAAACCACCCTGGGCATAATACTTGACGCTGAACTTAGGAATAGAGACGGTATTCGCACCACCAGAGGACTGCCACTTGACAGTAACGGTAGGCAGTTTGATCTTCAGTTTAGCTGTGAGATCACCGATCCAACTCTGAACAGAGGTCCACCCGCTCTTAGCAAGCTTTACACCGACAGTAATGGTATATCCGATTGTACCGGAGGCTTTACCGTCAGCACCGATCTTCGCATTTAGACCACTCATAGTAGAATTAAACTGAGCCATCAGACTATCAGCGTCCTGGAGAACAGGGACGATCTCTTCCAAGCTGTCAACCAGCTTTACCATTTCGTCATACTGCTTATCGATTTCCTTCGTCAACGTTTTGATCGGGTTGCCGGTAAAGAAACCAATAACCTTATTGACAGTGGTTGCAATGCCAGATATAGTACTTGTCGCAGTGAAGATGATGATCTGATCGACAAAATCTATCATAAAGTCAGTGAAGTCCTTCATGTTGTCAGTCAGACCAGGGAGAATCCTAGAAAGATCATTAAGTGCCGGGTGCAGGTCATCCGTCAGCTGGTCAGCGACTTCGATTAGGCTATCCGTGAAGACAATAAATGCTGCGGTAAGTTCGACCAGCAATGCCGTACCCAAACCGATTGCCAGAGGTAGCGCACCTGCAGTAGCCACAGTGGCCGCACCAAGTGCAGCGGTGACCACGCCGATACCGACAAGCAATGCCGTACCGAGACCAATTGCCTTAGCGATGTCTTCTCCGTTCTTGAGTACGGGATCCCACGCTTTTCCAATCTCATCGAGGCCCTTACCAATGACCCAGATCTCAACAACAAACAGAGCAGCTGCTACACCCAATTCTGCAAGAATCGCAATGCCAATGCCAATCTGACCGGCCATAGTTCCACCAAGGGTGCCAAGAAGAGCAGTAGCGACACCAACAGCAACTAGGATTCCAGTGCCTAGACCAAGCGCAATGAGGACGGTATTGCCGTTTGCAATTACGGGTTCCCATGCGAGGCCAACCTGCTCAAGTTCCAAACCGAGCACCCAGATAGCACCTACGATCAGAGCAGCCGCAGCAGCGACTTCCGCAATGATTACAATACCCAGGGCCAGATCCTTTACAAGGGTGGTAAGTTTTGTGGTAAGACCCGACGTAGCGGTACTTACGGAACTTGTAGCAGTAGCAACTTCTGTCACAGCACTTGTCGCCGCGGTAGTATCGACAGTGTCCTTAATAGCCTTCAGTTTACCCAGTGCAACTGCAATACCACCAATGACCTGGATTGCACCAATGGCGAGAGTAGCTTTATCGACACCACTCCAGTCACCCGCCTTGATAGCTTCCCAGTTAGATGCAATTTCAGTGATAATTGCTGTTGCGCCTTGGAATGCGACAAGTCCACCAACCGCTTGCCACTCACGGGAAAGTGCAGCGACTCCGATTGCAAGGTTCGTCATACCACGGATAGCAGTGTTGACATTCTCCCAACTGATGCCATTCTTGGACATATCCTCAATGGCAACGACGATCTCGCCGATACCCTGAATAACCTTCAATACGCCGCCGATTTTCACGTTACCTAGCATAAAGAAAGCATCGCCGATAGCACCGGCAAACTCACTGATCATACCAGCAACGTTATGGAATGTAGGACCATTTTGCAAGAAGTCCTTGACGTACTTACTGAGTTCGTTGAGATCTGACAGAAAACCAGCCAAGCCGACGAAACCAAGTCCCCAAGTGAAACCCTTCAGCTTTGACAATTTATCAAGAGCCGTGACAACTCCCTGGGAAATCTTCCATGCCGCAAAACCTGCTGCGATGGCAGCTACATCTCCGACAATCTCGCCTAGTCTACCTTGGAACAGGTCACTCCAAGAGTTAATCTCATCCGCGATACCGAGCCACTCTTTGATCTTCTCAGTGATCTCATTGATCCGCTTATTGGTGGCTTCGCCAATGAAGTCATAGGTAGGAAGTTCAAAATCAAAGCCTCCACCACCTCCGACTCCGCCTGCTCCACCGCCGCCTCCAGCAGAGGAAGGATCGGGCAGAACGTTCAGTTCATCAATACCAAGTAGGATCTTCTTGAGGTCCTTTGCCTTCTTAGAAGCACCGCCGAGACCGTCAGAAACATCGCCCACAGCACTACCTAAGTTAGATGCTCCAGCACTCGCATCGCCGAAATCCACTTTCAGTTCAACACCAAACAGAGATGCAATCGCCTGCGCCAGCATGATAATCACCTTTACCACAGCAATCGCAACCGGGAGAACCGCGTTAAGAACCGGGATAAACAGATTACCAAACGCTCTTGCGGCCTGGGTCACCTGTGCTTGCAGAACTCTCAACTGGTTTGCGGGCTCAGTCAGAGTACGAGACATGTCGCCCTGTACTTGCATGACCTGAGTCATAATCGCATAGTAGCGAAGTTCGGCCTTTTCCGCCTGCGTCATGCTGGCTACCGTTTTGTCGATACCGAGTTTCAGTGCTTCCGCTTGTAATTTAGCTTGAGAGAGGTCGTAACCAAGGTTACGTAACGGCTCCAATTCGCCGGCAAAACCAGACTTCACCTTCTGCATGGCTTCCTCTACAGAAATGTTGTAGAAGGAAGAAAGGTCATAACCCAACTGAGTCAACTGCTTAGACATGATGTTTGCTCTGTCGCTGACAACGCCAAAGCCTGTAGCAAGTGTCATGAAAACACCTTGACTTCTCATCCACTCGGACGGATCAATACCCATGACATCGCCAATCTCTTTGGCATCCGTTGCCGCTGACTCGGCGTATTCACCCATAGACACCTTAAACAGGTTCATATTTTCGATATAATCGTTGGATTCCTTCATCAACGAAGCGAAAAATCTGCCTACCTTACGCAAAGCTGCAACAGCATATGTGACGGATGCTGCCAAGTTAACAAAAGACTTAGAAGAAGCCTTGTTGGCAGTAGGAACACCAGAACTAGCCGAAATATATTTCTGGATCTTCTGAGGGAACGCCGAGAAACCGTTCGCAACCTTCTGCATCTCATCCGCAAGAGGACGCATAGCATTGGCCACTTCCCGAATCTTGGAAGCAAAGGATGCCATGTCCAACTTATTCAACTCAGCAAATACTTCAGGAAGCTTTTTGATATTGTCAATAAGCGTACCCAACCCGCCTTTTCCGAGATTGGAAAGAGGCTCCATAGCGGTATACAGATTGGTAATCGAACTGTAATCCGTTGTGCTGTTCATGACAGCATTGTTGATCGCAGTAATCTGGTTTGCGATATTGGAGGATATCTTGAAATTACTGACCTTGGAGACGGCCGACAGACCACTTGCAAGATCCTTCAGCTTTTGACCAGAACCACTAAGCGTGTTGACAGCATTGCTGATTTTCTGTAACGGATTAGCAACCGCCCGTAATCCGCTGCCGCCTTGTGCGGCGATTTTCAACCTACCGAGAGTTTCAATTAGTGAGTCAATGCTTTGTTCTGCACTTCGGGCATCACCAGTAATTTGTAATTCCAAAGCTTCAACATCAGCCATAACACTCACATCCTCTCTTATTTAGATTCGAAACGTTTATTGATCTTAGCCATCTTACCCAGCATATATTGCTTTGCCTTCTCACGCTCACGTTTCTGCTTCAATTCCTTCTCTGCCTCACGATCCTTGTTGGTGATCGAGTAAGGATGATCAGGATATGGAGTAGCTTTCGTTCCACGCTTTGCAAAAGCATGGAATATGGGAGAAACATCGCACAAAGCCTCGTAGAAATACATGCCTTGCAGCCACAACTCCTCGTTCTTACGCTTCTGCCTCATTTCTTCGGCTTTGCGATAATAATGAGCCAACATGGGATCCTCATCCCAGTACTGCTCGGGAGTCATACCGATCGACAGGTAAAATGGGAAAACCTCATAAAACGTTTTAGTGTAACTTTTAGAAGAGGGGACGGATGACCCGTCCCCTTCGACGGACGCAGAGGAAGTTACCAACTCTGAGTCCAGGTTAAATTTTCCGAAGACTCAGCAGGCTCATCGATCAACGCCAGGATAGGCTCGTTGTACATTTCGGCCAACTTGCCGATCAGTTCACCCTTGTTGGTCATCTTGGCATAGATCTCATCAATCACCTCAGGTTTGGTGAATCTGTGATGAGCCAGAAAAGCACCGGCGAACAACTGGGGCAGCATGAGCATGGGCTTGGTCTTGATGTCTTCCGCGACAAAGCCGGTCTTCTCCATCTGCTCGACAGTTCTGCGAGTGTACTCCAGAGTGTATTTGGTTCCCTTGTAATCGAAGTTAAGCTGCTTACTCATAATTAGTCTCCTTCATAAATTAGGCATCTTCGCCCAGAGTAATGGGGGTAGAAGCGGCAATGCTGACGGTCATGTTTACGACCTCATTGACACCACCACCGTTAACGAATACGGACAACTGACCCTTGAACTCGAACTTGCCGTCCTCACCGGTGGGAGTAGCAACGCCGCCAGACTCAGTACCACCCAGCCATACAGCAAAGTCCAGGTCCTCGCCTTCCATTGCCTTCAGTCTGGTGTAATCTTCCTTGGTGTAATTGCACTCGAATTCAAGTGCGTCCAGGGACTGAATGCCCAAAATGTTGGTCGTCATGCTGTCGGAAAGAGTCGTGGTCTCTAACAGCTCGGGAGCACCACCCAGGTCGGGGAAGGACTTAATGTCAACCAACTTTTCCCATGCAGCAGCATTCTTATGCATCAGGAAAGACTTATAAGTAGAAATGGCCATAATAATTACCTCCTAAAAATTTTGTGGTCAGAGGAAACGGTCGCCCGGTACCGACCAACCATACGATAAATGGTAGAATCGTACTCATTCGGAACAGGGGTGAGAGTGACTCTCTCGAAACCCATTGCGATCATTTCCGTATCGATGAGTGCCATGATTTGCTTGCACTCAGTTTTCTTGCCGGTTTTCTTGTTGGAATAGACATTCGCCTCGTACATCACGTCGGCGTGATTCTCATTGGAGCCACTATCCACAGTAGATCCACGGGTTGAATTATCCATTTCCATCAAAGATGAGGCAGGAAAGGAAGATGGGGATCTCACATATTCACCCACCATAAAGATGTTCGGAAATTGCTCACGAACTCGTTTTGCAACTCGGTCAAACACCTCATTCTCGATGTCGATCATCCGAACACCTCCTTCGCAATTTGCGTAATTTTGCTTCGCATTTCTTCACTCGCGTACCACATCGGCATTGCCGCCGGGTTACCATGAGTGAAGACCTTCTCTCCCGCTTCGTCACGGAAGACCCATGTGTTCTGTTTACCTTTGCCCTGTCCATATTCACCGATCCCCACAATGCCCGCCGGTCTGAGATCAGGATAAGGCTCCCCTGGGTTATGATAAACACCCGCACCAAACTCGATAAATGCTACGGCGTGACCTTCTGCCACAATGGCGTAACCATTATCGATGGGCTTCAAAGTTACATGTGAATCATTCACACCGTCATATATTGCCGTTGTGAATCTTATTGATGCCTCTCTCAAACCGATGTCAGCTAGTTTCCCCAGCATTTTGTTTTTCTTCTGGTCAAGGGACGCTTTGAAAGATTTCAACTCTGCAATGCCATCCTTAATGCTAGAGGTACTCAACGTCATCTTAATGATCTTAGACACGGACATTCACCTTGCTTACTGCGATAGATACGCTGTTAAGACTGGTTGCAACCTGCTTCACAATGTAATCATGCGGGTCTTTAGTACTTCCATCTGTCTGGATCGTAGGGGGAGTTTCGATCCAGAGTATAGAAGACTCTTTAATGGGAAATTTGGGGTCATCGATAAGGATGACTCGGTCATAATTCACATCATCGCCAAACTGACGGGTGGTAGCTTCACCTCGTGCAGCGGAGACATTCGCCTTCACTGCAATAGGGTTCTCATATGAAATTTCATACTCGCCCGTCAGATTACCGTACTCATCCTTGATAGGGGTTTTGTCACGGTAATTGGCATAATGAATGAGAACTTTGTTGCGGACCAACGCTCTCATCGAATCACCCCCGCCATAGGAGTGACCGCACTGAGCATAGCCGGGGGAACATCAGCACTGCCATATGTTCTGGCGATGCCGTTCTCGCTATGAATCAGCTGACCTTCCGCGCCTCGCTTATTCAGTAAATACGCTGCAATTTCACATTGCAGGTACTCATATCGAGCGGGGACTTCGGTTTCATCTGTACCATAGGGATATGCCCGATTGATAATCTTGTGACCCGCGATATTGAGGTAGGCGAGCAACACCTCCTCAGTATCGGACTCACCAACCATAGCTTTAAGCAGCTCTAACTTATCCTCTTGAGTCATGTTGCTCACCTCCAGTTATGTGCAATTAAGCATTCAGAGTGATCTTAACGACCTTGGTTGCATCGGTCAGAGCAGCCAGGTAGTACTTACGGCTCCAGATGCTGTTCTTACGGATGTTAGCATCACGCTCCTGCTCGATCTCTACACCCTTCTTGTTGAACAGGGTGACAGCATCGCGGGTAGCCATGATGATCTCACCGGGGGTAGCATCCTTCTTCAGGTGCAGGTGAGTGCCACAGCCAACGGTACCGACATAACCGTTCTTGGAGAACTCAGATACGTACTTCAGGTCGTCCTTCAGAGCCTTGCGGATCTTTGCCATATCCTCGGGGCAAACGAAAGCGAAGGTGTCAGGCTCATTCTCGACGTTCAGCTTTGCCATAGCGTCGACGAATGCCGCGAAGTCAAATACGGAAACGGGAACAGTCAGGGTTGCCTTCTGGAACTCAGCGAAGATGTCAGCGTTGACATGATTGAACATGTCAGTGCCCATGTGACGAGTGCCGACAGGAACCAGCATGTCGTCAATCATGGCCTGCTCGTCCATGTAATCAAAGCGGTTTTGTGCGAGCAGGATTTCGTATTCCTTCTCAGCGTAGGTCACTTCGATGCTCTTGGTATTGCCCTCGCCCATTGCCAGGACTTCAGTGCCGTCAGTTGCCTGGTAGACGTTGATCTTACGCTTCATACCAGCAGTACCGACCAGAGAATTGTCGATAGTGCAGAAGGTCTGCAGGTTCAGATGGGAATTGAACTGATCTTCTACCTCATTGGACAGGTAGAAATTGTCATAAATTACATGTGCCATAATTAGTTACCTCCATAAAGTGCTTTGTATTCGTCCGGGTTCTTCTGAGAGAACTCGTAACGTTCTTGTGCGGACATTTTTCTCAGATTATCAAGGGTCATAGCACCACTTGCCTTGTCGCCGACAGGCTTGGCAGTACCCTTCAGGGCATCGGCACGAATCTTCTTTTCAAGTGCTTCCTGATGCTTCTGCTGATAGGAGAACAACTTCTCCATGTCACCGTCCACCAAAGCTACCGCAGCGTCGCCGGCCAGTGCTTCCTCATAACCCATTGCAAGGAACTTTGCCCTATGATTGGACAGGTTGGAATCACGTAGCAGAGCAGCATTCTGCTCTTCCAACTTCTTAATGTAGTCAGCGGTTTCCTGGTGCTTACGCTCTTCCTCGGACAGTGCCTCACGGTGTTTCTTCTTCCATTCCGCATTTTCGGAATTACTCTTGGACAGAGCATTCTTCAGTCTCTCTACTTCGGCAGTCTGATCGACAGGGAACTCAACCTCTGCGAGTGCAGCATTGATTTCCTCTACGGTCATGCCTTCCTTGTAGGCATCCTTCAGCAAATCTTTGATATTCATACCTTTACCTCCTGCGTTTGTTAGGCAGTTCACTCTGCACTCATTTCTGTTTTTAGGGGTTGTCTCCCCATACTTGCGATTAACGACTTCCCTGTCGATTATTTATTTTTCGGAACCGGTGTTAAATAACACCGGCAGTTCCTATGCGGTTTAGGCGGCACATTGCCGATTTCATAAGTCTTGCCGTTTCTTTCACGGCAGACACTGCACTCACGACCGTCGATCTCAGCGTTCCACTTCACCTTGCTGACTCCAGCGTCTTTATATCCGTCAATGGTTGCCTCATCCACAGCCTCCAGCATGTAATGAGAGGCTTGGGTCCACCATAGATTTGCGGATCGTCTGACACTATCGTTGTACAGAGTGCGGTTCAGATACTCTCGAGCAGTCATCATCTGCTCTCCCAATCTCAGACGTTTACGTTCAGCCTCTGATTCATACAAATAACCGGAAACGAAGTTATATGCACCGAGTAGAGCAACCACCCACGCGGCATTGATCCTGTTTTCAGCAGGACCCTCGTAACCAACAGCCTTTGCTCTAGCGACCGCGTCATCGTAGGCTTTCTTCGCCACCTTGAGATACAACTTCTCATTCTCACGCATCAGCCGGTCAAACAATTCAGTGGTCTCCCGGCTAACTCGGGATGCGTTCAGTTCGTCAAAACCGATAATGCCCAGGCGGTTGAACTCTCTGCGAATCATTTTCTTAAGCTGTTCCAGCAGCTTATCAGCCAGTCTGTACATCGGACTTCTCCTTATTTACGACATCATTGTCGGTATCATCATCCACATCCACAGGCTCCCACTTTTCCATCTGCTCGTCGTAATACTCCATGCTCATGGTGTACGCACTCTCAGGATCAGAGAACAGACCACAACTGGTGTATGCAAGAAGAGGATGAACCTTCGGGTTATTCAGCATTGTTACCAGCACCTGGGACTTGCTCTGGATGTTGTCGTAATTACGACGGGTAAACTTCATGTCGATGTCCTTCAGCTTCAGTTTCAGATCTGCCAGACCGTCACACAGCTTCAGAACCAGTCTCAGCATTTCCTTCTCGGAACGCTTGAACATCAACTCGCTATCCTTAGCTCTACTCTCAGCCAAGGACCAGCCATCTCTCAGCACTACGGCGCTACCGGTATCGGAAGTGGAAGAACCACCGTTTCGGTTCGGCATACCACAGATAGTAAGAACAGCCTGGTAGGCATCGTCCTTAAGAGTCTGGGTCTGCTGCTGGTTCAGCTCGTTTGTGACGATATCCACATCAGCATGCTGACCGTCAGTAGACTTGACCTTGATAGCACCAAGATCCTTCAGTGCCTCAAAATCTTCCTTGGTAATGTCGCAGTTAATGAACTTGACAAACGCTTGCACAAACTGCTCGATACCGTCCATTCGGTTAGACTCAATGTTATTGATCGCATCCAGAAGAGGGAGGACGATCTCAAATGCACCAAGGCGGGCATTGTTTGCCGGGTACTCAAAGATAGGTACAACGCCCAATGCATGAGGTTCCGTCTTCTTCAGCTCTTCACCTTCAATGAGGAAGCATTCCTTATCGGTATACACAGAGTAAGTTTTGAAACCGAACTCATCCGTGTTGTACTTTACGCCCAGCATCCGCTTACGCTTCACATCAGTGGAATACACCACGAAGGAATCTCTGGGATCCAGGGTGAACATATCGAAGGGAGCCTCATCAGACTCGGCTTCGTAATTATCATTAGCCAGTACCATTCTGTTGGCAGTACCGCAGATCATGTCCCATTCCACAACCTCCTGGTCGAGAGCGGGCTTGTCCACAAGGAACATATATTCATTCAAAGCACCAACACCCTTGGTGATGGACTCATCACTGTTTCTACCAACGTACTGGATAGGTTCGCCGCAGAGATAACCGACCTTGAAGGAAACGATCTCATTGGCGCGGTTCTCCACAATCTTGTTGCAGATTTCGGGTCTCACAGCCTTCGTACGAATGAGAATAGGCTGGTTGCCCTTGTAATACTTCCAGAGATACTCAATCTCGCTACGGTTCAATTCGTGGGTATTCATAGCTTCTCGCAGAACATCCACAACATTATCGGCGGTGATTTCATCCACATCCGTGGTGATTACACGTCTGCCGTACATGGTTCTCGTATCCATTTCGACCCCTCCTTTACTCAAAATCTATTACCAAACCAGTTCAATTTCTTTGGGGCGGGAAATCAAACGGATACACTGCGGTCTAGAGGTGGCAGTAGGTGTCATCATCTGCTGAAGCGGATATGCACCGAAATTCTGCCAGGACACACAGGAAAGAACTACATAATCCTTTAGGGTTACCAGATCGTTCACATCGTCAATGACAATCTTGGAAGGCCGGGTAATCGCACCCTTGTGGGTATGACCCGCAATTACACAATCCACACCGTCAATGACATTGCCCCATCGCTCATTACGATTGACAGCAGAGCCTGTCATGCCACCACCAGAGCCATGGGTTACTGCAAACTTGAAGGAAGTATCATACCCAAGGCTACCCTCACGGGTTCTCGCGCCAAGGCGAATCTTCATGAAAGCAGCATTCTGTCGATATAGATCCTCCAAATCCAACTTCGTCATGATGTCATAGGTGGGATCATCGTCGGCATCCTTGATGCTTCTGCGCTCATGATTACCAGATACACAGCAGAGAATCTTATCACGCAACGGCTTCAGGAACTCAACCATCATGCGCTTCTGCTCACGAGGTCTAACCTTGTCATCCCAAGGGGATCCCACAGAAGAGCGAGTGTTATTGTTGATCAGATCACCGGCAAGAATAATGTAGGAATTAGGTTCGTTCGCCACTTTGGTACAGAACTTGACCCAGGCGTGGGTATCATGTTCCAGAGCACCGAAGTGAACATCCGCAACAGGGTAGATCTTTATTTCCTTGTCGCAAATCTCATGTACAATGAGATCAAAATCACTTCGCATCGGTAACGAACCCCTTTCAGTGGAAATAAAAAAAGTGCATGACTGTCCGAATCAAAAAGATTCGTGCAATCATGCACCAAATAAATGTTCTATTTATACACTTAGCATTATAGCACAATATATTGTGTTTGTCAAGTACCACTACCACAATATATAGCGTTTCTTACCAAGGACGTTGGAAAACCTCCACCTTACTAGCGCCCAGACTCTGAGCATACTCCGCAAGCATAGCCATACCGTCTGCGGTATCGTCATTCTTATTCTTGCCGGCCATAGTATAGGAACAGAGCATATTAATGAATTTACCATATTCACTATTACGCTTATAGGTAGACTCATCCTTGAAGAGGCAGTGTTCCTTAACCCAAGCAGAGTTGACAATGATCTTGGTTTCCTTATTCGCGGTGGTGTACTTGGTGGTGATGTGGGTAATACCTCCGCGATCCTTCACCAGCTGCTGGACCTTCTCAGCCACACGACCACCGGCAGAGTTAGACTCGAACCGACACTGATTCACTTTGTGTCTTACTAGGATATCTGCAAGACGGGCATCCACAATCTCAGGTAAGCCATTGTCACAGATACAATCCTCGATGTAGTAGTTCTGACCATACACATACGCAACCGGCAGGAAGGCATAGTCAGTACCTTTATCCTTCGTATCGCAGATACCAATAATAGCATCGGGATCCTCTTCAGGCAATTCAAAGTATCTACGCAACTCATCGTTATGATACAGAAGACCTTCTCTCTCAATAGGCTCATTCATATACAAAGCTCTCCAGCTGGCATCATCCATGATATCCCGCTGCTGTCGATAGAACTGAGTATTGAAGCCTACGCCATAAGCATAGTCAAAATTACTTTCATCCTTCTCATTCATAGCTGGAAGGACAATAAACCTCGCCCTGGGACTACTACCATACATTGTCTCAAGTCTACCGATAATATCATGAACAGACCATCTGGTAGCAATATGCAGTTCACCGCAGTGATCACCAATCTTTCTCTGACGCAGGTCAGTGGTGTAGGTTTCCCACAGTTTATCCAGACGTTCCTTATTCAGGGCCACCTCGATACCGCTCACAAGGTCATCACAATACAGAAGATGCATCGCACGATACAGACCGGCATTACCAGTACCGATAGAGGTAAACTGCAGCGTCTCAAATCTTTTCCGCTTACCAAGGTCAATACGACAATCCTTTGCATTCGTATTCGCAACCTGTGTCTCGGGGAACACTTCCTGCCATAGGTAATCGCCGGCCTGATCAAAGATTCTCAGACACTCATCGTAAACACCACGGACAAAAGAATTACTATGTGAGCCAGTCAGCGTCGGTTCCTCAGGATGCCTGCCGGCAATCCAGGTCAGGTAGAAGATCGCCAGGGTGGTCTTACCGGAGCCAGGTGGCATACTAACTGCCAGCAGGTCCAGCTTTCTCTCCTCCAACTCCTGCAACGCCTTTACAACTTCACGCAGCACCATCTTCCGGGGCGGGTAGAACTTCTTGTCGGGATCACGGTTCCATTCCACAGCCAGAAGGCAGAGGTGGAAAGACTCCCTAGCACCGGCAAAAACGACCTCTCTATGGAAAGAGAACATTTCTCGCATTTTGCCGATATCCTCAATACCCGGTATGATTTCTTCAATCCAATCCGATAGATTTTCCAAATACTCCACAGCTAAGTGAATATCCGTTTTCATCGTCTCCCGGCAGATATTCAGAAGATCTCGATAGGCTTGCATGTCTTCGGGCTCCTTTTTTATTTTTTGGAAGATTTTTTTCAATAACAGTTCCATATTACCTCCTAAAAAGCAAAAAGACGGTGCATTACTGTTTGGGAATTACTCCCGCGCAATAATGCACCGTCTAAATTATTTATATTTTACCGTCAAGTATACTCTGTATTTTTGCTCCCACTTCCAACCACTTTGGATGAATCTTATTGGAAAAATCACGGACACTCGGAAGATCACAATAGTAGCGATACCCGTCTTTTGTGAAGATCTGGAACTTGAAACCGTTGACTTGCTGATAGTATGTGGTTTCAGAAGTAGAACTAGCTGTCATGGCACCTACAACAGCACCCATGTCACCTGCGATAGCGTGACCCACGATTGCCCTTGAGATAGCTCCATGTGGCTTCGTCACCGTGTGAGACTTAGATATAAGGTTTTCTCCGATACGGCAAGCTACTATGTCATCGTAGGGGATCACATGGCTAATGAACCACATCACCCTGTTGTCATCACTGAACATCACGTTTTCGTTTGGTGCATAACCATGAAACGCCTTGAAGATCTGGCAACTCTCAAACAATTTCGCCGTATCTAGTTCTGCTTGAGCCCGTGCAATCTTAGCCTGATTCGGAAACCAGCTACGAGTCAGCCGGTTAAGCTTTCTCTGAGCCTTCTTGATGTTGTAGGTATTACTGTAATTATCATATTTACCCATAATATCCCTTCATTCTATAAGTTCGCATTCTGTCCACATCTCGTCGCTCAGACACTTGCCTTCAAACGTAATTGTATCACCAACAACTACCTGCTTCAATGCTTCTTCTTGCTCTTTCTCAAACTCTGCCAAGAAAAACACAATTGTATCATCTACTCGTGCTTCCATTGTAAGAGTAGCGCCACCAGTTAAGTTAAATAGACCACTCGTCGACAAGCCGTTAATAACTGCGGTAACTTGATATCGATTGCCCTTGTAAATGTCATCTGCAGCAAGTTCGTTTTTCTTGTAATCTAGGTAGATGTCATCATAGGTAACACTTAAATCTACAGTTTCTGCTGTGGGTGCTTCAACGGTTGCTTCTTCCGAGGGCAATTGTTCGCCGACAGAAGCGGCCTTGTTCATGTTTCCTCCAACAATTATTAACACAAAAAACAAAACAAAGCATACCGCAAATATTACCACCCACAATGTAACAGGTCTGCGCATAAAGGATCTAACGATCATAACAAGAAGTGATACTATTGCCGCCGCAATCATCACCATGGCTAATGTGAAAAGATTATCTCCCATATAGGTCTCCCCCAAATAGATACTTATTCATTCTCGGTAAGAATACCGAGTTCAATTGCTCTCTTGTAGATAACAGGGAACTCTTCACGAAGGAAGTCAACATCATCGTAGTTCAACTGATACATCAGTGCATCAGGTCCCTTCTCGAGCACCAGCTCCATAGCGGCGCGGGTGATGTCATTGTACCCCTTGTGCATACTGAGTAGCTCATACATGGAATCACCGTTAAATTCCACCCCATGACCTGCAAATGCAGGTGCTGTCTCAGACAGCTGCTCCTTATTACCAACTCTCGCATACATTACTGCTCTAGGTTTCTTGTTTTCACTCATTTTTATAACCTCTTTCCTCATTTATATAGCCGCTTCTTTAGCTCTATCATACCATGTGCTTCTACCAATACCAAGTGCTTTGCAGCACTCTGCCACGGTCATTTCACCGTCTTTTTGTTTTTTCAGGAAAATTTCGAAATCATCACCAAGATCAACAGGTTTTCTACCATAAGCACAACCCTTCTTGGTGGAGTACTTCTTGCCGTCTACCACCGGCATGGCCGCGATGCCTTCCTTCTGCCTCTTCAGGATCTTCTCTCGTTCCTGTTCAGCGATGGAACCCATAACCTCAATGAGAACATTGTTCACCATCTCCAGCACCCAGCTTTGACCTTCCGGGAACACCATAAGCGTGGTGGGGATATCCAGGATACGGACTAGAACACCGTGGTCCTTAAACCATTCCAGTTCTTCCTTTACACCATCCTTGTTACGACCAAGTCTATCCAGTTCCTTGATCACAACCTCGTCGCCCTTAACTACAGTAGCCTTCAGACGTTCATATTCAGGTCTGTCAAAATTCTTACCACTCTGCTTATCAACGAATATCTCATCCACATTACGGTAAGCTTTCGCTGCTTCTAGCTGTCTGTCAGTATTCTGCCCCTTGGTGGAAACACGAGCATAGAAGTAAATCATTCGATTTCGTACCCCCCATCAGGAACCCTGGTCTCACGAGGAACAATGACTACCTTATAGTCCATTGCTCTGAGCATCTCATTCAATTTCTCCACACTCACATTCTTCTGCTTGAATCTCTCAGATAGAACATTGGATTTAATACGCAGTCTATCACACAATACGGCAGGTCTAATGTCCTTAGCTTTCATGATTTCCTTAACAGCTTCCATTGCAATCATATTGATTACCTCCTTTTGATGAGTCTAGTGTAACACAGATATTTCTGAGTGTCAAGATATTT
>UZAT01284304.1_pt1 | contig 26608 bp, 25 predicted proteins | sample 2160861 | NCBI WGS metagenome assembly UZAT01 (sample SAMEA5138306, study PRJEB28736) | viral metagenome | reverse complement strand
CCATTATTGTATCTCCTTTTATTACCTCCGTATATGTTCCTCCAATAACATATGATTACAAAAATACCAAGTCCTTGTGAACCCCATCAAACATCGTAGAAAGTATATTTGAAGCATATCAAAACTATCAGAATTGTGATAGAAAGATATTTAGAAAGGAGGAAGCGATGTCTAAAACCAAACCTAAAGAGAAGACCTCAAGACAGAGAACTATCAAACCAGCGGAAAATCCAGAGGCGAGGGAGTCTCAATTAGTTTCTTTAGCTATAAACCTAGCAGAAAGACAACTTGTAGAAGGTACTGCCTCCTCTCAAGTCATTACGCATTACTTAAAGCTAGGCTCTCGTAGAGAAAAACTCGAAAACGAAATCAAAGAGAAACAAAAAGATCTTATATCTGCAAAAACAGAAGCGATACATTCGTCTAAACGAATCGAAGAGATGTATGCCGACGCGTTGAACGCTATGAAATCATATTCGGGCACTAACATCAATGATTATGACGAGTATGAGGAATACGATGATTGATGAAAAAACATATTCGGAATTAATTACGATTCCTGATTTTATAGATAGGTTTCGATACTTAAAGATGACTGGCGAAGTTGGCGTATCGACTTTTGGTTTTGATAGGTATCTAAATCAGCAGTTCTACAAATCTAACGAGTGGAAACAATTACGATCTTACATAATAGTAAGAGACCAAGGATTAGATCTGGGAGTAGATGGTTATGAAATCGGTGGAACCGTAATAGTACATCATATGAATCCCATCGACCTCGGAGATCTTTGTTATAGGAGTAAGCATCTTTTAGATCCTGAGTTTTTGATAAGTACACAAATTAATACACATAATGCAATACATTACGGAGATGAAACATTGTTAATCTCAGAGCCGATAGAAAGGAGACCCGATGATACAAAATTATGGTGACGACCATGGGTACTGATAGTATCCTTACGAGTATTAAAAAAATGTTGGGGATTATGGAAGAGTATGAACATTTCGATATGGACCTGACCATCCACATCAACACTGTTTTGTCTATACTCACTCAATTGGGTATTGGACCCTCTACTGGTTTTTCGATAACAGACAAAACTACAACATGGAGTGATTGGACATCTTTGCCGGAAGATTTAGAATTGGTAAAGACTTATCTTTTCCTAAGGACTCGGCTATTGTTCGATCCGCCTACTAGCGGTTCCGTAGCTTCTTCGTATGAAGATGTCATTAAGGAATTGGAATGGCGAATGGTCACGAGTATGGATTCTAAAAAAGAATAGGGGTGAGAAATCAAAATGGATAATAATGAATTAAGACATCACGGTGTCCTAGGAATGAAATGGGGAGTTAGAAAAAACAACACGTCCGCCACCTTGCAAAAAAAAAAGACGATAGTTGATGAATCTTCAAGATTGTTGGATTCTGCTTCGAGAGTGAAGTCAACTTCTAGAAACATTAAGTCCTCAGGCAAAGGAAAGAAGGCTTTGGAAAACATGACAGACAAAGAGTTGCAAGATGCAGTAAATAGAATGGGTATGGAAGAGCGATATCAATCTTTAACCCTACAAAGAAGATCTTCCGGTCAAGAGTACGTTGATGGCGCGTTTCAGATAGGTGCGGCTGCTTTGACGACTGTTAGTTCGGCGTTGGCTATAGCCGTAGCCATAAAACAATTGAAAGGAAATTAAACAATTGAAAGGAAAGTAAACATGTGGAAGTATAATCATAGTGATGAGCTGAGACATTACGGTGTCCTAGGAATGAAATGGGGAGTTAGAAAAGCTCCGGATCTATCGGGAATAAAAACCAGAGCTGAGAAAACCACATATGCTATCGGTGCAAAATTAAACCCAAGAGAGGCAAAATACAAAGTTAGAAAAATTGTAAACAGAGTAAACGACGATGTTGAATCGCTAGCTAATCTAACCGACATGTCTGTAAAAACAAATGGTACGCTACCAACAAATCAAAAGGCTTTGAAAGCGGTTGAAAGTGTTGGTATAAATGCTCATAAAAAAGCCGTGTATAATACTCTTGATCATAACGATTTGAAGAATCTGAAAACATATACTGATTCGGCACGCTACTCAAGAAGTGTTAATGGTTTTCTAGCTATAGGAACACCGAAAGAATATGCTGCGGAAGCAGCGAAGTTGAAAAAAACAATTCAGAAAAATTCTATCGATGGTCAAACTGTTTATAGAAGTTGTAATCTTAAGTTCTCAACCAACGGTCTTGCTAAGAAATTAGATACGATGAACGAGAAAGAATTAGCGCAAACGTTTTCATCAGCATCTAAGAATTTCTCTGGTAAATCGTTAAAAGAGAATCGAGTGTTCTCGACAAGCACCTCACCGTTGTTCGCGATTGACACTTGGCGAAAGGTAAACCCAACCGCCGCTAAAACGTACAATACGTATATGATCATCAACACAAAAGAATGTCCTGGATTATTAGCCGATGGAAAAACAAGCACCGGTCAAGCGTTAGTCAACACTCGAAGTAATCAGGAAGCAATCCTAGCGCCAAATAAGTTGACTTATAAAAAGATGGAGTTTGACAAAGAACGTGGGATGTTCGCCGTAACAGTGGAAGCATCCTAACTCGGAAAGGAAATTCAAAATGGATAATGATTATCAAAAATTCGTAGATCGTATGGGTAGTTTTGAAGACACTATAGATCTAGATTCTGGAGAGATGGAAAACCCATTGATTGAAGAAAGTTTAGAACATTCTGGTAAAGATTTTGTAGATGGTGAACTATCAATAATTGGCGACACCATCATATTTGATTTTTAAAAAGGAGTAAAAAAATGGCGTTATCTAATACTGCCGTTCCTAAGTATTACGGCAAATTTAGAGAAGCCGTAACGAATGGAGAGATACCAGTATGTAAAGAAATTTCTATGGAGATGAATAGAATCGATGAACTGATTGCGAATCCTGGAGTTTACTATGACGATCTAGCTGTTGAAGGCTGGATCAATTATTGTGAAGCAGAATTGACGTTGACAGATGGCGCGGACTTACATCTTCTAGATAGTTTTAAACTTTGGGGCGAACAAATATTTGGTTGGTGGTACTTTGTTGAGAGAAGTGTTTACGAGCCCTACGAACATGATAGGGGTGGTCAGTATGTTAAGAAGACTATTAAGAAACGCTTGATTAACAAACAATACTTGATAGTCGGACGTGGTGCAGCGAAGTCGATGTATGGTTCGTGCCTACACTCGTTCTTCCAAAACGTCGATGTTAGTACGACACATCAAATCACCACAGCACCAACGATGAAGCAAGCAGACGAAATAATGTCTCCCATACGCACAGCTATAACAAGAGCACGGGGTCCTTTGCTTAAGTTTCTAACTGAAGGGTCGTTACAAAACGCCACAGGTCAGCGAACCAAGCTGGCCTCTACAAAGAAAGGCATCGAGAACTTCTTGACTGGTTCTATGATAGAAGTTAGACCTATGGCTGTAGCAAAACTACAAGGGCTGCGTTCAAAAGTATCGACTGTGGACGAATGGTTGTCTGGTGACGTCCGTGAGGACGTAATCGGTGCTATTGAGCAAGGATCATCAAAGGTCGACGACTATCTAATCGTAGCTATAAGCTCGGAAGGTACTATACGAAACGGAAGTGGTGATACAATCAAAATGGAACTTTTAGACATCTTAAAAGGTGACTACATTAATCCTCACGCTTCGATTTGGTGGTATAAACTTGACGATGTTAAAGAAGTACCAAACCCCGAGATGTGGAAGAAGGCTAATCCAAACGTTGGTAAAACTGTTTCGTATGAAGCTTATCAATTAGACGTCGAAAGGGCTGAAAAAGCTCCGGCCGCTCGTAATGATATTTTAGCTAAACGATTTGGGATTCCGATGGAAGGTTACACTTATTATTTCACATACGAAGAGACACTTCCGCATAGACCTAGAGACTTTTGGCAAATGCCTTGTTCCTTAGGAGTTGACCTATCACAAGGTGATGACTTTTGTTCGTTCACGTTTATGTTTCCATTGCGAGATGGGGCTTTCGGTGTTAAGTCACTAAACTATATTACATCGTTAACGCTTACTAAACTACCGGCAGCTATGCGATTCAAGTATGACGAATTCATGAAAGAAGGAAGTTTGATAGTTCTAGAAGGTCCGGTTTTGGACATGATGGAAGTGTATGAAGATGTTGATAGCCATATTATAAACAATGGTTATGATGTTCGTTGTTTAGGGTTTGACCCGTACAATGCTAAAGAATTTATTACTCGATGGGAAGCAGAGAATGGTCCTTTCGGGTTGGAAAAAGTTATCCAAGGAGCAAAGACAGAATCCGTACCTTTAGGAGAACTTAAGAATTTGTCAGAAGAAAGAATGTTAATCTTTGACGAAGAAATAATGCAATTTACAATGGGTAACTGTATAACTTTAGAAGATACCAACGGTAATCGAAAATTGTATAAGAAACGACAGGAACAAAAGATAGATGCTGTTGCAGCAATGATGGATGCGTATGTGGCATACAAGGCTAATAAAGACGCGTTTGAATAAAGAAAGAAGGTCAGGTGATTAAGTATGAAAAACGATGAATTACAACATTATGGATTAATGGGAATGAAATGGGGGGTCAGAAGAAACCCTAAGAACAGACCCCCTTCGGGCAATAAACAGAAACCCAAGACTGTCAAAAGAGTTAGTGATAATGGAATGATGCCGTCAGCGAGGGGGTCGTCCAAGGCTAGATCGAAGAACTCATCTGATACGGGTCCAAAGAGTAGGTCGGAACCAAAGAAATCGGTCATAAATGGCGAGAGTATTGCTGTTCGGGCTTTGGCATTCTACGCTGGTTATAAGGTCACCTCTCGAACTATAGCCGATCACACTGGTAGCGCACCATTTGCATTAGTTGGTGGAATTATGGGAGGAAAGTCGGGGCAGGATCTAGTTCGAAAATATTTATAAACCAATAAGGTGGTGAGAAATCAAAATGACGGAAAACGAGCTAAGACATTACGGTGTCCTAGGAATGAAATGGGGAGTTAGAAAAGATGTTCCGTCTGCCGGAGGTATCAAAAGAAAAAAGAATACGTCTAGTAGTAATAATCAATCTGGAGAAGAAGAAACTAAAAAGAAAGGTTTATCGGACAACCAGAAACGAGCTATAAAAATCGGAGCCGCGGCTGTAGTTACGGGCTTAGCGATTTATGGTGGTTATAAACTTAACAAACACTTGGGTGTGAAAAAAAATATTGAATTAGCTAAATTAGCTGAATCGGAATTGTTTGAAAAGTTAAAGACAGTAAATCCAAATCACACGACTAATCCTGCCGATAAACTGTTTAAAGGAACGAACATGAATTGTGGTCAAACAACAATTGCTGAGGAGCTTATCATGCGGGGCCAAAACGTTCATGCTAAACTAAACGAAAATGGGATGTTCCCCGAACAGATAGGGTCATATTTCAAAGGGCTAAGATCCGACTCGATTTCAACAATGAGCCTTGGTGATTTTGGCGATTCAAAAAACTTAAGTATAACCGATTTAAAGGGGACGACTAGAGGTAAAAAAGTTCGAGATAAAATGGCGGAGCATGTTTTGAATAATTTTCCTGACGGAGCAAGAGGTAATGTTTATGTACCTAACATAAACGGTAATCACTTTATTTCTTTTGAAAGTGTAAAAGGTAAAGTAAGATTCGATAACCCCCAAAATCCAGTGTACGACCTTGACCAGTTCTTTCAAACTGCTGTTACAAAAGGTACACCTGGGGCTGACCGATATGGGATAAGATTTACAAGACTTGATGATTTGAAAATCAACCTAGACAATATCAAAGAAGTCGTAACAACAAGTAAATCTGATCATAGTTTAGATTTTGAAACAGATGTTTTAAAAGGTAATAATTTCGTACTGAAAATGAAATAGAAAGGACGTGTATACGATGATAGACAAATACGAAGCGTGGTCCAAAGTCAAAGATGCGATGGGTGACGTTGAAGTTGAAACTGCTTATGAAATTGATGAATTGTTCGTCTTTTCGATAAGGCCTACGGGCGCTAAACCAGGATTCTCCACAGGTACTATGGTTATGACGGTGGATAAAACAAGCGGTAAGTTTGATAGTTTGCAAGTAGGACATCCTAGATTATTGAGTGGTAACACATTCCAGATGTTAGAACCGTCTGATTTTTAAAGAAGAGGAGGAATTCAAAATGGAGAAAACTATTGGCTCCCGATTAAAACACGCTTGGAATGCTTTACTCGACAAGGATGAAGACTACACACATTACGGACCTCCAACGGGAATGAGCTATGGGGTTCGGCCAGATAGACCAAGATTCGGGTCGGGTAACGAGCGATCGATAGTTACTTCTGTTTATAACAGAATAGCAATAGACGCAGCTTCGATAGCAATCAAACATGTTCGATTAGATAATAATAATCGGTTCGAGGAGACAATATTTTCTGGACTGCATAATTGTTTGAACCTTGAAGCGAATATTGATCAAACCGGACGAGCATTCATACAGGATGCTGTTATGTCCATGTTAGACGAAGGGTGTGTGGCCGTTGTTCCCGTTGATACAAGTATAGATCCGAACATTACCAACTCATATGAGATATTATCTATTAGGACTGGTAAGATTCTACAATGGCAACCGGAACACGTACAGGTTAATCTATATAACGAAAAAACTGGACAAAAAGAAGACATATACTTACCTAAGAAAACGATAGGGATTGTAGAAAACCCTTTGTACGCCGTTATTAACGAACCGAACTCTACAATGCAGAGATTGATTCGTAAATTGAACATACTAGACTCCATAGACGAACAAAGCGGGTTTGGTAAACTGGACTTAATCATGCAGTTACCATATGTGATTAAAACACAAGCTAGAAAGGACCAAGCAGTTGATAGAATGAAAGACATCGAAGAGCAGTTGTCGGGTTCGAAGTATGGCATAGCCTATACGGATGGTACGGAGAAGATAACACAACTAAATCGTCCTGTTACCAATAATCTAATGGGTCAGATCGAATTCTTAACGAGTATGCTTTACAGCCAGTTAGGGATTACGCAAAGCATATTAGATGGTACCGCTGATGAAAGAACAATGTTGAATTATCACAACCGAACAATCGAGCCGATCTTATCAGCGCTTATCGATGAGATGAAAAGAAAATTCTTGACTAAGACTGCTCGTTCACAAAACCAATCCATTGCACCGTTTAGAGATCCCTTTAAACTGGTACCCGTTAATGACTTGGCAGAGATTGCCGATAAGTTTACTCGGAATGAGATTCTTTCTTCAAACGAAGTGCGACAAGTAATTGGAATGCAACCATCTGGAGATCCCAAAGCCGATGAGCTCAGAAACAAGAATTTAAGCGAATCTCAGAGTGATAAACCTGATTCGTCAAACAATGTGACTGAAGAAAAGATCGAGAAAAACAATTAAAAAATAAAGTGAGGTTAATAATATGGGAAACGAAATTTATGCTAGTTATCACGAAAAATTTGTTAAAAATACAATTATATACGCGTCGTTGGATACTAATTTATTGTATTTTTCAAAAGACATGACCCCTAAAGATTTAGTGTCTAAAAAGGAACTTAAAAACCTATTTGAAAAAGGCTTGATGATCGACGATGGCCGCAATCTTTACAAACCGGTCAAACTATCAAAAAATCCAGAGACAAACGAATACAACGTTGTTGTTTATGACGACACTAAAGCTTATGTCTTTTCTTCAGAAGATGGCGAAGTAATGCCATTGTCTCCAACTTATAATGCAACTACAAGAGTTATAACTATACCAGATCAAGACGGGGTGTTGTATTTTAAGGGTTCTTCAGAGACCGCTCTGGTTCCCGGCGTCCAGACAGCATTAGTAATTGGGGTCGAAAGTGTTACTATTACGGCTAAACCGGATGAAGGTTATGTATTTGACCCAGAATCCGTATTAGTGTGGGAAATCGACACAAGAACAGAAGTAACACCTGCTGCGGCTACTTTTAACGATTCTACCGGAGTTATAACAATTCCTTTGGAAACCGGATGCATTTATAAAATAGACGATCTAGTTGTGCAATCCGGTCCACAAGATCCAATAACTAAAGACACGGCAGTTGTTGTTACCGTTGTAGCGGATCAGGGTTATAAATTGAAAGAAAATTCTACAGTAGAATGGACGTTCGAATGGTAGGACTAGTAAGAAAGGAGAAAAATCAAAATGAAGAAATACGATTTTAGTGGATGGGCTACTCGTAATGATTTGATGTGTAATGATGGTAGAACGATACTAAAAGACGCATTCAAACATCATGACGGGCAGTCAGTCCCCCTTGTTTGGAACCATAATCATAACGACCCGTTAAATGTTCTCGGACATGCACGTCTGGAGAATCGTGACGATGGTGTTTACGCTTATGGTGTATTCAACGACACTCCTGCTGGAAAAAACGCGAAAGCTTTAGTCCAACATGGTGATGTTACAGCTTTATCTATATATGCTAACCAATTGAAACAACGACCGGGTGGCGGAGTGTTACACGGTTCTATTAGAGAAGTTAGTTTGGTTCTGGCCGGAGGAAATCCCGGAGCATTTATAGATTCCGTAATTAGACACGGAGAAGAGGCTTCTGATGAAGCTGTGATATACACAGGTGAAAACCTTAGTATATATCATTCCTTTGGGTTCGATAGAGAAGACGCTGAGGAAGAAGACCAAAAAAAGGATAAAGAGGAGGATAACCCAATGCCAGAAGAAGAAAAAGATGTTGATAGTGGTGAAGAAACAGTAGGTGATGTATTTGAATCTCTTAGTGAGAAACAAAAGACGGTTGTTTACGCTCTAATCGGGCGGGCATTAGAAGAAGCTGGCTATGACGAAAAAGACGTCAAGGACGATGAAGAAGAAAAAGGAGAAGATGAAGAGATGAAACATAATGTATTTGATGGTGATGTAGTTGGTGGTGCGGAAGTGTTAAGTCATTCGGAAATGCAAAATATTATTTCTGACGCTAAACGTTATGGAAGTCTTAAAGACTCAGTATTATCTCACGGTATTACTAACATCGATTACCTATTCCCTGAAGCTAAGAACATGGAAGGAACACCTGGGTTTATCCAACGAGATTATGGTTGGGTTACGGAAGTAATGAACGGTACACATCATACACCTTTCTCTCGAATTCGTTCAGTCTTTGCTAACTTGACTGAGAGTGATGCACGAGCTAAAGGTTATATTAAAGGTAAGTTAAAAGTAGAAGAAGTATTTGGCCTATTGAAACGAAGCACGACTCCTACGACTATCTATAAGAAACAGAAATTAGATCGTGATGACGTAGTTGACATTACCGACTTCGACGTTGTAGCATGGTTGAAATCCGAAATGCGTGTGATGCTTGACGAAGAGATTGCAAGAGCAGTATTAGTTGGTGATGGACGATTATCATCTTCTGATGATAAGATCAACGAACAGAACATTCGACCTATCTGGACGGATGACGATTTATACTCCATTAAAGCGACAGTAGAAGTAGTAACAGGTGCAACAGAAGAAGTAACAGCTAAAGCATTCATTAAAGCAGCTATTAAATCACGAAAGAACTATAAAGGTTCTGGTGATCCAACACTGTTCATTACGGAAGATGCTCTAACTTCTTGTCTATTGATGGAAGACGGTATGGAAAGAATCATTTACGATTCAGTAGAGAAATTAGCTACTGCATTACGCGTTAAGAAGATTGTTACAGTTCCAGTTATGGAAGGACAAACGAGAGAAGATGGGTCAGTCACCAAAGAACTTATGGGTATCATCGTCAACCTTAAAGATTACAACATTGGAGCTGACAAAGGTGGAGCAGTCAACATGTTTGACGACTTCGACATTGATTACAATGCTCAGAAATACCTAATCGAAACTCGTTGCTCTGGTGCATTAGTCAAACCTTATGGTGCGATTGTGTTGGAGAAAGTCGAAACGGAATAAACAATAACCATGGACGGACTCTAGAAATTTCTAGTCTCCGTCCGTCTTCACTAAGGAGAATTCAAAATGGCTAAATTTTACGGAGAAATCGGCTATGCTATTACGGAAGAGACGAAGCCAGGAGTATGGACTGAGACGATCGTCGTCAAAAACTATTATGGTGATCTAATTCGTAACACTAGAAGATTGCAAAACAGCAACAACCTTAACGACAACGTCAACGTGTCCAATGAGATTAGTATACTCTCAGATCCTTTCGCTAACGAGAACTTCCATGCTATGAGATACGTAAAATTTATGGACGTTAAATGGAAAGTCTCGAGTGTCGATGTTCAATACCCTCGACTGATCCTCTCGATAGGAGAAGTGTATAATGGCTAGTAGATTAGACTTACAAACATTATTAGTTGAGGTGCTTGGTAGTAGTAACGTTTACTACCAACCCCCAGCTAGTTTGAAGATGAAGTATCCTGCGATTGTGTACTCCAGAAAGAGGATTAGTAACTCGTTTGCGAACAACGAAGTATACAATCAGAAATACTTTTATGATGTGACGGTTATCGACGAAGATCCCGATAGTAACATCGTCGGACTCGTATCTAAACTACCGAAATGTAGGTTCGATAGGAGTTTCAAAAGCGACAACTTAAATCATGATGTATTCGTGTTGAATTATTAGAGGAGGTAGTATTCATGGCTAGTATATTTTTAGCCGTTGGCCACGGAGTCCAAACCAATGGCGTTTGGGATTCCGGATGTGTTGATGGCGCAGAACAAGAAGCAAACCTGATGTATAGTATAGTCGGGGCAGCTAAAGTTATATTAAGAAACCACGGGGTCGTAGTTCATACGGATCACGATACTCGTAATGACAGAAACATGACTTACACGGTTAGAGATGCTAACGCGGCAAGGGTTGATGCTTATATTTCACTTCACTGTGATTATAATAAAGCACCAAGCGGTACTCTACCCATCATACATCCTGGTTCTGGTACGGGATTACATTTAGCGAATGCTATTAACGCATCTGTAATGTTGCGAATGGGCATGGGAACTAGAGGAGTGATGCAAAGAGCCGATTACGAAGTAACAGCGACCAATATGACCGCTGTTATATTTGAAACCGGTAGTATCAGAGCAGATATTGGAAAATTGAAGGACTTTAATAAGTACGGACAAGCCTTAGCGTTCGGTATTCTCGATTACTTCGGTATCGGATATTCTAAAGCTACAGCTCCCCCTCCAGTGGACCAACCAACCAAAGTTGAAGACGTTCATAAACCCTACACATGGGGTACTGAGGACGTTCAATATTTCTTGAATGTTTGTAATTATGGAGCTCCTAAGATTGACGGTATTTTGGGTCCTGAGACCGAAGCTTGTTTACGCTTTGCTCAGAACTCGTATAAGATAGCCGTTGATGGTCTATGGGGGCATGTAACAGAAGGTGCGGCATCTGGACAAGTCCGCATCTATCAACAACAATTAAATAAACACGGATTGAAATGTACAATAGATGGAATTCCCGGACCTGAAACTTTTAATCGTGTTAAAGATTTCCAACGGCATAATGGATTAGAAGCTGATGGTATCGTCGGCCCTAGAACCTATCCGCTTTTGATGGGTAAATAAAAATAAAAAGGAGAATTAAAAAATGGCTAAATTAATTTGGGACTCTACTGGAGACCGGTATTACGAAACCGGTGTGAAACAAGGGGTGCTATATCCTCAATCTGATTTGGGAACGTATCCTAATGGTGTATCGTGGAGTGGATTAACTGGAATTACTGAAAGTCCGTCCGGTGCAGAGGCAACTCCTATATTTGCGGACGATATTAAATACTTATCACTAACTTCTGCTGAAGAATTCGGAGCCACCATAGAAGCTTATACTTATCCTGATGAGTTCGCTATTTGTGATGGTTCTTTAGAATTAGGAACAGGAGTTGTGGTTGGACAACAGAAACGAAAAACTTTTGGTTTATGTTACAGAACCACGTTAGGTAATGATGTATCCGGTAATGATTATGGATACAAAATTCACATTATTTATGGAGCTACTGCTGCCCCTTCGGAGAAAGCATACGCTACAATTAACGATAGTCCAGAAGCTATTACGTTTTCATGGACACTGACGACTATCCCGGTATCGGCAACGGGCTTTAAACCCACAGCAACTATCGTTATCGATTCTAGTAAAGTCGACGCCGATGGTCTAGCAAGTTTAGAAGATATTCTATTAGGGAGTGCTAGTACTGATGCTCGATTACCGCTTCCTGATGAGATTATTAGTGTTATCAATGGTGCCGGTCCTTCCAGCTTGACACTGTCAACTATGAGTCCAGCGGACGATGCTACTGGAGTATCAACTGATGCCAGTGTCGTTCTTACCTTTAACAATAAGGTGGAAACAGAGGCTGTAAGTCTCGTTACGAATTCTGGTGTCGTTGTTCCGTTTACTAAATCTTGGGATGTTAGTAGAAAAGTATTTACTATCTCTCCTAATACAACGTTGTCATCAGGTGAGACGTATTTAGTGACGATTGCCGGAGTAAAAGATGTTTACGGTAGTTCGTTATCTACAGTTGTTAATAATTTCACAACTGCGTAAGTATTACTATGAAGGATCTTCATTAAAAAGAGGATCCTTTCTTTAAATAATTAAAATAAAATTAAAAGGAGATACAAAATGTTAAAAAAAACAATTACGTACACGGATTATAACGATCAAGAACGAGTCGAGGTTTTTCATTTCAATCTTACTACTGCCGAATTGACAGAGATGGAATTATCAACTGGCGGTGGGTATGCTGAAAAACTAAAAGAAATTGTGGACGCTAAAGACGGTCCAGAAATTATTAAAGTGTTTAAAGAACTAATCTTAAAATCATATGGTGAGAAAAGTGAGGATGGTAAAAGATTTATTAAATCAGAAGAGCTTTCTGAGGCTTTCTCACAAACCGAAGCTTACTCTGAATTGTTTATGGAATTAGCTATGGACACTGATGCTAGTACAGCGTTTGTAAACGGTATTATACCCGCGAATCTGGAATCTAAAATTAAATAATAAAAAGGAGATATAGAGATGCTTCAAATAACAACACCTAACACCGAACAATGGGATGAAGAATTACAACAATTCGTATATACTAAATCTCAAACGTTACAATTGGAGCACTCTCTAGTCTCCATTTCAAAATGGGAGTCGAAATGGTGTAAACCTTTCTTATCTAAAGAAGATAAAACATCAAGTGAAATTTTGGATTACATAAAATGTATGACTCTTACTCAGAACGTTAAATCTGAGGTGTATGGATGTTTAACTATGGATAACATTCATGATATAAATAAATATATAGAATCTCCTATGACGGCTACGACTATAACTGAAATAGGTAAATCACAAGCTAGTAGAGAATTGGTTACTTCAGAGTTGATATATTATTGGATGATAGCGTTAAATATTCCATTTGAATGTCAAAAGTGGCATCTAAACAGATTGTTAATATTGATACGAGTATGTAATGTTAAGAATACGCCTCCTAAGAAACAAAGCACTTCTCAGATTTTAAATCGTAATGCCGCTTTAAACGCTGCTAGAAAAAAACAATTAAACACGAGAGGTTGATGTATATGAAAATTATAATGGATGGTGACTTTTCTAAATCTAAACGTTCTTTACAGAAAATGAGTGATGCTGTAAAGCGTGGAATTTTAGATAAACATGGCAGGGCTGGTGTTTCAGCACTGTCTTCTGCTACCCCAAAAGACAGTGGTCAAACAGCAGGTTCTTGGACTTATAAAATACATAATGGTGGCGGATATTCAAGTATAGATTTTCTAAACACCAATGTACAAGGAGGGGTCAATATAGCTATAATACTTCAATACGGTCATGGAACTGGTACTGGAGGATGGGTGCAAGGAAGAGACTATATCAATCCTGCTATACAACCAGTGTTTGATAAAATAGCAGATGAAGCGTGGAAGGAGGTTACGAAAGTATGAGTACTATAGATGAAAAAGTAGTAAGGATGAAGTTTGACAACTCCCAGTTCGAAAGTGGAGTTCAAGGAACAATGTCGACTCTGGATAAATTAAAAAGTAAGTTGGGATTCGGGAAATCGGCAAGTGGCTTTGCGGATATAGAAAACGCTGCCAATAGAGTCAAAATGGATGGATTATCTGGAGCTGTAGAAAGTATAAGTGTTCGATTTTCAGCGTTGCAAATCATGGCTGTTACCGCATTAACCAACATCACAAATTCTGCGATAAACACGGGAAAAAGAATGATATCAGCGTTAACTATTGATCCTATAAAGACGGGATTTCAAGAATACGAAACAAAGATGAACTCTATCCAAACCATCATGACAAATACCGCTAGCAAAGGCACTACAATGCAGGATGTGGTCAAAGTTATAGACGATTTAAATTTGTATGCCGATAAAACAATATATAACTTTCAAGAAATGACTAGAAATATCGGTACGTTTACCGCTGCTGGAGTAGGACTTGAACAATCGGCGTCTGCGATAAAAGGTATAGCCAACCTGGCAGCTGCCTCGGGGTCGTCATCACAACAAGCTTCAACCGCTATGTATCAGTTATCACAAGCGTTAGCTACCGGAACCGTAAAACTTATGGATTGGAACTCAGTAGTAAACGCTGGAATGGGTGGTGAACTTTTCCAACAAGCTTTAATGGAAACTGGAAGACGACACGGCGTTGCGGTAGATGACATGATAGCTAAGAACGGATCTTTTAGAGATTCTTTACATGAAGGATGGTTAACTGCTGACATATTAAATGAAACTCTAAATAACTTTACAATCGATGGAGCTCAAAAGTATTCTCAAAGTATGGTTGAAGCTGGAAAGTGGACCGAAGAGCAAGCGGCAGAAATGATGAAGCAAGCAACCGCGATGGAAGAAGCTGCGACTAAAGTAAAAACATTTACTCAATTATGGGAAACCCTAAAAGAAGCAGCTCAGTCTGGTTGGGGTAAAACGTGGGAGTTATTAATAGGAGACTTCGAAGAAGCTAAGACATTATTAACGAGTATATCGAAAGTCATCGGTGGTATGATTGATGAGTCTTCGGATGCTCGAAACGGTTTAATAGGTCTATGGAAATCGTTCGGTGGACGAGATGTTTTAATAGATGGTCTAAGAATAATATTTGAAAGTTTAATGACTGTTGTAAAAAGTGTAGGTGATGCCTTTAAAGAGGTATTTCCACCTATAACATACGAACATCTTATGAAATTGTCTGTCGGAGTAAAAGAGCTCGCTTATAAATTCAAAATGAGTGAAGAAAACGCTGATAAATTAAAACACGTATTCAAAGCTTTGTTTTCTATTGTTAAAATAGGAACTACTGTAATTGGATTTATACTCAATTTGGTATTCGCTCTAGGTCCAACGCTCTCTTCGGTAGGTCAGGTAATATTAGACATGGTTTCGGTTATTGGTAAATGGATATCTGCTCTAACTTCGTCATTCGATGGAATGACCAAAGTTGGAGAAGGTGCTGTGTCAATGAAAGATCGGATAACTCAAGCTTTTAAAGATGCTGGAGATAGTATCATGAACTCGAAATTCGTAAAATCTCTAAAAGCTTTAAATGATGCTACTGACAAAGGAACAAAAGATGCTACTGGAGCTGTTACGGATAGAGTTAAGAAATTGACCGAGGGTCTGGGAAAGATAAATTTAGGAACTATTTTAGGGGCTATAGGTGTCGGTTCATTAGCCGCTGTCGCTAAGTCTATAATAGGATTTATATCCGAATTGAAATCTCCTTTGTCTACATTCAAGAGTATAGGATCTAACATATCTTCGGTTCTTAATCAAGTACGAGACAGTTTAAAAACATATCAAAATCAAATAAACGCCAAGATACTGACATCGATCGCCATTGCTATAGGTATATTAACAGTTTCTTTATTGCTATTATCAACAATAGATGGTGCATCTTTAGCTAAATCATTAGGAGCTTTAGCAGTTACTTTCGGTCTTCTGTTAGGATCCATGGCTTTATTTTCCAAAATAGGTCCGATGGAAAAAGGTATATCAAAAACCTTAGGATTGATGTTGGGGATGTCCGTCACAATTCTAATATTAGCGAGTGCTATGAAAAAATTAGCCGATTTAGATTGGGGTCAAACTATTAGAGGACTTGTTAGTGTAGGAGTCCTGATGGGTATATTGGTCGCTACAATGAAAATTATGTCGTCTAATAAAGGAGAGATGGTTCAAGGTACGGCTGTCATGATAGCTTTAGCTATAGCCATAAAGATTTTAGTTAGTGCTTTATCAGATATAGCCGGGTTGAGTTTGGCTGAATTAGGTAAAGGTTTAATAGGATTAATGGTTATTTTAGCTTCTGTTGCTATATTTATAAATAAAACCAAAATGGTTGATGATATGTTTCTTATGGGTGTTGGTTTACTCGTCATGGCACAAGGACTCAAATCGATGGTTGATGCTATAACAAGGCTTGGAGAGTTAGATTGGCAAACATTTGCTACGGGATTCATAGGACTTGCTGCTAGTTTAGTCATGATGGCTATAGCCATGAAAGCGATGCCTACGAATTTAATACAAACAGCGTTAGGTTTGGTTATTGCTGCAGCTGGAGTTAGAATTTTAGCAGAGTCAGTGATGACGTTAAGTGGTCTTACCTTAGAAGGTATGGCTACGGGATTATATGCATTAGCTATATCGTTAGGTGTAATGGCTATAGCTTTAAATTTGATGACTGGCACATTACCGGGATCGGCAGCGTTGTTAGTGGCGGCAATAGCTTTAGCTATTTTTACACCGTCATTAAAATCTTTATCTGAACTTAGCGTAGGAGGAATAATTAAAGGTCTTCTTTATTTAGCAGGAGTGTTCATTATATTTGGTGTTGCGGCTGCCTTATTAACACCTCTATTACCTGCAATGTTACTTTTAGGAGTTGCCTTAGCGTTATTGGGAGTCGGGATATTAGGAATCGGTACCGCTTTATTTTTAGCAGGTATGGGTATTCAAGCTCTTGGTTTAGGTTTCACAGTGTTGGCTAGTTTGAGTTCTGAGGGAGCTAAAATCGTAGTCGATAATTTAACCACCATAATCACCGGTTTGGTTACTTTAATACCTACAGTAGCGACGGCTCTAGGTGAAGCTTTAATAGCGTTTGCTCAAGTTGTAATTGAGGGGGCTCCTATATTAGCCGAAGCATTCATAACGGTTGTGTCCGCTATACTGATCGCGTTCTCGACATTATTACCACAATTAATGGAAGTGTTCGGACAATTAATAGTAGCTTTATGTGAATCGATAGTAACAAACATTCCCATAATAGCAGAATCATTTTTACAATTGATATTAGGGTTGTTAGAAGTCGTAGCAACAAACATACCCTTGTTAATACAAGCTGGTGTTGATATAATCGTAGCGTTTATCACAGGGATCGCAACCGCAGTACCTCAATTAGTAGATGCTGGTTTTCAAGCCATTATAACATTCATTAATGGGCTGGCAGACGCAATACGAAACAACACACAGCCCATGATCGATGCGGTTAATAATTTATTCGACGCCGTTGTCGAAGCCGGTAAAGCTGTTCTAACGAATTCTATTGGTGGGTTCTTAGACTCTGGTAGTGAAATTATGAATAGTGGTTTTATCTCGGGTATCACGGGAGCTATTGGTAATGTTATCAGCGAAATTGGCAATGTTATATTATCGGCATATACCGAGGCCAAAACAGGGGTAGATAAATTCTTTCAAGTTGGGGGTGATATGATTCAAGGAATGATTGATGGTATTGCAAATGCCGTTGATGGCGTAATTACCGCCGCTGCAAATGCTGCAAAATCGGCATATGAAGCCGCCAAAAACGCCGTCCTCGGCCACTCACCATCCAAACGATTCATGTGGCTGGGTGAAGACTGTGATGAAGGTATGGCTATCGGGTTCCGTAATGGTGCAGGTATGGTTGCGAATGCGGCGGCCAATGTAGCTAAAGGGTCACTAAACGTCATGTCTAACACCATCTCTAAGATAGGAACATCCATCTTAGACGGTATCGACGCACAACCAACCATCAGGCCAGTAATGGATCTGTCAGAAATTCAAAATGGAGTAAAAGAAGCAAATAGCTTGTGGGGAAGTAACAGTATGAATATCGCAACATCCGCAAGGGTAACTAAAGTCACACAACCATCAGTCTTGGATGTTCTGGACGACGTTGTGTCCGCTACAGTAAACAAAGTAGTGGCATCAATAAATGGTTCAGACAACTCAAGTCTAACAATAGAGGTTCCATTATATATGGACGGAAAACAAGTCGCTAGGGCAACTGCTCCTCATATCAACAATATTCTAGGAGTCAGAACAGGTCTAGCAGCAAGGGGGCAAGCTTGATAGCAGATGTAAAAATCGGAGACAAATGGCTAACGGCTGATCTTGGTTATGGTTTTAACAGTAAACATATTTCAGCACCGGAAGCCGATATTGTTCAAATCGAGATTCCAGGAACATCATCCATTATTGACTTGACCGAAAGTCTTAGCGGTGATGTAGAATACAAACAACGAACAATAACAATCAAACTCGAATCGACTCATGGTAAAAATACATATTACGCACAGTTCTCAGAGCTGGCTAATATGTATCAGGGTCGTAAGTTAAAAATTATATTCAACAAAGATTCAGGTTACTATTGGGAAGGACGTATATCTGTAACTGAGACGGAATCCAAATTCTACGGGTCTGTAATTACCATCTCGGCGATTGTAGACCCGTATAAATACGAAACACAGTCAAGTCTGGAACCATGGTTATGGGGTACATTCTCGTTTAATGATGGTGTAATTCGTAATTATTACGATCTTACAGCGCCTTGCAGTTTAACAATTGTAGGGCGTCGTAAAAAGGTATGTCCAAAATTCATTTGTTCGAATGCGATGAATGTTTCATATCTTGGTAATATTTACCCATTAGCCTCCGGAGAAACAGTAGTTCCAGACATCTTCATTGGCGAAGGAAATCACGTTTTAACGTTCATAGGCTCCGGCACCGTTTCAGTTGATTATCGAGGAGGGTCTTTGTAATGAATATAAGTTATAAAACCCATATCGAAAACGAAGGCTGGAATGTGTTTGTGCAGGATGGAGCGACGTCTGGAACCGAGGGTAAGGGTCTCCGTATGGAAGCACTCGTGTTAAAATTATTAGACAAAGCCGGACTGGACATTCGAATAGAAGCTCAAGCTCATGTTCAAAATCAAGGTTGGTTACCACTGAAAACAGATGGTGAAGTAATTGGTACAACTGGAGAAGGGTTACGACTTGAGGCATTACGTATTAGATTGGTCGGACTGGACGCAAAGAAGTACAAAATCAAGTATAGACTCCATGTAGAAAATATCGGTTGGCAAAACTGGAAGACAAATGGCGAAACAGCCGGAACTACTGGCGTTTGGTTAAGAGCGGAAGCAATTCAGATTGTTCTTGAGAAAATTAAAGAAGAAGTTGTAGTCGTAGTGCCAAACAAACCAGAAGACGATCCGACCCAGATAATCGTCCCAATAACATCTCCAGACATGGCGATTCCACCAGAAAAGATATTATGTGCTAGTTATTCTACACATGTTGAGAATTATGGCTGGGGTAAAGAGGTTACTGATGGTCGTTTGAGTGGTAGAGTTGGTCAAGGTTTGCGTATTGAGGCGATAAGAATTGCTCTCATAAATTTTGGAACATTGAATCTTGGTGTTGCGTATTCTACTCACGTCGAAAACATTGGATGGCAACCTGAAGTTACAAACGGTCAAACTGCTGGTACAACCGATCAAGGAAAACGTCTGGAAGCTATTAAAATCCGACTCACCGGAACAGATGCTGATAAATATTCAATCTGGTATCGTGTTCACGTTCAAAATGAAGCATGGCAAGAATGGTGTAGAGACGGTGATGTTGCCGGAACAACTGGACAAGCTTTGAGAGCCGAAGCGATTCAAATCATCATTACTCTCAAATCAGACAGTCTTATTCGAAACCCTGGTGATGCTCCACTAATTGCGATTAATTACAGGGCTCATATTCAAAATTTAGCATGGGCGGCTTGGGTTAAGAACGGCCAGAAGTCTGGAACAACAGGTCTTGGCCTTCGTATGGAAGCTCTTGAGATTAACTTATCGTCATTGGATGGTTTAGATATTGGAGTACAATATAGGACTCATGTTCAGAACGTAGGATGGCAACCATGGGTCACTAATGGTAAAACAGCAGGAACAGTTGGTCAAGGTTTAAGAATCGAAGCGGTTGAAATATCGCTAACTGGCGCGGATGCTTCAAAATACAAAGTACAGTATCGAGGACATCTAGAAAATAGTGGTTGGACAACCTGGAAGAAAGACGGTGCGACTTTAGGCACGACTGGTGAAGCGTTACGACTCGAAGCAATATCTATTGTTCTTATTAAAAACGTAGACCTAAACGCGAACATTACAAACGAGGTAAAAAACAAGGCTCCCATCATTCAGATATGGGCTTCAGACTTTCCACGGTCGGATGTGTTACTACACGACATTCGTACCGAGCATAAAATAACACAACCAAAACTCGTCTCAGGGATAAATAAATCAAGTGGTTTTACCTTTAATATCGATCCGACACATAAATATTTTAATTACTTACGAAAGATGCATACCGTTATTTATGTGTATGAGGTGTATTCCAACACTCGAAAAGATCTGTTATTTGAAGGTCGTATTACATTTGATGACGAAGGTTTGAACAAAACAAAAGACATTACCTGTGAGGGCGAACTTGGGTATTTACTTGACAGCACGCAAAGACCGGCAAAATATGTAAACACCACTCCCGAACAATGGTTGACTCAGGTTTTAGACAATCACAACATGCAGGTTACCGCAGACAAAAGATTATACATGGGTATCTGTACGGTTCTTGGCGATGGTAGTGGTGTTAATATTTCAACGAACTACAGAACGCATCTTGAGAATTTAGCATGGCAGTCTTGGGTTCGTAATGGTATTGTTAGTGGAACAACTGGATCTGCTTTACGTATGGAAGCTCTTGAACTTAAGCTTGAGAATATTGGAAGTTTGGATATTGGTCTAACTTACAGAGCTCACGTGGCAAATACTGGATGGTTACCATGGGTTACTAATGGTGCTACGGCTGGCACAGTAAGTCAAGGTATCGCATTACAAGCTATCGAAATTAAACTTACAGGTGCTGATGCTGGATTGTTCTCGGTCCAATATCGTGTACACGTTCAGGATGTCGGTTGGCAGGATTGGAAACAAGATGGTGAAACCGCCGGAACAACTGGTGAAGACTTACAAGCAGAAGCTATAACCATTATTATCGTATCTAAAGTAGACGGTACCAATGGTAAACTTAAAGATGGTCTATTCCGTGAAAACGAATATGTAAACACCCTTGAGTTAATTAAAACAACCATGCTTGACACTCTTGGTGGCGTGTTAGTTACTGAGAGAATTGGTAATATTAAATTCCTGAATTATCTTGAGAACTACGGAATCACCAATTCACAACCTGTTAAATTTGGGTTGAACATGATCGATTATTCAAAGATTACAGACGCTAGCAGCGTCGTTACCGCGTTGGTTCCATATGGCAAAGAGATCGATGGTAAGAAACTGACCATAACAACTGTAAATAACGATTGTGATTATATTTACGACGAAGTTGCAGTAGCAGAATATGGTTGGATCACAGATTCTCATGAGTGGCCGGATATCGACACGCCATCAGCATTACTATATGCTGCAAAGTTATATTTAGCCGGTAAGATCAAACAGGGAATATCTGTAGAATTAACAGCTATGGATTTAAGTAAAATCAATCTTGATATTCAGCAATTCCAAGTTGGCGATATGGTCAGATGTGTATCCAAACCGCACAACCTTGATATGTTTCTATCTGTCAGTAAAAAAGAACGAGATCTACAACATCCAGGAAACGATCAAATCATATTAGGCGGTGTTACACAATCTCTAACCGACAGAATCAGTGGTCCTCTCGGTGGTGGTATTATGGGGTTCGCGCTGACTACGGCGAACACTGTAAAGAATATGGAGTACGTCGCTAACGAGTTATCGTTTATGGTTAAGATTACGGCAGACACCGTCACAGAACAAGGAACGACCATCAACGAAACAAAGTTGGAAATGGACGCGTTTCATATTAGTTTATCGGCGCTAGAGACGCGAACAACTACAGCCGAATCCTCAATAGCCGAAACTGCGTTAACCATAACTGCCTTAGGCGCTAGTCTAACATCAACGCAAACCACCGTGTCAAGTTTGGGAACAAAAGTAAATCAGGCCGGATTAGATATAACTGCTCTGAGCGCCGGATTGTCAGCAACCCAGACAAGTGTGGATGGAAAAGTCAGTAAAGCATCGATCATAGCGAGCATTAACGCAAGCGGTGAGAGTGGGGTTAAGATAAGCGCTGACAAGATTTCGATAAGTGGCGGCGTAACGTTTAGCGAAGCGCAAACATTGGCTAATACAGCCCAAACAAATGCTACGAATTCGGCTGCAACATATGCGGCCAACGCCCGAACAAATGCAGTGTCTGATGTAAATACAAAGCTAGGATCAAAGCAAACTACCACGTTTATTCACGGCGGGAACATTTCAACAGGCACGATAACATGTGATAGCATTTCTGGCGGCACCTTGAACTTTGCGAATATCACGGCGACAAATTCCCTAACCGTGACCGGAACAAGAGGTTGTGGATTAAGTTTTAAGGTTGGTTCTCATAGGGGGGAAATCGGGGCCAATACTTCTCGCGGGTTAAATATGTCAACGTCCGACAACATGTACTTTTCCAGCCAAACGGATGGTGAGTTGGTGTTAGCTATACACACAAGAGTTGCTAACGGCAATACGTTCACGGCACCTAATGTCCCAAACACGCCGTCTGGAACCGGTAACATCTCAATGATCACTGGTAAATCGACATATATAGAATTCATAATAAGCGGGGCGGCTAAAGGTTGTACATTTTGGGATTCTGATAGACGTCTGAAAACAAACATTAAACCTTCAACCGTAAACGCTCTCGACACCTTTTCAAAATCAGTAGTTCAATCGTTCAATTGGATATCTGATAATCGATACGAACGCTGTGGGTTAATCGCTCAAGATGTCGAACGTATATTTGGCGAAGAATTTGTATTAAAAATAAGACAGCCAGATGGGTCTGTAAGTTATCAGATTAAAGAGTTTCCGTTTATACCTATGATAATAAAAGCACTACAAGAACTAAATGAAAAGAACATGCATCTCGAACACGATATTGCAATTTTAAAAGCACAAATTAAAGAACTAAAAGGAGAAACAATATGTTAGAAGTAGTTAAAACAACAACGTTCACAGGCTCGTCAAAAATAGGCGACGTTGTGGCTAAGATGTTTACAGCCACCATTAATACCGAAACCCCTGAAGAAATGGGTTTAAACCACTGGGTTGTAAACTATCCACTGTATGGACCGAATAGAGCAGCGGTTGCTGCCGACGAAGTAGTGTTTGAAGACATGGCGTATGCTTTTCAACAACAATTGATCGACGAAAAGAACGCGGTGACATCAGCATGAAACTAACAAACCAGGAAATAATCAACCATTTGAACTCTATTCCCGCATTAGCCGGGGTAGAGTTCCCTGTAAAGATTACATATGCCTTGAAGAAGAATCATCGTAAACTTGTAACCGAATATAAGGATTACGAAGCACAACTTGATGATCTTCGAGAGAAATATCCGAAGCTGGATGAAGACGAAGATTTCAACAAAGCTGTTAAAGAATTATTAGCGATTGAAAATGAGATCGATGTTTTCGTGCTCGACGAATCTATATTCGAAACCGGCGATTTTAACGTAACTGCAACACAACTTGAGATCCTGGAGTTCATGATCGAAGTAAAATAAGGAGGTCAAAATGGCCGATATAACAAACACACTAAACGAGTTTAAGACCGCTCTAAATGGGGAGTCGGTCCGAGATGCTTTTGTCGAAACAATGACTCGCGTCAATGCTGACAATATCAAAATAGGTAGTGACTACGTACAAGTTATTGAAGCCGCCGGACAAGTTGGAAGCGCTGTATCATCCGCTTCTACCTCGGCGGCTTTGGCTGCTAGTAAGGCTGCAGAGGCATCTAACGCTGCGTCCGTAGCATCAGGACACGCTACTACCGCTACTACAAAAGCCGGAGAAGCTGCAACGTCGGCTACAAACGCTATTAATGCTAAAGATATTTCTGTAACAAAAGCCGGAGAAGCTGCAACGTCGGCTACAAACGCTATTAATGCTAAAGATATTTCTGTAACAAAAGCCGGAGAAGCTGCAACATCCGCCGAAACGGCTACAAACGCAGCAAGCACTATATCCGCACAAATAACCACAGCATCCGACAGTGCTGAAGCGTCGGCATTAGCCGCTGCAACATCTGCAACATCTGCCAGCAATTCGGCATCAACGGCTACCACCAAAGCTAATGAGGTTTCGACTGCTCATACTACAATAACCACAAAATTAGCAGATACAATCGCGGCTAGAGATATTGCAGTAACGAAAGCAGAAGAAGCAACAACAGCCGCAACAACGTCTGTATCGATCAGAGACGAATTGTCGCCACACCTTACAACTATTGACCAGAAAGTTTTAGCGGCTACAGACGCGGCAACATTATCTGTCAACTCTAAAGATATCGCTATAACGAAAGCCGGAGAAGCATCAGCCTCCGCTACAACGGCTTCTAATCAGTCCACAATCGCAACTACTGCGGCAACAACGGCAACCACAAAAGCCTCGGAAGCTTCTGCATCCGCTACCGCAGCCGAGCAATTCGCAGCTAACGCTGAAGCGGCTGTGGGTGTTACAACAGAAGAAAGAAATACCTGGAATGGAAAACAAGATGCTTTGGGTTTTGTGCCTGAAAACTCAACACAAAAAGGGACACCATCTGGCTACGCGTCATTAGATGCTTCTGGGAAAGTTCCGTCGTCACAGTTACCAGTTATCGCAGAGCATACACACGCCAATAAGGATATTCTAGACAAAATAACAGTTGGTACAGCGGTTTCATATGATCTCGATTCTTTTGGTGACATGAAAACATCAGTGTATGATACTACTCAAAATGGTATTGTTGACAACGCTGAAAAGGTGAATGGGTTTACCGTAGCAAAAAACGTCCCGAGTGATGCAAAGTTTACGGATACTATTACTGATATTAGCGGTAAAGCTGATAAAAGCCAAGTATTAACTAATGTGCCGGCAAATGCGAAGTTTACAGATACAAACACAATAACAACAGTAAACGGCAAAACAGGTGTAATAACAAAAGATGATATTACAGCGTTAGGAATACCGGCACAGGATACAATCGTGGATATTGGCGGTAAGGTTGACAAAGTAACAGGAAAAGGGTTATCTACAAACGACTACACCGCTACAGATAAGAACAAATTAACAGGATTAGAAAACTATGCTCACCCCACAACACATCCGTATTCCATGATAACAGATGCACCGACTTCATTACCCGCTAGTGATGTATCGGCATGGGCAAAATCAGGGACAAAACCGTCGTATACAAAAACGGAAGTAGGGTTAGCCAATGTCGATAACGTCAAACAAATGCCTATTAGTGGTGGTGTATTAGAGAATTACACTGAAAAGTTAGTTACTGAAGAAGTAGGGGGAGATAAAGCAATTAATCTTAGTGCTGGAAATGTATACCAGCATCGAATAGTTAGTAACACAAACTATATACTCCCAGATGTTCCAGCTGGGGAAGCAGCATCAATAACTCTTATGATAGTTAAAGGGGGGGAATACGCTATAACTTTTCCACCTAACGTAATGTGGATAGGTGGAGAAATCCCTGTAATAACTGCTTTTGGCCTTATAGTATTCACTGGATTTTATGTTGAGCCCGAGAATTTTACAGTTTGGGTAGGTATGTTTGGGGGTGAGTTTTAATGTTAGCAGATAGAATTAGGATTGGTAGAAACAAATAAAAAAATGAATATATAGGAGAATTGTATTTAGCACAAGATGATGATTTTGTGAAAGTTAGTAATTTTTGGGTATATCGAGGTAGTGAATTGGAAATAGAAATCCCCCACATAATACAAGGTGAAGAAGTTACAGCTTATGAGTTTATGTTCTATGGTTCAGGAAGTTATTTAGCAACCCCAGTGACTAGAGTGGATTCTAATAATAAAAGTGTTATTAGTATGGCTTATATGTTCCATAATTCTCTAGCAACTACATTGGATTTAAGTTCATTTGATACTTCCAATGTTATTAGTATGGCTTATATGTTCCGTGACTCTAGTGCTACTACATTGGATTTAAGTTCATTTGATACTTCCAATGTTACTAGTATGGGTAATATGTTCCGTGACTCTAGTGCTACTACATTGGATTTAAGTTCATTTGATACTTCCAATGTTACTAGTATGGCTTATATGTTCCGATATTCTCAAGCTACAACTGGTTATGCAAGAACTCAAGCAGATGCAGATAAATTTAAT
>UZAT01349414.1_pt1 | contig 26960 bp, 36 predicted proteins | sample 2160861 | NCBI WGS metagenome assembly UZAT01 (sample SAMEA5138306, study PRJEB28736) | viral metagenome | reverse complement strand
GAACCACCTTGAACCGGGTCTTAAAAACATTGATATATCAACGTTTTTTGCGGTTCAAGGTGAATTTTTTACCTTGAACCACCTTGAACCTTTTGGGCAAAAAAAGTCCCCAATTGCAGCAACAATCAGGGACAATGAAAAAAGTATTAACCAGTTTCAAGATGAAATGGTCAAAGATACACTAATATTATACCACTTCATCCTCAAAAAAGAAAGGGTGAAAATTTATGAAATTACCAAACGGATATGGAAACATATCAAAGTTATCGGGGAACAGACGAAAACCCTGGAGAGTAAGAAAAACTGATGGATGGGAAATTGTTGATGGAAAAGCCAAACAAAAATTCATCACTGTGGGATATTACGAAACAAGACCCGAAGCTCTGATGGCTCTTGCTGAATATAACAAAGACCCTTATGACTTGGGATTGTCCACGATCACCATTGCGGAAGTCTTCGAAAGATGGTCAGAAAGAAAATTCGAAGAAATAAGCGAATCAAACGCAAAAGGATATGAAGCTGCCTTCAGACTTTGCGAAGGGATCCGGGACATGAAGTTTGTCGATTTGAAGATTGATCATATACAAAAGATAGCAGATGAATCGGGAAAGAACACACCAACATTGAAGAAGTTCAAAATTCTGATGAAGGCATTGTTCGAATACGCAGTCATCCATGGGATCATCCCGAAGGACAGAAACATCGTTGAATATGTGGATATTTCGAAAGCTGGAAATCCAAATTCTATTGACAGAAAACCATTCAGCAAGAATGAAATCGACAAGCTGTGGAAGTTCGTTGATTCGCACGAATATGTTTCAGTTGTCATGATCCTGATATATTCGGGTTTGAGAATTGGCGAATTGCTGAATCTGAAGAAGTCTGATGTCAATCTTGCCGAAAGATATATCAACATCACGAAAGCTAAAACAGAATCAGGTGTCAGACTTGTTCCGATAGCACAGAAGATCATGCCATTTGTGGAACATTGGATGCAAAAGAATGATTGTGAATATCTGATCTCGACATCTGATGCGAAATACATGGAATACAGAAACTATTATGACACCTATTGGAAACCATTGCTGAAGAACTTTGACATGGATTCTCATAGACCACATGACACAAGACACACTTGCATATCACTTCTGACAAGCGCAAAGATTGATGAAAGATACATTCAGAAGATCGTTGGTCATAAAGGTCAAAACGTAACAACCCAAGTGTATACGCATCTTGAGATTCAAGAGCTAATACACGAAATTGACAAAATATAAGGTGATAGGATGGGAAGGACAGACTATAAGAATGATTATAAAAAAGCAAAATATGATAGACTTGAATTAACACTTCCATGTGGATGGAAGGATCGATTGAAAGAAGTCAGTTCTGCAATGGGAATAAGTGTGAATGACTATGTGTGCAGACTGATCAAACAAGACATCGACAACGATCACAAACCGGAAGACATCGTGACCATGTTGAATAGGTGGGAAGTCCAAAAGAAATACCATCCGATGATTGAATCCGCATCGTACACAAAAGGCACCGGATATTATATAAGATTGAGAAAAGGGTTCATCAGTGACTATACCAATTCGGAAGAAATCATCTGCAAGACCACCAGGGAATTAAGACACATTATGCAGCTAACACATCCGATCAGGACAGAAGAAGAAATGTGTGGTTTCGATTCCAAAACATATGAGCAGCTTTTGAGGTGGCAAGTTCCGAAATGTTATTTGAAGGATATTCAAGCTGTGGGTGATCATAAAATAATTTTCAAAGATGGCCGGGAATGGACTTTCAAATCGGTCAACGAATTAAGATACATGTGGAAAAGGAAAGAAGGGTGAACCCCTTCTTTTTTTTTATGTCTTCCGTAACAACCAAGCATTTGATTTTCCAATGTTTTTCACATTTCAAAATGTCTTACGGAAGACACCCCTTTCACCATTTCACCCCATTGTGTCATACTTGTGTCATACTTGTGTCATACGCATCGAAATTCATACGATTTTAGACGAATTGAGAAAAGAAAAAACCCCGAAAAACCAAGGTTTTCGGGGTTTCTGTGAATTGAACTTCTTATCTCTTGGGTAAATCCGAATGCCGATTTTTCAACACTTCCAAGGATTTTTGTGTCATACGTGTGTCATATACGCAGTATATTCAAGTTCAATTTTTTATTTAATTTTGTTGACCAATTTGTAATATCCCCAGTACAACGAAGAATTTTTCTTCTTCGATTCGTCAAGTTCCTTTACAAACTTTTCCATTGCTGTAATTGGGAAGAAAGAATGGTTCAATTCCCATGCGATGTCATTTGCGGATGTCAAAAGTTCAGTCTTGTTCATTGAACTTCGAACATCATTTCTGAACTTGTCCATCGTATAGTTCAACCCAAGACCTTTCCACAAATGTTCAGGATCACCATGATTGGATGCGATACCCATCTTGTGTCCTTCCTTATGGGATATTATAACACCTTTTTCCATAGGATTCAAGTCATACTTTTCACATAATTGCGCAAACAGTTCCACAGCAGATTCATATGTTCTCTTGGCAACAGCTCTCGCAGTCACCAAATCGGAACATGTGAAGGTCGAACCACCAGTGTATTTGATGCAAGCTGGTTCGCACATTTCGACACCGATGTGTGTGTTGTTAGAAACACCACCACCATGCCATCCACGATGATCCCATGGAAGACATTGGTGAACATCACCGGTGTTCCCATCGATCACACCATGCACACCGATCTCATACTTGTTCGAATTCCACAGCTTCACAAATACAGCTGCGGATGGTTGCGGACATCCAACACTATGCAGCATTAGACCTTTGACTTTGATCTTTCTACCAGCTCTGTAACAAGGATTGTTTGTTGTGATCGATTGAATGATTTTCATTCAGAATCACCATCCAGCACATCCACCGCTTCCTGCACCTCGATAATGGTGTTTTTAACACTTTCTGCATCGACTTTGCCTTCGGTAATGATATAAGTCACCGCACTGATTAAAGCGGTTACAGCACCTGCTACAGTGCCCACATCAGTGCTTTCCGCACCGAATACCATTGCAATACCGGTTGCAACACCGGCAATTGCCAACCACAGCTTTCTGCTTGTCAGCTTCTTGATGAAATTAGACATCATAAGAATCCCCCTTTGAATCGTTGTATATTTCAGAACCATACTTCTTGCGAAGCTTGATCTGATTTTCACTTTTTGCTTTGGAATAATAGAACCCAGTTGCAGTTGCGAATTCCGCAAACACAGCTGGGATCAGGTAACCAAGAGGACTTGTGTCCCCAGTCTCTTTGACGATGATCAATGTGAATGCTGTGACGATGATTGTCACAGCACCCACAACAAACATTATGATTTTCGAAAACTCAATTTTCTTTTTCATGATATGACTTCCCAAGATTGCAGTTCGCTGTAAATTTTATCAATGAAGGAATTACCACCAAGAGCTTTATATGCATTATAAAGCATCAGGAAGTTTTCGTATTCAAATTGTCTGATCGTCTTGTTTTCACTGTGTCTGTAATAAATTGACAACATATCACTTCGCAGTTGGCACTTTACACCTTCTGCAACAAGTTCCATTTTGTCAGAATTTACTTTGTACTTGTTTGCAACCCATTTGACCACACCAAGTAAGACACCAATCTCTGTGATTAGTGTTGCTATTGTTTCAAGTGACATTTATGACACCACCTTCTGTGTCCATCCATAGACACCCGGTTCCCATACGTTGCCATCGACATCCGATGTCCAAAGTTCACCATTGTGTGAAACATCATCACCCTTCGCATAAGAATCATCTGCACCCAAAGGTTGTGTCCAAATGGACACACCGCTATCTGTGAAGCCAATTGCTTTGTACAGTGAAGGTGTTGTATCGGGTGTCCAATCATCTTGACTGGTGTGCGCCTGGATGACCTTGTAAAGCTGTGTCTCGTTGTCAGCATTTACACCATGCTTGAGGATTCGATCAACCGCATACCAAGTCTTTGTCTTCCATGCAGGATATAAGTCTGCAACTTCCATTGCCTTGTCATCGTCAAGATTTGCGGATTGCACTTGCATCTGCATGAATCGGTTGAACTGTTTTGCAAGAAGTCTTTTATCCATTACTCCACCCCCAAGATTATATTCAGCAGCTCTTCTGTTGTCGGTTCAGGTTCATATGTGCTTGTACCCTCACTTCCTGACGATTCGGGAAAATCACAAGGCACGAATACACCATTTTCTTTCTTGCATGGAATGGGAATCGAAGCATATTCTTCTTCAGTCAACTCGATTTCATTTTTGTCAACAAAATCTGTGTAGTTGATTCCCTTCGAAACAATTACACCTTCTGTTGTAATAGTTGCCACATATCTCATTGCTTCAGTCCCTTCCTTCCGTAAATGTTCAATTTACCGGTGATGTCTGTATCTTCACCGGTCACACCGTTACCATCCATTGGTACGGAAAAATATATTGTCTTTTTGAGAAGTCTGTCTGTATAGAGTATGCTGTCAGCAAATCCAAGACCATCAGAATCATTGAATAGGTATGTAGACCCTGCTCGTATCTTGACACCATTGAAAGTGGTCAAACGCACTGTCCCATTGATGTTGAATTCACAACTATCGGTATATTGGAAAGTTGCCATATCGATGTAGTAAGAAGATGATTCAGTCACATCACTCTGCAACCGAATCGTTCCGTTATGGTTGTTTTTAGTGGTAGAAGATCCAGTCACCTTTCCATCAAAATCGAAGATCAGCTCATCGTAGTTTTCGAAATTGACACCAGTGATCTCCACCTTTTGAAAAGTTCCGTTTCCATTTCCACCATGATAAAGGTGCAACGCAATGTCTTGTGTCTTTAACAACTCAAAATTGTTTGAATTCCACTTCGTTCTTTCCGAAGCTGTGATGTGTTTTGTGACATCGGACATGTGGATGCCCAAATTACTCTGCGCATCCGTACCGGCCTTCTTCGCATCTGCTATCGCAGAAGCTTGTGCAGTGGACACCGGTTTGTTTACATCCGCAGTGTTGTTTACATTACCCAAACCAATTATCGAAGGTGTGATGCTGTGCGGATTGGATGCAGTCAAATGCTGTCCAAGCTTTGTTCTTTCACCTTCCACCTTGGTGTTCAAGCCATTAAGCTCGTTATTTGCAGCATCCGTCTTTGTGTTCAGGTTATTCAACTCACCATCAATGATGTCCATGTTGCCATTCTGCACACCGACATCATAGAAATCATCCGCAGATGGTTTTGTCAGATTATAATTCGTTGTTTTACTTGCCATTATTTACAACCTCATTTCTCAATTGATTGTGTGTGTATGCACTCAATTGTTCGTGCGTATATGTGTTGAAGATGTAATTTTGATTATACAACAGACTTACATCGATGATCATATTCGCAGGAACAACCTCTTCCAACATCGCACAAACATCTTTGAATTTGTTTTGAGCCACCAAAGCAATTCTGACTATCAATGTGAAATTGTTCGCATCCAGCTTCAAATCATAGCCATTTTCACCGCATAAGGTTTTCAATCTCTGCTTCAAAGATGTCATGGTGTATGGGAGCTGCTCGTTCATCCTCGTCAGGATGGTGAACTTTCTGTCATCCAAAGAATGTGTCGATTTTGGAATGATACCCAGCATCTTTTCCCATCTCGATACACCTTTTTCTGTTGCATCGGGGATGAACTGATCATTCAATGCCTTTTCAAGTGCTTCAAACAACTTGATAACTTCAGGCTGAACCGCATCAGTCAAGATTGCTTTGTATTCCCTCACACCCTTCAGGAATTCGGGAAGATAATCAATCAAGTTTCTTTCATACATTGGTCACAGTCCCCCTTGTAGGAATGCAGTCTTTGTCGATTGATAGATTGGATGCATTCCCATTCAGAAGTGTGTCCGTAATATCCAAAACACCTTCGATGTCAAGAAGTCTTGTTTCGATTTGACTGATTCTGACAATCAGATCATTCGCACCAGTTGCTTCCCATCCACTTGCAAGTTCTTTGAAATAGTCATCGATTGCCTTGTGGACAGAGGATTCGATTGTTTCCCATGTCCAATCACCATGAAATGTGATCTTCGTCTGTACATCAACCGAAACCTCACCGCAACCGGTGATGGTGACGATGTGACCGATTGGTGCGATGCCAAGACCTTCACCATGACTTTCCACCGGATCCATCACCCTCTGAACCTCATTGACAAGGGTTTCCGAAGGTTTGGAATATGTGCTGTCGATGATAACCGCCTTGACAGTTCCACCGCCATTCCATGCTCTGTATATCTTCACACCGCCAACACCATCGATTGTGTTGATCTTTGCTTGATAGTCTGCGACATTGCCACCAAATGCCTGCGAATTGAATGAATTGAAATATCTCTGTCGCAAATGCTCGACATCTTCTTCATCCTCACCAGGAATCAGGATGTCTGTCAGAAGCGCAGTCTGAAGTCCTTCGATATAGTCAATGGGGATCATCGAACCGCTTTCTGTGTTTCCTACAGCACCGATTGTCTCACACTGCATCTCAAAGATTCCATCACTGATCTTTTCGATTGCAATATAGTTCAATTGGTTCAAGGAAAATCTTGAGCCAATTGGAACATCGATGTTGAACTCACCTTTCCTGATCGCATATGTTGCTATCTCGATGTCAATTCCTCTTTCGTTGCATCGTTTGATCAAATACTGTTTGGAAGCTGTGTCAGCAAATGTTTCTCTCAAAATCGCATCCATATCGATGTATGCGTTTTGAAATTCGATCGCAGTTGGTGCAGATACATCATATACGATTGAACCTTCTCTTTTGTCAACACCGCTTATTCTGTCAAGCATCCTCTGAAGGATTTCTTCAAATGTTACACTTTCGTACATTATACATCCACCGCCTTTTCCGATTGAATATCACCAAATATGGTTCGAACTGTGAAGGTCAAATAAATGTTTCTTCTATCAGTTTTGTATTCAAAGTTGTCAACACTCTGAATTCTGTCATCCTGAATCAATGCTTCTGTGATCCTTCTTTCAAGTTCAGAAATCGCATAATCTATCGGTTGACCAAACAAGTCAAGAAGTTCGATGCCATAGTTCCATGAATACATGATGTTCTTGTATCGTTCCGTATTCAGAATCTTATAGACAACTTGTTTCATTGCTTCAAGATCATCACAAAATCCATTGATGACATTGTTTTCGACATTTAGTTTATATGTTTTCGTTGGTTGCGTTTCAACCATCAAAGTGGTTGAAAGAACACTATTCGTTGAAGGAATCATGCGTTCACCACCTTGTCAAGTATCAGATATTTTTGACCGCCTTTTTTCTTCAGAAGAATGACCACATCATCGACCTTCAGTCCATTGTGAATGGTCATCTTCTTCAAACCGATGACCTCATGACTGTGATCATCAGCATCTTCTGTGTTCCAGCCAAGTGACACATCGACTGAATAATCTGTCACGTTTCTTGTCAATACAAGCTGCGCAGAACCAAGTGTCATCTTTTGATCAACAGAAACCTTGATTGGCGAAACACTTGTGACCTTCCCAAATAGGAAATCACAAGGGTGACTTGCTTCAAGCGCATTTATTGCAGCAAGCTTCATCGCATTGTATAAATCTGTGGAATCAAGCAATGAATTCACCCCCTCGCAGTGTCAGGTTCATCAAATGTGAGCCATTCTTGAATTCGTGCTTGCACTTTTCTACAAGCATATATGACTGAACACCCATGTCACCAAGGTTCAGCATCACCGGAATCAAAGAGCCTGCACGAACTCTGATGTCACCAAAGGCATTCTTGATGGACAGATTTCTCGTTTTCTTGTTATACAAGGAAAGAAGTGCATCAGCTTTCGCTTGACCATTCACACCCTCTTCCAACTTTTCAAAATATTGGAGAACACCCCACTGGTTCATGTTCTCACCATGCTGTGCGATGTAAGATTCAATTGTACCAGCCTTTTCATTGTCATATGTCAGTTTTATTTTGTTATAAGTTTGTGAATCGATGCTTGAAGAATAGTCAAAATCTTCCGCAGTCTCTTCATCGAACAAAATACCCACTTTCATATTTTCAATGTCTTTCAACGTGATCTTTCCGAAGTCATCATACAGCACAAACATCTTTCCTCGATTGGTCAAAGTCAGATCAAGTGCATTTTGGATCATATCGAAAAGGGATGTGTCTTTTTCGACTCTTGAAGGAATTTTGAACTTGGTGTCTTCAATGACACCGGTTTGCAAATGAAAGTCAGATGCAATCATCTGAATAAATTCACTTGCTGTCTTGTTTTCGTAGATATAAGTGTCTTTGTTCTTTAGATAACGCAACTGATCATATGCAGTCACAGAGATGTGTTGTTCTTTGTTGCGCTTCTTTTCAAATACGAAACCATAGAAGACATCCTGACCATCCAACTTCATTCTGACAGCATCACCTTCCTGAAAGGAAATGGTGTCATCCTTGACCACTGTGAACTTCAATGTGGAAGGTGATCCAGCTCTTTCTGTTGTCCACTGAATCCCTTCTTCCACAATTGGTTGATACAATTTGTTATCATGTGCGATCAGAAGTTCAACATTCATTGAATCACCCCCTCATCGTTTACGCATAATCATTTGTTGTATTCTATTGCGGACACAAGAATATTATATTCTGCTTTGTTGATAACGAGCTGAACCTCTACACTGTTCTTGGTATCAGTGATGTAACCTTTATATATTTGCTGACCATCGTGTGTCACACCTATGAGTATCTTGTTTTTGCTCTCCCGATCTCTTCGTTCAATTTTCAGCATCATTGTTGTTCCGGTTTTGACAGTTGTTGTTATCACATCATTGGCGAAATCATCTGATGTGATATAGTCACCACTCAAATAGCTTATTCTATCATCGTAGTTCACCAATCCAAGTATCACACACTTCGTCTTACCAGTAGATGGTGTTATAGTCACCCTGCTCTTCCGTACAACATTTTTCACTTGCTGAACTTCTGCTTTCGCAGCACTCATCTGTAAGATTTTCAACTCTCGACCAACAATGGGTGTGTTTAGGTTCTCCATGTCATCTTTGTTCACAGCATAAACAGCTGGATATAGAGAACCATCACCATAAAGCTTCTTTGCAATATTCCAAGTGGTGTCACCTTTCAGAACTCCATAGGTAGTGTTCTGATCCGGTGCGTTTGAAGTCTCTCTGACATTCTCGACAGATGCTGTACCATCGGCAGACACATTGACAATCTTTGTTCCATAGTGCTTGTATTGCTTCAAGGTGATGGAAACAAGGATATCAAACCCCTGCTTCGCATCTTCCTTGATGGTGTAGTTCTCCAAAGACACCGAAATGTTTGTGTCGAACAGAATCTTTCCACTTGGAAGGGTTCTTGTGACAATAAACGGAAACACACTTTTGTTCAACTTCAGCTCTTCAAGAATGTCAAGATATCCCTTTGCGTTTTTCCACACATTGTTTTTATATTTCGCAAAGGGATATTTCACATTGGGAAGAAGCAGATCAAAAGTGATTTCGGTCAGTCCCGGATCCTTCAGGATATTCACTTCACCATCGTTGATCAAGGTCAGTGTTTTATTCCTGCCCTTGATCTTCGTTTCGATTTTCGATGGTGCAATGGGACACAGCATCGATCCTAAATACACGTTATAAGCCATTATGCATGCACCCCTTCCGCAGCCTTCGCCATTGCTTCATTGACACCAACAACCAAGTATTCAACAACACCATCCAAATCCATGTTGTTGCTGATGCTGTTGTTGTTGGTCATGTCCACCTTGATTTCTGCTGTGGTGAATCTGTTGATCACTTCTTGTTCAGCAAGGTCTTTCAGATATTTCAAATCTTCGTTTGTAGTATCAAGCGCATTTGCTGTTTCTTCAGTGTTTGCCACGATTGCACCGACATCTGTGCTGAATACATCACTCATCGAATCACCGACATTTGCACCCCAGTCATAACCGGTCTGATATGCATCACCATAGTCCATCCGCATACCTTCCAAATTGGATCGCAGTCCCCGAAGGTTACCGGCCAAATTTGATCCAAAGACCTTATCAATTCCGCTTGCTATGAATTCGATGATACCAAGAACAAAATCAGCAAGACGAAGGAATAAATTCCAAATAAATGCCACCGCAGTCATAAACGCACCGGCAATAACTCCGGTTGCACTTATTGTCTTACCGGTGACCTTGTTGATTACAGCAATGACTGCATAAACCGCAGCAATAATTGCGATGATGATTAAAAGAATCCAAGTCAACGGAGAAGCATACAATGCTGCGTTGAATGCCAGCTGTGCTTTTGTCATTCCAGTTGTCGCAATCATTTCGTTCGTTATCGCAGCACCATGTGCAATTGAAGCAATTGTGCCTATTGTCTGTGCGATGTTCGATGCCATTTGAACACCTTTGTTGATAAGTAAAGCTGCTGTGTACAAACCAACCGCAGTTGCAACACCCAACACAATGGGTTCAAGAATCGACCAATTCTGCGCCAAGAAACTTATGAATTCAAGAAGTGGTTGCGATATCTGATACACTTCGTTCAACACACCAGTCCATACTTGCGCCCATGTCATAGGCATCGATTCAAACTGTGCGTTGATGCTATCCGTTGCACCAATCAGCGCATTCTTGACGATATCCGCAGTGATCTGTCCTTCGGCTGCCATTCCACGAAGTTTGCCAACCGGGACATCCATATAATCAGCCACAGTCTGCATGATGTTTGGTGCAGCTTCAAACACAGCATTGAATTCTTCGCCACGAAGAACACCTGAACCAAGTGCTTGTGTCAACTGAAGTGATGCGCTTGCAATGGATGATTGTTCAGTTCCTGCGATAACGAACAATTTGTTTAGGTTTTCTGCAAATCGAATCGTTTCATCATTAGAACCAAATGCATCACCAGCATTCAAGGACAGCTTTGCAACTGTGTCTGCTGTTGCAGTATAAGCAGCTCTTGATCTCTGTGCCGATGCAAAAATCTTGTCCTGCAGCTCCACTGTGGTTTGTAAACCATCGTTTATCATGTCAAGTCTTGCAGTGGTCTGAACATATTCATCAGAAATACCAACAAGCTTCTTCAAACCTTGGACTGAAGCATAAGCACCGACAAAACCCATCAGTTTGGAAGTTCCATCATCAATCTTATCGTTGAACTTCTCCTGATCACGTTCATTCTGCTTGATTTCTTCACCAAGGTGCGCCATCTCTTGCCCTGCGAGATCAAGTGCTCTTCTCGTTTCGTCAATGGTGGATGGATCAAACCCATTGTTCATTGCCACATCAACGGATTCAAATACACCGACCATATTGTTCAAAGCACCGATGATTCTATTGACTGGCGCAGAAATTCTGTCATACAATTCAATTGATGAAGATATCGTTGCCAATATGGTTCACCATCCTTCCTTATTTTTTATGTTTAGCCTTCTTTGCTTCTGCCTTTTCTTTTTCAACTCTTATCGAAATTGCAGCTATCACGAAAGCCTTTTCTTCCATACTCATTTCACAGAAAACTGAAGGTAAGATGTGAAGTTTGTGCAATGCATAATACGCATAGTTTGCTTCGGCATCCCCTTCATTGATTAGTTTTTTGCTTCTTCAACCTTGTCCGATAAAGTGGTATTGAAACCATTGAAGTCCTGAACAAATGCAACAAGGTCATTAAATTCACCAGGATCATCGACCATTTCTTTCAGAAGGTCTTCGGGTGTCATAACACCATAGGAATCCTGAAGTTCTTTGTCATAAAGATTCGGTTCAGCAATAGAAGCTGCGACCATCTTTGCAATGTACTTCGATGTGTCAAGCTTCGGTCTGAACATATTGGGTTTTCCGGTAACCGGAACATCCATCATGCACGATTCTCTGATGTTTTCATTTTCCGTTGTGGTCAAAGGTTTGATTGTCCAAAGCAGAGGATTTCCTTCTTCGTCAGTAAGGGATTTTGTCGCAGCATAGGTTGTATTTGCTCTTACAACCTTATTCGCTTTCATAAATCTGTTAAAATTCGACATAGTATATACCACCTTTTGTAAAAATTAGAACCCCCATGTGAATGGGGGTTGTAGTCAATTAAAGCATACCGGGAAGAAGGTTGAATCCTTCAGGCATCTTGAAGTCTTCAAACGTGAAGCCCATATCTTCATCAAGATATTCGCCATCAGCATCGAACTTTGCGAGAATACCGCCATCGATGTTGCAATCAAGGAAGATCATGGTCTGCCTTCCTGCTGCACTTGTGGGGTCTTCGTTGGTGACCTGGATTTCAAAATAGGTGTCTTCACCGGTGTCCTTGAAATCCAACATCATCTGTCTGAAGATCGATGTGTTGTAATGGAATGTACCGGATCCAGTACCCTTCCAACCAGTTGACTTGTTGCCGGTTCCGGTCTTACCAAGAATCGGAACTTCGGACTTGTTCTTTTCGAAGTTTGCTTCAAAGTTGATGATCTGCATGAAGTTGTATCTGTTTCTTCCGATTGTGATGAAACATTCTGCCAACTTCGCAGAAATAGCATCCTTTGCTTTCATCTTTACGTTATTAAGCATCTTGATTCACTCCTTCCTTATCTGATGACAGTTGTGCTGTAAAGCTTTGCCATAGTTCCGATGGGTGTGATAGCATCGTTGATCACGATGGTCTTTTTGTCAGAACCCTGCTCGACCGCTACATCCGCATCACTGAAGTTCTCAATTGCACCAATGCTCTGCATCTGCTCATGGTGCTTCACAACATCCACCCAAAGACTGGTTCTTCCCGACTGATCGTTGGGAATCTTACCAAGATATTTGGTGTTGAACAGAACAGCAATGTCATTTGCAATCTGATCAATGATTCTGATCGTCTGATTATCCTTGAAAACTTCGCCCTTTGCTTCCGTAAGTGTAACAAGGGAATTGATGTCTTCAAGAACTCTGATTTCAGAACCAACTCTGTGAAGTGTGAATTCACCATCACCGATTGCATTTTCAAGCTGCTTCTGCGTATAGTCCACATTGACTGTGAACTCACCATCATACACTCTGTTCAAGGTGGACTTGTTGATTACACATCCTGCTTCAGCACCAGTCACCCAATAAACAAGAGAAGTTTCGGGGAAGATATCATCAGTGACCTTGTTCTTCACGTTGATGACACCTTCATAATCGGCTGCAAGGTTATACAGAACAACCTGGAACTTTGCACCAACCTCATCACGCATTCTCTTGCAGAAGTTCACATACATTTCCTTTGCAGTTTCCTGCACCGCCAACACACCAAGTGTATTGAAGGAATAAGCTTCGATCTTATCAAGATATTCCTGATGCGAAAAACCATCCACACTACCATTTGCACCGCCAGTGAGAGGTGCAGAAGCTGTTGCGGAAAGTGTTGCATCCGTTCTGAATGTTACAAAGTCATTTGCCACAAGATCAGCAGCCTTTGCAACAGACTGTGTGTCAACAACAATTGTGTCAAGTACAGTTTCAACATCATAAAGAGACGGATTATCAACATTCTCACGAATCACGATCTTCAGATCATTACCACGCACACCATTGTATTTTGCAACTGCAAAATTGTTCTGTGCCATCGCACCAGCACCTGCACCAATACCGGGTAAACGAAATGCATATAAGGTTCTTGCGTTCTTGAATAAGTCACGAAGTCCCTTCATCTTTTCGTGTCCACTCGGATATCCGAAGATGGTCAGTGCGTTTCTTGCAAAATCGGTTGCAGAAACTTCAAAGACTTCACCTTCAACACCCCAGTCAAGTTCCAAAGGCATCGTCACAATACCTCTGTCCGAAAGCTCTTCACTTGCGGACTTCATCGACACAAAGTTGATATAAGCACCGGGAAGGATTTTGTTCTGCGCAGTAAATGTTCCACCGCCTAATGCCATATTATTTCACCTTTCCTTTCATAAACTGTTCAAGAAGGGAATCAACCTCTTCGATGGTGTAGCTCTCACCATCGACCAGGATTGCACCAAGCGCATCCCTTCTGTTTTCATATTTCTTTGAACAAAGAATCTGTTCCTTTGTGTGTACAGATGCCTGCTCAATTGTATCTGTTTCTTTCTTTGCCATTGCTCACTTATCCTTTCACATCGAAAGTTTGATCATAAAATTCCATGAACTCGTCATCATCCGATTTGTGAATTGTGAAGAAATCATAGTTCACAAAGAAGTGCAACACATCTTCATCCATTTCACTTGTCATGTCTGTCCCTCTCACAAGGTCACCATCGACCTCGATCAGTTCCAGTGCATAATACAAGTCTTCAAGGACTTCAAGACATTCCGTTCTCGGTTCATCGGTCTTGGGGAAGTAATGGATGCAGAATTGATTTGTTCTGAAATATCGATCACCCAAAAATCGTGAATTCGTTGGATTCAGACAGACGATTGCGAAAGAACCATCTTCCAAACCTTGTTCAACCGCTTCTGTATATATTTCACGATCCTCACCAAAGCTGGAAGAAAGCGCAAGGCAGATTCCATCGATAATTTTCTTTATCATCTGAAAATCTCCCCAAGTTTTTTCTTCAGTTTGTTTTCAAGAACCCTCGGTGCATCTCTTTGAATTTCGTCTTCCGAAATAGTCAGCATGAAGTGTCCCTTCACCCAACCTTTTCCACCCCTTGTTCTATGCCCAAATTCGACATATGAAGCATAGTCAGTGGGGTTTACGATCTCGATGACATATGTGTTTCCAAAGTGATGAACCTTCAGTTCTTGTGCGAAAGAGGATGAACCTTTTCCGTTTGTCCATCCTCTTCTCAACGTACCACCCTTTTTTCCTGAACTTTTTGGATATTGTCCAACCGGTGTTCTCTTGATGACCTTTGCAAGAAGTCTCGCAGCAAGCTCTTTTGCACATGAATCAATGAATGATTGAAGTGCTTTACCGGTCAGGTTCTTTTCAATCTCATCCCTGACATCAAGGATTGCTTGAATATTAACCTTCCCATTCTTGCCCATCATGACCACCCCTTGAACAACTCAAGTGGAACTTCCTGATGTGAAGAATACACAGCTGGTTTACCACTGCACTTGTATTCATTCGTCACACCATTCTGTGTGATGACCATCTTCGAACCTGGTTTCACCAAGATATCCGGTGATAGATAAACCGAAACAGCTTGTGTGACAACACCAGCTGTTTCAGTCTGATTTGTGGGGTTGACAGTCTTGAATGACATTCGGCATGGTTGATTCTCTAAAACCACAACTTCAGCGAATGCAGTTGACTTGTTTTCTTTTCTGATCTTTTGGTATTCTGTGATTGTGCAAACTCCATCATATAAGGATTCGACAGCTTCTCTCACCTTTACCATTTTAGTTGTCTGTAACATACGAAATCACCTTTTCCTTTTGTCATCAGATAACTGATCAACCGATTGAATTTTTCTTCATCGGTTGAATTGGTATCGAAAGAAATACTGACATCACCTTCAGAGATCGATGCGATTGCACCACTCAAATCCAAATCAGAAAGTTCAAGTTTGCCTGAATTCTTGCGATTCATCAAAAATTCACCACATGTCATGTCGGCTGCAACATTGAACAAACCTTCGGGAATGGAAGTGGTGTTGCATGAATTCTTGATCTGATTTTCAACACTTAACATCACAAAAGACAGTTCCCACGAATCATCTTCCTTCGGCAAATAACCGAAATAGGTCAGTCTATTCAGAACCGCCCTGATAGACGATTCTGAATGACTGGAATTCGGAATGATGTTTAAGATTTTCTGAATCATTTCATCCATGCCACATCACCCCTTATTTTTTAACAGACCTTTTTGCCGGTTTCTGCACCGCTTCTTCTGTCGGTTTCTGCTTCACCTTGTTGTCAGTCTGTTCTTCAGTATGCTTCTTGTATCTTCTTAACAGCACAATAAGCACCCCACCCTCTTACTTCTTGAACTTGGCAAGGACAACCTTCGATTCATTGGTAAGCTTTGCAGTGTAGTGTTCGTCTGCGGAAATAACAGTTGTCTTTGCAAGAATGTCTCTGTCATCCTCGACCTCGACATTGCGCTTCAGATAGATCGTGATCGCAGCATCTTCAGGTGCAACACCATCAGCAGCAGGATTTTCGTTGGGATCAGCCTTTGCAACAACAACGATGGGGTTCAGCCAGTTGCCTGCGCCATCATCCTTGACCTTCTTGGACTTGACAACCTGACAGCCAGCAATCTTACCGATGACACCATTCATGATGACATCAAGAGGATATTTGTCCTTGGACTTGAAGTTGTCATCAAGAAGAAGTGTCTCTTCCTGAAGAGGATGGATGAAGATGACCTTTTCCATACCATCATCAACTTCGTCTTCGAACTTGGTGTTTGCCTTAACAACACCATCATAACCGATCACAGCAGCAGAACCATCGTATGTGAGAGATGCCTTGCAAAGCTCATCATAACAGTCAGTGTCAACCTTTGCACCGATGGACATGGTGATCTGTCTTGTTGCTTCACCGATGGGGTCACCATAACCGGAAAGAACAGATTCGTCAGTGATCTCAACAGCCTTGCCGGCCTTCTTGACAGTTGCCTGGGTTGTGGATGCAGTCAGTACAGTTGTACCCATCTGAACACCCTCTGCGACATCCTCTGCATCACCGATGTATGCGTACTTCGGAATGGTGATCGTGTCACCGGATCTACCAACAAGTGTGGTGTCGATGTGTGCGATGGGACTGAACTTGATCTTCTTGGGAAGGGTTGCAGAAATCATGTCTGCCATTACTTCGGGGTTTACCAAATTTGCAATTTTAGTCTGTGCCATAATAAATTTCCTTTCTGTTTTTATTCCTTAATAAAGGAATCATATAATTCTTTGTTTTCGTTGTAGAGATTCATTCTGTCTTTATAAGACATTCTGTTGAATTGCTCTTTTGTGATACCGGGTTCGTTGTCAGAGCTTTCACCGACTGCGACACCCTTCATCTTCGGTTTGGTTTCCTTTGCTTCAAAAAGATACCCATCAGATTTCTGCAAAGCTGCAATCTGTTCTGCAAGTCCCTTGATCGTGCCATCCTCGGCAAGCTCTGCTTTGTCAAGGTCTTTCAAAAGTGCCTTGACCGCAAGCGCATTCTTTGCCTTTGCACCATTCAGCGCAGATTCCACAGCATTGTCAATCTTCAACTGACGAATTTCAGCAGCATGTGCATCATCCTTCGCCTTGTTGTCAGCCTGCAATGTTTCAATCTGCTCCTTCAGTGTTTCGACATCACCATTGGAATTCTTCAAAGTTTCAAGCTGTCCATCACGTTCCTTCAGAAGTGCTTCTGCATTGTTCTTCGCAGTGTTCACTTCATCGAATCTCGTTTTGGGGATGAAACCTTTCAGTTCTTCCAAAGAAGCTGTCTCACACTTCTTTGCAGTCTCCTCATCGATACCCAGTTTTACAAAGTCTTCCTTTTTCATGGTTCTACCATCCTTTCAAATTCATTTTTTACCTGGTTCAGTCCAGTCCTATTTGTCTTGTTCTTTTTCGTCTGCAATACCAAAAAGACGAATTTTGTATATAAAAAGGCACTTCGGAAAAATAATTTCCAAAATGCCTTTTATATATTTAGTTTTTGTGCATGAAAAAAGCACTCCACATTTTTATGTAAAGTGCTTTTTATTTCGATGATGTCTTTTTACTGTTAATAATAACAACCCCATCATCACGTTTCGCATATGCCTTTTTTGCTTCTTCAGGATGTTCGCTATAATACTTGCGTTTTTTGAAAAGTTCTTTTCTTTTTTCTTCGCTCAATATCTTTTTCATAGATTCTCATCCTCTCTCAAAAATACGTGGGTGATGTGATCATCATCAACTTCAATTCTTTCGACAATATATCCACTTTCCTTTGAACACAGAATTTCATCTTCGTGTTCAAATACAGATATATGTTTTATACCAGTGCCTTTTGACTGTGTTTCGCAATGATAAATGACTGAATTTGGGCGCTCAAACGATGTGTTGCGTTCTGCAAAATCTCTCGCTATACTCTGTGTACCACTCCAACTTGCCGTTCCACCCATTTGTATTGGTGTACCTTGTATATACGATGCTAATTCATCGTCAGATACCGAAGCACCTCTGAATGTTGTACCACCATTCCAACGTGGGGCTTTTTGAATATAGGTTTCTACACCGTCACTTAATTCCTTGACTTCCTCTTGTGACAAGAATTGTAGTTTGTCACCACGTTGATACCTTCTGATTTCAGAATATATATCACTTCCGGCATCAGTGAATGCCATGACCGAATCGACATATCCAATAGCTTCATCTTCAGATATATGCAACTCGTTTGCAACGAAAGAATATAGTTGATCTTCTGGTATTTTTTCGGTAACTTGACCACGTGGGGGCAATCCATTATCCCACTTCGATGATATTATATCACTTTTGGAAGCATTTGTCAATAGTTTTCCAGGATGTTTTGTCAAGTCATCTGCAATTTCTGTCAGTCCATCGGTCTGGCCTTCAACCATTGACTTCTTCCAATCCTCATAAGTCATGGAATCGGGGACATAGTATGTTTTGCCATCGACATCCCTTGCAGCTCTCTCACCGGTGAAGTTGTCCTCAAACCAAGGAACTGTGACTGATCTGCACCACACATGGAAAGGTGGTGCTGTCACACCTGGCTGATAGTCTTTCATCGGGAAGTGCTTGCCATCCATCTCTTGACAGATATCGGAAGTGTGGGAATCCAGTGTTGCAACCACTTCGAATTCTTCCACATCCAATTCCTTGAATGCTTCCTGCTGTGCAACGGAATGGAAATATGCTTGTTCCGTCATCACAAGTCTGCCTGCTTGGTTCTTCGTGACACCGAATTTCTTTGAGATCGCATTGATTGCTTCATCCGGTGCCTTGCCCAAGATACATGTTCTTGTCAACTGCGAATGAAGCTCATTGACCAACTGCGTTTTCTGTTCCCAGATCCTATCGGAAAAGTTCTTTCCATCTGCTGCCCAAGGTTTTGTGATCAGCTTCTCAAGCTTTCTTTCATCGATCTGACCGATTTCCCATCCGATGTTGAACCCTCTCTGCATTTCGAAGATGCTGTGATAATAGTCTTCTGTATAGACCTTTCTTGCCATAGCATCGATGCCATCCAGCTCATTACCGAATGCGACTTCTGCTGCTTGCTGTGTTCTGACCTTCAGTGCTTCAAGTCTGTTCACATGAACTCTTGCAGAAGCATTTTCAAGTTCTCGCATCCATGACTGATCAACTGCGTTCTCTTTACCATATCTGATGTATTCCTTGACATCCCACTTGAATTCCTTCAATTCCTTTGTGGAAAGTTGTCTTTTCGCTTCTTCTATGGTGATCTTGTTGTTCTTCGCATATCGACCATACCACGAATTGATTTCCTTTTGGATGCTCGTCAGTGCCGAATCAAATGCCGGTTCAATCTGTCTGAAAGCATCCTGACCATATGCATTTGATGCAGCTTCGATGTTCAGGAATCTTTTCTTCCAGTATTCACCTGATCTTTTTTGCATTTGTTCACCACCTTGTATGTAAAAAGCACCTTGGTTTTCACCAAAGTGCTTTTTTTTGAATTATTCTAATGTTTCAATGATGTATTTTCGCCTTTCACGTTGTGGTTTGTACTTTCCGATTCTGTAATAGTACAATGTTGATTTTGATAAATTCAGTTTATCGCACAACTCACTCAACGAGTATTTATTCAGCAACCCCACGATATCAACACCATCATCTTCGATGATCTGTGGTGCTTGAAGCTCCGGAACAGCAAAACCAGCATTTTGAAGAAAATTGAGAACATAGGGAAGTCTTTCATTCCTACAGCAAGCAACGATTTGAGCTGCTTTCATATAGTCATCTGTTGTCAAGTCTCTTCGCTTTGCTTGTGGTAAAGCATAAACCCCTTCCTTGCGCAGTGAAGGAAGCACTTCACTTGTCACCCATCGTTTGAACTTCTTTGCAGAAGGAAGCTTGCTCGACAGTATAAGACAATAAAGACCTGATTCATTTATCCATGTTGCATATTGTACCCTGCCAAATGAATCCGCTATGGGTGGGGTCGCATTTTGCGACCCCATCTTTTTATCTTCATCGTCAACGTGTTTTGCAATCGCATCACTGGTATTTTTGTACCCCAATGAAATCGCAACATCTTTTCCGACAAACCAAGGTTCATCATCAATGAGTATCGTTCTTATTGAACCGAATTCGGGATTCTGAAAAATCTGCAATCCATCCATGGTCATACCCCACACCCATCAAAGATCACATCATTGCTCTTCAGATAGTCATGAATGACTTCCAATGTTTCGACAACATCAATGCCATCAAGTCCATTTTCAAATGCCATGATAGCAAGCTTCGTGATTGCAAGTGCCTTGGTGTTGTTGGTATCAGCCTTTTGCGTTTGTTCTTTTGTAAACATAAATTATACCCTTTCTTTTTGTAAAGTCTTGACAAACCCAAAAAAGAATGATATAATATATTTACCATTCCTTTTTTGGGAATATGGGACAGAAGATTTGACAGTTGTTTTTCGAGGACTAAAGTCAAGTCTTCTGTTTTTTTACGTGCTTATATAAGACCTCAATACCTTGTCGAATCACTTGCCCTTTTGTCAATGAATTTGCTGTTGCAATTTCATTCAATTTGGCAAGTGTTTCTTTGTCCAGCTTGACAGTCAATGCTATTGACTTCGGATCATCAAGTTTTGGTCTTCCCATTTGCGCACACACGATTTCTTCACCCCCTTCGACATACATTATACATTTGGTATTCCAAAATGTCAAGGGGTTTTTGAAAAAAAGTTTGAAAAAATCCTAATTTTTCAACGTTTTGTGCGCTTTCAAGATACAAAATTAAAGGGTGTATATTTTTATTCTACAAAATCTTGGGCATCAGGTGCAAACGCATCACCATACTGTTCGATGCTTTCTTGTCTTTCCTTGTTGATTCTCTCAAGTTCAGCTTCGACATTATCCACCCAAGGATGCTGCGCAAGTCTCGATTCAAGAGAAAGGTCTTGCGACTTGTTGATGTTGTCAATGATCGAAGATTCAGAAATAAGCATGTCACGATTGAATATGACATCCACTTCTTCACCCTCAAAGTCACCGGCACCTACATTCGCCAGGTGACAGTTGACGAACCAAAGCAATTCTTCAAAGGAAGACTGATATTCAGTTTCCATTCCGTTTGCATCAAGGTCGATGTCAGAATACATTGACTGAATGTTCATCTCATTTGGTGTTCCGTTCAGTCTGTCATCCTTCGCATCATAACCCATCGCATTTTCGATGATTGCCTTCTTGAAGATTTCAAGAATTGCCTTGTAGTTTTCGGAATTGACCTCGACCTGAAGGGATTTCAGATCACCACCGGCACCATCGACAGTCTTGACCTTTACAGCACCATACTGCGCAAGGTTTCGTCTGAACTCACCAAGATTCTGTCCATCATAGTTCACAAGAACAAGAATGGTGTTTCTTGTGTCCTCTTCCATAGCATTTTGGAAGTTCGATTCAATGGTGTTCAGACCATCCTGAAGGGTCTTCACCATCTTGATCAATGGGATTTCCTTGTTGTTATACTTGAAAGGAATCAAAGGGATTCTTGTCCAATTATAACCGGTTTCCTTCCCACTCTCATCTGTGATAGTGAAATAATTCTGAAAATAGGGTTCGACCGGTGTCAGTGATTTGAGGTCTGACATCTCAAAATAGCTGATACCCTTTTCATCGTACACTTCGACCTTGTGAACAATCTTCTCCTGCTTCTTCTCACATACAATCACATCATAGATCCGGATTGCATATTCAAGAACAGTGTGTTCAGCATCCTTCCATCCGGGGATGATCTCAAAAGGTCTTACTCTCTTGAAGCGCAGTTCACCATTCTCATCATAGTGAATGAACAACCAACCAATTCCGCAGTTCAGTGAATCTTCACCGACTGACTTCATCAGTCTTTGGAATCTCTTGTTGAAAATCTGCTTCAGTTGCTTATGATATTCTTCATTCTCACACTGAAGCGAAATGGGTTGTCCTAAAAGATAATTGTTTTTCTGATCAACCATCTTCTTGTACTGGTTGTCAACGATTCGATTATTCGGAAGGTTGTCAACTTCTTGCAGCTTACCACCTTCACCGATGACAGTCCTCTTTCTTGAAAGAATGTCATGCTTGCCCGAATAATACCTTTCGCCATCAATCATGTCTTTTCTTCTTTGAGAAACCTTGAAATGATTGATTTCGCTTGTTATGTATTGCTCATCTGTGATTCTCTCTTTTCCAAGCACCATCGCATTTGCGAATCTCGCAGCTTCATTCAATATAAAGTTGAACACAGTCCATCACCACCTTTCGATTTAATTGATGTCCATTTTGGCAATTACTTCTCGCACGATGTCTTCGATACTCTTTCTATCCTCACCAAAGGTGATTTCTCCTGCAAACCACGCATCTCCATTCCAATCAATGGTGTGAATATTCTTTCTGTCTGCATCGGATGTGCCACCACCGACAATGTGTGCGTACTGCCCCATACCATCGGCAACATTGTATCTGCCTTGTACGTGTACCGCATCACGCACCGCAATAGTTCCTTTACCCTCGGCATGGGATGCATCACCAACCGCCTGCGTGCCAGTTCCTTCAGCATGTGCAGATTCCCCATCTGCGATGGTATTAGCACCTTCCGCATGAGAATACAATCCATTTGCCTTGGTTGACCGACCTTCAGCATGTGCGCACCCTTCGTTTGCCTGGGTTTTTTCTCCTTCAGTGTGCGATCCCCACCCTTTTGCATGTGTGTTGATACCCTCTGCGTGAGATTGCGCACCCGAAGCTACACTCTGCGAACCTTCGGAATGAGCGCAAGAACCACTTGCAATAGTCTTATATCCTTCTGCATGGGATGCATATTCGGAAGCAGTTGTGCCGGTTCCTTCGGCATGAGATACCGCACCCATTGCTTTTGTATTCTCTCCCTCTGCATGCGATACATAACCGCTTGCAATGGCACTCATGCCTTCAGCATGTGCTGCTTGGCCGGTTGAATTAGTGTCCCATCCCTCTGCATGAGAAGCAGAACCACTTGCTTTTCCCCAATGACCTTCAGCATGGGAATCTTCACCAGTGGCTGCGCATTCGTAACCTTCCGCATGGGATGCTCTTTTGCTTGCCATTGTATTGTAGCCTTCACCATGTGCATGGTCACCTTCGACCTTTACACTTTCGCCCTCTGCGTGAGATGCATATCCAACCGCTTCATTCTTGACACCTTCCGCAAATGCTTCATGCCCAACCACAGTGTTTTGGTAGCCAAATGCAGTACCTCTTTCGGAGAATACACGATTATATCTGCCTGCAACAAAGGATTGTGTACCAAGCGCATCATTTTGATTTCCAAATACTGTTGCATCAATGTTTGCAAGGTTATCCCTACCAGTCACAAAGACCGAAACCGGATCACCATTCTCAAAAGTAAGTGGTGTTGATCCGATCATCGTTCGATCTGCATATCCTGCTTTACCAATTTCATCCCATGCCTTGTTTGTCTTGCATACGATGATGTACGAACCGCTTGCGTAATGCTGATCTGCTGATACAACATAATTGATCTTGCCCGATGTGATTCCACTCTTGATCTCATCACCAAATGTCACAAGGTTTCCGTTGATGCTCTCTACCCTATCACGATATTTGGCAATACCACTTGCACCTTTTCTGTAATAAACAACAATATCACCGACAGCAATGCCATTTGTCGAATCCAAATGCAAACCACCGGAAACATCTATGTCTACGATTCGGAATCCACGCAATGTGATGTCATTGCTTCTGCCTGCGACAAAACCATATGCAATGTTGGTATCATTATCCGCAACATCATTTACCACAACAGATCCGGAACCATCACTTTGTCTCACGAATGACAACTCCGGTTCAGCAGCAACACCGGTGTCAATATAGTCTTGTGCTTCCTGATCCCAAACGAACCAGTTCTTGTTCTCACCGATCATCGGCATGTGCGCTGTCGCATTCTCTACCGATTCAGCTGCTTCAAGCACCTGATCAACCCATGCTTTCGCTGCTTCAGGTGGTTCTGCTGTACCTTCACCAAGTGCTTCCTTGACGATGGTTGTATATACATTGGACTTCACAACCGCATCATTCACAAGATATCTGATTTCGCACTTGCCCTCTCCCACAATAGCTGTATCAGCATTGGAAACATACCAAAACGGAATACCATCTTCCATGACAAGTGCTACCGGATATGGTGCAGGATCACCATTGCGCTGATGGATCAGTTCACATCTTCCTTCTCCGAAGATGTCCTTCCAAACCAATATATCGTTGAAGGAAAACTTTCTCGCATGATGCTCACCTTGTTTTCCCAAGTATACTTGACCACATACGATCACACTTTCAAACATTATCGACTTTCCTTTCTTAATCAAAACTAAATGTATCGGGCATCAGAATCTTGCACACACCATATCGCATCGAATCCATACCATGTGAGAATTCGTGATCGGGTTTGTCTGTCGGTCTTCCGTTCTTATCCTTCGACCAACAGTAGTTACTGATTTCCTTCTGAAACTCAATACATTTGGGATGTATGATGATTTCATAGTTCTGTATAAGCTGAATACCATGATTCACACTTCCCTTGCCCTTTCGGGATGCAACAGCGTTGATTCCTTCTTCCTGAAGTTCCGCAATGGATTTCGGTTCAGCTTCATCACAATAGATGACTTGTCCACCATAACCCATTTCCTTGATCTGTGCTGCAATGACCTTGTTCGTGACACCTGACTGATACCATTCATCGAACACATATATCTTCATGTTGGTGTTGTCCACCAGCTCACAGACAAAAGCATTCGGATCAGTGAAACCGAAGTCAAGGTTGAATGCGGATTTGATACCTGGAATTTGTCTGATCACATCCACATCAAAGTTTTCGACCTTGTACTTCTCATAGATCAGACCTTCGGCAATACCCCACTCACCATCACCCTCGATTCGATATCGTCTTGGGTTGTTGATCTTCATCTTTCTGAAGATGCTTCGGTCAGCTTCATCAAGCCATTCATTGCATTCCCACGTTGTTGTCTTGGTGAACACATCTTCATCAGACACATCGAAGAATCTTGGTTTCAGCCAACAATTTGCTGACCAAGGGTTGAAGGTCAATGTGATCTGCTTGAAATAGCCATCAGGCAATTCACCACGAATGGACATGTCCAGCTTGTTGAAGTCATCTTCATTCGTGATTTCAAAAGCTTCTTCAATCCATACCCAACACAGATATCCTTTATCAACGGAAAGTGATGTGATCTTCAGACCATCATCAAGTCCTCGGAACAGAATCTTCTGCCCGGTTGATGTCCTCGTTATCTGCATGGGTGACACAGTACAATCAAAATAGGCATCCAAGCCAAGCTTGTGAATTGCCCATTTCAGATCACTGAACACCGAATCTCGCAATGTGTTTGAATATCGTCTGACACACAGTCCATTGCTTTCGGGATATTCATACAAACGATGAATCATGTTCAGCGCAGTTGTTTTTGATTTCTTCGAACCTCGACTTCCCTTGCAAACTCTGTATCTTTTCTTTGTGTTCCAAAAGTCCGCATATCCTCTTCCGATAGCTTCTTGAAGTGATATTTTCATCGAATCACCCCTTGAATTATGCATGGGATAATTCCAAGGCACTTATTTATAGCCATTTTTCCCATCTTTTGTGTCATACGTGTGTCATTCCTTCAAATCATTCACGATGACAACCGGTTCAACTTCAAGATTTATCTTTTCAGAGAATATACCATATCTCTTGCCAAGAAGCTCTGCTGCCTTCAGCCTTTCTTTTTCATCAGGTGCTTTGTGAACCTTTCTTGCTTCCGAAACACCCTCACCACATCCTTCAATGACAACTACTTCCGCATTGGATTCACCACGCAACACCGATGTCAAATACATCATCACTTCTGTCGCATCCGCAATGGTCATGTCTTGAATACTCTCTGCCTTTGCCTTAATATATGTCATTACATCGTCTTTCTTCAACAGTCTCTGTCCCTGACTATATGCACTTTTCTTTGAATATCCAGCACGCATCGCAGCTTGTGTCGCATTGGTATCGACCAAATATTCATCTGCAAACTTCTTTTGCTTTTTTGTCATAATATATCCCCCTTTCTCACAAATATAAGAAAACACCCTTGGTTTCCCTTGGGTGTTTCTCGTCATTATATATTATACCACATTTTTTTATGGCATAAAATAGCAAACACTGACAAAGTGTGCCATCATTCAGGAATTACCACATGATTCAGTGCGCTTCCATGAATTCTGAACACAGTTCGCAAAGATATGTTCATTTTGATCGCAATCTCTTCCCATGACAGAAAGTTTAAGTATCTGTATTTCAGTACAAGTCTTTCTTCGTTGTCACGAACATTATTGATCACTTCTCTGATTTCGAATTTCAATGTCAGCATCGCATTGATATCTGCCTTGATCACTCTTTCAAGTTCATCAATCTTTGCAATGATGTTTGTATAACTCGCATCATTCCTCGGACTTGACTGAACCCGATCCTTTGTGTAGTCTGTTCCCGGGATGCTGAAAGACAATGCTTCAAGTTCTTTCAGCTCATCTTTGTTTGCCTGAATCAAATCGTATAGTCTGAATGCTTGTTTCAAATATTCCTTTGCTCTCATAGACATCACCTTTCTCATTTTTTCTTCGGTTCAAGGTGGGTTCAAGGTGGTTCAAGGTAAAAAGTTCACCTTGAACCGCAAAAAACGTTGATATATCAATGTTTTTAAGACCCGGTTCAAGGTGGTTCAAGGTAAACCCTATATATTTATATATTTATGTTC
>UZAT01193328.1_pt1 | contig 27037 bp, 44 predicted proteins | sample 2160861 | NCBI WGS metagenome assembly UZAT01 (sample SAMEA5138306, study PRJEB28736) | viral metagenome | reverse complement strand
ATATAGCACCATGAGATAACGCTTTAAGCGTCATTGAGGAGGTGAAAAACTATATGCGTATAACTATTAAGGCGGCAAGAATTAACCGTAACCTACGTCAATCGGATGTAGCTGAAGCCCTTAATGTAACGAAGAAAACCGTGGGATCATGGGAAAATGGGCAGACTACGCCAAAGGTTGACAAGATCGAACCTTTGTGCCAGCTTCTGGGCGTGTCCTACGATGATATTGAGTGGGACGTAAGAAAAAATTTTTGCCATCAATAACGCTTTAAGCGTTACCAAAGGAGGCAGCCAACAGAATGGAGCAATACATAATTGGGAAAGCAACAGTCAACATTCACGGTTCGCCCGACCACGAAAGGCTGAAGGAAGCAACGGAACGATTTTTGAGGCAAGTGGTCATAAAGAAAAAACGTAGGAGGACAAAAAATGAACAAAGTAATAAGCCTGCATCAGCTTGAGTGCATGGAACAGGCTGAGCTGAATGACAAAACCGAAAGGCGGCTGCTTGAGGCACGAGTTGCAAGAGCCGAGGAACGAGCCTTTGCCGCAGAGGCGAAGCTGCAAGAAGAAAAAGCACGACACAAGAAAGAAATGAGCAGTTTGATCTATGGCCTGTCTGTTCTTTCCTGCTTGGTTGCAGCGCTATCTTGCTTTGTTACGGCACCGTGGTGGACGGCGGTGGCACCTATGGCCTTTGCAACGTTCATTCTCAGAAAGGCCGGGTGGTGACGAATGAACCGATTTGAGAAATCACTTGACCGGATCAAATATTGCGTGTTTCCGCAGGACGACTGGACTGAGGAAGACATGGAGCATTACAAGACAGTCACCGAGGCGTTGGAAACCTGTGCGGCCTTGGAAGAACGGAGGGAAGACGATGCGTGAGATTTTGTTCCGCGGCAAGCGGATCGATAATGGTGAGTGGGCTTATGGTTGTTATTATAAGCAATCAGAATTCTACGGAGATAATGTTGATTGCCACGAAATCATAGTAAGCCAAGAAGATCTATCGTTTGATCAAGCGATAGAATATTACGATGTTGATCCGGAAACCGTTGGTCAGTACACAGGCCTGACCGATAAGAACGGCAAGAAGATTTTTGAGGGTGATATTATTAAGACACAACCGTTTTCCGATAGACCATATTCAAAGAAAGCAAAGTTTAAGCAGCATATTGGTGTTGTGGAATATCATATATGTCATTTCAAAAATAGTCTCTACGAACAAGATTATGAGGCAAATTGGCGAGTGAACATAAAGGATTATGGCGGGTATGGTTGTTGTGCTTGGTCAGCGTTTTTCAAATGCGAAGTCATCGGCAACATCCATGACAATCTTGAGTTATTGGAGGGAGACCAAGATGGCCGAAATAAGAGCAATTGATGCGAATGAATTGAGGAAAAAAGCAAGAGAAATGGATATGTGCCAAGCTGTCACAGTGTGGGATATTGATGATGCACCCACCATATCACCCGACATCAGACCGAAGGGGCGGTGGGTTGTTAAGCCCCTTGATGGCATTGAAGATTTGCTTTTGCCCCATTGTTCGGAATGCGACACGCCTCATGCAAGAGAACGTAACTTCTGCAATGAGTGCGGTGCTGATATGACAGGAGATGATGAACATGAGTAAGCTCAAACCGTGTCCGTTCTGTGGTGGTGAAGCGGAATATATTCCGCTGTCAAGCTCCTGTGGCCGCATTGCTTGTGTTGGAAAATGCGGAATGCGTACTGCAAGATTTTGGGACGAGCCTATGACAGCATCTAAAGATGAACGAACAAAGTGGTATGAAGTTGCGACATCTGCATGGAACAGGAGGGCAGACAATGCAGAAGTGGGGTAAATGCATCGGGTATACAGGCACGCCGTGTCCACAATGCGGAAGGTACAGAGTGGAACTCTATGAAAATGGGAAAAGGGTTTGTGAGAAGTGTGAGTGGTGCATTGAAGATGAAACATACATCGACCGGTACAAAATGTATGAAGATGAAGACGACTATTATAACTTCTATATAACAACGGAGGACACCAAATGACAAACACAGAACTGCGTGAAAAACTGGTGGAGCTGCTAATTAAAATCGATGGAGAGTGCCCGAAAGAGGGTCACTGCTACGAATGCGAATATGATGTAAAGCCATATTGCCATACATATGGACAAGCCGACTCCCTCATCGCCAACGGTGTGACTTTTGGTAAGGACACAGATGTCCCTAACAAATGGATCAGCGCAAGCGAACCGCCGAAAGACTGGAAGGGTGAAGGTGGGTATCTTACAAACTACTATGTATATACACCCGAATATGGAACAGACATAGGCAACTATATGGGGCCTGCTTACCGTTGGCTTTGCATGGGCGTTCCCTGTAATGTCACCCACTGGATGCCGCTGCCCACACCACCGAAGGAGGAATGACTATGGTCTACGGAACCCAGATCCCGGACGCCCTTGATATGTTCCATGAGGATGATCGAAGAAAAGAGCATTGGCGTGAAAGCCGGCCGTTGTGCGCTCTCTGCGATCACCGCATTCAGGAACCGTTCTATTACGAGATCGATTGTGAAAAGGTGTGCAAACATTGTTTGGAGATGCACTTTAAGAGGGAGGTTGAGATCGAATGAAGATTTTAGTGGCTTGCGAAGAAAGCCAGGCTGTCACTATTCAGCTGCGCCGCCTGGGGCATGAGGCATACAGCTGTGACATAATCGAATGTTCCGGAGGGCATCCTGAGTGGCACACTCAAGGGGATGTGCTACACATACTCAACGGTGGTGGCGACTCAGGGGATTATTTTTGCACCCAGGACAACAAAAGTCACCCTCTCCCGGCACGTTGGGACATGATTATTGCGTTTCCACCGTGTACGCACTTGAGCAGCAGCGGACAGTGGGCGTACTCCAAGGGCTTCAAAGACATCAACCTCAGAGAGGAAGGCGTTAAGTTCTTTATGGCGTTTGCCGAGGCAGATTGCCCACGCATCGCAATCGAGAACCCTATCGGTATCATGTCTACGAGGTATCGAAAGCCGGATCAAATAATACAGCCCTGGCAGTTCGGTCACAAGGCAGAAAAGTCCACTTGTCTCTGGTTGAAGGGACTGCCGAGGCTGCAGCCCACCACGATTGAAAAACCGGAGTTGGAGTATTTCGATTGGGTAGATGCACGGACAGGGAAAAAGAAACGGATGCAACGTTGGATGTACGACATCCGCTGCATAAGCGACCGAGCGAAGCGGGCAGCAATCGCCAGCAAAACCTTTCCTGGTATTGCTACGGCAATGGCCGAGCAGTGGGCTGGGCAAGCATAAATACATAAAATCTGGATGATAGGCAGCTTTCTTGACCTAAACCTAAATAACAATTTTAGAAAGGGGTCAAAAAGCAATGAAAGAGTTCAAAAGTTTCTACAAAGAGGTCACCGGTAACGAGGGCAACAAGTGCCACTACAATACCCGGCTTGACACCTACGGCTGCGGCTGCCAGCACGACTGCTCCTACTGCTACGCCAAGTCCCTGCTGAATTTCCGGGGGCTGTGGGACGCAAAAACGCCGTCTGTGGCAAGTTTGGAAAAGATCGAGCGGAAGATTGAACAGCTCAGCCCAGGCGATGTGGTACGACTTGGGGGCATGACGGACTGCTTCCAGCCGATGGAGAAGCAGCTGGAAGTCACAAAGGGAACGATCATGCTGCTGAACAAGTACGGTATCGGCTATTTGATCGTGACCAAGTCCGACCTTGTATGTGATTACATGAGCATTCTTGACAAAGAGCTTGCTCACATTCAGGTCAGTACCACATGGGCGCCTTGTGAAAAGGCAGTAAGCACCGAAAGACGGATCAAGGCCATTGAGACGCTGTATGATGAGGGTTTTGACGTAGCTGTACGCCTCTCCCCTTTCGTGCCGCAGTTTGTGGACTTTGAACGACTGAACAGCATCAGGTGCGACAAGATCATCGTGGAGTTTTTGAGGGTGAACCACTGGATCAAGACGTGGTTGCCGCTTGACTACTCCGAATATACCGTGAAGCAATCCGGCTATCAGCATCTGCCCCTTGACAGGAAGATCGAGTATCTGTCCAAGGTCACCGGGTTTGATGAAGTGTCCGTCTGCGAGGATGTGACGGAACATTATGAATACTGGAAAGAAGCAGTCAACTTCAACAAAGAGGACTGCTGCAACTTGAGAGTAACTTGAGAGTAACTTGAGAGTAACTTGAGAGTAACTTGCTGGTAACTTGCAACTTTAGGAGGAAGCCGGATGCATATTTACAAAATGCTTAAAGAAAGCCAAAAGCACCTCTCTCCCCAACAGTACCGCACCCTGAAGGGTCAGGTCATCGCCGGGGATACTGAGGGCGCATTAAAGGGGCTGCGGAAGCTGCTCCGAAATAATGAAGGAGTGAAGACATGGCAGAAATCACAAAGGTGAAAACCGAAAACTATGAGGAATGGAAGGCTCTGCGCAGTAACTACATCGGTGGATCTGATGCAGCTGCGGTGGTTGGCATGAACGCCTTTTCCTCTCCCTACTCCCTGTGGGCAGAAAAGACCGGACGCACTCCGGGATTTGAGGGCAACCTTGCAACCGAGGTTGGCACCTATCTGGAAGAGTTCGTGGCGCAGAAATTTGCGCAGGAGACCGGCAAAAAGGTACGTAAGTGCAATCTGAGTTTCTTCAATAGTGATTATCCTTTTGCGATTGCGAATATTGATCGAGAGATCGTTGGAGAGGATGCAGGCCTTGAGATCAAAACCACCTCCGAGCTGAACCTGAAGAAGTTCAAGAACGGCGAATATCCGGAAAACTACTATTGCCAGTGCGTCCACTATATGGCCGTGACAGGCAAGAAGCGTTGGTATCTTGCCGTCCTCATCGGAAACCGTGAGTTTAAGCGGTTCACCATCGAGCGTGACGAGGCAGAGATTGCCGCACTTATGGCTGCGGAAGAGCTGTTTTGGGCTTTTGTCAAGAATGATACCCCACCCGAAGCAGATGGCCTATCTGCCACAACCGAGGCGATTAAGGAGCTTTATCCGGAGAGCACCGGCGGCACCGTTGATCTGTACGGCTTCGGCAGTGATCTGGAACAGTATCTTTTAGTAAGTAAGCAGATCAAAGAACTGGAGGCAATACGTGATGAAGCGGCAAACAAAATCAAAGCATTCATCGGTGAAGCAGACGGCGGCGAATGTGACGGCTATAAAGTCTCGTGGAAATCCTCCACACGCCGCACCTTTGACAGCAAGCGTTTTCAGGAAGAGAACGACTGGGCTGACTTGTCAGACTATTACAAAGAAACATCCGTGCGCACGTTCCGTGTTACGGAAAAGAAAGGAGCCTAACTATGGCAGGAGCAATTCAGAACACTATTCAAAATCAGGTCGCAAAGAAAGCGCCCGAACAGAAAACCATGCAGCAGTATATCAAAAGCATGGAGGGCGAAATTAAGAAAGCACTCCCCTCTGTGATCACACCTGAGCGTTTCACCCGGATCGTGCTTTCCGCTATCTCTGTCAATCCCAAACTTGGTAGCTGTACCCCATCCAGTTTCTTGGGTGCCATGATGACCAGCGCACAGCTTGGTCTGGAAGTCAATACGCCGCTTGGACAGGCTTATGTCTTGCCCTACAACAACAAGGGTACGCTTGAGGCACAGTTCCAGCTTGGATACAAGGGATTGATCGACCTTGCCTACCGCTCCGGTGAAGTTGAAGTCATTCAGGCTCATGTGGTCTATGAAAATGACGATTTCACCTGTGAATACGGCCTTGATCCCAAGCTGACGCACAGACCGGCAGACAGTAACCGTGGTGAGCCTATCAAGGTCTATGCAGTGTTCAAGACCAAGAGCGGCGGCTTCGGCTTTGAGGTAATGAGCATGGATGACGTAAAGCAACACGCCGCCAAGTACAGCAAAGCCTACGGCAGTGCTTACTCCCCTTGGAAGACCAATTTTGAGGAGATGGCAAAAAAGACCGTTCTGAAACGTGTGTTGAAGTACGCTCCCCTGAAGTCTGATTTTGTCAAGGCTGCTGTACAGGATGAGGTTATCAAGAAGGATCTGTCTGAGGATATGTACTCCGTGCCGAATGAGACTGTTTTTGATGCAGAGTTCACAGAGGTCACTGTGGACGAGGAGACCGGCGAGGTAATCGAAAATGCTTAATCATATCGTTCTCATGGGACGCTTGACCAGAGATCCCGAACTCCGGCGCACCGGCAGCGGAACGCCTGTTGCATCCTTCGCCATTGCCGTTGATCGTGATTTCAGCAACAAGGAAAGCGGCGAAAAAGAAACGGATTTCATCGACATCGTCACCTGGAGAAATACTGCGGAGTTCGTCTCCAAGTATTTCACAAAGGGAAGAATGGCGGTTGTGTCCGGGCGGCTTCAGGTCAGAGCGTGGACGGATAATGAAGGAAACAAGCGGCGCACCTATGAAGTGGTAGCGGACAACGTCTATTTTGGCGACAGCAAGAAGGACGCTGCCGGCAGCGAACAGGGCGCAAACAATTTTTTTGCAGTCGGTAACGCTTTAAGCGTTGGACAGTTCCCTGAAATGAACGAGCCGACAGGCTTCGCTGTTGTCGATGGCGAAGATAAAGACTTGCCGTTCTAACATATTATCCCCTGCCCTGCTTCGGCAGGGTGGGGACAGAAAGGAGCTTACCGAGTGAAGCAGAAGTATTACAACCGGAAAGTCACGATTGACGGCGTGACCTTTGACAGCGTGAAGGAAGCAAGACGCTATCAGGAATTGAAGCTGCTGCAAAGAGCCGGGATGATCGTAAATCTGGATCGTCAGGTGCAATTTGAACTCATCCCGGCACAGCGGATCGATGGGAAAGTGGTCGAGAGAGCCTGCAACTATGTGGCTGACTTTACATATCTGGAAAAAACCAAAACCGGCGAATGGTTGACCGTGGTCGAGGACACCAAGGGCTTTAAGACCAAGGATTATATCATCAAGCGTAAGCTCATGCTGCACGTTCACGGCATTCGCATCCGGGAAGTATAGAAAGGGTGGATAAAATGAGCAACACAAGACCGACACAAGCGCAGATGGTCATTGATTATATCAGAGAGTTCGGCAGCATTACACCACTGGACGCCCTCCGGGATCTCGGTGTTATGCGCCTTGCGTCCAGAATTTCAGAGCTTAAGAAAAATGGATATGCCATTGAGAAGAAGACCGAAACCGTCATGAACCGCTGGGGCAAGAAAACCACGGTTGCCCGGTATAGCGAAAGGTGTGATAGCAAATGAGTTTGCTTGGACTAAAAGCCTCATTTGTCCCCTATCCTCTGCTCACAAAAGAGGGTAACGTGTGCGACATAACCAAGCCTGTCACTGGCATAGTGGTCTATGAAAACAGTCGGCACAAGTATTTTACCGTGGAATACCAAAACGAGGGTGCAACCCTCCGGGAGAGCTTCAAGTTCTGCCAGATCAAAATGAAGGAAGTGACGCTGCATGGCTGAGAGACGAATGTTCACGCAAAAGATCATTGATAGTGACGCTTTCCTTGATATGCCACTTTCGACTCAAGCCCTGTATTTTCATTTGAACATGAGGGCAGATGATGATGGATTTGTAAACAATCCTAAGCGCATCCAACGAACTATCGGTGCCTCTGAGGATGATCTGAAGCTCCTGATTGCAAAGCGCTTTATCATCGGTTTTGAGGTCGGTGTGATTGTCATTAAGCACTGGAGAATGCATAACGCCATTCGGAAAGATCGGTACAGCCCGACACAGTATCAGGAAGAGCTTTCAAGGCTTGAACTCAAAGAAAACAATGCCTATACTGAACGGCTCCAAGAACTACCGGAACCAGATGGCAACCACTTGGCAACCACTTGGCAACCAGATGGCAACCACTTGGCGCCACAGGTAAGGATAGGTAAGGATAGTATAGGTAAGGACAGTATAGGAGAGGAGAGTGAAGGAAAGGGAAAAGCAAGGGAAAACACCCACACCCTTTTAGCTCGCCTTTTGCCTGACTATATTATGTCTGACTTGCTCAAGGAAAAAGTGTCTGAGTGGATCAAGTATAAAACAGAGCGCAGAGAACCGTACAAGGAGCAAGGCATGAAATCTCTACTCCGTCAGATTGAAAACAATTATCTGACATACGGTGAAAAAGCTGTGTGTGATCTAATCGAGGAATGCATGGCAAGTAACTGGAAAGGGATCATCTTTGAACGACTGAAGAAGCAGCCGGCAAGACAGAACCAGAAGAGCCAGCAAAGTGGAAATGTTTTTCTTGATCTGTTGGAGGATGAAATATGACAAAAACAGAGGCAACGAAGGTACTTGCCATTTTGAAAGCAGCATATCCGAACAGCTATAAGGGAATGACCAAAGAGGAAGGTGCTGCCACGGCCATGGTATGGGCTGCACAGTTTGCAGAGATCCCATGTGAGCTTGTAATGATAGCTGTCAACAAAATAATCAGCACGAACACCTTCCCTCCCTCTATCTCTGAGGTAAAGTCGAGAATAAAGAGATTATATTGGGAGGCATGGGATCTACTACAAATTCACAAAATGCTCCACTCTCTTGACGATCGTACTGTGGAAAGGCTGAACAGGATTTTAGAATTTACTGCTCCCATGCAGACCGTAGAAAAAATGGAGCCTTCCCTTACCGGGCTGTTAAACGAATACTCCCAAAGATTTTTGGAAGGAGGTAGCGATAGTGATTGAAAAAAAGAGAAATGAAGCCAAAGAAACTCTTGAAAAGGCTGCTCTTTATCAAAGCCACATAGATGGCATCCTTGAACAGATCGCCCACATGGAAGATGTGGCGACAAGGATCACCACGCTCTTAAAGCCTGTAGTGGTATCTGGAGGCGGTAGCGGTGACAAGGTAGGAAATGCTGTTGCGAATATCTTGGACGATATCAACCAGATGCTTATTGACGTAGAACGATGGAGAGCGGCGCAGAGGAACATTGGGGCAATTATCTCCAAGGTTCAGAAAGCGGACGAGGCCGATGTACTCTACAAGAAATATCTGCATTTCAAAGAGTGGCCTCAGATCGCTGCGGAAATGTGCTGCACTGAACGCAACGCTCAGATCATCCACGGTAAAGCTCTTGCGTCTGTAAATGAATTGCTGAGAAAGGAGCAAACATAATGTATAAAGCTGATATAGAGATTGGAGTTCGTGCGGCCGAAGAAGCTGATAGGATTTTCACGACAAGAAGAGAGGCGGCAAAAGCACTGCAGAGAGAAAGAAAACAGGTGTGGTTATGGGAGAATGGGTGCGCTCCATCTGCCGGTGCACTTGCAAAGCTCCATTATGCCGGAGCAGATGTGATCTATATCCTTACAGGGAGGCGCACAAAATGATGAAGTTGTCAATCTTTCTTCTCGGAGTTGCTGTTGGTATGGCCTTTGTACTTGCACTTGCGCTCATTGCTGCAAAGTCAAAGAAGAAATGATCTGCCGGGACATGACGCAGCACCGAAAATTTTCGGTAAATTTCGTAGATTTTCGGTATTGACTTCTGATATTATTATACTGCAATAATGAATAGCTTTTCGGGGCTCGGCACTTCTTCTCCTAAAGTGTCGAGCCATTTTTATATACTTAAACAAGGATGTGGTTGCATGGGAAAGCTGCAAGAGCGCTTCCTAATACCCACCGTTTTCGGTATTTGACACAAAGCAAGGGTATTGGCAGAAACGGAAACGAGAATGGAAAGAAGTAGGGCTTGATAGTGCATCCGGTAGAAATGATGATTTGCTCGGTGATGGCTTAAAGAGCTTTGCAAAGAAAAAAAGCAGAAACCTAACCGGAACAAGCATTTTTGACCCTGTTCTATGCGAGATCATATACAATTGGTTCTCCCCTCCCGGCGGCATCGTGCTTGATCCGTTTGCCGGTGGATCTGTTCGGGGGATCGTTGCTGAAATGCTCGGACGGCGATATATCGGCATTGATTTGTCGGAAAAACAGATTGATGCAAACCAAATGAACGCCGATAAGCTGGGTGTCTGCCCTGCTTGGCACTGCGATGATAGCAGAAATATGGACGCTTACGTACCGGACGGCTCTGCCGATCTGGTTTTTTCATGTCCTCCATATCACAATCTTGAAAAATACAGCAATCATCCTCTTGATCTGTCAAACATGAATTACTCCGATTTCATCACAGCCTACGAAGATATCATATCCAAGGCTTGCAGAAAGCTAAAGGACAACCGCTTCGCAGTGTTTGTGGTTGGAGATATTAGAGACACAAAAGGCGCATACAGAGGATTTGTGAGGCAGACAGAACGGTTTTTTACCGGCGTAGGTCTGCACCTATATAACGACATGATCTTGCTCACACAGCTTGGCACGGCTCCAATGAGAGCAGGAATACCATTCAGTGCAAAGCGGAAGGCCGCAAAGGTTCACCAGAATGTCTTAGTCTTCTATAAAGGCGACATTGAAGCCATAAAGGAAATATACACGGATAATTTCCAATGGGCTGATTTAGGCAAATTCAAGCAGTAAAGAAAGGAGTGTTGCAGGATGGCAACAAAGTTAACACCCAAACAACAGCGGTTTTGTGATGAATACTTGATTGACCTGAATGCAACACAGGCCGCAATCAGAGCCGGGTATTCGGAAAATACAGCCGGTGTGATCGGTGCAGAAAACCTAAAGAAACCTAAAATAAAGGAATACATCGACCAAAGAATGGAAGAAAAGGGAAAAGAGCTGATTGCAGATCAAGACGAGGTCTTGCGTTATTTAACCTCCGTCCTCCGTGGTGACAGCAAGGCTCATGTACTTGCACGAAACGAGCTTGGTGCCGAGGATGTTGTGGAAAAACCTCCTGACGAGAAAGAACGGCTAAAGGCTGCCGAGCTACTTGGCAAACGCTATAGCCTGTTCACTGACAAGATGGACGTGGGCGGTGCAATCCCTGTTGTGATCTCCGGAGCTGATGACCTTGAAGACTGACACTCCAAAGATCAGAGTTCGGCTGCCGGATGTAGTCGGCAAAGGATACGGCACATTCTGGCGTTTCAAAGGGCGATACAGAGCGGTCAAGGGTTCCAGACGTTCAAAGAAGTCAAAGACAATGGCGCTCTGGTCGATAAACGGCATTATGGAATACCCCGAAGCCAATATGCTTGTGGTTCGTAAGGTGTACCGGACGCTGAAAGACAGCTGCTTTACAGAACTGAAATGGGCAATCAAAAGGCTAAAGGTTGAAGCGTGGTGGGAAATCAAAGAAAGTCCGCTGGAAATGACCTATAAGCCAACAGGACAAAAGATATACTTCCGTGGTTTGGACGATCCTCTGAAGATCACATCCATTGCCGTTGAGGTCGGCGCACTGTGTTGGATGTGGATTGAGGAAGCGTATGAGATCACGAAGGAAGAAGACTTTGACACCCTGGCCGAGAGTATGCTTGGTGACTTGCCGGAGGGCTTGTTTAAGCAGATCACTCTCACATTCAATCCGTGGAATGAAAAGACATGGATCAAGCGGCGTTTCTTTGACGTAGAGGACGAAAACATTCTTGCATTGACTACGAACTATATGTGCAACGAATGGCTCTCTCCTGAAGATATAAAGGTCTTTGAGGAAATGAAACGGCGCAATCCACGAAGATACGCTGTTGCCGGTCTCGGTCAATGGGGTATCGTGGATGGCCTTGTATATGAAAACTGGCGTGAAGAACGCTTTGACGTTGACGAGATTAGGAGCAGACAAGGAATTGTATCTGCGTTTGGCTTGGACTTTGGTTATACGAACGACCCTTCCACCCTCTTCTGTGGGCTGCTTGACGCTAAGAACAAGCAGCTTTTTGTATTTGATGAGATGTACGAAAAGGGTCTGTCAAACAAGCGGATAGCGGATACAATCAAAGATCTGGGCTACAGCAAAGAGAAAATTGTTGCTGATAGCGCAGAGCCGAAGTCTATAGACGAACTGAAAAGCCTTGGGCTCCGTGTCAAGGCAGCAGCAAAAGGAAAGGACAGCGTTCAGAATGGTATCCAGTGGATACAGGATCTTGAGATAATCATTCACCCACGCTGCGTGAACTTCATTACAGAAATAAGCAACTACACATGGGATACGGACAAGTTTGGCACCAAACTGAACCGCCCGGTAGACGATTTTAACCACCTGATGGATGCTATGCGCTACGCTCTTGAAAAATACATCACCGGCAGCAAGTGGATGGCATAAGCGAAAGGACAGAACCAATGAAGAAAACAATCAATGTTATGGTGCATGACAGGATCGCAAGAGCAGATAAGACAATCTATATTTGCGGAAACGATGATTTTGTGATTGCATTTGACTTCGACCAAGAGTGGGACGAGGTTCCGGTAAAAACAGCACGATTTGTGTATAACGGAAAGCATACCGATGTTGTATTCAGCGGAAACACGTGCAACGTACCACGCATTTCAAACACACATGGGATCAAGGTCGGCGTGTATGCCGGCGATCTCCAAACCACTACTCCGGCGTATGTTTCTGCATCGAAGTCCATTCTTTGCGGCAGCAGTGTCCCGGACGCACCGACTGATGATGTGTACAATCAGATCATGAAAGAAGTAAACGCCGTTGCAAAGAAGGCCGATGCAATGACAGCCTTGGACAGCGTCCAGTTCGTTGGAAATGACCAGCACAACGGCTCATTTGTCAATCTGAACGGCATCATCAGTGCTCCCATTGTCGGTAGTGTTGAGGGCAAGGTCATCACCCTGAGCGGCAATCTTGCCAAGGGTGTATATGAGGTCAAGTATATACTTGCCGATGGTACCACGGCAGATATCGGAACGATTGAGGTGGTTTGATGGCTTCCTACAATGGTTTCAGCAAGGACAATGTCGCCCTTGTTGGGTCGAGAGATATCGGAGTGTTTAAGGACGGAAAGAAGGTCGGGCGCATTCCTTTGGGAAGTCTGCGGCAGCCTAACAGAGCAAGACGGCTTTACTCCTTTGCTGTGCTGGCTGATACACACTATGGATTGTCTGAAACGGTGAACAGGTCGTTTTCTTCCGCAATGGAGGAACTGGGTAAAAGTGATGTGACCTGCGTCATCCTGGCAGGTGATGTGATAGATTTTGGAAGTGTGTATGATGAAAAAGTCTGGGACAACTGCGCCGGGATCATTGAAAAATGCGGGAAGACGGTGTATGCAATCCCCGGCAATCACGATAGATATGCCAATTTCGCAGAGGTGCCGGAGTATGTGAAAAAGTTTTTTATTGGAGACAAAACATATGGCACAGTAAACATCGGGAACGATGTGTTCATTCTTCTGGGGTGTGGGAGCTACCACCCGGCGGAAGATAACCTTCCTGATGTGCAAGTCTATGCCAAAGAGGATCTGGAGGAAATTTTTGAGATTTTCAAACTGAACAAAGAGAAGCGCTGCTTTGTTGTCCAACACATTGACATGACGGCGGCGCTTGTGGGCTATGACCTTAACAGCATTCAGATCGGTTACTATTTGCCGTATGAACTGCTTGGACGCTACGGAAACGTAGTGGAGTTCCATGGTCACACCCATGAAAATGCCGAGTTCAGTGCGGCACTGGGCTTTAGGTCTCTGAATGTGCCGCCGCTGAGATACTGCAATGAGGGCTTTATCGTGGATGTGTATAAAGAAGGCATTCATGTGAGAGGGCTGAACTTTGAGACAGGTTTCATACCGATTGCGAGCTATTGGGTCGATACATCGACCAAGGATGCATCTGAGATTTATGCATACAAGGAGGAAAAATAAAAAATGTCTGGTATTAACTTTGAACAAGACGGCGTTAAATACTTCATTCCTGCCGTTGATGGTACGGAGATTTGGAACGATGGATTTGCAAAGGGCAAAGCCGATTGCATCGCAAAACACTTTGCGGCTATTGTCGAGGGAAACGGAACAACCTCCATCACATTTGGCAAGGTTCCGTTTGAGCCTGACATTATCGAGGTAATCTCTTGTCATGGTTTGCATGGCGAAGATGGAAAAGATATTAAGGACGATATTGTCCATCTTTTTGCCTGTGATCTCCGGGCAACTCAGGGAGTAGACAGGCTCTTTGCATTTTGCTTCACGAGCATGAAATACGGCGCATCCACCCAGCATTACCGCACTCCGACAGCGGTGGCCGTGGATAAAAAGGACGAGAAGATCGAGGTATCTGAGGACGGGTATATCACGATTAAGAACGTCATTGGCCTGGACAGTAACAATAATAACGCCAAGAAGGACGGATATTTTGGCGCCGGCGTGAAGTACATCTGCACGGCGATCAAAGTATCCGAGTAAACAAAGCACTGCCCTTCGGGGTGGTGCTTTTTCAATAAACAAAGGGGGTGGCTCCGATGCTCACAGCTGAGCAGATCAAAACGCTCATAGATAACGACCGAGTAAGTACAGCAAAGAAGCTTGCAAGAATTGGCCGGCGTTATTATGAAGCGGATCACGACATTAAAAACCGCCGTATCTTCTTTATCGATGGCGAAGGAACATTGAAAGAGGATCGGACAAAAGCAAACACACGGATCTCTCATGCGTTTTTTACAGAGATCGTAGACCAGACTGTTCAATATATGCTTTCCGGGGATGGGCGCTTTATCCGTTCCGACAACCCGAAACTTCAGACAGAGCTTGACGCATACTTCAATGAAAACGAGGACTTTGTAGCCGAGCTTTACGAAGCCCTTGCAAACTGCATCTCTTTGGGCGTTGGTCATATGCACGCCTACATGAATGAGGAAACAGAACGAACCGCATTTAAGAGCGTGGATAGCCTTGGCGTTGTCGAGGTCAGAGAAAACGAAACAGATGGACATTGCGCATATGTTATCTTTGTTGATCTGGATCGCATCACTGCGGACGGAAAGAAGATCAAACGCATTCAGGTGTGGAGCGACAAAGAGGTGGCTTTCTTCGTCCAAGAGGATGACGGAAACATTGAAGAGGACAAAGACGAAAAGCTTAATCCGAGGCCGCACATCCTCTGGCATGAGGCTGGCACAGAGGTCATGGAGTTTGAGGACTACGGATGCATTCCCTTCTTTGCGTTGGAGAACAACAGCAAGCGCATCAGCGATCTGAAAGCCATTAAGGAGCTTATCGATGATTACGACCTGATGAACGCCGGTCTTTCCAACAACATCGAGGACACAAGCGAAGCTCTTTATGTTGTCCATGGGTTCCAAGGCGATAACCTGGACGAGCTTATGGAGAATATCAAAGCCAAGAAGCATATCGGTGTTGATGAAGACGGCGGTGTTGACATCCAGACCGTAACCGTTCCGGTTGAAGCAAGAAGAACCAAAATGGAGATTGACGAAAAGAACATATACCGCTTTGGTATGGGCTTGAACACAGCAGGCCTGAAAGATACGGCAGCAACTACCAATATCGCTATCAAAACAGCCTATTCCCTGCTTGATCTGAAGACGAACAAGCTGATTATCAAGACGAAGCGCTTCTTGAGAAAGCTTGTCAAGGTTGTGCTGAATGAGATCAACGCTGAAAAAGGCACCGACTATCAGCAGAGCGATGTATACTTCCACTTTGAGCCGGAGGTTATGACCAACGCTCAGGAAAACGCTCAGATTGAACTGATTGAGGCGCAGCGGAAGCAGACCGAGATCAATACCCTGCTTAACATTGCGGCACAGATGGACAGTGAGACCATCATGCAGCTTATCTGTGAGCAGCTGGATGTCGACTATGAAGAAATCAAGGACAAGCTGCCTACGCTGGATGAGCCAGACCCCTATGCAGCACAGACAGCTCTTGACGGCGGTGATGTAATTGAATAAGCGGCAAAAAGAAGTCATGCAGGCTCAGCTGGATGCTGAGAAAGGCGTATTAAAACAGCTGAAGCGGCATTACGAAACCGCACTCAATGACATCAGCAGAAACCTCATGGTTATGCAGTCCGATGAGATGACGGTATCCAGAGTTTATCGCATAGAACATCAGAAGGCGCTCAGGGAACAGACGGCGGCTATTCTGGAAAAGCTGCGCTCTGATGAGTACACAACCATTCAGCAGTTCTTGTCTTCTGCCTACACAGACGCATTTATCGGCACAGCCTATGACCTCCACGGCCAGGGCGTGCCGCTCATTATGCCGATTGATCCCAAGGCGGCGGTCAGAGCAGTCCAAATGCAGAGTAAATTAAGTACGCCTTTGTATGAGGCTCTTGGCGTGGATACAAAGAAAATGGTCAAGAGGGTCAGCCGTGAGATCACACGTGGCCTTGCTTCGGATATGGCATACAGCGACATCGCCCGGAACATTTCAACGGCAACGAGGGCTCCCCTTGCCAGAGCGAAAACCATTGTTTCTACCGAGGCGCACAGGATACAGCAGGCATCCACCCATGATGCTCAGACATATGCAAAGAGCAAAGGGGCAGATGTTGTCAAGCAATGGAACTCCACGCTTGACGGAGATACACGGCGAACACACCGCCGTCTTGATGGGCAAATCAGAGAGCTTGACGAACCTTTTGAGATGGACGGAAAAAAAGCCATGTATCCGGGAGACTTCGGAGACCCTGCTGAGGACTGCAATTGCCGCTGTACAACGCTGCAAAGGGCAAAGTGGGCACTGGACGAAAGCGAACTGGAAACGCTGAAGCAGAGGGCTGAGTTCTTTGAGCTGGATAAGACAGAAAACTTCAATGATTTCAAAGAAAAATATCTAAAAGCAGCAGAAAAACCGCTTGAAAATTCAGAAAAAAGTGGTAAAATAGAAGTGAAGAGTAGTGCCATTAAAGACGCTATTGCCTCCGGCGCCGTTTCTACTGCCGTGAACGCAAACAAGCAAAATAGGCACATCAAAAATAGCTCTGGATATGTTGAAGGAAGAAGTTATCTTTCTGTAAGCATTGAAGAGGCGCAAATCATAATTGATGAGCTCAGCGGAACAGGATCGCAGATCGTCGTCAATGGCAAATGGACAAACAAAGAACGAGTCAGAAGCAAGAACGTTATCGGAGTCCATGTTGATCCTGAGACCAAAGAAGAAACTGAGACAAAGAACGCTCTCATTATCTACTCAAAAACTGGAAGCCACATCGTACCAAGAAAGGAGTGACGCTCTGTGGATCTTGTAAAGTTTTATAACAAAAAAGTCAGGATCACTGACACAGACGGCCATGTGTTTCTTGGCACTGTGACCGACTACATCGAAGCAGAGGACAACAACCCAGAAGTCGAGAGCATCATTATCGATGAACTGAACGGCGACCTGTTGGAGTTTTATGAGGACACCATAAAGGAAATCGAAATCATTAAATAAAAGCACTGTGCAAAAATTGCATGGTGCTTTTTCTATGCCCAATTCAATACCGTGAACAGGCAACTTGTGTAATACAAGTTGCTTTTTTAGTTATCAATCGACAAGAAAGGAGTGAAAAATATGCTTGAACGTTTGCTTGAAAGACTGAGTAAGCTGCTGGCTGTGAAGTCCATCGTCACCATTATGCTGACTTGGGTTTTCTGTGATCTGTCCCTCAGCGGCATCCTGTCCGGCACTGAGGTTCTGACGATCTTTACCACGGTCATTGCGTTCTACTTCGGCACACAGAGCGCAAAGGAAAGCTAACACAGGAGGGATTAAACATGGCCAGAAAAGAGCTTGATGGAAGTGGGTTTCTCACATTCTATCAACAGTTAGCAGTAAACAATCCTTGTTACAAGAGCAACGGAAACCGTTCGAAGACCACACACCTGATCTTGCACAGTACCGGTGCGAACAATCCGAACTTGAAAAGGTATGTAACACCGGATGACGGTATGCTCGGAGAGAACATCTACAAGAACGGATGGAACAGCCCGGACGCAAATACCCTTGTCCATGGTGTTATCGGTAAGAATAAGCTCGGCGCAATCGAGTTTTACCAGATCGCTCCTTGGGGCAAGTTGGTTTGGGGCTGTGGCTCCGGCAAGAACGGCAGCGGCAACAGCTTCGCAATTCAGGTGGAGATCTGCGAGGATCAGACGTTGGGAGCATCTTACGCCAAGGCAACGTTCGATGTTGCTGTTAAGGCGTTTGCATATTTGTGTAAGGCGCACAATATAAGCCCCGACAACATCTGGTCGCACAGTGAAGCCAACAAGAAGGGTTATGCGTCCGGTCATGTAGACCCGGAGCACTGGTGGAAAGCGGTTGCTCCGACACTGACCATGGACAAGTTCAGGGCAGAGGTGAAAGCCTTGCTTGCAGCAGACGGCAAAACAACCGTGAAGCCCGGAAAGGTTCTGTACCGTGTGCAAGTCGGCGCCTTTGAAAACAAGGCAAATGCAGAAGCCCTTGCCAAAGAGCTTAGAAGCAAGGGATATCCTACGATCATCAAGGAAGGTTGACAAACCTTCCTTTTTGTGTCCAACAAGGTAATGACGATTAAACTTTCCTGAATTTGCCCTTGATGCAGGGCGATTATAAAAGGCATCTTGTCAGCGGATGGCACCGCACATAAAAACAGCGGCAAAGAAAGGAAACCAATGGAATTTTTGAAAGCAATCTTAGGTGAGGAGCTGTATGGACAGTTCGAACAGGCGATCAATGCCCACAATGGCAACGAAGAAAACAAAGACAATCAGGTGAAGCTTGCCAACCTTGCAAGCGGCGAATATGTCGGCAAAGGCAAACACGCTGCTCTTGAAGCCGAGAACCAGACCAATGCAAGCAAGCTGGCCGAGGCAAACACCCTGATCGAACAGCTTCAGAAAGCCACCAAGGGCGATGAGAAGTTGCAGGGTCAGGTCACTGCATACCAGACAAGGGTACAGGAGCTTGAGGCAGAGCTTGCAAAGACCAAACTTGACAGCGCAATCAAGGTTGAGCTTCTGGCAAGCAAGGCACTGGACGTTGACTATCTCACCTTCAAGCTGAAGGAGCAGGGCGATCTTGTTCTTGATGAAAGCGGCAAGATCAAGGGCTGGGACGAGAAACTGTCTGCCTTGAAAACTCAGCATCCTACTCAGTTTGAAGCAGCAGGCCGCAAGCAGGTAGTTGGCTATAAGCTGCCCGGCGGCGATGCAAGCGGCGGCGCCGAAACTCTCACCAAGGAAAGTTTGCTGAAGAAACCGTATGCAGAACGGATGAAGCTTTTCAATGAAGATCCCGAAGCATATAACAAGGCTATGAGCAATTAAGAAAGGAAAAAGGTGAAAAATTATGACTACTACTATGGCAAATATGATCAATCCTCAGGTTATGGGCGATATGATCAACGCAAAGATCGAAGCACTGGCAAAAATCACGCCTTACGCAAAGGTGGACACCTCCCTGCAGGGCGTTCCCGGCGACACCAAGACCGTCCCCTCTTGGAACTACATCGGTGACGCTGAAGATGTGGCAGAGGGCGAAGAGTGCGGTCTGTCTCAGATGACCGCATCCAGCACCACTTTCACCGTCAAGAAGGCGATGAAGGCAGTCGGTATCACTCAGGAGGCCATCAACTCCGGTCTGGGTAATCCGGTCGGTCAGGCTGAACATCAGCTTGCAAAGTCCATTGTCGGCAAGGTGGACAACGATCTGCTGGACGCTGCCTTAACTGCTCCCACCGTTGTTGGTGATGGCACCGCAGTTATCGGCTATGAAGGCGTTGTGGATGCTTCTACCAAGTTTGAGGATGAGGAAGACGGCATCGAAAAGGTTATGTTCATCTCTCCCAAGCAGGAAACTACCATGCTGAAAGATCCCAACTTCCTGTCTGCTGATAAGTTCGCAGCCGGTGTGGCTGTCAATGGTGCGATCGGCAAGATCGCCGGCTGCTGGGTCAAGAAGTCCAAGAAGATCAAGGCGAAGGCCGGTGTCTTCACTTGCCCCATCATCAAGATGGAACCCGACAGCCCCGAGACCGAGTACACCGAGGACGAGCTGCCTGCACTGACCATCTTCCTGAAGAAGGATACCTCCGTTGACCATGAGTGGTTCCCGAAGAAGCAGCAGCACGACATCACCGCCTCCAAGTACTACGGTGTGGCTCTGACCAACGCTGCAAAGGTCGTTCTGGCGAAGTTCAAGGACGCAACTGCCTAAAGAAAGGGCTGAGAACCTATGATTATGTCCGTTGCCGAGCTTCGGCGGTTCATTGAGACCGAGGAAGACGACCAAGTGCTTGAGGCAAGACTTAAAGCCTTGGAAGTCTCCATTAAGGGATACACAAACAACAGCTTTGAGCGTGTTCTGGAAGCCCACAACGGCGAATACCCCATGGATGTGAAAATGGGTGCCGTAAACATGATGAAATGGGAGCTCAACAACCGGGACAAGGTTGGCGTTGCTTCCGAAACCATTTCACGGCACTCTGTCACGTACTTCTCCATGGATGGGGATAACTCTATGATGGGTTATCCCCGATCCTTGCTTGGCTTCCTGCGGCCTTATAAAAGGGCACGCTTTGGAGGGGGTATTGGCACATGAGGGGCATTGGTGGAAACACTCAGGCCATTATCCAAGTCAGCACAGTGACCCGAAACGACATCGGGGAAACTGTGCGGACTTGGGCAGATGTTCAGACCATCAAAGGATGGCTTGATCTTCAGGGTGGCGATGCAAGATATTCGACCTATCACGCCAAAATCCAAGAAAGCACCCACATCTTCATTGCAGACTTTGTTCCGCTGAGCGGAAAAATAAAGGCTGAAAACGCAAGAATGATTATCGGTGGGAACCGATACGATGTTCTCTTGATCGACAATCCCATGGGGCTTGGCGGTGGCTCTCAGCTTGAATTTTACCTGAAGTTCACAGGAGGCCAGTAACATGGCAAATGTCGAGTTTGAGGACTTCAGCGTTCAGGTGCAAGACGCTCTTGATGATGCTGTAATTGCTTATTTGTACGAAGCAGCCGGCGAACTGGAAGCGCAGACTAAGCGCAATTCCAGACAAGGCAAGAAGTACAAAGGGATGCAGGCGCAAAACCTATGGGAGTATGCCGTTGACGAAGATGATAAGACCGCAAAGGTTGGTAGTCAACATGAGGCGGCCTATTGGGAAGAGTTCGGCACCGGCGAATATGCCCTACACGGTGACGGTCGCAAAGGTTGGTGGGTCTATGTAGAAGGCAGCGACACGCCAAGAGCAAACCAGAAGCAATACACCAAAGAAGAAGCCGAGGGCATTGCGGCATCCATGAGGGCTGAAGGTCTGGACGCTCATGCTACAAACGGTATTGAGCCGAATGAGCCACTTTTCCGGGCGTTTAATTCCTCAAGGTCTGCACTTCTGCGCAGAGCAGAGCAAGTATTTGGGAGGCTGGACAACGAATGACCAAGAACGTGCTTAAAATCATAGCAAAAGCCATGCAGTCACTCGGCATTGAGTACGCCCTTGGCGTTTACGAAGGCAACGAGAACGGTGAGGTAGTGTATCCATACTTTGTGGGAGAGTACCAAGAGATCGAGCCGCTGTATGAAAGCGGCTTGCAAGAGGGTACTTTCCTGCTCAATGGGTTTTCAAGAGGCACATGGCAGGAGCTTGAAGAAGCGAAAGCTAAAATCGAAAAACATTTCAACAAAATATGCGGAAAAAGTGTCATGGCTGACGATGGTACAGCCGTGATTATTTTTTATTCATCTGCTCTGATCGTCCCTACCGGGGATGCAGAGCTGAAACGCATTCAAATCAATCTATCAGTAAAAGAATGGAGCGTGACATAAATGAGCATTAAAAGTGGCATCACTCAGGGCACTCCCTCTAAGATCCTCTTTGGCGCAGGTGTCTATTTTCAGGGTGTGGACTACAACGAAAAAGTAGCTCCCACCGAGGAAGAAATCAGAGCAGCCATTATCGGCGCAACGCAGGAGGGCGGTTCCCTTGCCATTACTCCTGAGTTCTTTGCGCCTGAGCTTGACGGCGCAACCGTGGCCGTTAAGGAGCTTCAGCAGAAAGTCGGTGAGACCGCTCAGATGGACGTGTCTTGGGCAGAGTTCACCGCTGAACTGGCAAAGCGTCTTACCATTGGTAAGGTTTCCGCTTCTACCGATGGCAAGTATGACGTGATTACATCCGCATCGCTGGAAACCGGACATTTCTATGAGGGCTTTGGTTACTATGGCGAACTCTTGGACGGTCGCCCTGTAATCATTATCTTCAAGAATGCCCTGTGCACTTCCGGCCTGTCCACCGACAGCAAGAACAAGACCAACTCCCTCTTTAAGGGTACTATCGTCTGCCACTCCGATATCGAGTACGGCACTACCAAGCTGCCCTATGCGATCTTTATTCATAAGGTAGATGGCTGGGAGCCTGTAAATCCTGACGAGGCGGCTTAATTCTGAAGAAAGGAACTGATTAAGATATGGAAAACATGGAGAAAAACACTGTGGAAGAAGCAACCGAGGAAGTCGAAGCAACCGAGGAAGTCGTTGAGCGTCCCTATACTCTGCGCCGCCTGAAGGATAAAGACCTCTTCCCTATCTTGGATATCATTGGTGTTGTCCTTCCCGATGATCTTGCGGCCATCCTTATGAAGATTGCAGCAAAAGAAAAGAAGGTCACCGAGGTGGGCGCCGTTGTTGTCGTGCGTCTGATCAAAGCGATCTGCAAGAACATGAGCAAGGTCAAGGGCGATCTCTACGCTCTTCTGTCCGATGTCTCCGGCATTTCTACCGAGGAACTGGAAGAAATGCCTTTCGGCACCACGCCCATGATGATCTGGGACATCGTTAACAACGAAAAGAACAACGGTTTTTTCAAGGTGCTTTCCAAATTGTCTTAATCGGTGAGTTCAAATTCATGGAGATGCTGTACTCCTTGTACAGCAATCCCATGGATTTGATCCGTCTGTACATTGACCGTGGACGGTTTGGAGAGTTCGTGGCAAGTGTGGTTGAGGCAGACCGCAACCGCAAGCGTGAAAAAGCTGAAAAAGAAGAGGATTGGAAGCTATGGACGTATTATGTGCATCTTGCTTCCAACGGTCTGGTGGATGAGAATTTCCACGACTGGAAGCAGCGAGTTTGTAAGCCAACCAACAACGCTCCTTCCAAATCTGACGCAGATCTGACAGAAACCGGGATGAAGTCAATTCTTGATAAGCTGTTTAAGGGATGATAGGTTAATTCACTTTATAGTGAAGGGGTTGACGCTATGGAGCTATTCAGGCTACTTGGCACAATCGCAATTAACAACGAGGCAGCGAATGAAGCAATAGACGATACATCCCACAGAGCACAGGATGCAAGCAACGAGACGGAGGGGGCGTTTGCCAAAATAGGCGGCGCAGCCTCCAAGATCGTCAAGGGCATCGGCATTGCCGGTGCTGCCCTTGGTGGTGCATGGATCGCCGCAATTGAGGGCACCAGAGAGTACCGGACACAGCTCGGAATGCTTGACACTGCATTTGAGACTTCCGGCCATTCCTCTGAAACTGCCCGAAAAACGTACTCAGATCTAAACGCTGTACTTGGCGACAGCGGACAGGCCACTGAAGCGGCTCAGCACCTTGCAGAGCTGACCGACAATGAAAAGGACTTGCAGACATGGACGGACATCTGCACCGGTGTCTATGCCAAGTTTGGCGAAGCCCTCCCCATTGAGGGGCTTACAGAGGCATCCAATGAAACAGCAAAGACCGGCGTTCTGACCGGCGGCTTGGTTGATGCACTCAATTGGGCAGGAAAAAGCGAAGAAGAGTTCCAGAAACAGTTAGACGAATGTTCAACAGAGCAGGAGCGGCAAAAACTGATTATGGACACTCTAAACAGCACCTATAAAGACGCCTCCGACCAGTACAAAGAGACAAACAAGGATGTGCTTGCGGCGAACAAAGCGCAGGAGAAACTGACCAACGCCTTTGCAGAGCTTGGGCGAATTGGTGAACCGATCCTGACAGCCATTAAGACGAAAGTCGCAAACATGGCAGCAGCCGCCATACCACACCTTGAAAACTTTGTCAAGAAGACCAAGGATATCATCACTTGGGTGAAAAACAACCAAGATACCATCGACACATGGGTGGGCGTGATCCTTGGCGCAGGGACGGCAATTGGTACGTTTTTGCTTATCCTGAATTGGGGCACGATCATGACGGCGGCAGCAAATGCCGTAAAGGTGGTCAGAACCGCAATTCTTGCTATGAATGCCGCTATGCTGGCAAATCCAATAGCCTTGATCGTGGCAGCTCTGGCCGGTCTTGTGGTCGGCTTCATTTACCTATGGAACAATGTCGAGGGGTTCCGGGCATTCTGGATCAAGGCTTGGGATCTGATAAAGTCGGCGGCTTCTGCGGCATGGAAAGCCATCACAAATGCCTTTTCCAACATCGGCACATGGTTCAAAGAGCGGTTCCAGCAAGTCCAGAAATGGGGCAAGGATGCGATGGACAAGACAAAGCAGTGGTTTTCGGATGCATACAAGAAGATCACCGGCACCTTCTCCAATATCGGGGGATGGTTCCGCAGCAAGTTCTCGTCCGCATGGTCTTCCATCAAGTCTGTTTTCTCCGGTTGGGGCTCGTTCTTCAGTGGTTTGTGGACATCCATAAAGTCCAAGTTCAGCTCTATCGGCTCGTCACTTGGCTCTGCCATGAGCAATGCGGTAAAGTCCGGGCTGAACAAGGCTCTTTACACCATTGAAAAAGGCATAAACAAGGGTATCGGCTTAATCAATGACGCTATCGGCTTTGCCAACAAGCTCGGTTTTAGCGTTGGAAAGGTAAAGAAAATCAGTCTGCCCAGGCTTGCAAAGGGCGGCGTTCTGGAAAAAGGGCAAGTCGGTTTGCTGGAAGGCTCCGGCGCTGAGGCAGTCGTGCCGTTGGAAAACAACCGGGCATGGTTGTCTAAGGTCGCCAAAGACTTCTACGAACTGCAAATAGACCACAACCAGATCGGAGATACCTACAAGCTTGAAGTCCTGCTGCGGCAGATCGTGTCGCTTCTGGAAGACCTTAAAACACGCCAGATTTTCCTCAATAACGGCGTTCTTGTCGGTGAACTTGCACCGGCCATTGACGGTATAATGGCAGATAAACTCAGCCACGTGAGACGTGGCAACGTAAGATAAAAGACCATATCATGAATATGGTCTTTTTTTCTTTCTATCCGGGAGGAAAGGAGAAAAGACCTGTGAACCTATTTAAGTTATTTGGCGAAATCGCTGTCAAAAACGATGAAGCCAACGATAACATTGACGAAACAAAGAAAAAGGCGAAAGACGCCGGAAAGGACGTTTCTCAAGCCTTTTCTGACATGGGAAGCGCAGCGGTCAAGGTAGGCAAAACTATTGCTACCGGTCTTGCAACAGCTGCCGCAGCCATGGGAGCCTTGATAGCAGCAGCGGAAAGCTCAAGAGAGTACCGCACAGCTTTGGGCAAATTGGATACTGCTTTCGAGACATCCGGACACAGTGCCGAAGCGGCCAAAGCGACCTATAAAGAATTGCAGGCTGTTCTGGGCGAAACCGATCAAGCTGTTGAAGCGGCGAACTTTCTGGCAAAGCTCTGCACCACCGAGGAAGAGCTTGCAGCATGGACAGATATCTGTGCCGGCGTTTACGGTACATTCGGCGCTTCCCTTCCCATTGAAGGTCTAACCGAAGCGGCCAACGAAACCGCACGTTGCGGCCAGCTGACCGGATCGCTTGCGGATGCGATCAATTGGGCGTCAAAGTCCGGTGAAACCTTCGGCGTTACGCTAAAAGAAGACACCGAAGCCAACAAGGAATGGAATGCCGCAGTAGAAGCCGCAGCCAGCGCAGAGGATTTCTTCAACCTTGCTTTGCAGGAGTGCTCCACTGAGCAGGAACGCCAGACTCTTATCATGGAGACCCTGAACGGTCTGTACTCTGATGCAGCGAAAAAGTACAAGGAAACAAATGCCGAGGTCATGGCAGCGAACAAAGCTACAGAGCGCATGAATGAGCTTTGGGCAAAAGTTGGCAAAAAAGCCGAGCCTATTGTAACGGCGTTCAAAAATGGTATTGCAACCCTTGGCGAAGCGCTCATTGACATGGTATCTGATGCGGATGTAGAAGAGTTCTGCGACAAATTGGCAAACGGCTTTGGTGTGCTGGCCGAAGATGTCATTCCTGCATTTATAGATGTACTTGGTTTTGTTACAGAGAATTTCCACACGATCATTGCTGCATTAGCAGGAGCAGGGGCAGCGTATCTGGTGTATGAGGCCGCTGTTGTTGTCGCTACAATCGCTCAGCAAGGCTTGAATGCCGTACTGAGTGCAACCCCAACAGGCCTAATTGTTGCGGTGCTCGGTGCCGCAACTGTTGCACTGCTTGACTACAAAACAACGGCACATGACACAGCAATAAGCGTAAGCTACCTATCTAAGGAAGAGCAAGAGCTGGTTGACAAAGCAAATGAAGCGGCTGATGCCTTGCGTGATCAAAAAGCCGCAGCTTCGGAAACAGCAAACGGCGTCATGTCGCATATGGACTATGTCTCCTCACTTGCAGATGAGCTTACCACACTTGCCGATAGCAGCGGCAAAGTGGAAGAAGCAGACCGATCCAGAGCACAGTTTATTCTTAATGAGTTAAACGAAGCACTTGGAACGGAATACACGATGGTGGATGGTGTAATTCAGAAGTATGACGATTTACAGTCATCAATCAAAGAGGTAATCACGCAAAAAACCGCCAATGCTCTGCTTGATGCGCATAGTCAAGCCTACGCAATCGCTATTGACCAAAAAACAGGCGCATTCAAAAAACTCACGCTTGCGGAAAAAGAACTTACCGAAGCGCAAAAAGACCTTGCGCTTGCGGAAAAAGAGTATGCCGAATGGTTCAACGGTGGTGGTGGAAGGTTTGCCGGTATGAACTTTGCTGAGGCGGAAGAAGCATATTTTGCCTTGCGTGATGGAGTTGAAGCGTTGCAAATCGCATATGATGAGGCTGCAGCTGAGTATTATGACTACTACACCACCATCGAACAATATACAAAGGCTGAGGCAGCTGCATTAGAGGGCAATTATACTGCAGTAATTGACATTCTAAAAAGCAAAGGCAGCCACTTTGTCGAATATGCGGACACCGTAGATACTGAAACTGGCGCTGTTCTTGATGCCTT
>UZAT01432484.1_pt1 | contig 27079 bp, 33 predicted proteins | sample 2160861 | NCBI WGS metagenome assembly UZAT01 (sample SAMEA5138306, study PRJEB28736) | viral metagenome | reverse complement strand
TACTATAAGAAAATCCAAAACCGTGGCCGCTTGCTGTCTGTCAGTCAGGGAAATTATATTGCTTCCATCCCTCCATATGGTTATGATAAAACTTTTGTGATGGATGGCAAACGGAAATGCCCAACGCTGAAGATCAACCCGGAACAGGCTGAAGTTGTACGAATGATCTTTGATATGTACGTCAATCAAAACCTGGGACGTGTGACCATTGCAAAGCGTTTGAATGAACTTGGAATCAAGCCGATGAATGGTGGCCTGTGGGCGCAGGATACACTCAAAACCATGCTTGAAAATGAACACTACATTGGAAAAGTAAAATGGAATTATAGAAAAACCGTTGTTGTAGTTGAAGAAGGAGAAATCAAAAAAACACAGCCCAAAGCAAAAATTGGTGAATATCTCGTTTATGACGGGAAACACGAAGCAATCATTTCAGATGAGCTTTTCCAGGCGGCGCGTGAAAAGCAGGGAAGAAACCACCGCGCAAAGCCGAACACGAAAATTCGCAATCCGCTTGCTGGCCTTGTCTTCTGCCAATGTGGACGTGCCATGTCACTGCGCACATATAAAAAAGATGGCAAGGAAAGATCAGCACCACGTCTTCTGTGCGATAACCAAGCATATTGCAAAACTGCTTCCTGCCTTTATGATGAAATCATCGAACGTGTTGCAGATGTTTTGAAACAGTGCATTTCTGATTTTGAAATTCGCATTCAGAATAACGATGGTGATTCAGCAAAACTGCATGCCAGCCTTATTAAACGTCTGGAAGCCAAACGGGAAGAACTGGATGCCAAAGAACTTGCCCAGTGGGAAGCGCAGGCTGATCCTGACCCGTCCAAACGCATGCCAGATCATATCTTCAAGATTCTGAATGAAAAGCTTCTGAAGGAGAAAGAAGAAGTCAGACAGGCTCTTTGCAAGGCTTACGAATCCATGCCTGAACCCGTTGATTATGAAGAAAAACTGCATCTTTTCCAGGAATGTTTGGCTGCTCTGAATGATCCAGAAAAAACAGCGGCAGAAAAAAACAGACTTCTGAAAGCCTGCATTGAACGTATTGACTATAAACGTGAAAAACCTGTAAGGCTTACCAGAAACAGCCCGAAAAGAAGAAAAACAATCAATGGCAAGCGCGTTGTTATCAGTGAACTGCAAACTGGCGCCAACTGGTCTGTTACCCCTATCGAACTTGATGTGAAGTTAAAGGTCAAGTAAATTTTTTGGCCTTTTACTTCCAACATAGGTGTGCAGGTTCATCTTCACACCTATGATGGATATAAACAAACCACACCAAGAAAGCCAGTAATATCAAGCAATACAGCAAAAAGCCGGGGATCATTCCCCGGCCTTTTCTTATTGATGGTGAAAGTATTCAACTTTGTCCTTGATCCAATGCACTTCCGTTTCAAGTGCAGGCATACGCTTTGCGAAGTTGTTATGTTCTCGCACTTCCCGTGTCAAGTCTTCAATCTTCTGATCGGTCACTGCTTGATGGATTTCCAGTTTCCTTTCGATTTTTCGATTGCTCTGCATCGAAGTGATGATCACCCCAACAAGAGCAAGTCCACCAGAAATCGCCGCCGCAATGATCGTTTCCATGTTGATTCCCTCTTTCTTCCTTTATTTATACTCCGATTACATACCGCATGATGAATCTGTTGTTTTCAAACTTAATGCCAATCGCGCTTGTCCCGACCAAGCTGTTGTTCGCATGGCCTTTTATTTGCGTATCACCTATGTACAAATATTTCGCGCCGCAATATTCAAAGGAACTGTGTGCCATGAAGAAATTCATACCAAGATTCGGATGTTTTGCCACAATGGTTTTTGGCACGAAGAAGGATGCAAAGTTGTCATTCTGTGCCACACCATCACCAATTCTGCTGAATACGATCACAATGCCGTTGACCTGTTCGCTGATCTTCTCGGAAAGTTCAGCAATATGTGCTGCTGTCATGTACCAGGTTCCTGTCCACAACACTTTCCCAGGATGGGACGAATACAAAGGCAAAGCAAACTCCACACCTTCTGTCAACTCCGACACTTTACCGAAGGCCAGACCGCGCCCGGATGCATTGAAGTCCAACAGCGTGAATGCCGTTGGTATCTCCGTCAGGCCGCGAATCGTGGTGAAGCTGTCCGTGATGGAAAGCCGCAAGTCATAGCTGCTGTCCACGTCAAAAAGCCCCTTTGCGCTGACGATGGACGTGTTGACTGCATATCCTGTGCCATTTGTCAAGGCCGTCCATGTTGTGCCGCTTTGGGGCTTATATTCGATGACATAGGTGTTTGCGTTCTTGCTGTTTACAGCAGATATGCTGTAGTTGAAAGCAATCTTTGCATATGTGCCTTCGTAATTCTCCGTACCATCTGCCAGACAACGTGCAACAGTCAGGCTTGCAATCTTCGGTGCGGCATAGGCAACCACCGTCCATGTTTTTGTGAAAGTCGCAGTCCTGCCCCGGCTGTCCGTCACCGTGATGACAGCGGAAGCCGTTCCACTCTTTGTAATGGTGGATGTGGTGGGTGTTGCTCCTGTGTAGGTCTTGCTTTCAAAGACCGTTTTGTATGCCGTGATGGTAGACCCAAGGCTTCCAGCAGCCGTGATCGTGAACTTTGCTTTCGACTTGTTCTGCACCATGTTGCCAAAAGTTGTTTGATAGGTGGTGGTATCAGCCACAGCCACAGAGGAAATGGAAGGAACAACTGTAGTCGGAACCGTAAGAGTGAAGTTCTTGCTGACCGCTGATCCTATCTTGGTGCTTCCCGAATACGTTGTCACAGTCACCTTTGCAGTACCACTGGTTGCGCTTGGAATGGCGTTTAACCAACTTGTTGGGATAGCATATGAAGTGGAAGTACCAACGCCTGTAGTGGTCTTAGAATAGCTTCCAAAGCTGAATACAACGGTATGTGTGAAGCCGCTGCTTTTCCGACTGATGGCAACCGTCACTTCATTGGTGCCGTTCACACTCACAGAGCTGGTCACGCTGCTGATGCTGGAAGCACGGGCGATGGTGTCAAACGTTCCGCTTCCGCTGGCTGTTACGTTGCCGTAATATGTGCCGGACAGCGTGACATTGATACCAGCCGTTGCAGAGAAAGAACAGGTCTTCGTACCATCCGCATTGTGGCTGATCGTGACAGGCTTTGTGAAGATTGTCTTCACCTGATTGCCGGATAGTGCAGCGGTAAAGGTGAAGCTGTATTTGGTGCCGTTGATGGTCAGGCTTCCGCTTTTGCTTGCAGTGGAATTGATGGTGTAGCTGCTGCCCGTAGACACCAACTGCACCTTTGCTGTCACCGTGGATGTGTTGTTTGCCACAGACTGACTGTCCACCGTCCATGCAATCTGAAGCCTGTAGCCTGTCCTGATATCCTGTGTAATGGTGCCGGACGCTGCCAATGTTTCAACCTCCTTTTATGGGAGGTCAGAAACGCCTATCATTCCGTTATACCTTTTTAAAGGAAATGTTACCGTTCGCCCTGGGCATGAATGCGAAGTTGCCAAGCTGAAGGCTGTGCAGGATTTGTGTGTCAGTCACATACAGCTTGCGATTGCTGAAGTATGCCACTTCCGCACCGTCCTGAAGGAAGGAAATGCGGTCATTTGCAATCTGCAATTCCAGTTCGTTCCCAACATCGCCCAGCAGGATGGTGCCATCCACAAAACGGATGTATTTGCGGATTTCTTCAAACTCTGCATCTGTGCCAGCCGCCACCGCTTCAATATCTGCGTTGACCTGTGTGAACTGGATGTCGAAGCTGCCCTTTGTCAAGCTCAGTTGTGTGCTGACCTCTGAAACAAGTGCTTCCGCATCTTCCTTCAATGTGTAGCTTTCAGACACCTTTGCTGTGATGTCCTCTGCGCTTTTGGTGATGGATGATTCAAGATTCTGTTCCAGGTTGTACACGATTTCGGTTGCATCGTTCACAGTGATCCATGCAGCAGTTTCCGTGTCATACCGCTTCAACACTGGCGGTTCTGCGCTTATGTCAAGCCACATGTATGTGGTTGCACTTGGCGCTGTAGCACTCTGCACCACTGTGTGCAGAAGAGCGTTTGTAGCCTTGTTATAGGCCGCTTTTGCCGCTTCATAACTGCTGGACAGAGATACCAGCGAATACAGGAAGGAATCATCGCTGAACAGTGTACAATCCACCGTATACAGGCTGTTGGTGCTTCCATCCGTGTATACCGGCTCTGTATCGTTCCATTTGCCGCCAGGTGGAAATGTGGTTGGTTTTGCAGGTGCTGCCGCTGTGGATGATTGGAGCAGATAATACCGATATGTTGCGTACACATCGACCACACTTGAAAGCGTGATCTGCCCCGATGCTTTCACAGCCATTGCTTATCCCTCCAACTGTGCCACATAGTTTGCTTTGTGGCTCACGTCTCCCGCATCAATGGTCAGCGTTGCACCTGTTCCAACGGCTGTTTCATTACCGTCCTTGTACCATTTGATGGTGCCAAGTGCTGCAATCTGTGTGGCATTCAGTTCCGCACCAGCCCTGTACACATGGGCAGTCAGCACCGTTTCAATGGCAGAATTCTTGAAGATCGTTCCATTGCTGGATGTGATGGAAAGCGTGATTGCATCCGCACCAGCAGCACCAGTCTGGCCTGTTGCACCCGTTGCACCAGTGAAGGCAATGGTGAACGTGAATTCCTTTGTGATGGTGATATCACCGATATGCACAGGAATTTTGATCACACCACCCGTGGTCACGCTTGTAGTAACGGAGATAGTCAAAGTAGGAGAGGTGGCATTGCTGTCACTGGAAACTGTCACGCCAGCAGGTTTGGTGATTTCCGATACAATTACGCTGCACGGAACCTGCGAAGAACCCTGCATGGCAATGATCTGCGTTGTGGTCGATCCTGCTTTTGCGGCAGAGGTTGTACCAAGAAAGGCATGTGTTTCGGAAGTAAGAATTACGGAATACGCATCTGTTACGTCAACGATTGAAATCTGGTCTACCGATTTGATTGCCATAATACCATTCTCCTTTCTGAATCATCATTCCGTTACCAATTGGCATTTGAAAACAACCTTGGTGTCCACATCGCTTGGTGAGAGCGATAAAGAAAAGCCTTCGTTAGATATCCGGCTGTCTGTTGCCAGGATCGTGCCGAAGGTTTCTTCCCCGATTTTCTGCCAGTACCATTCCAGGTAGGCATTGCTTCCAAACTCTGAACGCATTGCAGCTGGGTCTGTGATGGTTTTCCCGCCTTTGAAGATTACGACTTTCAAAGTCGTAGAAACATCGCTGTTTTTGAACACCGTTCCCCGGCTGGAATCAATCCGCAAGGTCACTGCATCCTGCCCGTCACGGCCATCCTTGGCTGTCTGGACAACGGTCTTGCTGGTTTGGGTGGTGAAGGTATCCACCACTCCACCCAGCGTCAGCTTATTTGATGCAGGTTCAAACAGATTGACAGACAGTTTGCTGACCGTGAAAAGCTGGTCAATGCCATGTGGTTTGGTTTCCACTCTGACTTTTGTGCCGATATGGAAGGACGTGATTTTCTCCCCCAATGCGGCAAGGTCAGCAGCCGTCAGTTCAATGGTTTCGGGCAGGTTGACAATCTGTGCAAGATGTGCTTTGCCCTTGGTCAGCAGGTTTGCAGCTTCGGTCACATCGTCAAATATGACTGTCTTGACAATCAGACCATACTGTGCTTTGGCTTTCTCATCCACGATGGTATCAGTGCCGTTATTCACAGATGCAATGGTCAGTCTTTTGTCTGTGTCCTGTCCTTCTGCGTCCTTCAGCTTTGCACCAAGCGGAATGACAGCCGTTGCAATGTCAGCACCCTTGCTGATCCGTTTCAAATCCAGCAGGTTTTTGCCAAAGGTGATGGTCTGTGGTGCAAGCAGTGTGAAGTCCTGAAGGTAATCAAGATAATGCACACCGTTTTCGTGTCTGATTTGCAGATACCCGCCAAGGTTATTCAGCAGTTTGTTGTTCAGTTCCGTCCAGGTGTCGGTGTAATCAATGTTTGACCGCACGATGTAATCATTTGCATCCGTGACCGTCACATTGCCCAGTACAAACCACTTTTCCTCGTCCACTTGCCCATTGTGGCTGTCCAGAAGCAAAGCCAGGTATTCCGCAATGCTCCCGTTGAAGTCATAAGGCCGCATGATGCTGTCAAGCAAAAAGGCCATTTCCCCTTCACAGGAAACAGCCTTTTCATTGTGCCATCCAATTTCATCATCCAGCACACGTCCCCGAAACAGCAAATAGTCATCCTGGTACACAGTGATGATGCTTTTCAGCTTATGAATCAGGCCGTAATACGGATGATCCGCAGGAATCGTGAACATGAACGATCCTGTTTTGTTCGCTTCCAGTTCAACAGATGGGCTGATGATCTTCAGACTTTCCAGCTTGCTATGGTACAGAAGGGAGCCGTCACAATACACTCTGTATGTCACATGCTTCCCTCCTGCCATGTGAAGGTGATGTTCCCGACACCTGTGACGGTAACATTGTTGTCACCCTCAACCAGTTCCAATTCTGGTATGGTGTATGTTCCGGCACTGGTTGTCCATGTGCCGTCACCAAATGCAATGGTCATGGCTGCTGTGGTTGTGATAACAGGCACTGCACGTTTCCGGCTGTTTGTCAATGTGATGACTTCCGTGCCGTTCACAGCCTGTGTTACCACGGTTTTGGCAATCTTGTACTTGTACGGCTCGCACTCGCAGTCCACGCTGACAGTGCCAATTCCCTTTTCATTCGTAAAGCTGGATACATGGCATCTGCCCAAATAGAAGAAGGTGGGATCATCGTCAAGGATGATCCGCACCTTCTTGCCATGGATTGCGTTTTTTACGGTTGAAAACTGTGTCAGGAAATCACTTTGCGGTTCTGTGGTTGTAAAGTCGAACTTGTGTTTTACGTCATCATACTTTGGTTCGCCAAAGAAGTCAGTCAGATCAATGGTGCCGTCCGCACCGGGAATATCAATCCTGTTTTCCTTCACTGCTGGGGAACCCATTTCCTTGTGTGTCAGGATCAGTTTCAGGTCATCGTATGAATGATAGGTGCCGAAAGTGATTCCTTTGAACGTAGTATCAACCTCCTGTTATTCCATATTTGTTTAGGATTGCCGCGCAGGTTTGATTCTTCAGCAGGTTCTTCACCTGACCGGGAGGAAGGGCAGAAATCAACGTCATCAGGTCTTCTGCCTTTTCTTTGTCCTCCGCTCTTGCCTTGTTAAAAGAAATGATTTTTGCCCTCAGTTCTGGTTTCATTCCGTCACCCCCGCCAGGAGCATGTCAAGGGCTTCTTTCAGTTCGCCAGTGTCGGTTTCAACCATTTCCACACGGCTTTCCAAAGAAGGCTTGTTTTCCGGCTCAATCCAGTCTGCGTCCATTTCTTCCTGAGTACGTTCCACATGTTTGCCATCGACAAGCTTGTAACGCCAGATTCCACGATCATCCGTGATGGGCTTATCGAAGTAGTTGCCCTGCGCGTGGTGATACTTGTCACCGAAGCCGCTGTCAATCTCAACCCAGCCGGAAGGATCAGGAATGAACGCGCTGGAATTGATGGTTGTGATGCGGTTCTGTTCGTCTGTTTTTACATAGACGATGTACGGTTGCATTTCAAATTCCATTTTGTTCCCTCCTTACAGGTCGGCGGAAAAATCAGCCGCAATAATGACAAGCCCACTATTAGCTGGTGCAGTAGTAATCTCGATATACTGCAAACCGCCCGTTGTGCACCGTTTCGAGGATATAATCCCGGATACATCGGTAACGCCATCGGATGTCCACGTTGTCAATTCTTCAACCGTTATCGTTGGTACTGTTCTCATGGCTGACGGGAAAAGAAATCCTGCTATTTGTGCAGCTCCCACAATACAAGGGATATAGGCAGCGTTCACTCTAGCATTGAATCTGAAGAAATACCTCTGACACTCTGCCAGCTCTGCCGCATACCCCTTCGGCACATACGGCGGCAGGGTTTTCACCGTATATTTGCCTTCATAGAGAGCAACCCATCGGTAGTTGTCTGCTGCGTTGTGCCACATACGTACATATGGTGCTCCGTTGTTGTAATTGAAGTACAGACCAATAGTGCCATAAGCACCAAAGTTAGAAGATGCAACGCCAGATGAACATACGATTGTTCCATCCGCAAAACACGCTGCCACCGTATAGACCTTGTTTGCGTCAATTTTGCTCGAGTCGATCTTTTGGTCGTAAGGTGAATTGATGGTGACGTAGCCGTCGGCAACCGTTACATCTTTGTCCCAGCTAACCCAACGATCCATAGGATACTTGTTTGTCCCGTGTGTTCCATTGAGACCAGCCTGATAGACAAGCCCTTCTTTCACGCCATCAACATATCTGCCACCAAACCAGCTGTTATCCAGCAAGTTCACAGGAGTCAGGTAATACTCAGGCGGTTTGCCGCCAAGCATTTCTGCACTGGAAACAGTGTTGATGACTTCATTGCCACTTACAGTGGTACCAGTTCTGGTCACAGCAATCTGGCCATCACAGATCAGTACCGTTTGTTCATCCACCTTCAGCGACAGCGTGAATGCTCCATCGTACAGATAGCAATTTTCCTTCAGTTCCACATAGGCCTGATTTCCCGATGCGGTACCGCTGATATCCACTGTAACCCCGTCAGGACGGATCATGTAGCCAGTCACCGTTTTGCCGCTCAAAGTCAGCGCAGTACCGTTGTCATACAGTTCCACGCCGAAGCGGTTTGCCGCCTTGTCATACAAACCAAGCAGCGCACCCACATCACGCCTGATCAGCGGATCATTGGCAACATCCACTTTGTACATGTGCCTGTAGATCAATTCAGCCATGGTATCACTCCTTTATTTTTTAAGTGCCATTCGAACACTGCCGTCATCCAGCCGGGTGATCATATTCAGCACAGAATATCCTTCCCATGCTTTATTCCCCTGGATTTCACAGGTTCGTTCGAAGCTTTCCAGCCCGTCAAATTCCGCTGCAATCTCAGGCAGTCTGCGCTGATCCTGAAGGCGAATCATAACAGCCCCACTGGTGAAAGTGGGGCCATCAGCAGAAAGCACTTCGTATTCGTAGCCTTTACTGGTTTTCAGCTTCATCAGGCTTTTCCCCCAATCCATTCACGATTTCCGCAAGTTTCCGGGAACAGGCGTTGATTTTCGCTGCGTCCTTCACCTGGTCTGTCCGCATCTGGATTCCATCCAGTGTGGTTTGGATTGCAGACAGGATGGCTTTCAGGTCTTCAGTGTTCATGGTGGTTCCTCCTTATTCGTAAGAAAGATAGTTCAGTGTGGTGGTTGAGTATGCGTTGCTGTTACTCACCATAGTTGTCGAGTATCCAGTTGCCACATAATCACTGTCAGTTAGTGCAGACAGTTTTTTGAGGGTCAATTGCGGATACTTGCTTGCTGTCACAACTGATCTTGATTTCCAGTCGCATCGCCTGTTCTCAAGCCACATATTGGTGAAATTGCCCCACTGCGCACCAACCGTGTCATTTACATACAGAGAATCCGCATTTGCACGGCCTGCAAAGATGTCTTCAAAGGTTGCAAGCTCTGCTTCCAGTTTGCTTGCGGTCACATAGCCATCCAGTGTGATTTTATCGGCTTTCATTGTGATTTCACTGGCCATACCATCAATTTCAAGTTCCGCACTTGAAATGCGTTCACCCTGTTCAATCACACTGGCAACAATTCCGGCTTTTGCTTCGGTGCCATTCAGAATGACACCAACTTCTTTCAGTGTTGTGAAGCCTTCCTGAATATCAGTGTATTTTTCACCGGCAATCATTCCAATTGTCGCTTCGTGTTCGTTTTTGATGAACTCAGCCCAACGGATAATGTCACTGACTTCTTCCTGTACACTCTTTCGACCGCCTCCACCACCGCGACCGCCTCCGCCAGTCAGTCCACCAACATCCGCTTCCGTCTTCACAATGTTTTCTGTCAGTGTGCGCGGCTTTTCGCCAAATGTGTACAGCGTATTTTCAGGATTCAGCAGGTCAATTTCGATTTGGCTGCAAATCATCACCTTGTCAATCCCATGAGGATTTGACAGGATACGTACCTTGTCACCAATGCGAATCGGCTGCACATTGCCATCCGTGAAGTGCATGTCAATGGCTTTCAGCGTAATGGTTTCCAGCGCAATGCCTGTTTTCAGGTACTCACGGCCTTTTTCAAGAAGCTTGGCAGGATCGTCAATATAGCTCCATGCGTTGGTACGCCAGATTTTGCCGTACATTTCCACAGCGTCATCATCCTGGATGTAGTTCAGGCCATTGTTGACAGATTCGATGGAAAGCGGGTCTGTGTATTCGCCATCTTCGCCAATCTCACAAGCGCCAAGCGGAATCAGCACTGTGAACACGTCACCTGCATCAATCACATCCGTCAGATCAAGCAGGTTCACACTGAATTCAACAGGCTGGGAATTGGTTTCCCCGTATTCCTTCACCCAATCAATATAGTGGGTGTTTCCAACAGTCCTTGTGCGCAGATAACCGCCATATACGTTCAGCAGGCTGTCTTCAATCATGTCCATCGTGTTCCAGTACACACGGGTTTCATTTCTCGAATCCGGCTGCATTACTGCATCTGCTTCCACAGCGTCAACCACGCCGACTGTGAACTGCTTTTCAGCATCCACCTGACTATTGTGATTGTCGATCAGTTTTTTGAAAAAATCATGGACTTTCCCATCAAGTGTGCCTGGTTGAAAAACGCTGTCCATCAGAAAAGATTTTTCACCATCGCAATGAACACTTTTCTGGTTGTATGTGTCAAGCTCTGTTTCAACCACCCGGCCACGGGCAAGCTGTACACCATCCTGTTCCACAGTAATGATGCTTTTCAGTTTCTTCAGGTTTCCGTGCATGCTGTTTCCAGGCGGAAGAACAAATGAAAGCGAACCGGCTTTATTGATGTTCAAAGACAGCATTGGAGAAAGTGCAATGCTGCTCACGTCCTCAGAAACGGAAGAAAACAGCATCTTTCCATCTGCATGAATCGTATACATTACAACATCCGCCCTTCTCCGTGCCTTGCACGTTTGTACGGCTCCACCTCTGCTGTGATTACGATGGATGCAGCCGTTTTGTCAGACTTGAAATCGTCTATTGCAACGCGCCCGAAATAATAATAATTTGGGTCATCATCCATGATGATTTTCAGCTTCTTCCCGTGAATCTCATTCAGAATGGCAGTGTAAACGGCAGGCCATTTTGACCTGCCGCCCATTACATAAAATTCACACTGAATGGTGCGCGGCTCATACTTTACTTCACCGCCCGTCAGGGATTCAGTCAAATCAATCACAGTATTGGTTCCAGGAACCAGGATGATCTTTGTCTTTGGCTTTGGCGAACTGATGACAGGATTGCTTTTCAGAAGCAGTTTCCATGCTCTGTAAGTGTGTTTATCGCCAAAGGTTACACCTTGCACCATCAATTCCCCCTTCTTTTTCTATTGCCAAGTATTCCAAGTTTTTCATCCATCTTAGGCGCAAGCTGGCCAACAAGAATACCGCTGTCAAGTACCACGTTGAATTGCATACCACCCACGGTTTTGTTCACAGCATCTGAAACATACTGTTGCAACTTGTCGATTGGTGCCACGGCTTCAGCGCCAGCTTCCCCTACACCTTGAAGTCCAAGGCGTGTATTGAAGATTGTGGGTTTGCTGAAAATGGCTCCTTCTGCATTCCATTTGGGCAACCATGGAGCATCTGGATTCAATGCGAAATTGCTTGTTGTGATTTGTGCCAAATTGCCAAGAAAATCGCTACCCGTTGCTTTGGTGACATTTGAACCAACACTGGCTACAGCTTGGGCTTGGTTATTGGTTTGGACTGTGATGCTGGCTGTAATGTTTGTCATGGTGGTTTTCAGTGTTTCCCAAGCTTCGCCGAGCAGTTCTATTCCTTCTGTCAAAGCCTGTACGCTTAACAACAGGAGATCAAAAGCACCTGCAACCAGGTTACCCATTACATCTGCGATTTTGACCAGCGTTTCTTCGTTCTCCGTTACCCAAGTCCCGAATTGTTCAAGGCTTTCAGAAAGACGTGGAAGAACGTCTTCCTTTGCAATTTCAAAAAACGGGTTGAAGAATGCACCGAGTGATTCTTTTCCTTCCTCGCCCATTCTGTCAACTTGTCCGTTCCAGGTGTCCATCATTTTGAACATATAATCCTGCCACTTGCCGCCTTCGGACGTTGCCGCCTGAAAGGCTTTCGCCATATCTTCAGCAGGGATTGAATATTTCGGATCGGACATTTTTGCTTGATACCAGCTACCGTCTGCATAGCGTTCGCCGCCATACAGTGTCATGATTTCGCGAATCGGAACACCAGCATCACCAAGCTGATACATTTCTTGTGCCATCAACTGGCCTTTGGACAAAATCTGCGTATACGCACGAACAACGCTGTCCATCTTGTTCGAATCGCCCAAAGACAAATTGCCAAGGGTTTCAAGCGTTGGAACGATATCAGCCAAGGCCGTGCCTGTATTGAGCAGAGAAACCGCATTGTTTGCAAGTCCCTCCATGCCAAGCGGGGATACTTTCGCCAAAGTTTGCAGATCAGCAACAAGCTGCCTTGCTTTGTCTGCGTCACCCAACAGGGCTTCAAACTGTCCTGTATAGGCTTCCATACTTGCGCTAAAACCAAAGCCCAGTTTCGAAGCGTTTTTCAAACCAGTGGTGACCCAACTGCCCACTTTGTTTGTAACAGTCGAAATCGTGTTGCCAAGTGCAACCATGCCTGCATTCAGTTTTCCGCCGGAGCCAAGGCCTTTACCTGTTGAATTGGCTTGCCCTTCTGCATTTTCAAGTGAAGCTTTCAAGCCATCAACTTTTTGCATTGTTGCATCAATCGTTTGATCAGCAACCGAAGAGTTGATTGCTATTTCTCCGAATAATTTGAAAAGATTCATGTGGTGCTGCACCTCTTTTCTGTCATTCCAGTTTTTTCCCGTTTGTTCCATTGTCTGCATTGATGTGAATGCATATAATGGAAATGGTTTTGGAGGTGTTTGGTGTGAAAAGAATAATCTTCTGTTTCGTCCTCGTTGTTACCATTTGCCTGGCAATTCCGTTCGTATCAGTAGCAACAGAAATTCAGGCAGACGATGATGACCTTGTTTTTATGCTTGAAGAACTTTTGCAAACACTTGAATTGGATTATTCATGTGTTACGCTCAATCGAGAAAAAAGCATTATCGTTGTAGACATTGCTATTGATGGACTGACTAAGCAGCTTCTTGCTCTGAAAGCTGAAGGGCATGATGAAAATTTTGTTCAATGGGTTCAAATCAAAGAACATACACACGATTTTTATTTGGCGATTATCGACATGTTCAAGACCGTTCACAGAGATGATATGCGGCTCATGTTCAACATCGTCAACGATGATGCATACATACGGCAGGATTACAGCACGATATCACACAATCCACTTTTGACGTATGGGATATTTGGCACAGTAGCAATTGACGAAATGGAATAACATTAAAAGGACGCTTTTCAGCGTCCTTTTTCATTACCTCACATTTCCGCGCAATCCATGTGCATACCTGTCAGCCAGTCCAGTATCAACAGCCGGAATCAGTTCCCCAACCAGAGAGCCAGAATCCAAACGCACATCATGCGGCATGGATCGTGCAAGGAAGTCCATCAGCAGTCTGTTTTGCTCAATCAGAATTCGCCCAATGTTCTGATTTTCATTTCTGACTGCTGTTGACACATAGTCCATCAGTTTGCTGATGGGTGCCACTGCTTCAGCATCCCGGCCTTCACCAACACCCTGATAGCCCATAGGCGTTTCGAAGATCGTTGGCTTTTTGAATATAGCACCTTCCGCATTCCACTTCACATTGAAGCTGGGCAGTTTGCCTTTTCCGGCAATGCCGAAAGGAGCTTTGCCGCCGCTGACGGATATTTTCGGGATTTTCAGATTGGAGAAGATTTTGCCGATTTTCAGCGGAAACAGTCCTTTGATTTTGCCAATCGCCTTTTTCACAGACTGCCATGCACCGTCAATCTTATCCGAAATGGTTTTCTTGATATCTCCAAACCATTTGCCCACATTGGATACAACGCCTTTCAGATCGTTGAACTTGCCCTTGATCCACTTGACGGCAGACGCACAAGAAGACTTGATTTTGTCCCAAAGTTTGATCCAAAAATTGCGGAATCCCTCATTGTTCTTCCACAGTGTCACAAACGCAGCTACAAGGCCGATTACAAGCGATACAATCAGGCCAATGATGTTCGCCTTCATGGCGGCATTGAGCAAAAGAACGGCTGTTTTAACGCCAAGCAAAGCGGTCTTTGCCTTGCTCATGATGGAAGACCACTTCAGAATCAGCAGGAAAGAACCAACGCTGACCGTAGCGCCAACGATGGCTGCTTCCCACTTGTCAACTGTGTCTTTGTTATCCTTCAGCCATTTCTTTGCATCCTTCACTTTCTGAATGAAGCTTTCCAGCTTTGGCACTGCTGCGGCTACCATCTTTGCAACGCCATTTTTGATGGCTGTCAGGATGGGTTCACCCACACGGCCAAGCTCTGCAAATGCATCTGTCAGACGTTCCTGTGCTTTCCTGGCTTCAATGACATCCTTGTTGGTTTCCTTGTACTGTTCACCAGCCGCGCTGTATGTATCCTTCAGCGTTTTCATGATCAGGTCTTGCCGTTCTTCCTCAGTGGAACACTTGGCAAGCTGGTCATTGAAATCCTCAACCGTGATGCCACTCCATTCAAGCGCGTCCGCAAGGCTTCCTTGCACCTCGCCAAGGGAAGCTGTATGGTTTACCGCTTCAAACAGACCTTCCAGTGGCAATGACTGTCCGAAGCTGGAAAAGATTCCGGTGCCTATGGACACCAGTTCATTCATTTCCTTTTCGTTATCGGCAATCAGTGCAATGTGCTGCGCGGCTTCAACAGCCTGTTCCGTATCGCCAAGCACGGCATTCAAATCTGAATATGTGTTTTTGGCTTCCGTGGAGGAATGCCCGGATGCCTGGAAGGCAGCGTCCAGCAGTCCCATTTCCGCACGGTATTCCCTGCTCCCCTCAATGGCCGCAATCCATGCACCGCCAAGTGCAGCGCCTGCGGTCACAACGAACTTTCCCAGGCCAAGGGCAGCGGAACCAATCTTGCTGAATGCTCCTTCTGTCCTTTGGCTGGTTTGTTCTGCTCTTTCGCTTGTTTCATCCAGCGCCCTGTTTGCCTGGTCATTTTCAATGGCTATCGTACCAAGCAATGTGAATATGTCCGTTCCCCTTCACCCCTTCAAAGTGTGAAGGCCTATCATTCCTGGGGCTTCGGGTCAGTGAACAGTGAATCAATGATGGACTGGATTCCCTCATCGGTCAAATCCGCATCAGATTTCCCGGCCTTGGTGGTGCTTTGCTGGAAAATCTGTTTCTTCCATTCGTCATAGGGCTTGTCAGAATAGCTGTGAATGTATGCCATCCACAGTTTCCATTCGTTGTCCCGTTCGGCTTCCTGCTTTCTGCGTTCGTATTCCGCTTCCAGAAAGCCTTTCACAAACGCTCCAAAACGTCTTTGGTTGATGTATCTTTTCACCAGATCCATTGGACTGCTGTACCTGGAGTACAGCAAGTCCATGAACCTGATTTCACCTATTAAGACGATTTGGAAGCATCCCCGAAAAAATCAACATTCTTTTCGGCGTTGTAGATTTCCCAGATCATTTTCGGCACAGTCATCAGACCAAGCGCATTGATTTCGTCCTTGGTCAGGCCGGAAACACTGGTCAGGAAGTCATACACTTCATTCTTGACCTTGCCAATGTCTTTGATGATCGCAGACACCAGCCGGAACACCACAACACCGCCGACTTCAGCCACATTCTTTTCACCCGTTGCAATCTCCGTGAACACGGGTGCCAGGTCATCCGGCAGAACCTTGCCCACGATGTCAAGTACAGGCCACAAGTCTTCACCATCCAGCCTGCGCAGGGTGTAGGGCTTCTTTGCTTCTTCCGTTTCGGTTGCTTTCTTTTCCTTATCGCTCATAGGTGATTTCGTCCTTTCTTATCAGGCAGCGGCCACTTCGTCAGGATCGACAGCCGTCCAGCCTTCTGCCTTTCGAATGAAGATTGCATAGGGCAGCTTGGTCAGGCTGTATTCAATATCAGACTGACATTCGAACGTACCCTTGAAAAGTGCGTTGGTCTTGCTCTTGGGATCAGTGGTAAAACCGCTGGTGCAAAGCGCACTCTTGAAGATGATGATGACTTCCCGGCCATCCATCAGATGTCCCCAATAGCCAAAGCCACTATAGAAGTGACCAGCGGCAATCTTGCTGGAAGACGTGATCACGTCATAGTTGCCATCAGTGGAATCAGCAGTCTTGCCGATTACGGCATGGGCAACATGCTTGGCAGCAAGTTCGGCAAAGCTCACTTCCATCTGCGCAGTTTCGCCAACCTTGTTCTGAAGCTCCTTCACGGCCACCAGTACGTCATCCAGTTCCGGCATGAAGAACTGGGGCGTGATGGTTACAGTGCCGCCTTCCTGCGTAGCGCCGCAAAGTGCTGCACGAACTTCGGTTTCGGTCGGCGCAACCTTTTCGTTGTAGTTGACACCCTCAAAATACACACCCGCGCCAAAAAGAATTTTGGAAGGGGTGCCAGTAGTAACACCGCTCTGGATCATATCAATTCACCCTCCATTCTTGAATCGTCAGATTGATTTTCATGCTTTTCAGTTCCGCATCACCTGTGGGAACCATCATTCCGTAATCATACAGAATGACAACGCCAGTACCATCAGGAAGGACTGTGGTACATGGCACACTCTTTTCAATCTTTTCCTTGTCTTTTTCCAACAGAAGAAAAGACCCTCTTGTGTATCCGCGCAGAATCACGGTGATTTCCTGCATGCCGTTTTCAGCACGGTTGGGCGATTCCGTTTCTGTGGTTTCACCCGTCCAATAGCAGGAATTTTCGTCTGCCGGATTGCCTTTCCACCGTCCAAGGGCGTACTGAACAACAGCAGACATGCGATCATCCAAAAGCTTCGCTGTGCTTTCTTTCATTCGCCCATCTCCTTCAGCTTCTTCTTCAGGTCAGCTTCCGCTTTCCGTTTGTTGGCGTTAAAGGCATTTTCCAACGTGTAGTTGGGATCACGGCCATTGGTTGCATGTACAGTCGGATCACCTGCGGCCATGGCTTTGGCCTGGGCTTCTGTCAGCACCTTGCCGCCTTTGCCCTTGTATCCATCCTTGTACACCCACCAGCCTTTACGGCCAGGTTTGCCGCCATTCTTGTTGGTGTCTGCATGTTCGCCTGTTCCGAACTCTTCCCAGAATGCCTGTTCAAGCGGACTGCCGATTGTGGCTTTGCCATCCACTTCGTCCACGATGTTTGCATAGGAGCCGCGCAATTGACTGCTGTAGGATTGATCCGTACTGCAATTGCGCTGTGCATGGGAAGTGATTTCGTTTGCCCATTCATGCAGCCATGCAATGGTTGTGTCATTGATTGCCGCTTTGACTTGTATGCTGAAATCCTCAAATCTTACAGGCATATCACTGACCACCCGTATACTTCAGATAGATTTCAAGCTGTGATCCGCTGCCCATTTCCATGGGATTGTCAATCAGCATCACGTCATAACGCTTGCCATTGATGATTACCCTGGAATTTTCCGCATGGATTCTGCTGTCAAGCTGTACGAAGTCGGCAATGAAGAGGTGTGTGCTTTCCTGGATTTTTGCGTCATAGCTGGTATATCCAGAATTGCCGCCTGAGAGGTCAAGCCAGCCTTTGATGGTCTGCACATCCTCCCAGGTTTCAATCTGTTCACCAATCGCATTCTTGGTGATGGTCGGCACCTGAATGGTTGCCACCAGGTTCCCGCCAATGCCCCTCATACGCTCATCCCCTGTCCAAAACGTGCGCGCATATACGGCTTCAGGAAGCCCAGCAAGGCCTTCGGATAACCCATAGTGGAATTATCGCCTGTCATATCGAAATAGGTTACAGAATGGCGTGAAATGCTTTCAGAAGCCACACCAACCTTGTCACGGTTGGTCATTTCCCACTTCATCAGATTGATCACGCCCATTTTCACATCCATGGGATACTGACCATTGTTCCTTTCAAGAACACGCTTGAAATTGTTGTTGGTGTATCCATGAATGGAAAGTTCAAGCGCCTGAAGCATAGCTTCAAGCGCCTGATCTTCCATAGCCGTATCGACATGCTGCCGTAATTCTTCAACAGTAATAATCATACGGCTTCAGTCCCTTCTTACTTCTCCTTGAACTTCGCCAGAACAACCTTGGAAGTGTTGGACAGCGCAACAGCATAATGCTTGTCAACGGAGATGTCAGTCTTGCGGGACAGGGAAACACGCTCAGTTTCCACATTGGTGTCACGCTTCAGATAGATGGTCAGAGCAGCCGCATCTTCTTCCGTCTCCGCATCGTTGTTCAGCTTGACAATGGGGCAAGCGTAAACGCCTTCAGCCAGAGGAACCTTCTTGGAAGGCACAACACGGCAGTTGGCAATCTTGCCGATCTCGCCAGTCATGACAACATCGCCAGTGTACTTGTCAGCGCTGATGAAATCGGAATCCTTGCGAAGCTGGGTGACCTGCTTGGGATGAACAAAGATAACCTTTTCGGTGTTCACTTCCTCATCGAACAGATCAATGGCATCCACAACGCCAGTGTACTTGATTACGGAAGCAGAACCATCATAGACAAGCTGCGCACCCTGAAGTGCGGTCATGGCATCAGTGTCCACCTTGGAAGCAATGGACTTGGCAAGCTGGTTATTGGTTTCGCCAACAGGATTGCCATAGCCGGACAGAACAGCTTCGTCAGTCAGTTCCACAGCCTTCATGGCCTTCTTGACGGTCACTTCGGTAGTGGAAGTAGCCAGCTTGACAGTTTCGGCGGCAATGCCTTCAGCGATGTCCACAGCATCACCAATGTAGGCATACTGAGGAACAGTAATGGTGTTGCCGGGAATGCCAGCAAGAGTGGTATCAACCTTGGCAAAGGGAGCCACAACAAGCTTGCTCGGAACCTTTGCAGAGATCATGTCAGCCATCACCTGGGGATTAATGAGATCAGCGATCATAGTAGTCTGGTTAGCCATAATTGAATTCACTTTCCTTTCTGTTTTTGGGTCTTTTAGTTTTTGGTCAGTTCTTTATAAGCTTCAGGGTTCTCTTGATAAACTTTCAAGCGATCCTGATAGCCCATCTTTGCGAATGCTTCCCTGGTAATACCGTTGTTATCGCCATCATTGTTCGGAAGCTTGTTTTCAATGACGTTCTTTTTGCCTTCGCTTTCAAACTGCGTTGGAAACTGGGTCTTCAAGCCAGCCAGTTTGTCATCCCAGCCCTTGATCTTGCCCTGTTCATCCAGCGCAAGTTCACCCTTTTCCTTCAGTTTGAAAGTCAGATAGTCAACATCCATCGCCTTGGCTGCAAGAAGTTCAACTTTGATGGCTGATTCCAGCTTTGTCTGTTCCAGTTCGGCCTGCAACTGAACAACCTGCTGTTCATACGCCGTGATCTTCTGCTGTGTGTCTTCCTGGCCTTTGGTAGACTTCTTCAGAGTTTCAATCAGCGCGTTTGCTTCATCAAGCTGCTTGGAAGTGCCTTCATGCTGTGTCTTCAGCTTGCCATAGCGAATATCAAGGTTTTCTTCGGAAGCCGTAAAAATTTTGTTGGCTTTCATTTCATCCTGAATCGCCTTGATCACGTCTTCTTCGATGTTCTTTGCCTTGAGGATATCAAACAGGTTCATTTTCTCAATTCCTTTCTACGCTTTTAACGTGGTTGCATCACTGTTTGGAATGGATGTTTAACGCCGTCCCCGGCGTATGTATGTAAAAAGGGAACGTGTTTCCACGCTCCCTTTTTAGCCTTTGGGAATCTTCAGCTTCTGTCCAACCTTGATCAGTGCATTGGAAAGCCCGTTTGCGCTCTGAATCTGCTTGTACTTGTTTCCGCTGCCAAGCAGTTTCTTGGCGATCTTCCACAGGCTATCCCCTTTTTTGACCGTGTAAGTGGTGTAGGACGTGTTTGTTTTTGGGGCTTGCACTTGTTCTTCCTTCACTGCTTGGATGCCGTAATCAGGCCTTCCAAAGCCAGCAAGACGGTTGTATGACAGGGAATATGATTTCTTACATACACCGCCGCCATTGGAGATCACACCAGAAGCGCCGGATGTGTTGCCCTCCACTGTGTATACCTTGCTGTTATCCACATTGTACACAAGCCCTGTGTGGGCAATCTCGCTCTTGTCCTTGCTGTAGAAGAAAATCTGGTCACCAATCTGTGGAGCGTCATACAGTCGGCCTTTCTTTTGGTAATATTCGCGGCTGTATCTGCATCCGGCTCCATAGTTGGTTTTGTTGTTTGTAGGCTGGAATGTGATTGCCAGTGCGGCAGCTTTGCCAAATGCTTTATAGAAACACCAGTCCACAAATACATCACACCACGCAGCACCCTTTTTGCTTCCGTTGTAGAAGTTTACGGCTGCAAGGTCACGGCTGTATTTGGTGTAGTTTTCATCTCCGGCATTGGCTGTTTTGCTGTCAAGCTGGGCAAATGTTTCTTTTTCCAGGTATCCTACTTCGGATAAAGCGATATCAAGAACTTTCTGTTTGTCATATGTCATTACTGATCAGCACCTTCAGTGGGTTCGACATCAGCAACACCGGGAAGAATCACAGTATCAGAAGCGGCCTTTGCATCAACAAGACCTTCCGCAATGATGTAAGCCAGCATACCAGCGCCAGCCATGATGAGCGCCACAATCTGCGTGACTTCGGTTTCAGCCACACCGAAAGCAACCAGCAGCATGCCCACGAATTCGGACACAGCCACCCACAGTTTCCGGGAAGTCAGTTTGGTTTTCCAATCGATCATTTTTCATTTCTCCTTTCTAAATCATATGATGATTTGGGCATAAAAAAAGCACCCTTGTCAGGTGCTTGCGGGAAGTCCAATGGAACCATCCCCTTTCACGGCATCAAAAAAGCACCGTGCGTTTGCACAGTGCTTTGGTTAATTCTGTTTCAGGATATGGTCTTCAAAATCCTTCGGCAATCTCAGGTTGTATTTGTCAACATAATAAGGAATTGTGCTGCTCCATGAATACTTTCCATCATCCATGAAGACCAGTTCAATGTTGGTGGTTTCCCCGGAAATAGCATCGACAACCCTTGAAGCAGTTACCATGTGGACGTTGCCGCCACGCAAGTGCTTCAGAATTGCGTCCTTGGATTTGTATGGCTCATTGTGCAAATGCTCTTTGATGCTTGGGAAACCCATATCTGGTGCAAGCTCATTGTATTTTCCAATGATGATCACACAAATCACTCCTTTCCTGGCTTGAAAACCTTCCATGTGCCGGTTGGCTTGATCACACTTCGGTCACTCTCATTATACCATATTTCAGCCAAAATTTCATTATCTGTGACAAACATTTCTCCATTTTCTGTTACATGTACAGTCTCCGTTGGAGCGTACACAGTAACGTTCAGAGCATTGGCAAGCTTCTGTGCTGCACCGTTGTCTTTTGCACCAGCTTGACAACTGATGATCCTGACATTGCCGCCTTTATAAGTCGAAGAACCCTTGATCCTTTCAGCATATTCTTCAGGTGTAAGTTTGAAGAAATCTTCTTCCTTGCCATCGCCCACCAGATCAATATAGAAACTGTCTGCATCGGCATGGCATGTGAAGTCTTCATAGCCTTCAAGCGGTTCTATGTTCTTTGCGTACCTGAACAGCTTTTCTGTTTTGTTGACAAACAGGCCGTTCGCTTCGATTTTTGAAGCTGTAGCCATATTAAGTGCAACAATAGCAGCGGCTTTCAGATACCTTTTCTTGAATTCTTTAAAGCTATTCAGCTTTTCGGCGATGAATGCCTTGGGATCATCCATGTACAGGCTGTGCTTTAACGCACGTTCACGAAGGATTTTCAGTTCGTCTTCATCCAGTGCAGTCCGGGAACGTGTCAGAGCAACACAACGGCAGTTGCAGTCTTCAGCAGGATCACCGAATTCGCCAGGATACATGGCTTTCTGTGTGCCAAGTTCGAAGGGTTCTTCCACTTCCCTGATCTGACCGTCAAGCCGTCTGTGTGTCGGTCTGGTTTTGCCGTCCATAATGGCATCCCACTGCTTGACCACATCGGCACCTTTGGACTTGGCAACCAGCCTTGCGTCATGTGCGGAAGCCTGCTGGATTCTGTGTCCTTCTGTGCGGACAATGGTCTTTGCACGGCTGATGGGTGCGTTGGTTCTGAACTCAATGTTCCTGGCAATCTCATCATACGAAAGACCTGAAGCAATGCCACGGCTTATTTCCGTACTGACTGCTTTCTTCAGCTTTTTGATGTCCACACCCAGCGAATCATACAGCGGTTTATTCAGCTTGGAATCCGTCATTACAGCCTTGATAGCAGCGTTCTGATCAATGGGAGCTATCACAGGAACACCCTGCTTGTGAAGGTCATAGAAGGTGCCTACAAACGCATCTGTGTAGCTTTCAGAAAGGTACTGCTGAATGGTGGAATATTCATCACTGTGAAGCTTTTCAAGTGCTGCTTCCACCTGTTTCTTCAGTACATTCTGATATTGGATGTGATAGATTTTGGACTGGGTAAGCTCATCAGACTGAAGCAGTTTGATCTTCAGATTGATGTCCTTCAACGCTTCCCGGTATTCCTTTTCCAGTGCATCCAGCACAGCCTTTTCCATGGTAAGCTGATGCTCAATGACTTCCTTTTGCCGCTTATTCAATCACATCACCGCCAGCAGGCATGTTGTCAATGGGAATGTTGTCAAGCACGTTCTGCTGGTAAGGATTCTCCGCTTCAGGATCAGGAAGCTGGCCTTTCAGGTCACCCCAGTCAAGGTCAAGCTGTTCCGCAATCAGTTCCATCATCTTTTCGTTGCCAAGCTGTGTGGCAAGGCTCAGAAGGATGTTGACTTCGATCTGCCGTTTCTGTGCATCCGTCAGTTCGATCTGTGCATTATCGGCAGCATTGGTCATGACTTCACGTTCGAAGTTGAAGTACACGTCCTTCTGCTGATAATCCGTTTCGTGTTCTTCGTTGATCTCAGCCAGCACAATCTTCAGCAGCTTCCGCATGAACTGCTTCAGACGGATTTCCAGCTTGTTGCACTTCAGATCAAGCAGGGAATACCGGGACTTGATGACAATATTGGTGATGTTGCCATCGCCAAGCTGGGCAGAGTTGAAGCCCATACCGAAACGATAGATATTTTTTTCATCCAGTTCCAGTTTGGTCTGTCTTGCCTGATACGGAATGTCAATCGTTTTGATTTCCACGCCGCCTTCAGTATCAACGCCAACATGCTTTTTGGCCTTCATGTTGAACATCATTTCATCCAGATTTTCGCCATCAAAGCCCTTGACCACATAAAGAGCTTCATTGGTATCCTGAATGTTATTGGACAGGCCGCAGGACATCAGGTCATAGTCATCCACCAAGTCCTTGATGGGCTTCAGGTCGCTGGTCTGCTTGCGGTTGTTATCCAGCCTGAAGAACGGAATGAAGCCAAAGCCTTCAAAGTATGTGCTGTCATCGCCATCTTTCTGATAGATGACATGCGGCCTGGGATTGTTTTCTGCCGAAGCATCAAGCTGAATCTGTCCATCATCTTCCTGGACATAAAAATAGGTCTGTTTCTCATCCCAGACCTGAATGCGCTTGATTTTCTTGTTGTCCTTGCCAATGCGGTCAAGGTAATGGAAGATAACATATTCGCAGCCGTCATCGGTTTCCTTGGCTTTGACTTCCACAACACCGATGCTGTCAGCGCACTGGAATGCAGTCTTGCCATTTGCGGCCTTGTATGCATAGGCGTATTCAAAGCCCTTGGAAACGCAGCCCGTGATCACTTCATACAGTTCCGAAACAAAATCTTCATTGTCATTGAAATATTCATCAAGCTGGCTTTGCAGTTCCGGGATGTCCGACTTCACAAAGCCATCCTTGCCGGAAAGCATGTACTGTACTTCCTGGTCAACCAGTTCCGTGAAGAACGGATGGCTGATCTTGATATTGCTTTTGGTCTTGTCTTCTTGCAGTTGACCATCTGCGTTGACAAAGAAAATGCGGTACTGCCGGATATCGTGATCCGCTTCATAGTACCGCTGTCCCAGCTTTGCAAGCTGTTTCTTCTGGCTCACGCTGTCATTATCAATCAGCGTTTTGATTTCCGTTACCGAAAGCATGTTGTTTCACCTCTTACTTCTTAATGCATCCAGCGTTTCATCTTTCGCCAGCCTTCGATCACATAGCGCAAAGCCGCCATTGCGTCATCCTGGAAGGGAACAGGTTCGTCAAGGTATTCACCTGTTTTGTCATCCTTTTTCCACTTCCATTGCTGAAGCTCTTTGATCGTGTTAATGCATGTCGGATGAACGTAGATTTTCCTTTGTTTCAGCCAGTCAATCTGGGCTTTGACAGAACCCTGTGTGCCGCCCTTGTCAACGCCTTTTGCTCTGTACCCGGCCTTCTGCCACATCTTAATGCGGTCAGGCTCTGCGGAATCACACCACATCTGCTTGTTCTTAGGAACTTCAGCACGTTCGGCAAGTGGAATCAGTTCGGATGTATCCTTGCCGAATTCGTATATTTCCCGTGTGATGTAAATATCATCATCTTTGATTCCGCATTGCAGTATGGCATTTGCATGGTTGAAACCAAAGTCCTGGCCAATTGCGAAGTCATCATAATCAGTGCTGTTTTGGGATATCTCTTTAACTTCCCAGTTGTTAAGGATCAGACCGCCGATTTCGCCCCATTCACCAAGACCGTAGATCATGTATCCTTCGGGATCAACGATCTTTCTGCGCTCCATACGGGCTTTGTATGCATCGTCAATGAAACGGTTGCCAAGGTAGGTTGAATGGTGTGTCAGTACATTGGGGTCTGGAATATCAAAAAAGACCTTCTTAATCCAGTGCGACTTCGACACCGGGTTGAAGGTCATTCTGATCTGATAGAACTGTCCAGGCGGCAATTCACCGCGCAGACGGTCATCTATGATTTCGACATCTGATTGCGTTAGTTCAGTTGCTTCCTCGCACCATACGTCAGTAAGCTTGCCTTTTTGGAATGTGATGGATTTCAGCTTTTCACGCTGCTTATCATCATTCATGCCACGGAAGATGATCTGATTGCCATTGGCCTTGCAAGTCAGTTTCAGTGGTGACATGTTGATTTGCCAGTATTGGTCAGCCTTATCACCGAACATGCGATAAATGGCACCTGTAAGCTCTGCAAAGGTGCTGTCACGATTGGTGATGTCTGACTTGCGTATACAGACAAGATTGCGTCCCTTGTCCCTCATCAGGCGTAGGATGTAATTCTGCGCTGTGTCAACGCTTTTGCCTGAACCAGCAGAACCTTTCATAACAATATAACGTTTGGTGCTTTGGTTAACTTCCTTAAAGCCGGGATTGGCCTGGACAGTGATGTTCATTCGCCATCACCACACCACTTCAATCTTCTTATTGTGTCGATTCATGGTCAGCTTCAGCAACTGTGGGTCTGCAACATGCGAAGGCAGAAGCATCTTCTTCATCGCATAACCGCCGAAGTTCATCCAACTGACCATGCTGATCACCGTATAATGCGACATGGTAACGCAACTGTTCTTTCTGTCAATGATGATCTTGGAAGGCTTGGTCACAGTTCCCTTGTGTGTGTGACCTACCACAAGGCAATCAAGACCATCAATCACATTGCCAAAGCGTTCGTTTCTGTTGACAGTGGCACCAGTATAGATGCCACCGCCAGCACCATGTGTAACAGCAAATGTATATGACTGGATGGGCGTATTGTCATTCGGCCTGCGTCCAAGCGAAATCTTCATGAAGCACATATTCTGCCTGTAAAGATGCTCCAAATCCAGCTTTGTCATAATGTCATAGGTTGGATCATCATCAGCATCCTTCAGTGATCTTGCTTCATGGTTGCCGCTTACGCAGCAAAGAATCTTGTCCCTGAGCGGTTCCAGGAATTCAACCATATGGATTTTCTGCTCCCTTGGCCTGACTGTATCATCCCATGGAGCGCCAACGCTTGACCTGGTGTTGTTGTTGATCAGGTCACCGCCAAGAATCACATAGGCGTTCGGTGTCTGATGCACCAGGTTGCAGAATGCTGCCCATTCCTTTTCCATGTGTCCCAGCGCACCGAAATGAACGTCAGAAATGGGAAATATGCTGATCGGTGTATTAAATTCATGGGTCACCATTTCGAAATCACTTAACACTTTGCCCCTCCTTTCATCAGTTTTCGTCACCGTAATCCACGGTAATATTCAGATCCATATCCACTTCAGTTTCAATCTTGTCTGTATACAGGCCATAACGTTTGCCCAGCAGTTCAGCAGCCTTCAAACGTTCTTTTTCGTCTGGTGCTTTTAGCATTTCTCTTGCCGCTGTCATGGTGCCTGTGCTTTCCACAACAACAACAGAAGACTGGGATTCACCGCGAAGCACGGAAGTCAAATACTTCAGCACTTCATCCTGATCCGCAATCAGCTTTGATTCTTTTTCAGCCATGCGTTTTTCAATATATTCTTTGACGGACGGTTTTGACATGTTTTGTGTTCCCATCTGTCTTGCCGACTGTTCAGAATACCCGGCTCTGATTGCGGCCTGAGTAGCATTCAGGTCAATCAGGTATTCATCACAGAACCGCTGTTGTTTAGCTGTCAGCTTTGCCACAACCATCACCTTTCCTTGTTATTTTGATTGGAGCTACCGCAGGGAGTCGAACCCTGAACCTACAGATTACAAATCTGTTGCCACTGCCAATTGTGCTACGATAGCATGCTTCCTTCGTCCCCGCCAACGAAGGATAAATCCCACAGGCATCAAAAAATAGGGCTATTCGCCCCCCGTCAAAGCGATTACGCCCCACCTGTACTCCAAATGATTCAATTGAAAAAGCCCGAAAGGATTCGGCACGAATTTCAAATCCGATCAGGCTTTTCTGCTTTTTTAGCAGTATAACTATATC